>Ga0209058_1000361_pt1 | contig 38179 bp, 42 predicted proteins | sample GraSoiAngelo_147_FD_185904 | JGI IMG/M metagenome (GOLD analysis project Ga0209058, IMG submission 185904) | Grasslands soil microbial communities from the Angelo Coastal Reserve, California, USA - 14_1009_05_40cm (SPAdes) (version 2) | ecosystem: Environmental > Terrestrial > Soil > Grasslands ... | reverse complement strand
GCACGCGGCGGTTCGCGCGCTCACCATGCAGGCCGGGACCACGCCCATCCGGCACGTGGACCTTCCCTTCCTGAAAGAGGTCGACGACCTTCGGAAGGAGGGTTTCGAGAACCGCGTCCTCCTCGACTCCCCGGAGGGATACATCCCGGGACGCAACCTGATCTTCTATGGCCTCGCCGGCTACTACGCGGAACTCGCCGCGGCGCGCTACTTGGTGGGCGGCCACAATGGCGTCGATCCGGAATCGTTCCCCGACTCGAGCCCGAAGTTCTTCAACTTCCTCAACAGCGTGTTCCACCTCAGCCTGTGGTCCTACGAAAAGGCGCCCGTGCAGATCCTGGTCCCGTTGAGCGGCAAGTCGAAGGAGGAGGTCGTCCGAATGGGCCTCGAGATGAACGTCCCGTTCGACGTCACCTGGTCGTGCTATTGGGACCGCGCCGTGCATTGCGGAACCTGCGTCTCGTGTCGCGAGCGCAAGGAAGCGTTCGCCGCCGTTGGCGTATCCGACCCGGTCGAGTACGAAGCGTAGCGGGCGTCAGCAATCGTCGCGCAAAATCTTTAGGAGACCGGCGGATTCCCCCGCTGCCCGGCATGTATACGACGCACGTCCGGTCGGTCGCCGCGATCCGATTCTTGGAGGAAGGCAGTCACAACGTCAAGATGAAACAGCTCATCGGGCACGAGGACGGGGCCCGGAAGACCGCAATGCACGAGCTGATCATCTCGAAAGGCGGCTACTCGACCCCGCACCGTCACGAATGGGATCACCAGCTCGTCGTCACGGAAGGGCGCGGCGTAGCCATCATCAGCGGGAAGAAACTCGCTCTGCGACCGGGGATCGTACTGCTCGTTCAGTCGAACGAGGAACACCAGTTCCTGCAACGAGGCAAGGGGCCGCTGAAATTCCTCACCGTCACGCCGATCTAGCGCCCGCAGGCCAACCTTTATGGCGGCCCGGACCTTGGGCCGGAATCGATGAAGCTCGGGGTCACGGAATACATCGACTGCGCCCATCACCTTCCGGGCCACGAGCGCTGCGGTTCCCTCCACGGGCACACCTACCAGATCGACGTCTACATCGAGGGGGACCACAAGGGCGGCATGCTCCTCGACTTCGCGGATCTGAAGAAGAACCTCCGCTCGATCCTCGTGGATTACGATCACAAGGACTGGAACATGTTCCTCGAGTACCCGACGGTCGAGAACATCGCCGAGCTCATCACGAAACGGCTGCACGAGAAGATCAAGTTCCCACTCCATGTCCGGGTCTGGGAAGGCTACGGCAAGTGGGCGGAGATCTGAGGATAACTCGCATCCAGTGAGAGGTCTGCACAACCATGTCCGACTTGCTCGATGCCATCGAGGCGGAGGCGCGCGGGGACTTCGCCGCGGCACTGCCGCACTACGAGAAGCTGACGACCTCCGGTTCCGCACTGGACCGCGTCGGGATCCATCAGGCTCTGGCCCGGTGCAATGAGAAGCTCGGACGCTTGAAGGATGCCGGGCGATGGCGTCGGAAGGCGGGGCAGGCATACCTCGCCCTCAGCGACGACGAGATGGCCCGCGACGAGCGACAATACCTCGCCCTGGTGGAATATCGGAATGCGGTACAGGACCTCCATGGCGACGCTTCCCTCGCTGAGGTCGCGAAAGAATACGCCGCGGTCCTGAAGGACAACTTCTCAGGCGGCGCGGAAGGCTTGACCCACGAGGGCCTCTTCGCGGGCGCGTTTTTCCGGACGCTCGGGGACCACCTGACCGCCGCGAAGTATTTCTTCGACACCGCGGAAGCGATGAGTGAACAGGCCACGAGCAGCGGCGATGCGCGCCTCCGAGAAGCGACGATCCTGACGTACGAGCGGGCGATGGAGTCCGCTACCAAAGCCGGCCGACCGGACGTCGCGCGGGTGGCGCAGATGCGCGCGTACGACCTCAAACAGATGAAATGAGGCGCCGCGGTGTGCACCCTCATCGCTTTCTGGCGATCCGTTCCCGGGTACGACATCGCCCTCGGAATGAACCGGGACGAGTCCTCGATGCGACCCGCGGATCCTCCCGCGGTCCTCGACGGTACGCCGGTCATCATCGCACCTCGGGACCGACAAGCGGGCGGCACGTGGCTCGGGGCGAGCGGCACCGGGCTGGTCGTCGCGCTCTCGAACCGCCGCGGTGCGACATCCCCGAGCGCGCGGTCCCGAGGACAGCTCGTCCTCGACGCGCTGCGGCAACCGAGCGTCTCCGGTGTGGACGTGTTCGTTCAGCGCGAGGTCCGGGAACACGAGTACAACTACTGGAACCTCGTCGCCGCCTCGCGGAAGGATCTCCGGTTTTTTCGTTACGACGGAGAACCCGCCATGAACCGCGGCCATGAGGGACTCAACGTCCTCACGAATGAGGGAGGTAACGTCGCGACCGATCCGAAGGTGCAGTTCATCCAAGGTCTCCTCGCGAAGACGCCGTCCCGGTCCATCGATGAGGTGATCCGCGCGCTCCAGGGCGCGCTCCGCACGCACGCGTCCGGCGCGGGAGGAGTGGGGCTGTGCGTCCATTTCGCGGGGGGCGGAACGGTCTCGTCGACCATCATGGCCCTCAGCAACGCCGATCCGGGTGAGAACGTCCTACTGTACGCGGACGGTTCGCCCTGCACGACCCCGTACCGCGACTATCATGAAGTCATCCGCCGGCTTCCGAGTCCGGACTGACGAATGCCGCTGCGAAAAGACTTTCCCTCATCCCCAGCTACCGCGCGCCATTGCCCGGGATCACGGATGTCCACGTGCACGTGGAACCGTATCGCTCCCTGAAACCCGCGATACTGGACTTGTTGTGGCGAGAAATTCCGGATCGGCCGTACACTTCTCGACTCATGGATGACCCCAGAGCGTTCCTTGAGCACCTCGACAAAGCCGGCGTCGAACGGGCGTGCCTGATCAACTACGTCTCGCCCGAAGTGATGGGCTTCACGGAGGATGTGAACCGGTTCGTCGGCGAGTTCGCGAAGGAGGACCGAAAGCGCTTGATTCCGTTCGGGTCGGTCCATCCGAAACGCACGAAGGATCCGAAGCGGGACGTCGAACGCCTCGCGTCGAAGTGGGAGATGGGGGGCATGAAAATCCATCCTCCACATCAGCTCTTTGCCGCGAACGCGTATGCCGATGGGAAGGTCCCCGCCCTCCGGATGATCTACAAGACCGCGGAGCGACTGAAGATGCCGGTCATGGTCCACACCGGTACCTCGGTCTTCCCCGGCGCCCGATCGAAATTCGGGGACCCGATGGCCCTCGACGATGTCGCCCAAGACTTCCCCGATCTCACGATCCTCATGGCCCATGGCGGAAGACCGCTCTGGTGCGACACGGCGTTCTACTTGCTTCGCCGCCATCGAAATCTCCACCTGGACATCTCGAGCATCCCGCCGAAGCGACTGCTGGAATGGTTCCCCCGACTCGAAGAGATCGCGCACAAGGTCGTCTTCGGGTCGGACTGGCCGGCGCCCGGCGTTCCCGGCATCCGCGAGGAGATTGACGGACTGCGGTCCCTCTCGCTGTCCGAACGAACGAAGGAACGGATCCTGACCGAGAATGCCGCAGACCTCGTCAGATGACCGGCGCCAGAGGCGTCCCGCTGATGGCAAACCTTAATCCCGAGCCGAGGCGAATCCCAAGGTGGAGAGCATGATGTCCGAGTCGAAGCGAAACAGCGAGGTCATCACCCTCGCCGGCGGATGTTTCTGGTGCCTTCAGCCGGTGTTCCAGGAGCTCCGCGGCGTCGAGAAAGTGGAGGTTGGATATTCCGGCGGTCGGCTCGCGAACCCCTCCTACGAGGCCGTCTGCACGGACACGACGGGCCACGCCGAGGCCGTGCAGGTTACGTTCGACCCAAGCGTCATCCCGCTCGCGGACATCCTGCGGATCTTCTTCTCCGTCCACGACCCGACCACGTTGAATCGACAAGGTGGCGACGTCGGCACCCAGTATCGATCCGCGGTCTTCTACGACTCACCGGAGCAAGAGAAGACGACGAGGCAAGTCATGGCCGAGATCCACCAGGCCGGAATTTGGGGCCGGCCGATCGTGACCGAAGTCACGCCGTTGCAACCCTTCTACCGAGCCGAGGAGTACCATCAGGACTACTTCCGCAAGAACCCCACGGCGGGTTACTGCCGCGCCATCATCGCCCCGAAGGTCTCGAAGTTCCGCAAACAGTTCGCGGCGCGGCTCAAGGCCTCGGTGGTTGCACCCAAAGGGACTTAACACGGCCTCGCCTGGGTCCCCTCCATGGCGGAGAATCGGCTCTCGAAGGAGTCTTCGACCTACCTGAAAGGGGCCGCCCACCAGCCCGTCCAATGGTACCCGTGGGGCGAAGACGCGTTCCGGCGGGCGAAAGAACTCGACCGACCGATCCTCCTGGACATCGGGGCCACGTGGTGCCACTGGTGTCACGTGATCGACCGCGAATCGTACGAGGATCCGGACCTCGCCGCGGTCATCAACGATCGCTTCGTCGCAATCAAGGTGGACCGGGACGAGCGACCGGACATCGACGCGCGGTACCAGCAGGCCGTCGGCGCGATCGCGGGCCAAGGCGGTTGGCCGCTCACCGCGTTCCTCACCCCGGACGGGAAGGTGTTCTACGGAGGCACGTATTTTCCCCCGAAGGACTCGCATGGACGGCCGAGCTTCCGACGCGTCCTCCTCGCGATGGCCGACGCCTATCGCACGAACAAGGCGGACACGTTGCGGGAAGCGGAGGCGCTCCATCAGGCCCTCGCCGAGGGCCGCGTGTCTCTCGTCGAAGAAGGCGTCGTGAACGAGGCGATGTTGAAGGAGAGCCTCGACTCGCTTCGCGGGCAGTTCGATCCCGTGAACGGCGGCATCTCCGGTCAGCAGAAGTTCCCGCATCCGGGGACCCTGGAGTGGGTGATGGCCCGTCACCATCGAACGCGGGAAGAGAGCCTGCAGAAAATCTTCACCCGCACGCTGTCGGCGATGGCGAAAGGCGGGGTATACGACCAGATCGGCGGGGGCTTCCATCGGTACTCGACGGACCCGCGGTGGATCGTGCCGCACTTCGAGAAGATGCTGTACGACAACGCGGGCCTCCTGGCAAACTACGTTCACGCATGGCAACTCACCCGCGACCCTCTCTATCGCGAGACCGCCGAAGGGATCCTCGCTTGGGCCGAAGCGGTCCTCTCGGACCGGCGCCTCGGCGGATTCTTCGCGAGTCAAGACGCGGACGTCGGCCTCGACGACGATGGCGACTACTTCACCTGGACCTTGGACGAGGTGAAGGCCGCGGTGAACGCGGACGAGGCTCGAGTCCTCGCGCTGTACTTCGAAGTCGGGGAACGGGGCGAGATGCACCACAACCCGAAGAAGAACGTGCTGTTCGTGGACCAAGAGCCTGAGGCCATTGCAAAAGCGCTCAACATGTCGGTCGATCGCGTGCGGGCCCTGATCGCGTCTGGCATGGAGAAGCTGAAGGCTGCGCGCGACAAACGTCCAATGCCGGCAGTTGATCGGACCATCTTCGCCTCTTGGAACGGGATGATGATCGCCGCCACTCTGGAGGCTGCGATGGCATTTGGTCGAGAGGATGTCCGCGCGTTCGCACTGAAATCGCTTCAGCGGGTCCTCTCGGAGATGTGGTCGAAAGATCGCGGGATGTGGCACGCCTTCGCCGACGGCGACCCAAAGGTCCGCGGCCTGTTGGAGGACCACGTGTACGTGGTCGACGCCCTTCTCGCCGCATACACCGCGACCGCCGAGCCGGGATACCTCCGAACGGCCGAAGACATCATGGTCTTCACGCTGAATCACTTCTGGGACAAAGCCGGGGGTTTCGTCGACATCGCTTCAGACCTGCACGACTCCGTCGGTCTAACGCTCCGCGAGGTCCGTCGGCGCCCTATCGAGGATTCCCCGTACGCCGGAGCGAACGCGGTGGCGGCGCTGTGCTTGGCGAGGCTCCATGCCCTCACCGGGAACGACGACTACCGACTGCACCACGATGAGCTGATGACCGCGTTCGCGGGAGAGGCGAGTCGATACGGCCCCGTCTTCGCCGGCACGTACCATCTGGCGGCCGAACTGTGGATTCACCCGCCCGCAGAGATCGTCCTGCTCGGACCTCGCGATGATCCGCGGATTCGGAAATTACACGAGACCGCGAGCGGAACGTACACCGCCGGGAAGACCGTGCTCGTGGTGGACCGCGACGACGCATACGTTCCGCCGCCCGTCGAGCCCATGCTCAAGAACAAGGAGGCGAAGGCGGGCCCCGTCGCGTTCGTATGCCAAGGGCAGGTCTGCTCTCCGCCGACGTCGGATCCGACACGATTGCGGACACTGCTGGAGACCGGCGGGACGAGGTTGTGAACCGAGTCGCATGCAACCTTGAATAAGGTTAACGCGTGTGGCATCGAGTGCCACGCCGTATCATGGCCTTTGAACCCATCCGTCACGCTTATTTCCCCACCCCCGCAAGGCTAATCCGCCGCGGTCGTGTCTATGGGGACCGAGGTTCGACAGCATACCCTCCGACCCGCCGAATGTTCTCCTGATCGGGTGCGGAGCGGTCGGTTCCGTGGCGGCTCAACATCTTTGCGCGAGCGACGCCGTGGCCGACGTCATCCTCGCCGATGTCGACGGGGACCTCGCGAAACGCACCGCCTCCCGCCTGAAAAGTCCGAAAGCCCACGGCACCCAACTGGACGCGAGCGACGGCGAGACGCTGCGGCGCACCATGCGCGGATGCGGCCTCGTGATCAACGCCGCCCTTCCGCAATTCAATCGAGCCGTCCAGGCCGCGGCGCTCACGGAGGGGCTGAACTATCTCGACCCGGCGAACGACTCGAGGGACCCGTTCGTCGATTCGGACACCTGGAAAGCCGCGGGTCTGACAGCGCTTTGTGCGATGGGAGAGGACCCCGGCCTGAGCAACGTCTTCGCGAGGCACGCGGCGGACGGGATGGAGCGGGTCGACTCGATCAAGGTACGGGACGGGGACACCGCCTCGAGTCCGGACTATCCGTTCATCGCCCTCTTCAGCCCGGAGACGTTCGTCGAGGAGACCCTCGCCCCGTCGCGGATCTGGCGCGACGGCAAATACGATTCCGTGCCGCCCTTCGGCGAGCTCGAGACATTCGAATTCCCGGCGCCGATCGGATCCCTCCCCGTGTACTCCGTGGACCACGAGGAGGTCGACACGCTTCCTCGGTTCATCGGGAAAGGCGTCCGGTATGTGGACTTCAAGCTCGCCCTCGACCCGCCGACCGTCCAGACCCTGAAGCTCTTCCGCGACCTGCACCTCCTCGAGCCGGGCCCGCCGGGAGGCCCGAATCCGCGGAGGGCATTGTTCAGCGCACTGCCGAAACCCGCGGACCTTGCGGGCCGCGTCGACGGCTATGCGGCGATCCTGGTCGAAGTCGCGGGCGAGAAAGGCGGACACGACGTCGTCCACACGATCTATGCCATCCTCGGGCACCGCGAAGCGTCGCAACGATTCGGAGCCACGGCGACCGCCTACCTGACCGCTTCGGGCGCGGCGGCCGGCGCAATCCTCCTCGTGAGCGGGTCCATCCGTGAGAAGGGGAAGCTCTCTCCGGAGAACCTCGACCCGAAACCGTTCTTCCCGCTCCTCCGGAAGTTTGGAATCGATGTGAAAGAGCGGGTGCGCTCGGAGCGGTCCCTCGCTTAGCGCGAGTGCTTGCGCAACGCGGTCTCCATCCCGTCGAGGGCCTTGTCGAGCAGCGGTTCCTCGATCGTCAGCGGCGGCTGGATCCGGAGCACGTTCATTTCGTAATCATACAGGGGAATGACTCCCCCGCGGACGCAATCGAAGAAGACCTCGCGAGCCACGTCGTTGTCGCGGGCCTTCGTCCGTTTGTCGCTCACGATCTCGACGCCGATCGCGAGGCCGAGGCCGCGCGTCTCTCCGACGATCGAGAGATCCTCCCACTCCTTCACCCGCCGCAAGGCCTTGCCGCCCAGGCGCGCGGAGCGTTCCGGGATCCGGTCCCGCTGCATGATGTCGATGGTGACCGTCGCCGCGACGCAGGCCGCCGGATGTCCGCCGAACGTCGTGCCTGCGATCACGTCGTGGGTGCCCATCGATCGCTCATCTCCAAGGACGGCCCCGAGGGGCATCAGGCCGCCTCCCAACGCCTTCCCGATCGAGATGAGGTCCGGCGCGACCCCGAAGTGCTCGATCCCCCACATCGTCCCGGTTCGACCGAGGCCCGTCTCGACTTCGTCCGCGATGAAGAACCATCCATGGGTATCCGCGAGCTTCCGGAGTCCGCGGACGAAATTCGCGGGAGGAATCCAGACGCCCGCTTCGAGGGCCACGGGTTCGAAGATGACCCCCGCGATGCGGTCCGGAAACGCCACGTGGCGCAGGATCTGGTCCTCGATGAATCCCAGACACCAGTCGCCGTACTCCGGGTCCGTCATCCCCGGCGGCTTCCGGTAGGTCATCGGATACGGGGCGTGCACGGCCCCGCCGGAGAACGCCTCCCAGTTCCGGCGCATCCGGGACGCCAAGCTGCCGAACGCGGTCGCGCCGATGCTGAGGCCATGATACTGTCCCATGAAACTCAGGATCAGGGGCCGACCGCTCGCCTCGATCGCGTGTTTGACGGCCCCTTCCGCGGCCCCGGTGCCGGAGAGCTCGAGGAAGACGCGCGTGAGGTTCTTCGACGGGCGAATGGAGAGCAGCCTCTCGGCGACATCGATCATGGGGAGATGTGGATTCATGAAGAGGATCAGGAAGCCGTACCGCTCCAGCGCATCGACGGTGGCCTTCAGGATCTCCGGATGGACGTTCCCGAGGTTGTTCGTCGCCCACTGACTCGTGAGGTCGATGTACTCCCTGCCCTCGACGTCGTGCAGGAGGGAACCCTTCGCGGACGCGACCACGATGTCCGCGAGTTTCGTGTCGTCGGCCCAGAAGTATTTCGGGTAGAGTTCCGTGTACCGCTTCCAATACCAGTCCGCGGCGCCTTTCGTCCCGACGGGAGGCTTCGCTCCCTTCTTCGCCATCCCCGCGGGGAACGTCCGTCCCGTCATTGAGCCTTTGGGCGGGGATTTATGAAGCCGCGGGCCTAGGCCTCGAGGGCCCCTTGCAAGAGCGAGCGGAATTCGTCGGGGATCGGCTTCGATTTCCGTTTCTCGTAATCATACGAGACGAGGACGGTCTTCGCGCGGGCCAAGGTCCGCCCGCTTCGCTTCTCCGTGATCTCGTAGCTGAGCGTGAACGAGGAGTTGCCTATCTTTGAAGGCCAGACCGCCACCTGAACCTGATCGCCCCACGTCGCCTGGGACTCGAAGTCGATGTCCACATGGGCCAGGATGAAGTCGATCTCACCCAGGGTCCGCTTGTTTGCGCGGTGCATGTAGAACTGCGTCCTCGCGAGCTCGATGAAGGAGAGATAGACGGCGTTGTTGACATGACCCATGCCATCGATGTCGCGGAACCGCATCTGGATGTCCGTCGTGAAGCGCGTCATCCGGCGACCGATGACGGATGCCGACGAAAAACGTTTGGGTGGGCCCTTCGTCACTCGCGGACGAGGCGCGTGAATTCCTCGGAACGTTTGAGCGAGACCTGTTTCGAACGATCTCCCTTGATCACGTTCCGAGCCGGCAAGCTCGCCTCCGCGAGGTCGCGGTAGATGGGCCAGGAGAGATCGATCCGCCGCCGGAGGGTCTCGTCGACCGTTCGAATCGTCTTCGCGGGCACTCCCGCGATCAGGGTGCCTGCAGGAAACTCGGCGTTCTCTCGGACGACCGCCCCGCTCGCCACCACCGACCCCGAGCCGATCAGCGCGCCGCTGTTGATCGTCGAGTTCATGCCGACCAGGCAATCGTCTCCAATGGAGCAACCATGGACGACGGCCGCGTGGCCGACAGTTACCCGCCGGCCGATCACTGCCGGCATGCCGCAATCGACGTGCACGACCACGTTGTCCTGGACGTTCGAGTCCCTCCCCACGATAATCGAATCGAAGTCCCCACGGAGCACGGCACCATGCCAGACGCTCGCGCCCTCATCGATGGTCACGTCTCCGACGAGGACCGCGCTCGGGGCGACGTAGATCATCGTGTCACTCGAGGTTCACGAGGACATTCTTGACGTGCGTATAGAACAAGACCGCGTCGACGCCTTGCTCCTGGCCGAGCCCGGATTGTTTCCATCCCAGGAACGGCGTCTGCGGGAAGGTGACCGGAAACTCATTGATCGAGACCATGCCCGCCTGCAGTCGCCGCGCAATCGCGTGCGCCTTCGCGACATCTTGGGTCCACACGCCCGCCGCGAGACCGTATGGCGTATCGTTCGCCCTCGCGATCGCATCGTCCAGATCGTCGAAGTGCCAAGCCGCCACGACCGGGCCAAAGACCTCCTCGCGTGCCACGCGAGCGCCCGCGGGAGGGTCCTCGAAGAGAGTCGGCCTCACGAAGTTCCCATCCTTCAGATCTGCGGAATCGATCCGACCGCCCCCCGCGAGCAGCTTCGAGCCTTTCTCGATTCCGTCCTCGATCGCCCGGATCACGTTCGCGGCATGGTCCCGGGAGACGAGAGGGCCGATCTGCACGTCGTCCTTCAGGGGGGGCCCGAGCCGCAGTCTCTCCGTCTGCTCTTTGAGCTTCGCGAGGAACGAAGGGGCAATCGACTCGTGGACGAGGAGCTTCGATCCGGCCCAGCACATCTGGCCCGCGTTCTGGAAGGCCCCCCAGAGGGCTCCCTTGACGGCCCGGTCGAGCCTCGCGTCCGGGAGGACGATCTGGGGATTCTTGCCGCCGAGCTCGAGTGTCGTGGGCACGACCCGGTCCGCGACCGCGTGGAGGAGTTGTTTCCCGGTGTCCGTGGAACCCGTGAAGGTCACCGAGTCGACGTCCGGATGCGCCGCCAGGGCGCCGCCGACGTCACGACCAGGGCCCGTGACGACATTCACGATTCCGGACGGAAAGCCGGCGGCGCCCGCAAGCTCTCCCAACTTGAGCGCCGTGAGCGGGGTCAATGTGGCCGGCTTCAGGACGACGGCGTTGCCGGCGGCGAGCGCCGGTGCAACGCCTCGGGAAGCGAGGAGGAGCGGATAGTTCCAGGGGGCGATGTGGGCCGTCACGCCGAGCGGGTCGCGCAGGGTGTAATCGAACCGCGAACCCGGGACCGGGATGGTGTCGCCCTGAATTTTATCTGCTAACCCGGCATAATATTCGAACAGCTTGTAGACGTACGCGATGTCGCCCTTCGCCTCGCGCAGCGGCTTCCCGACGTTCTGGGACTCGAGGCGCGAGAGATCGTCAAAGTGGTCCCGCACCTGCTGACCCAGAAGCCACAGCAATCGCCCCCTCTTGCTCGGATCCAGCTCCCGCCACTCCGGGGACTCGTACGCGACACGGGCCGCTTCGACCGCGGCATTGACATCATCCCTCGTCCCCTCCGCCACGCGGGCCATCGGTCGATTCGTCGCAGGATCGAGTACCTCGGCGGTCTCCTTCGATGCTGCAGGCACCGACTTGCCGGCGATGTAGAGGCCATGCTCGCGGACTTCCATCATCGCTCCGCGCCCACCATCGGGCCGAGGACTATAAGCGTGTGGCTTTCCCCGCTCGACACCGGTGGCCTCTTATCCCGCGCGTCCCTTGCGACACCGCGGGGACATCGTGCCGGACGTCGTGCGCGTGAGCCGCACGCTGCCGTGGCGGGAGGCGGCGAAGGAGTCCGACGCCCTCCGCCCGATGCTCCTCGATCAATTCCGGCACGAAGACTTTCGCGGGAGACGCGTCCTGGACCTCGGGACAGGAGAGGGGCGCCTCGCGTTCGTCGCCGCGTCCGCCGGCGCCCACGTCGTCGGCGTGGACCTCGATCGCACGAAGCTCATGCACGCGCGGGCATACGCGGGCATCCGGGATTTTCGGAACGTCGAATTCGTCCTCGGGGATGTCGACAAGACCCCGTACCATGAATTCGCTCGGGATCCGATCGACGCCGTCATCAGCAACCTATGCATGTCCGCCGAGATCGTATGGCATTCGTCGCGGGCTCTCCGCCCCGGAGGCGCGTTCGTCTTCTGCTGCCACCATGGGGACCACTGGAAAGAAACCCGACGGGGCTCCCAATGGGCATTTTACGAAGACGTGATGACGGACCTGCTCGAAGAGAACCGCTTTGAAGTCACCTTCATGGGCGTCGACACGACGCTCGCCCTGTTCGACGATTTGCGGGAGGCGGAGTTGTTCCTCCGCGACTCCGTCGTGCGAAGATGGGTCGAGGACGGCCGCTGGGAGGAGCTCTCGGATTCGTTTGCACGCGGCGAGAAGCATCTCACCCTTTCGTACCTGATCGTGAAGGCGCGAAAGCTCGCCGCGGCCTACGAAGCGGAATAGATGACGGAGGGCACGCGCGGATCGCTACGCTCGTCCCGCGACGCCGCCATCGGCAAGCTCATCCGTGGGAAGGCGATTGCCGCGCCGGGGGAGCGATGTACCTCGGCGCCCACGTGTCGATCGCGGAGAGCATCGCGCTCGCGCCGGAGCGCGGGAAGGCGGTCGGGGCCGACGCGATCCAGATTTTCTCCCGGAGTCCGCGCATGCTCCGCAGGACGAAGCCGATTCCCCCTGAGGAGGCGAAGGCGTTCCAAGAGGCGATGCCCGCCAACGGGATTACGCGTGCGATCATCCATGCGAACTATCTGATCAACCTCGCCGGGCCGGACGAGAACACCCTCAAGTACAGTCGCGAGGCGTTCGTGGAGGAGCTCGACCGGGCTCAGCTCCTCGGGGTCCGGGACGTGATATTCCATCCGGGATCCCACATGGGGAAGGGCGAGGCGTACGCGATCCAGACGATCTCGGGGAGTCTGGATTGGTGTTTCGAGCATGCGAGCGCCCCGGACGTATTTGCGGTCCTGGAGAACACGGCGGGTGCGGGGACCGTCGTCGGATACCGGTTCGAGCAGCTCGCCGACATGGTGAAAGGTTCCGCCCATCCGGACCGCCTCGGGATCTGCATCGACACCTGCCATACGTTCGCGGCGGGCTACGACTTCCGAACCCGGGACGGCTACGAGGCGCTCCTCCGGACCATCGACCAGACGGTGGGCCTCGGGCGAATCCGCGCGTTTCACTTGAACGATTCGGTGGGGGACCTCGGATCGAATCTCGACCGCCACGAGGATATCGGGAAGGGGAAGCTCGGGAAAGAGGCGTTCCGATTCCTCGTGAACGAGGAGCGGTTCCGAGAACTGCCAGGCTGCCTCGAGTTCCCCGGTGCCGATGCGGGATACCGAAGGAACCTGAAGGCGCTCCGGTCTCTCGTCACCGGGACGAACCCGCCGACGGCGGGACCGCGTCCAAGCGGCAAACGAGCTGGTCGCGGAACCGCGTGAGGAACGCGTAGAGTCGGTGGACCTGGCGCATCAAGACGGACGACTCGCGAAGGAGATGTCCCAAGCCGGCCCCGATTGGGAAAGCGCCGACCAATGTCGGCACCGCGTCGCCGCCCGTCGTGACCCGACCATCGGGGGCGACGATGTGCCATGCATCGAGCATCCGTTCCTCGGGGACGCCTTTCAGGAGGGCGCGGCCAGACTGGATCGACTGAAACCGGATGCGTCCACGGACGTCGACGATGTGAATCCACCGGGAGAACGCGCTGCAGATGCCGCAGTCGCGATCGTACAGGAGGACGTACGACGGCATCGCCATGCTCTCCAAGAAAACTAGGCGGAGCTGGGCTTAAAGGAACGGGTTGCATCGAGAATCGTTATCCTCGGACTGACGTTCCCGCGGACGGGACCGCCCATGATGGTCGACCCGGCGTCGCTTCCGGAAAGGGACTCGTACCGCCTGATGATCTCCGCATTTGTCCCGAGGCCGATCGCGTTCGTCTCGACGCGGAGCCTCGCTGGCACCGACAACTGCGCCCCATTCTCATACAGCATGGGCGTCTCGAGCCGTCCGATGGTCCTCGCCATCTCCGTCGGCGAGCGAGACGGTCGACGCAAGGACACGGCCCGAAACATCCTCGACACGCGGGAGTTCGTCGTGAACCTGGTGACGGAGGCGATTGCGGACAAGATGAATGTGGCCTCCGGCGATTACGCAGCCCGCGTGAGCGAGTTTGAGGAGGCGGGCTTGACGCCCATCCCCTCGGACGCGGTCCTCCCCTCGCGCGTTGCCGAGTCCCCGGTGAACTTCGAGTGTCGCCTCATTCGGGCCGTGACCGTCGCGGACAATACGGTCTTGTTCGGCGAGGCCGTTCGATTGCACGTGGACGACGCGGTGATGACCCAAGGACTCGTCGACGTCCACAAAGCGAAACCGATCGGCCGCCTCGGAGGGACGCAGTACTGCCGAACGCAGGACGTCTTCGAACTCCGCCGACCGAGGATCACAGGACCCAAGGCAGCGGGGCCTACGGATGCGCGATGATCACTCGGCCGCGCCGGCCCGACCCAAACGAGGGCTTTCCTCTGGGGTTTGCAAGAAGCATTAAGTAGGTCGAAATCAACGTCCAAGATGGGTCGGCGGTGAGGGTCGGGCGCCCGATTGCGGCGTTCACGGCCGATTCCGAATCATCGAGGTATTGGAGGAGGGGAACTGCGATGAGGAGCGCCGAGGAACTCGACGCGAGCTGGAGGGAGGACGAGCGGTGGGCGGGAATCGTTCGACCCTACCGGCCCGAGGACATCGTCCGGCTTCGGGGCTCCATTGGGATCGAACGTACGCTCGCGCGAATCGGCGCCGAGCGCCTGTGGTCCCTCCTTCGCTCGGATGCTCCGGTGACCGCACTCGGCGCGTTGACGGGTAACCAAGCGATCCAACAGGTCCACGCGGGCCTCACGGCGATCTATCTGAGCGGCTGGCAGGTCGCCGCGGACGCGAACGACGCGGGCCAGATGTATCCCGACCAGAGCCTCTACCCCGCGGACAGCGTCCCGAATGTCGTGCGCCGCGTGAACAACGCCTTTGTTCGGGAGGACGAGAAGCACACGGCCGCCGGGGAACCGCACATGAACGGGCTCGCCCCGATCGTCGCGGACGGGGAAGCCGGATTCGGCGGTCCTCTGAACGCTTTCGAGCTGACGAAAGCCTTGATCGAGGCCGGCGCCGCCGCGGTGCACTTCGAGGATCAGCTCGCGAGCGCGAAGAAGTGCGGCCACCTCGGCGGCAAGGTACTCGTTTCGACGGGTGTCTTCCTCCAGAAACTCGTCGCCGCGCGGCTCGCGGCAGACCTGTGCGATGTTTCGACCATCCTGATCGCCCGCACGGATGCGAACTCCGCGAAGCTCATCACGACCGACGTCGACCCGCGCGACCAACCGTTCATCGTCGGCGCCGAGCGCACGACCGAAGGCTTCCATCGGTTTCGCGGCGGCATCGACGCATCGATCGCCCGCGGCATCGCATACGCGCCCTACGCCGATCTCCTATGGTGCGAGACATCGGGTCCGGACCTCGACGAGGCCCGGACATTCGCGGACGCTGTGCACGCACGATTCCCGGGGAAAATGCTCGCGTACAACTGCTCCTCCTCGTTCAACTGGCGGAAAAAACTCGAGCGCGAGACGATCGCCCAGTTCCAGGGAGAGCTCGCGGACATGGGGTACCGGTTCCAGTTCATCACCCTGGCGGGCTTCCACGCGTTGAACCTCTCCATGTTCCAGCTGGCCCGAGGCTATCGGGGAAAGGGCCTGACGGCGTACGCGGAACTCCAGGACGCGGAGTCCGGGGCGAAGGCGGATGGTTACCGCGCGTTCGAGCACCAGACGTTCGTCGGGACCGCGTACTTCGACGAAATCGCCCAGGTGGTCACGGGGGGAGACGCGTCGACCCTGGCCATGGCGGGTTCCACGGAGAAGGAGCAGTTCCAAGAAGTCGGGGCGAAGGCCGAACCGATCCCATCGTCAGCGCCTCGACTGAACGCCTCCGAGACTGGCTGAACGTCCCGGCGGTCAGAAGGGCAGCTTGCTCAGGCCGATCGCGAGCGGGAGGAGCGCTTCCTCCTTCCCGAGGAACTTCGCCGTCTGCAGGACCGCGTTCAGATAGCTGATCGTGTGTTCCTTCTCCCCGACGGTCCACTGACCGTAGAAGTCCACGATCGCCGCCAGGATGTCGTCGAGCGGGACCTCCGCCTCCAAGGCGTGACGCACCGTCTCCTCGGCGGGCGGCGACTTGTATCGCAGGCTCGACTCGAGCGCGGCGAGGGGGGAAGCACGGTCGTTCAACTCCGGCCGCCCGAGCCGCAGGAAATCCGGATAGCCGAATTTCGTCGTCAGGGTGCGATGCATTTTCCACAGGAGCCACGCGTTCTCCGATGGCGTGAGGTAGCGACTCGCGAGTCGCGCAGCGTGGACCTCGCTCAACGTGTGACCGAGGAAGCCGGGCTCCGCGCTGGCGGCGATGAGGAGCGGACGGTACGCCGTCTCGGCTTGCCCCTCGAACGCGAGTGCCTGGAGGATTTCCTCGACTCGATCGAATTCCCAGTCCTCGAGGAGACGACCCAGAAGTTCGATGTCCGGCTTGCCGGCACCGGCGCCCTGGAGGATTGGGATGTCGATGGGGCGGACGCCTTGCAGGCTAACGGCTTGGACATACCCCAGGTTCGCGAGCGGGACAAGACCTCGGGGAAGGCCGAGGGTCGACGCGACCTCGGAATACGCGACGGCCATCGCGAGATTGTGGCCCAGACGCCCCAACTCATCGAGAGACCCGCGAATCGCCAAGTGCGCCGCGGCTTCGATTCCGTCCTCGAGGCCAATCCGGGCGAGGAGCGCGCCCGCCTTCGACCCCATGTGATCGTGGACGACTTTGCGGTAGGCGCGCTCCATGTCCGCCGACGATGCGGCAGGAATCGCCCTTGCCGCCGCATCGACCGCCGCCGGCGTCAGGGCGCGTTTCTGCAAGCTGAAATTGTACAAGACGAGGAACCGCAGCAGGCCTAGCCCTCCCGGAGGACGCGTGAGCCGCAGGAGATCCCGTCCGGCTTCGAGAGTCAACAGGCCGTGTGGCGTGTGCAATTGAGGATCGTCGTGATTTGAAACGACGAGCAAGAGTTCTTGGAGAATCGGCGCCGCATTCGCCGGATCTTTTGCCAGATCGTCGAAGAGCCGAATCCCCTTTTGGTGCTCGAACGTCGGGAGGAATGCGAACAGTCGTTCGAGGTCTTTCGCTGCCAAGCGCCGAAGGAAAGGTCGCGGACCCTTTTAGGTTGCGGGTCCGAGCGACAGGGTAACTCTTATGGGGAACCGGGACCTTCAACAGGGGTCATGCCTCTCTACGATGTCATCGTCATCGGCTCGGGCCCCGCGGGCCTGACCGCCGCGATTTATACGACGCGGGCGAACCTGAAGACGCTCGTGATCGCGGGCGCGGTCGCGGGCGGACAGCTCATGATCACGACCGACGTCGAGAACTATCCCGGCTTCCCGAAGGGCGTCCAAGGTCCCGAGCTGATGGAGCTCTGGCGCCAGCAAGCGCAGCGGTTCAAGGCGGACTTCATCGACGACAACGTTTCGAAGGTGGACTTCTCGAAGCGCCCGCTCAAAGTCTGGACTTCCGAGGGAATGCACGAGGGCCGTTCCGTGATCATCGCGACCGGCGCGAACGCGAAGTACCTCGGCCTTCCGAACGAGGAGCGTCTCAAGGGCCGCGGGGTGAGTGCGTGTGCCACCTGCGACGGCTTCTTTTTCAAAGGACTCGATGTTGTGGTCGTCGGCGGCGGCGACACCGCGATGGAGGACAGCCTCTATCTCTCGAAGCTCTGCAAGACCGTGACCGTCGTCCATCGCCGGCACGAATTCCGCGCGAGCAAGATCATGCAGGACCGCCTCTTCAAGACGGCCAATGTCAAAGTCCTCTGGGACACCGAGGTCATCGACGTCCTCGGAGACGCGAAGGTCGAGGGCGTTCGGATTAAGAACGTAAAGACGCGGCAGACCTCTGATCTCAAGGTCCAAGGACTCTTCCTCGCAATCGGTCACGAGCCCGCGACGGACATCTTGCGGGACCAGTTGCACCTCGAGAAGGGATATGTCGTCCTCCGACCGCATGACGGCTTGTCCACCGCGACATCCGTCGACGGCGTCTTCGCCGCGGGAGACGTTCACGACTTCCGCTACCGACAGGCCGTGACCGCGGCGGGTTATGGTTGCATGGCGGCGCTTGATGCGGAACGATGGCTGCAGCACGCCCCCGCCTGACCGCAACGAAATCTTGAAGTCGATTCGCCCGTTAGGCACGAAGGGACCCGCGCATGGTACGCATCTTCCGCGGCGGCGTGCTCGACGAACGCTTCGAAGGCTCTGTCGTCGTGATCGGGCCGCGACCGACGACGATGACCGGTCTCGTCCGAGGTGATCTCTTCGTCCGCGACAGCAGCGTATGCGACGTGACCGGGATGGTATCCGGGAACCTTCTGGCGGAGCGGACCGGCAAGGCCGTCCTTCGGGGCCTCGTGACGAAGGCCGCGAAAGCCGCGGGCGGGGACCTCGAGGTCTATGGGATGGTCCAGGGAGATGTCGTCAACGAAGGCGGCCGCCTGTACGTCGACAAAGGAGCCGTCGTGAGAGGGAAGGTGATTGGGCCGACCCACAGTGCGCCGCTCCCGCCACCCGAGAAGCCGGTGACGCCGGCCCCCGCCGCGACGCCCGCCGCGACGAGTCCCGTTCCGCCCTCATCGCCGCCGAAACCTCCGGCCGCGCCGGGGCCTTGAGCTTCAGGCCTCGACTTTCGGCTCGATCGGTGTCTGCTTGAGCGGCATCTTGTCCGGCTTCTTCTCACCGGACGAGAAGAGCTGAAGGTAGGGGATCAGATTGCCCATGATCCGGTTCTCCGCCTTCCGCAGGTGCTCCTCGTACGTGGATCGGCTCACACCGAGACTCCGGGCGATGCTCTCCGTCGTCACGTCGCGCGGGGAGCTGTAGTATCCGTAGCGGTGCGCCTTCAGGAGCGCGTCCGACTGTTTGGAGGTCAGGTCGCCGAAGAGGCTGTTGACCCAGATGCTCGACGGCAAGACGCTGAGCGGAAGTTCCCGTTTCCGGATCAACTCGGTCGGCCCGCGCTTGTTGAAGTCCTTGAACAGGTCCCGCGTGCGGACCTCGTCGAAGGCAATCAATCGGAAATACCCCCAGCCGTCCTGGAAAATCGCCGGAGGGGCGTCCACCGCCTCATGGGGTTCCCACACGTTCCATGGGCTGTCCCAGCTCGCACAGGTGCACTTGAGCATGAAGATGCGGGAGTCCCCCGCCTCGGCCCATTGGTCGATGCACTTGCCCGCCTTCCGAATCTCTTTTGCGATTTGATCGAGCACGTTCTCGTCGCGGGTCGGCACCTGGATCATCTCTCGATTCCAGATGCACCACATCGAGATGGGAAGGCCGGGATGGTGCCCGGAGATTTTCATGAACGGGTAGTCGTACTGGGTCCGAAACGAGATCTCCCAGAGGCTCATGGACGACGCATAACGGTCGTGGGGGATATAGGTGGTGCCGTCATTCGACGGCCGCCAAAGGCGGGTCAAAAAGGTTCGTCGCGGGCGTGTTTCTCCCGTTCGAGGTACGACGCATGTATCTGATTGCACCAGACAGCACACGGATTTGGACGGACAGCAACCGCAACTTCACTCTCCGGGAGTACAGCCGCCTCGAGTACGGACGCCCGGACGTCGGGTGGATCCTCGCGGCGGCGGAGGCCTCTCGGCCTGCGCCGAAGAAGCGCCCGACGCGCTCCCTCGGGATGCGTCTGCGGTACTTCCTGAACTCCTTCCGAGGCTTTGCCGCCTTCGACGTGCACGGTCACGACGACAGCCGATGCCCGTGAGGCGGCGCACCTTTTTATCGCACGGCGCCGTCCTCGACACGTGGCGGAAGTCACCATTCGATATTGCTCTCCGTGTCGTTATCTCCCCAAGGCAATCCAGGACGCAGACGCTATTTTGAAGGAATTCGGGGAGACGCTCTCGGCCCTCCGACTGATCCCTGGCGACCACGGTGTGTACGACGTCGCGGTCGACGGCACGATCGTGTTTTCGCTCGACAAGGCGATGCGATTCCCCGAGTCGACCGAGCTGATCCAGGAGATTCGGGCTCGGGTCAAGCCGCGCAAGGTCCGCAAGAAGACGTGAACACGGCGGCGATGAGGTCGTCGCCGACCCGTCGATAGACGGCCGCCTATGGCGGGTCAAAATGCCTCATCAACGCCGGCATTCTCCTGTGCATGTTCGGAACCACAGATCCGATCTTCAGTGCACGCGGAGTTGCGAGTGAGTACGTCCGAAACCCGGATTTGGCGCAGTACGTCCGCTGGGAGTACAGTCCCGCGGACCGCTCGAGCGTGATCCGCTCCATCAGGCGACACGGGACCGCGGCCCGACACCGTGTCCGGGTTGCGCGTTTGACCGGCATCGTGCGCCGGGTGCGGTCATGGGTGAAGGCCCTTCGCGAAGCTCCCAGAGGGCCGATCGAGTCGGGCGTCGTGTACCGGGCGATGCTCCGCCAGAAGGTCCTTTAGGACCGAGAGAGGCGAGTCAATCGAGAGCACGACCTTCCCGAACTGCTCGCCCCTTGCCAAGTACTCGTGGGCCTGACGGGCCTCCTCGAGCGGAAAGATCCGGTCCACAACGGGCTTGAGGCGGCCCATGAACACGAGCTTCATGACTTCCTCGAACTCCCGTTGATTCGCCATCGTCGAGCCGAGCACGGAGAGCTGCCGCCAGAACAGGTATCGCGCATCGAGTTCGAGCAGCGACCCGGTGGTCGCGCCCGGCACGACGACGCGCCCTCCCTTCCGGAGGGTCCGGACGGAGTCTTTGAACGTCGCCTCGCCGACGTGGTCCACGACGACGTCGACGCCGCGCTTTCCGGTGAGTTCCCAGATCGCCTTCGACCATGGCATCGCCTTGTAATTCACCAAGACATCCGCGCCGAGCGCCTTCGCCTTCTCGAGTTTCGCGTCGCTCGAGCTCGTCGTGAAGACCGTGCACCCCGCGAGCTTCGCGACTTGGATCGCGGCCGTCGAGACGCCGGACCCAGCTCCGAGGATCAAGACGTCCTCCCCCGGGCGGACCTTGGCGCGGGTGATGAGCATGCGCCATGCGGTCATGAACGCCAGGGGGACCGCGGCGGCCTGAGGGAACTCCATGTCCGTCGGGATCTTGAGGACGTTCCGCCCGGGCACCGTGACCTTCTCCGCGTACGTCCCGGGAAGGTGCTCTCCGAGGATCCGGTACTCCACGCATTCCGAGTCCTCGCCCCGCAGGCAGTACTCGCACCGACCGCACGCGATCCCGGGATTCACGACGACGCGGTCGCCGATCTCGATGTCCGTGACGTCCGAGCCGACCTCCGCGATGTCGCCCGCGGCGTCGCAGCCCAGGATGTGGGGCAGCGTGAGCTTGAGGGTCGGGATGCCCTCGCGGACCGCCAAGTCCAGGTGGTTCAGGGAGGCCGCGTGGACGCGCACGAGGACTTGGTCCGGACCCGGGACGGGATCCGGATGGTTCCGGTCCAGCTCGAGAACGTCCGGCCCGCCGAAGCGGGGCACGACGACCGCCTTCAGCGTACCACCTGCGCGACGGCGGCGAATCGAGACGGCCCTAGATAAGGGCCGCCCTCACCGCACGTTGTAGCCCTTCGACTGGAGCAGCCGCACGACGTCTTTGCGATGGTCGCCCTGGAGCACAATCACGCCGTCTTTGCCGGAGCCGCCGGTGGCCAAGCCCTTCTTCAATTCCCGGGCGAGCTTCTCCGCCTCGTCCGGTTTCGTCTCCAGGCCTCGCACGACGGTCACGGCCTTCCCGTAGCGGCGCGTATCCATCTCGACGGACAACTGGGTCGTCTCGCGGCCCAGGTCCTCGCAGACGCAGATCTCCTTAGGCAACCCGCATGTCGGGCAGATCCCCGCGATCAAGCCGCCTCCAATGGCTTCTCCTTCTCGGCCAGGGATTCCTTCAGTAGGCGATAGTGTTTTCGGATGGTGACCTCGCTCACGCCCGTCAGGCGGGCAATCTGGGCCTGCGTCAACGGCACTCCGAGCTCTTCCGATGCCAAGTAGAGCGCCCCCGCGGCAATCCCCACGGGCGAGTTCGCCTCGAGGACCTTCGAGTCTTTGACCTGGGCGACGAGGCCCAGCGCGCGTTCGCCGGCCCGGGGGTCCAGGCCGAGCTGGGACGCGAACCGAGGCACGAAGTCCTCCGCGCGACTCGCGCGGCTGAAGACGCCCAATTCGCGGCTTACGACTTTCGCGGTGAGCGAGATTCGGTGGACCGTCACGCCGGTCGCCTCGGACAGTTCATGGAGCCCGCGCGGAGCACCCAATTGCTTTGCCGCCAGGTAGACGACCGCGGCGACGATCGCGTCCATCGACCGACCGCGGGACAGACCCGCTTCGATCGCCTTGCGCAAGATGATCGCGGCCCGCTCTCGGAAAGCCGGTGCGAGGCCGAGCCGGGAGGACAGGCTGGAGAGCTGCGCCAGGCCCGGGGCCAAGGCGCGCTCCGTCCGGTCGTACCGAGTCCACTGGCTCACCCGACGCAGGCGGTTTAACGCGGCCACACTTCGCGCGTCGATCGGATTCCCCTTCGCATCCCGTAGGCCGTTGCCCACCATAGACCCGAGCCCTTTGTCCGGCGCCATGACCGACGGCGGCGGGCCTGCCCGGATCCGGTCGTCCCCTTCGAACGTGGTCCAGTCGGGACCCTGGTCCACGAGGCTCTCGTCGACCACGAAGCCGCAGTTGTCGCAGACGCGTTCGCCGCGGACCGGATCGACGTAGAGGGCGAAGCTGCCACAGTTCGGGCAGCGGGCGGGATCCGAACCCGACGGCTCGGGCTGGAGCTCCCGCTTGAACGTCACGTCGCTTGCATTCGTTGATGTAAACTGGCTCATTGTGTCACCTCGCGAGGACCGGAATTCATGACCCAGCGGGTCGCCCACCGCTCCAGGTCCCGGACCGCCTCGAAGAGCGCCGCCCCTTTCGGCGACAGCCGGTACTCGACCGCGACGGGCCGGTCCAGATGGACCTTCCGCTCCGCGATCCCGACCTCCTCGAGTTCCTTCAACGTCTTCGTGAGCGAGCTCTGGCACATGCCGGTCGCCACGCGCAGCTCGTTGAAGCGTTTCGGTCCGGAGAGGAGGCTGTGGAGGACCGTGAGCTTGAGCTCGGAGCCGATCACCTCGAAGGCGACCATCGCGCCGCAGCCCGGGCCCTCGCAGGGGCTTTCCTTCTCCGCCATGACTTCGCATCCTTGCACTATATAATGTGCTCCCGGAGTATAAGTAGTTTCGTTTCCGTACCACGTTTCGGGTGAAAACCTAGTCCGACTTGGAAACGTGTTGGATTCTCCCGCCGGTCAGACCCACCGGGTGATGACGACCTTGCTCTCCGTGAAAAACCGCACCGCGTCGCGGCTTTGTGGATGCAGGTCCCCGAAGAACGAGTCCTTCATCCCGCCGAAGGGGAAGTAGGCCATCGGCGCGGCGACCCCGACGTTGATGCCGATGTTTCCCGCACGGACGCGGTACCGGAAGTCCCGTGCATGCTTCCCATTCGTGGTGTAGATCGTGGCCGCGTTCCCGTACGGACTCGCGTTGATCAGGTCGACCGCATCATCGAAGGCGTCGACCGAGACCACGCTCGCGACGGGGCCGAAGATTTCCTCCCGGGCGACGCGCATGTCCGGCCGGACGTCGTCGAGGATCGTCGGGCCGACAAAGTATCCGTCGTAGCCAGACACGCGGATGGGCCGTCCGTCCAAAGCGACCCGGGCGCCTTCCTTCTCCCCCCGGCCGATGAAGTCGACGACCCGCTCGCGGTGCGCATCGGAGATGACGGGGCCCATCTGAACGGTCTCATCGAGGCCGTACCCGACCTTGAGCGCCTCCGCGGCGTTCGAGAACTTCCGACGAAGATCCGCGTGGACCTCGCCGACGCCCACGACGACGGATCCCGCGAGGCACCGTTCGCCCGCGCAACCGTAGCAGGAGGAGACCACGTTCGAGACGACCTTGTCCAGCTTCGCGTCGGGCATGACGACCAGGACGTTCTTGGCGCCGCCCCCGGCCTGGACCCGCTTCCCGGAGGCCGCCGCCTTCGCGTAGACGAGCTTCGCGACCTCGCTCGAGCCGACGAACGAGACGCCGGCGATGCGCGGGTGGTCGAGGATCGCGTTGACCGTTTCCTTCGCTCCGTGGACCAGGTTCACGACGCCCGGGGGGAAGCCGGCCTGGCGGACGAGGTCCATGACGAGCTGCATCGGGATCGGGTCCTGCTCGGAAGGCTTGGTGATCCAGCAGTTCCCCGTCGCGACCGCGTACGGCCAGAACCAGAATTGCACCATCACGGGGAAGTTGAATGGGCTGATCCCCGCGAACACGCCGAGTGGCTGGTACAGGACCTCCTCATCGATCCCGGCGCCCGCCCCGTCTTCCAGGTTGTAGCCCATCATGAGGCTCGGGATGCCCGCGGCGACCTCGACGTTCTCGATGGCCCGTCGGACCTCGCCCCGCGCCTCGTCGATCGTCTTGCCCATGTCCTGGACGACGACCCGCGAGAGGTCCTCGAAGTGCCGTTCCATCAGATCCCGCAGGGTGAAGAAGTGCCGCGCGCGGTCGAGCGGTGGCGTCTCGCGCCAGGCATCCCATGCCCGGAGGGCCTCTTGCACCGCCACGTCGACCTCATCTTTCGTCGAGAGCGGCACGCGTGCGATCGCGCGGCCGGTCGCGGGGTTCGTGTCCTCGAGCCACCCCGTCGCCTCCGGGGGGCGCCACGCTCCGCCGACGTAGTTCGTCAGGTCCCCGTAGTGGGGCTTGACCTCGGGCAGCAGCGTCGTCGCGCGGACCATCCCCACCTCAGGACGCTTTCCCCGCCAAGGCCAGATCGAGGCTGTCCTCGAGCAAGTCGAGTGCCCTCGTCATGAGCGGGAGCGGGATGTTGATCGGCGGCAGCAGGCGGATGCAGTTGTTGAAGAATCCCGCCGTCAGGAGGATGAGGCCATTCTTCAGGCCGGCCAACTGGACGGCGCGCGCGAGCTCCACGTCCGGCTCCTTTGTCCGCCGGTCTTTGACGAACTCGAGCGCCCACATCGCCCCAATGCCGCGGACCTCGCCCACGCGGTCGTGGTCTTCGAAGATCTCGTCCAGCCGTTTTCCGATGAGGGCTTCGAGCTTCCTCGTCTTCGGGAGCGCCTTCTGGATCACATCGATCGCCTCGAGCGCCGCGGCACAGACAATGGGATTGCCACCGAATGTCCCGCCCAGGCTCCCGGGCCCCGGTCGATCCATGACCGCGGGCTTCCCCGTCACGCCGCCGAACGGCAGTCCCCCGCCGACGGCCTTGCCGCTCACCAGGATGTCCGGCACCGTGTTCCAATTCTCGATCGCCCAGAGCTTCCCGGTACGGCCCATCCCCGCCTGCACCTCGTCGTCCACCAAGACGATGCCGTGGGCGTCGCACAGTTTGCGGAGGAGCGGGAAGAACTCCTTGGGAGGCACGATCATCCCGCCTTCTCCTTGGACCGGCTCCGCGAGGATCGCCGCGACGCGGCCGGCGACGTCCGGTTGGTTGATGAGGCGCTCGATTTCCTCGACGCGCGCCTTCGCGCATTCGGCGGGAGGGAGTCCTTGTGGGTCGCGGTATGGGTACGCGTAGTCCGCGAGGATCACTTCCCGGACGAGCGGACCGAATCCCTCGCGGTACGGTTTGTCCTTCCCCGTGAGGCTGATGTCGAGGAGCGTGCGTCCGTGGAAGGCGGTCTTGAAGGAGACGAGCCACGCCCGCTTGGTCGCGGCGCGCGAAATCTTGACGGCGTTCTCGATCGCTTCGGATCCGGAGTTGAGGAAGATCGATTTCGTCAGGCCGGGCGGACAGATCTCCGCCATCCGCGCCGCCAGGTCGGTGTAGGGCGCATACGTCGCCACCATGAAGGAGATGTGCGTCAGTCGATCCAGTTCGTCTTTCGCGGCCCGGATGACTGAGGGCGGACGATGGCCCGCGGTCTGGACGCCGATCCCGCCACCGAGGTCCACGTAGACGTTCCCGTCCGCGTCTTGGACGAAGGGACCTTCCGCGAACGTGACGTCGATGGGAAGGGCGACCTTCACCGCGTTCGTGACAAACTTCTCCTTCCGCGCCATCGCAGCTTTCGACTTCGGTCCCGGCGGGACCGAAACGACCTTCGGTCCACGGAGCTCCTTCTTCGTGCGTTTCGCCATGGTATCGTGGCTCGTGCGAGAACCTGTGCGGCTCGCCCTAGCGACAAGGGATGGGACGAAGAGAATATAGGCTTTCTATGGCACCGGCGTCGGATCAGCTGGTCGCCTCGACGAGTCTCGCCTCTCGAAGAGCACGGAGGTGTTTCTCCCAAGCGGACCGGCCCCAGAAGTAGTACACGACGACTACGAAGACGATGGTGGGCAACGCCGCGGAAATCGTTTCCCGCAGCGTCGGGAACCCGAACGCGATGATCCAATACAGAGCGGTTCCGCTGAGGAGGGTCACGACCGCGGGCCAGTTCCATCCGCCGCGATACCAGTAGTGGCCCCCTTCCTGTGTGAAGAGATCGTCCGAGTAGCGGCGCGCCTTGACGAGGAAGTAGTCGACGAGCGTGAGGGTCCAAAGGGGCACGACAATCGCCCCGAGGAAATCGAGGAAGAAGATGTACGTAAAGACGAAGTTCGTCTCGAAGAGCGGGAGGAGCGCCAGCGGGACGACGATCAACGCGGACAAGAGAAGTAGCCGGCGCATCGACGTCTTCCATCGGGTCGCGATGTTCGTGATGCCGAGCGCCGACGCGTAGATGTTCCCGGCGTTCGTGGAGATTGTCGCGAACAGGATGATCAGATACGCCCCGAGACCGAACCCGAGTTGGGTGGCCTTGTAACTCGGGTCTGAGATCGCCGCGAAGTTCACGGAGCCCGGAGGCGCCGTCACCAGGAACGCGACGGTCATCAGGGCGCCGACCGAGAAGAACCAGTACTGCGCCAGGGACGCGCCCGCGAACGGGCCCCACGTCCCTGCCTTCTTGGATCGCGCGAAACGGCTGAAGTCGCCGATGAACTCCCATGTCCAGTTGTACGCAATCAGCAGGTCGAGCAAGAGCGGGAATGTGAGGGTGTAGGTAAATCCTGTTCCGAGGGCACCCGCCGTGAACGTGAATGAAAGGGGTTGCGCGGGCCGCCAGGCCCAGAGCTGTCCGAAGTCGAAGTCCTTCATCACGATATACGACGCATAGGCGCCCAACGCCACGAGGGCGACGGTGGAAGCCCAGTTGAGATATCGAATCGCTCGGTGCCCTGCGGTGGCAAAGAAGCCTTGCAGGAAGCAGATGAGCAGGATCGATGGCACGAGATAGTAATTGATTGGGGAGCCGGGCGGGGTGTGGAACGCATCGGGCCAGCCGAGGGTGAGGTTGAAGACGAACGACATCGAGATCGCGGCGATGAAGACGTTCACCGCGGCCCATCCGTAGCCGAAGAAGAGGTAGAAGAGCGAAGGCAGTTTGCTTCCCCGCAAGCCGAACGCGGGTCGGAGAAGCGACACGGACGACGCGCCCTTATCCGCGGCGATGTAGCCGATGAGGGCCCAAGGGATGAACGTGAGGGTGGAGACCAGGAAGATGAGGGCGAACGCCCCGGGGAGACCGTACGCGCCGGTCATGTAGCCGCCGTACAGCCATGCCGCAGGCAATGAGGCCGCGGCGAACCATAGGGCGAACTGATCCCATCCGGAGAACGCGCGGGCCTCTACGGGCACTTGGTCCGTCGCCTTGTACTCGGCGGCGATGACATCCAGGCCCTTGAAAACTTTCACGCGGGCGACGCATTCCGCAAGGCTATTTGAGGATTCTGAACGGAGGCTCAGCCCGCCGGGACTCCGGGGAATTCGATTGGCACGGCGGCGCGCGGATCTCGCCGCGGGAAGTCTTTCACATACGCGCCGTAATACGGCACGCGGTTCGCGACGACGTTTCGGAAGGCATCTCGCAGACCATCGTCATCGAGGCCCCGGGTCGGGATGAGGTCGTCATTGCGGTTCAAGCACCCTTTCAACTCGCCCTGGTGAGTCACGCGGATCCGATGGCAGTTCATGCAGAACTCGGCGTTGTACACGGGGTCCACGACCTCGACCTCCGAGCCGTTGAATAGGTAGATTCGTCGGTGGTGCATCTCGCGCACGAGGATCTTGTCCGCCCGACCTTCGAGCCATTTCTTGAGCGCGTCGATGTCGACCATCCAATCCTGTTGACCGACGAGCTCCGGCATGAACTGGATCAGCTGGAGCTTGAGTCCATCGCCGCCCGAGATGTACTCGATCATCCGCGGGATGTGTGGGAGGGTCTGCTTGAACACGACCATGTTCAGCTTGACCGGCTTCAAGCCGACGCGGAGCGCTTCTTGGATTCCTCGGAGGACGGGCGCCAGCTCGCCTTTGCGGATGTCGCGGAACGCGGCCGGATCGAGCGAGTCGATCGAGACGTTCACCCGTTTCAATCCTGCGGCCCGGAGGCCCTCCGCGCGTTTCGCGAGCATCGACCCGTTCGTCGTCATCGAGACATCGGGAATCTGGCGGACCGAACGATCGATGATTTCCTCCATGTCCAACCGGATGAGCGGTTCGCCGCCTGTGAATTTCACCGAGCGAATCCCAAACTCTCGCGCGACTCGGAGAAGCCGTTCGATCTCCTCGACGGACATCTCGTCCTCGTGGGGCATCCGCGGCTTCAAGATCGGCCCGAGGCCTTCATCGTGGCAGTAGATGCAGCCGAAGTTGCATCGCTTCGTGACGCTCACGCGGATGTCGGTAACTTCCCGTCCGAACGCGTCGACGAGCATCTCAACTCGAGAAATCGGATGACCCGCTAAATACTTTGGTCTTATCGCTGCAGCGTTCGCCACCCGAAAGCCCTTTCCGCCGCCCTGAGAATGAGGGAACATGCGACCCCCGGAGACCCGTTGGGCGAGGATCGGGCCCAAGAATCCGGCGACGCTCTTCCATACGCCCGACGCCGGGATCTGCCTCTCCGCTTTCGTCGTCGCTCATCGCGGGCGAACCGTTCTCCTCGGTCGTCCACGCGGGGGCCCGGCCTGGCCGCAGAAGGGCGGTTATCCGGAGGCCCAAGCCCGAGAACTCGAAGAAGAAGGCGCCTGGCTCTTGCCGGCGACCCATCTGATCATCGAGGAATCGCCAGATCATGCGGCCCTCCGCATCACTCGCGATTTTGCGGGGCTGCCGGGCATCCCGCGGTTCGTGATGGTCCAATCCCATCTCCGCCCCGCACGGCTGTGGAATCCGAAATGGAAGGGGAACCATTGGGACATCTGCTTCGTGTACGACCTCGCGATTCGGGGGCTCCCGAAGCCGATGCCATGGTGGGCCGAGTTCCGATTCGCCGCGCCGGACGCGTTGCGCTCTTTGAAGGTCGGCCGTGGGCATCGCGACATCCTCGAAGGGGCGGGTTACCTTCGACGTCCACGGTCGCGCTCGTGAACTCGGCGACTTGTTCGAAACGGCGCACGCTTCCGAATGTTTTTATAGGAGGGGCTCGTAAGCGGCAATCGGCCCACATCGTCTGAATTCGCCTGGTGACTGGTTTTTCCGGCCTTTGCGACTCGGCGGCTTGTGTCGGCAGAATGTGAGAACATGGAAGACAAAGCAATGACTAAAGTGAAAGACCTGACCCCCGCGTCCAAGCAAGTGAATGTCTTGGTCAAGGTAGTCAGTCTGAGTGAAGAGAGAGAGATCACGTCAAAATTCGGCGAAGCGAGAAAGCTCGTCGAAGCGACGGTTGGCGACGAGACCGGGACCGTCCTCCTGACCCTCTGGAACGACCAGATCGGGAGTGTCCACAAGGACGAGACGCTCCTCATCGACAACGGCTACGTCACCCTCGTGCGCGGGCACATCCGACTGAACGTCGGGAAGTACGGCACGATGGCGAAGTCGGAGCAGATGATCGAGAACGTCAACACGGCGCTCGACGTAAGCGCAGTCGAATACGAGCGCGAGCCGCGCTACCGGAGCGGTGGCTACAGCGGCGAGCGACGTGAGCGCAGCGGCGGCGGAGACCGACAGTTCGAGTTCGGGACCTTCAGCGGCAACCGCAGCGGTGGCGGCAGCGGCGGCCGCGATCGAGACCGACGGGACCGCGGGCGACGCCGGTACTGATTCACCTTCACCATTTCCCTGGCCTGCGGGCCAGGACTTTTCATTTTTCTGGCTGAGTAGCGGAACCGCTCCTCGTTTATAGGTCAGCGACCCGCGCCAATCCACGCGAATCGGATCAGCGGCGTCGTGGAGGTCGTCGGCTTTCGGGCCGCTCGGGCATCTGGTAGATCCGCTCGGGCTGGCGAACCACGAGACGGCCGTTCCAGAACGCGCGAGCGTTCTCCTCCGTCACATCGACGTGGAGGACATCGAGCTTCGCCTTCATCAGGTTCCGGAACTTCGCTCGTTTCGCCTTGTTCTCTTCGTTCCACATCCGAGTGAACTGCTGGTCCTTGTCGTCGGCCATGGTCGCCACCGCCTCAACGCTCGATGAGAACGCGGGCCAAGGCCCAAGAGGCCGACTCGGTTCGTCACGGGAATTGAAGGGCGCCGGTCGCGAGGAACCGCGCGCTCATAAGACTTTCTTCCGCATTCGCGTGAAAGGGCCGGCCTCAATACGTGAACGTGACGATCAGATCGTCAGCGACCGATTCGATCCGGTAGGCGGTGAGGGGGAACTTCGCGGGGAGCTCCTTCGGCTGGCCCGTCTGGAGATCCCACGAACCGTTGCAGTCCTTGCACGTGATGAGGAGCTTCTCGCGGTCCACCAGGCCGTCCGTCAGCATCGCCCACTTGTACGTGCACGCGGCATCGACGCAAAAGAAACGGTCTCCCAGACGTACGACGAGGATGTCGTAGCCCATGATCTCGAAGTGCTTCCTCCCGCCGTCCGGGACGTCATCCGCCTTGCAGAGGTTGACGTCCGTGTCCATTGGGCGGGGCGAACCTCCCCCGCGCCTTAAGAGTTTGGGACCTCACGCGGCTTTCCGACGAAGGAGGAATGTCAGGCGACGGCGCAGGAGGCCGGATGGCGGGGCCGGCGGCGGTGTGGACGACACCCGGAGGACAATCCCGTCCACGCCCCGGATGTACACCCTGGCCTCGGCCGAAAGAGGCTCATCCGCAATCGCTTGCCAGAGCTCCCCGCGGTGCATCACGTAGCCCTTTTCCCCCGGACGCAGACCATCCACCGCGGTCGCGGGTTGCCCAACCATCTCCCCGACGATCGGCGCGCGGTGCCGGACCTGTTGCACCTTGTACATCGCGAACAACAGGAATCCTCCGAAGAAGCCCGTCGGGATGAGGAACGACGCAAGGAAAAAGATCTGGTAGTCCGGGGAGACGAGAAAACGCAGCGGTCGCAACGGCGCGAGGAACGCCGCCGCCAGGACGATCGCGATGATTCCGCCGATCCCGAATACGCCGAACCCGGGCGTCTTGATTTCGACGATGATCAGGATCACGCCAACGATGAACAGGAGAAGAGCGATCGGATCGACGCTGAATCCGAGTCCGATGAGGGCCAGGAGGAGAATGATGATTCCTGCGATCTCGGCTCCGTGGCCCGGGGCCGAGATGCCGAAAATGACAAGGTAGATTCCGAGGATGAGCAGGAGGGATGCGACGAGCGGGTCCGAGAGCACCTCGAGCAACCGAACGCGGGTCGATGCGCTGAATGTGTCGATCTCCGCGCCCGCGGTTGCGAGGGTGAAGTTCTTGTACTCGACGGTGTCCGTCTTCACGACCACCCTTCTGCCGTTCGCGAGCTTTGCAAAGTCGGTCGGGCTTGCAGCGATCAATTCGGTCGCGCCAGAGGTCTGAGCCTGGCTCGCATTCAGGTTCCAGTTGTCGACGACGAACCGCTCCGCGAGAGAAACATTGCGGCCATGCAGAGCGAGCTCCTCTCGCGTCGCGTTTACAACCGCGTTGATGATCTTTAGGTCAGTCACGGGCACGATGCCACCAGGACCGACCTCGACGGGCGCGACGGATCCAATGGTCGTCCCGGGTGCCATGGCTGCGAGGTCGGTGGAGACAAGGAGGATCGTCCCCGCACTCCATGCGTGAGCTCCGACGGGCCCGACCCATCCGAGAATCGGAAGGTTGCGGGCGCCGTTGAACAGCTCGGCAATGGCCACGGTCTCCAGGAGGCCGCCTCCCGGAGTGTCGAAGCGCACCATGAGGGCCGCGTACTGGCCGCTCTGCGCGGCAGCGACCGCTTCTTGCAAGTAGTCGACGGTCGAGCGATCGATCGCGCCGTCGACGGCGGCGAGGAGGATGCGCGGTCCCTGGGCTCGAGCTGTCGGTATCGCGGAGGAAATCGCGATGGCCGAGAGGGCGATCAGCAACGCGACGCGCGCCCACGTAGTCGGATTCGAAGTCACTCCTTCTTGTCCCCTTTCCTCGCGAGGGCGGCCGTGAGGGACGCGACCTCTCCGGTGATGTCTCCCGCGGCCGTCGTGTTCGTGACGACGATCATGTTCTTCTCTCGCGCGATCTCCGTGAGCGTCTGCAGCTCCCGCAGGCGCATCGCGGATGGCGCGGAGCCGTACAGCATGGCGGCTTCCCGCATCTTCTCGGCGGCCTGGAATTCGCCTTCGGCCATGATGACCCTGGACCGACGCTCCCGTTCGGCCTCCGCCTGCTTCGCGATCGCTCGGACCATCGTGTCCGGCAGAGAGACGTCCCGCAGGGTGACCGCGGAGACTTTGATTCCCCACGGCTCCGTCGAGGTATCGAGGAGAACCTGAATCCGCTTGCTGAGCTCCTCGCGTTTCGAGAGGAGCTCGTCGAGCTCGACCTGCCCAAGGACGTCACGCAGTGTCGTTTGCGCAAGGAGGTTCGTCGCCTGAATGTAGTTCTGGACCTCCGTCACCGCCTTTAGCGGACCGTAGACGCGATAGTAGACAACGGCGTCGACTTCGACCGACACATTGTCGCGGCTCACGACACGCTGCCGGGGCACGTCGAACGCGACCGTCCGGAGATCGATGAGGACGCGTCGGTCGAAGATCGGGATGATGACCGTGAGCCCGGGACCTTTCGGGTTGGGCAAGAGCCGCCCGAGACGGAAGATCACGAGGCGCTCGTACTCCCGCACGACCTTGATCGCGGCCCGCAGAATCACGAGCACCAAGATGACCGCAAGTACTGCCGCAAGGATGAGTTCCTCTCCAGCCATACCCTTACACTCCTCCGACAGACAAGGGGCGCTCCGCGAATAAAAGGGTTCTCTGGGTAAGCCTGCCTCTCGAGCCGAGGCGGCAGATGACCTAGCGGGTCGCGGTCCACAGCATCGCGCCGAGCCCGACCGCCTCGAGCGTCCCGACCCCCAGGAGGTACGGGTCCAACCCACTCGGCACAAGGGCCATCATCGTGATGAGCGAGTAGACCATCAGGACGTTCTGCGCGAGGAACGCCAAGGCGAACAACAAAAGGGCGAGGCTGAAGGGGGCTTTCGTCCTGGCGTAGACCACGCGATAAACGGTGAACAGGGCTGCCGCGAGGGAGATGTTCGCGCAACCCACGGCGATGCTGCCGACCATCAAAGCGCTCGTCATGAACATCCTCTTCTCACACGTCGCGGCACATGGACGTATTCCACAATCTCACCCGAATCGCCCGCCCGGCGGCTTGAGCCTCTTCCGGATCTCCTCGAAGATCGTGTAACTCCCTTCGAGATAGGGCGACAGGAAATAGGGGGCGGCATAGGCGTCCCCGGTGGGGCGGGTAATGAGGCCATTCTTCTGTAGGAGATCCAGGTGATGTCGGACCGTTCGGTAATCGAGCCCGAGGGCTTCGCTGAGCTGGTTTGCGTTGTACGGCCTTTTGCGCAGAGCCTCGATAATTCTCGCTCGGTTGACTCCGCCTCGTGTTCCTGCGATCAGGTACCACAGAAGCTGTCGGAGTGCCGCGCTCACAGGTTCCGATCATCAAAGGACGTGACATAGGATAAAGAGCGGCTCATCTGTGCAGTCCCAGAGCAGAGGACAAAATGGAGGAAGAGGGGTGTGCCACCCCTCAAACCAGAGTCCAGTGGTTTAGTGTTGGATTGGGCACAGGAAGTCGTTTGCCGCATTTCTGACAACGCTAACGTCGCCAGCGGCCGCGGCAGACAAGATCGCAGACTCCGACGTGAGCGGATAAGCGGCGACGTTCCATGTTACGGAGTGGAACTTCCAATGGCCCCCATGGTAGCCAGGAGCCCCGGGCGCGACGGCGACGACGCCGAAGATCGACTGACCCATTACAACATAGAAGTTGTCCCGACCTTCATTCGGGAAGGCGGCGGGAGGCACGACGGTCCGCACGACCGCGCCGTTGTAGTAACAGCAGATATCCGGGAAGACAAACCCAGGGCGTGCCGCTTGCGCCGGGGGTAGGACGGCCACAAAGGTCACGAACGCGAGCATCACGAGACTCAGTCGTTTGATCAACATCGCTTCCTCCAGCCTGCGAAAGGTGCCGCCGACCGTTCCCCGTTTTTCAAGATTCGACCCAAGTTCGACCCGAATTACGCGTCGTGGGTCCGGCGAAATCGGCTTTCGACCGGTCGGAGGACTGCATTCAACGCGGGGCTCGCCGCGAATCGTCCTCAGAGACGAGCCATCATCGCGGCCATGTGCTTCGAGCCGCCGACGAAGTCCGCCATCCGGAAGTGTTCGTTTGGCGCATGGTAGTTCGAGCCGTCATACGACACCCCGGGCCCCGAAATCGAGGGCACGCCGACGACTTCGTTGAAGAAGCCGTGGGCCGAGGCGCCCGCAGACCACGGCCAGACCTCCGGCTCTCGACCGTACGCGTCCACGGATCCTTTGATCGCGGCTTTCACGACCCGGGCGCTCAGGGAGATGGCGGCCGCCTCGAGGGCCTCTTTCGCGGGGCTGAGTTCGATGTCCCCGAATCCCTTCGCAATGAGGTGATCCCGAAGCTTGGCAAACTGGGTCGCCTGCTTCATGTTCGGCACGAGGCGGAAGTCGATCTTCGCCTTGGCCACCGCGGGGTTCACGGTCTTCGTGCCTTGTTCGATGTAGCCACTCACGAAGCCGCAAATCGTGCACGTGGGTGAATAGATCAGGCGACGGAGCACCTCGAAGTCGTTGCCGCCCCCGACGAACTCGGACACCCCCCAGAATTCCTTGAGGGCGTCGGCCTTGAATGCGCTCGCTCGCAGATAGCGCAGTTCGCGGGCGGTCGGACGGCGCGCGTCCTTGTACCAACCGGGTACCTTGATCCGGCCCTTGGCGTCTCGCAGGGTCATGAGGGCGTGGATAAGCCGCCACGCCGGGTTCGGAGCAATCGCCGCGTACGAGGAGTGCTGGTCCACCTTCGCGGTCCGGCTGGTCATCTCGACGTACAGGATGCCCTTGCATCCGAGCTCGATCTTCGGGGTGCCCTCGTGGAGATGGTCGCCACCCTCGATCGTCGCGCCGTCCGCATGCAGGATCTGCTGGTTCGCTTGCACGAAGGAGCCGAAGTGGGGACTGCCGACCTCCTCTTCGCCCTCGACCACGAACTTCAGGTTGACCGGCGGCCGGCCTTCGACGCCTTGCCACGCTTGGACCGCGAGGAGCTGCATGATGAAGTTCCCCTTCGTGTCCGCGCAGCCGCGGCCCCAGAACTTGCCGTCCTCGATCGTCGGGTCGAACGGGTCGCGCTTCCATTCGTCGAGCGGGTCGACGGGTTGGACGTCGTAGTGTTGGTACATGAGCAACGTCGGCTTGCGCTCATCGACGATCATCTGGCCGAAGACGACGTTCGGTCCGCCGTCGGTCGGATACTCGCGGGCCTCGAAGCCACTCTCGGCGAGCAACCGACGGACGAACGCGGCGGTCTCCGGTTGGGCCCGCTTATGGGCCGAGATCGTCGGGAACCGAACGTACTCCTTCAGGATCTCGAGGGCCTTCCCCGCGTCCGCTTCGACGCGGGCCAGGACATCCGTGAGGGCCAATCCACACACCCGCCGCGGGTACGTCGGGGGCCCATAAGAACCCGACGAGTGCATCGGTGCTGCGATGCAACCGCGACCGTGCGCCCTCCCGCGAAAGGCATAAGTCCGCGAACGGACTGCGGCCTCCGGCGAGACGATGGAACTCCTGAAAGGTGTGCACGTCATCGAAACGTACGCGACGACCACGTTGCTGGTCGACGACCGCCTCGTGCTGATCGACACGTCCGCGGACGCCGACGGCGGGAAAGTCCTTGACTACCTCGCGAAGATCAAGGTGAAGCCGAAAGATCTCTCGACGATCTTCATCACCCACACGCATCCGGATCATGTCAACGGGCTCGCTGCGATCAAGCACGGCTCGGCCGCAAAGGTGGCCTCCTCACGGGTCGAAGCGGACTTCATCTCCCGCAAACGCGTGTACGATGGTCCGTCCGGCCCGCAGTCGCACCCGGGCACGCCGGTGGACATCCTATTGGACGACGGGCAAACGCACGACGGCCTCCGCATCATCCTCACGCCCGGCCACACCCGCGGGAGCATGTCGCTCCTCGACGAGACCCGTTCGCTGTGCATCGCCGGCGACGCGTTGAACAACGAGTCCGGCCTCGCGCCGATGCCGGACAAGTACAACGTGGACCCGAAGCAGCATCGCCTCTCGATCAAGAAACTCGCGGCGTTGCATTTCGACAACCTCGTCATGGGGCATGGGTCTCCCATCAAAGGCGGGGCGAGTGCGAAAGTCGCCGAACTCGCGAAACGCCTCTGAGCAACGCATCCGATGTCAACCGCTGACAATCAGGGGGAGAGGTTTATGAAGGGGCGCGGTTCATATGCGCGTCCAGCCCTCGAAATCGCGGAGGCTTCCCCCTGTTGTCGCCCCGATTGAGCGCGCTCGCCCGGCGGCTCGCCGCCATCGTCGCGGTCCTCGTCTTGGCCGGTGCGTTCGTTTCGGGAGCCGCCGCGATCTCGCCCTCGAAGGCGACTCCGGTCGTCACGAGTTTTCCCGTCCACGCCGAGCTCACCCCAAGCGACCCCTTCTTCTTTGACCAATGGGGGCTGAAATCGATCGGCGTGCCGACCGCGTGGGATGTCACCCTCGGAGATAAAAGCGTCATCGTCGCCGTCGTCGACACCGGCGTGTGGTGGACCCAGCCAGACATTCAAGCGAACATGTGGACGAATTCAGCGGACGGCACGCACGGGTACGACTTCGTCGACAGCGACACGAACCCGATGGACATCGACCCTTCGGGCACGTACCACGGGACCGGTGTCGCAGGCGTCATCGGCGCGATCACCGACAACACCGTGGAAATCGCAGGAACCGCTCAAGTCAGCATCATGGCCGTCCGGGCGCTCGGATCGAACGGTCAAGGCAGTTCTACCGACACCGCGCAGGCGATCATCTGGGCGGCGGACCATGGAGCGAAGGTCATCAATCTCTCGCTCGGCACGAACGAGACGCCTCCGGTCGAACCGTCGGAGATCCACCTCGCCATCGACCACGCATGGTCGAAGGGCGCACTCATCGTCGCGGCGGCCGGGAACGCCGGGGTGGGGACGCTCGATTACCCGGCCCGCCTTCCAGAGGTCGTGTCCGTCGCGGCGATCGACGAATCGGGGCGCCGGGCCTCGTTCTCGAACTTCGGCCCCGGGCTGGATCTGTCCGCACCGGGGTCCCGGATCGTCACTCTGAGCGGGGGCAACAACCAACCGAACAATGTCCACTACCTCCAAGGCACCTCGTTCTCGGCCCCGTTCGTGAGCGGCATCGCGGGCCTTCTCCTCTCCGCCGAGCCCGGGCTGACGAACGTACAGCTCTGGAACATCCTCAACATGACCGCGGTTCAACCGGTCGGAAGCGGTTACAACACGAACTATGGTTGGGGCGTCGTGAATGCGCGGAACGCAATTGCCGCACTGAACCAGCCGCTGATCTCGGTCGACTCCTATCCAACGTCCGTGTCGAGCAGTTCGACGTTTGGCGTGACCTGGTCGATCCTCGGGCCGGCGGGAATGGCCGTGTCGGACACCCACCTAGTCTGGGGGACCTCGTCCGGAGCTCTCGGGAATGCGACGGCGGCGCAGTCGGGGCAGACGCGGCAGTCCTACACCGCAGGCGGACTCGCTCTCCCATCCGGCGCCGGCGCATTGTACTTCAAGGTCGTCGCGACCGTGAACG
>Ga0209058_1000351_pt1 | contig 38586 bp, 36 predicted proteins | sample GraSoiAngelo_147_FD_185904 | JGI IMG/M metagenome (GOLD analysis project Ga0209058, IMG submission 185904) | Grasslands soil microbial communities from the Angelo Coastal Reserve, California, USA - 14_1009_05_40cm (SPAdes) (version 2) | ecosystem: Environmental > Terrestrial > Soil > Grasslands ... | reverse complement strand
GGGTGTGGAAGGACATTGGAGGCGGGCTACTCATTGCGGGAGCGTTAGCGGCGTGGGTTCCACAGGATTTTTGGAAGCATTTCTTCCTCACGCCCCACCCCGTAACGGCGGCAATTTGGGGTCCAATTATCGGGCCGCTCGTCGCTGTCATTTCGTTCGTATGCTCGGTTGGAAATATCCCTCTCGCCGCCGTTCTCTGGAATGGTGGCATCAGCTTTGGCGGCGTGATCGCGTTCATCTACGCCGATTTGATTGTCCTGCCAATCATCGACATCTACCGAAAATACTACGGCTGGAAAGTGAGTGGTCTGATTATCGGTGTGTTCTATATCGCGATGATGGCTGCGGCGCTGATCATCGAATTACTTTTCCAAGCGCTGGGTCTCGTGCCCTCACAACGCAACGCGCAAATCGTCGAAGCGTCGATCACATTCAACTACACGACCGTCATGAACATCATCTTTCTGGCGATCGCCATTTGGTTAGTGATTCGCTTTTTTAAAACAGGCGGACCGAAGATCCTGGCTCATATGGCTTAAGGTAGAAGCGGCGAATACCTGATGAAGTATATGCATACCTACGACGCTGGGCTCAACCAGGTCGCGCGATATCATGGAGACTGAAACGCAGCCACTACAAAAACTGAGCGCCTCTGACACCTCACGTGCTGGCGATCTTCAAAAAGCGCTGCTGCTTACTTACATCACGCTCGGCTGGATGACGATCGAAGGAGCGGCATCGCTCCTGCTCGGCTGGGCGTCGAAGAGTTTGTTACTCGAGGCTTTTGGCATTGACAGCGTCATCGAGTTGTTCAGTGCGTTCATTTTGCTTTGGCGACTATGCGTTGAGGCGAGTGGTGTGGTAAGTGCGGAGCGCGCCGAAGAAGTCGAACGTCGCGCTGCGCGTTACGTTGGACATTCACTGTATGTGTTAGTCGCGTACATCGTGCTTAATTCGGGTTATGGATTGTTCATTGCCAAACAAATCACAGACACGTACGAAAGCATCTGGGGTATTCTCATCGGCGCAGTGGCAAAGGTCGGAATGCCGATTCTAGCCGGTTACAAACTGAAAGTTGCAGCTCGCCTAAATTCCGGAGCGTTACGAGCCGACGCAATCGAATCGATCACGTGTGGTTACTTGTCGATCGTCTTGATGGTAGGCTTGGCCGCGACCCGATTGCTCGGCTGGTGGTGGCTGGACAGCGTCGCTGCGCTGGCGCTGATCCCGTTCCTTATCAAAGAAGCTCGTGCTGCTATTTCTGGCGAGCCTTGCTCTGCATGCAACGACACGAGTCTGCGCACCAGCATCCGCGAGCAGGAAGGAAGTGGCTAAAGAGAAGCAAACGAAAACCCTCGCAGGATCTCTCCGACGAGCGTTTCGTTTGTAATCTAGCTGCTATTTCTTACAGCATTCAGTGCCACAGCACTTTTTGCCTTTGCAGCAGTCGCCACCCGCGGGCGGCGTTGCCGTCGCTGTGCCGATGGCTGCTGTCAACGCAGCAATCAAGAGAAGATATTTCATAAGTCCTCCTTTTCGTTTTTGCTGAAGAAAACTCGACGACGCATATATGCGCGGCGAGCCGTCGCTCACGAGAACTCCACGCGTGGCGGTGGAACTGGCGGGCGCTGACTTCGCGCTGAAGCATGCTGAGCAATCTCGCCGATTCGTTCGCCCGCCAAGATAGGATCGAGTAAGGACGCCGCACTTACAACACAAAGAACCACACAACATACCTGGCCCGAACAGCAATTCGAACGCATGGCCGAACTGGATGCGGCCGGCTGCGATTGGCTTCTGCAACATTGACTAGTCGTGACCTGGTAAGCACAACGCTCTGTTGTCGCGACGCTGCGTCAGGCATTTCACTGGGCATTGTCGGAGACAGAAGGCCAACGCTGACGGTAAGCGCGCAAAGTACAACTCGCGCCCGCAGCTTCATCGAATACACCTTATCCCTGGGCGACATTTCGCAAAGAGGATTCTGCAGGCGCAGAAAGGAAGATGGACAATGAACGAACGTTTTGCGTGTATAATAATTGCTGGTTGCTATATGCCTAAATAGGTATATAGATTTGGCATGACACTCCATGATTTACAGAATGCGCTCGAGGCGAATCCGAAGCAGTTCCCGCGATTTGTGTTGCCGGATGGTGATTACATCCCTGCACACGCCCATGTTACTGAGGTGGGGCATGTGGTCAGGAATTTCATCGATTGCGGTGAACTAACTGGAAAAGAGGAAAAGATCCTGCTCCAAACACACGTTGGCGATGACACCGATCATCGGCTTCGCTCAGATCGGTTTGCAAAAATCCTGCAGATGGGAAACCGGGTGATTCCGAGTGCAGACCTTGATGTAGATGTCGAATACGACTGCTGTGTCGTCGCGCAGTATCCAATCGCTGAAGCCGCGCCAGATGGCGAGCACCTGAATCTGATCCTTCAGCGGGGCCGGACGCAATGCCGGACGCGTGAGCGTCGTGAATCCGAAACAGCAGCTGACTGTTGCACCACGTCCGCGGCTTGTTGTTAACTGGGATGGACCTGATCCAAATCTATCAGTGCTTTTGCGATCGGACGCGGTTGCGCATTCTCCATCTCCTTAGAAGATCCCCTCTCTGCGTTTGCCATTTTCAGGGCATTCTGGGTGAGCCACAGGTTAAGATTTCAAAACATCTCGCTTACTTGCGCAGCCGAAGGATGGTGAACACAAAGAAGGAACAGAATTGGGTTATCTATTCGCTACCTCAACAACGGGCGAACGAATTGGAGCGAAATCTGAAATGTTTACAGGACTGCGTTCAAACTGATCCAGTGTTCAAACGCGATGCGGAAAAGTTTTCCAAGCTTGCAAAGAGCTGTTGTAAGCCGCGCAGCGTATTCAGACGCGGCGCAAACCGAAGGAGAACAAATGCGAAAACAAAAAGTTCTGTTCATTTGCGTCCATAACAGTGCCCGCAGCCAAATGGCGGCAGCGCTATTGAATCAAACGTGTGGCGAATTCTTTGAAGCCCAGAGTGCGGGGTTAGAACCAGGCACCATCAATCCACTGGTCGTGGAAGCGCTTCTGGAGCTCGGAATTGATATCTCCAAGAACACAACGCAGCGCGTTTTCGATGTTTGGAAGTCGGGACAGATGTTTCAGTTTGTAGTAACAGTTTGTAGCGAGGCCGAGGCTGGAGGGTGTCCTATTTTCCCGGCAGTCACCACTCGGTTGCATTGGCCATTCGACGATCCTTCGAAATTCACGGGGACATACGAGGAACGCTTGGAGGGAACACGTCGCGTTCGCGATGAGATTCGCGCCAAGATCGATTCGTTCTGCGAAGAACATTGCGTTGCGGACAAAGTGTGAAGCGCCTTGCGGCTGAATTCATCGGGACCTTTGCTCTCGTCTTCGCCGGGACAGGCGCAATCGTCATTGACGAAACCACCGGTGGTGCAGTTACGCATGTTGGCGTGGCGCTGACATTCGGCCTGATCGTGCTCGCAATGCCTGCGCTTTCGAAGGCGGCGACACGATTTTCGATGCCGTGGAGGTGGGACGGGGGGTAGCGCTGCAATCGCGCTGCACAGATGAGACTGGTTACGTGCAGCCAACCCGAGAACAACTGATCTCTGTGCGAGGACTCCATGCAGGACCAGATGGTTTCAATCACTACAACGGAATCAAAACCTGGTTTGTCCACCGAGACGGAAAAGTGAGCCATGTGTAAACGCAAAATCGTCTATGTGCTCGCCGCGGTCGCATTGACCGCAACCGGTGCGAATTTCGCTAATCGCACTTGTCTGGCCGGACCGGAAAAAACCGACTCGCAAAAACGGGGTAGCCCCGCTGTGGAAACTAGGCGTTACGGTCTCGGCCGTCCGGCAATGCCCACGGATTTTGCCAGGCACGAGTATTTGGTCGGCCCGAAAGGAACGGCCTTGCCAAAGGGTCGTGGCACCGCGAGGGGAGGTCGCGCGATCTACCTTCAAAGCTGTGTTGCGTGTCACGGTTTGCGCGGCGAAGGAACGAACGAGTATCCAGCGCTCGTTGGTGGCAAAGAGACGCTTAAAAGCAACAACCCGTTGCCAACAGTCGGGAGTTACTGGCCCTACGCGACAACGGTATGGGATTATGTGAACCGCGCGATGCCCTATCAAAATCCCGGCTCCCTGAAGCCCGACGAAGTTTATGCGGTGACAGCGTATCTTCTCGCGATGAACGGCATCGTATCGGAATACTTCGAACTGAACGAGCGAACCCTGCCGCATGTCAAGATGCCGAACTTCGATGGATTCGTCCCTGATCCTCGCCCGGACGTGAAATAGTCAGGGTGTGATTTACGCAAGACTTCGCGCCGCGCCGAGGTCAATTCTGTTTTCCGCGAACGGCTTCCCGCCGCCAGGGCAATTTTCCTTCGATCTCCAATTGCAATGATAAACTCAGAAACGTGCGGATAAGCACGATCATTCCCAGGACGACCACATTTTGCAGAGTCGGCGCGACAACGACGGTCCGAATGATGTCGCCGGCAATCAGAAACTCGAGGCCAAGCAGGATCGCACGCCCTACATCCTGCCGGTAAAGGGAATAATAATTGCCAGTCTCGTGTGAACGACGAGTTGCGAGTCTCACGGTGGCAACCAGCATGCCAACTGCAACAATGAATACACCCACGCCATCCACACTAGTGCCGACCACTTCCATGATGTGCCGAAAATATTCCATGGCACCGTTCATAGCCGGAAAGCGGGCCGACTTTCAACGTTCTTTGTGAGCAACGCGTTGAAGAGTCGCCGCGGCGACCGTTTCGCGTTCGCGCGTCTATCCCTTAAGAAATTATTTTTCGAACCACAACCGTGAGCCTCAGTGTTTCGACCGCGTTGTGTGCAACTGACAATCAGGCGATGTCGGCGAGTCGGGCGCGTTTACCGAGCTCACCGGTGCGGGAAAGGGTGCCGCGGTATTCGGCACGCCGATGCGCTTGTTTACCCAGTGCGTCTGATACGCCCATGCTGGGAGCGGCGCGGCCTTTGGCGTACACGACCAGTTATTGAAATGGAGGTTCACAAGATAGAAGTTTTGCTTCAGCTTCCGAAGCACTTCGACAATCTTCGGATTGTCGAAGCCGTGCATCTCCATCGTGATCTGAGGAATCGATGCCAGCAGATCCTCCGGAGCTGCGAGTAGCGAATCCCATTCCCCACCCTCAATGTCCATCTTGATGATCAGGCGCCGGCCGGTATCACCGTTCTTCCTGATCTGATTTTCCAGTGTGTCGAAGAAATGCGAGCCCGTATAGCCGCTGCGATTGCCGACACATTCGTTGTGAAACACGAACGTCCCGCCGTCACAGGTCGGCCGGGCAGGATCAAAACAGTCGTACTGATGCACCGGCACGTGATAGCGCCGCGACAGTTCGCACCCCCAATCATCGTTGCTGCCAACTCCGTACGAGTATGCTGCATCGAGCGGCTGGATCAGATTCTCGCACATCAGGTATCCGCCATCGTTGGCGCTGCCGAAGCGCTTCAACGTACAATTCTTCAAGACGACAGGCTGAAGCTCCGAAAGAATCACCTCACGCAGCCGGCGCCCCGCGGCCCGGTGCGCGATATCGCCAATCGCAATGGCGGCGGCTGCCCCGAAAGCGATGATGACAAACGCGATGCGGATGGCATGTGGTCTCATGAAGGGGCCTTGCAACGATCGTGGTCTATTAAAACCTTCCGAGCTTCTGTCCCGGCGAAGAAGGCGTACCTTCCAGAACGACACAGGCGACTGCGTGATGCTCGGTATGGCTAAGCGTAACGAGTGCGGCAGTGACTCCGCGTCGCGTCGCGAGTTCGTTGGCCGGTCCGGAGAAAACGAGAAATGGTTCGCCGCTCGGCTTTTTCTGGATGTCGATATTGCGCCAACCGATTGCTTTGCCGATGCCGGTGCCGAATGCCTTGGAAACAGCCTCTTTTGCCGCGAAACGCGCAGCCAGATGACGCGCCGGGAATTTCATCGACATCGAGTATTTAATCTCGCCGTCGGTGAAAACACGTTGGAGAAAACGATCGCCAAATCGATCGATGGATCGCTGGATACGCGCGCACTCGACGAGATCGACTCCGGTACCGATCACGCTCATCCCGGATAATTTTTCATCGCCGCGAGCATTTCTTTTATCGCAGTTTCAAGCCCGACCCAGACGGCCCGCGATACGATGGAGTGACCAATATTAAGCTCAGTCAAACACGGGACCTGATGGATAAGCTCGATATTTTTGTAATTGATTCCATGACCGGCGTTGACCTGAAGATGTGACTCAGCCGCGGCCCGCGCGGCGGCCCGCAGTTGTTCCAGTTCTTCTTTTTGGATCTTTTCCGTAAACGCGTTGGCCAAGCTCCCGGTATGTAGTTCAACCATTTCCACGCCTAGCTCGGCTGCCGCATCGACTTGCTCCAATGTGGGATCGATAAACAAGCTGACTTTAATGCCAGAAGTTTGAAGCCGTTTCACCGTCGGTTCCAATGTCTTGCGATTTGCGATGACATCGAGTCCGCCTTCGGTGGTGATCTCCTCGCGCTTCTCCGGAACAAGACAGACTTCATCCGGCACAATCCGAAGCACAATATCGATAATCTCCTCCGTATTGCCCATCTCCAGATTTAGTTTGGTCATGATATTCTGGCGCAGCCGCTCGATATCGCGGTCTTGAATGTGGCGGCGATCGGCACGCAGATGGGCCACGATCCCGCCGGCCCCTGCTTGCTCACACATTCGCGCGGCGACGAGCGGATCAGGCTCCGCGTTTTTGGATTCCGGCATCGTCGCATACCGCGCCTGCCGCAGCGTTGCTACGTGATCGATGTTGACGCCCAGGCGCAGACCGCTCATTTGACTCGGAAAATTCGACTAATCGCGGCCAAATAGGACTCACTCAATCGGACTGAGCAAGTCAGAAACGAACAAAATCGTAAAGCGTGTTACCATTCTGATCCAGCAGTCGCGTTAGAAGAATCTCAAACCGTTTCCGCCATGATCGGCAACAATACTGGCCAGAGACGTTTCGCGCAGCCTATCCTGAGCAAAGCCGAAGCGCTCAACATCACAGAACCGATGAAAGCGGAACCTCAGGTGGCCCAGTGCGCGAGTCGAACAGGCGAGCTCGATTCTAACGATCGGTGGGGCTTGGCGTATTAGGCGTCTGATTTGTCGATTGTTGCTCGCTGGTTTCTGTCTTGGTCTTCCTCGATGTCTTTTTGGATTTTCGGTGAGTCGAACTGGTACTTTCCTTCGTTTTTCCGCCGATAGTTTGGGCGGTTTCCTTGGTCTTTCTGCCAACAGTCTGGGCCGTTTCTTTCGTTTTCTCTCCGACTGTTTCAGCAGCTTCCTTGGTTTTTTTGCCCGCAGTTTCAAGCCCGTTTTTGACTGTTTCCCCTGCTTTTTTCGCTCCGTGCTTCACCTCTTCCACAGTCCCTTCCTGCCCAAGAGCAATGAGCGCCGTCGTCGCGACCAGAGTAATAATCAGGCTCATTATTTTCATGACTGCCTCCTTTTGTTTTGTTTTCCTTGTACATAGAAAACGGATGAGGCGGCCTCACCGGGCGCATCGGGCCGCTTCCACGCGATAGCACACGATTCCGTCATCCTGGCTACACTGTTTTGCAGCATATTCGCCCATAGAGGGACGCAAGCTTCGACAGCGGGATACCGAAAATGTAAAGCATTGCGATCAATCCGTAAGCCAGAGTCAAACGCACCCGTCCAACAGCTTCATAGCGTCGCGGGCTCGTCAAGATCCGCTTCTGGCTGCATATCACGCGACCGCGCCGTCGAAGTAGGCGAAAAAACTCCACGTCTTCCATTAGGGGCACTTCTGGAAAGCCACCCACGTGCACGAACGCCGTGCGCCGACAGAATAGCCCATGATCACCACATCGCATTCGCAGCAAGATCCCGGCATAATGCGCAAAGCCGTCCGTAAATCGATAAATGGAGCTTCGCGGCAAACGAATTCGAAAAAAACCTCCCGCTATCTTTGGGTCATTCATGATCTGCTCGATCTCGTGCAAACATCCCCGCGGAACTTCGGCATCGACATGGACAAACCAAAGGATGTCGCCATGTGCGGCACGTGCCCCAGCATTCATTTGTACGCCCCGATTGGATTCACTCCGGACGAGTTGATCGCAAAAGCCCACACTGAGATCAGGTGTGTCATCGGTGCTTCCGCCGTCGGCGACAATAATTTCCGCTTCTGCCGCTCGGTCCCGCAAATGCTCAAGGAATGGGCGTATAAGTAGCGCCTCATTAAAGACTGGGACAATAATCGAGACCTTCGTTTGAGTACTTTTCACCAATTGGTTGCCACGGAGATTAATCCGAGGAATAAAACGGCTGCGTGATGCCTCTCGCAACAAGTAGAAGTAGGAACCTCCTTGCTGTCTCAGCCACAAGGCCAGAAAACTAACGAAGCATCCATGCAACTATCAACAAACGAAGCGAAAACGGAGGAATTCATATGATCCTAAGACTTATTATCACGGCAGCTATTGCACTGCTCTTCGCACCGGCCGCGCTGGTTTTTTCCCAGGAACATCCGGAGCATCCCCAAAAGACCACCGAGCATCCAAAACAAGGTACGGAGGCAAAACATGTCAGCACGACCGATATCTCTGCCGGCATCAAGACAAATATCGACGCGAAAAGCAAAAAGAGCCCTGACGGGAAATTTCACGTCAATCACGAGGGCCAAGATCTCGCGCTCGATTTGGTAAAAGTACACGATGATCGCCTGCAGGATCTCGGTGGAGGCAAGTACTTTGCCTGCGTCGATATGAAGGCTACCGATGGCAAAACGTACGACATCGACTTCTTTTTAACTGGACAGCCGGGCAAAATGAACGTCACCGAGACGTCGGTTCACAAGATCGACGGGAAGCCGCTTTACAATTGGAAAGAAGAGAATGGCACGTGGCACAAAGCGCCGGCGAGCTGACCTTGCAAACGGACCCGCTCGCCGTGCGACTTCTGACTATCCCGGTATTTTTCCTGGCGGCAGCCGTCGCGAACCGCGCTGCGGATAATCCGGGTATCATCAAAGGAACAGATCAATTTGAATTCATCTACCAAGTTAAAGTTCCAGAGATCAAGGGCGAGACCCGCGTCTGGGTCCCGCTCGCAAAGACCGATGCTTTTCAAACTGTGACCGAAGAAAAACTGAGTATCCCAATGAAATGGGAAAAAGTGCAGGACCGCGATTACGGCAATGATATTTGCGTGATCTATCCGCAGCCTTCGGATAGCGGCAAAACAGTCGAGGTCCGCTACCGCGTCGTCCGCAAAGAGAAGGTCTCCTATTCCGCAACCGAAGCGGAAACTGCGCATTACCTTCGCCCGGAAAAACTGGTGCCCATCAACGAAACCTTCAGGACGCTTGCTCAGAAAGCGACGGCCGGAAAAATCGATGATCTCGAACGTGCGAAAGCGCTTTACGATCACGTTATGGGCCGAATGCGCTACGACAAATCAGGTACCGGCTGGGGTCGCGGTGACGCTATGTACGCATGTGACGCGCAAACGGGTAACTGCACGGATTTTCATGCCTATTTTATTGCATTGGCGCGCAGCATCGGCATCCCGGCCCGCTTTGCGATCGGTGCAACCATTCCTGCTGACAAAAACGAGGGCACGATCGATGGCTATCATTGTTGGGCCGAATTCCTGGCAGATGGTCGCTGGGTTCCCGTTGACATCAGCGAGGCGTGGAAGAATTCAAAGCTGGCGAATTACTATTTCGGGCATAATCCGGCTAATCGTTTCGAACTAACCAAAGGGCGCGATCTGGTCGTCGATCCCGAGCCTGCGAGTGGCCCGATTAATTTTCTCGCCTACCCGCTGCTCGAGATGAACGGCGAAGTAGTCAAGCCCGAAACAACTTTCAAATTCCGGCGCACCGGCACCTGAAGTACTGACAAATTACAGGCAACCCGCCTTAGTCTCTCTTATCTTGCTCGTACTTGTGCTCGACTGATTTCAACGAGTAGGAATAGGAGTAAGAGGGATACACTTAAGTCTTTTACCAGCTATGCCCCCGGTCGTGCCAAGGATTCCTTTGATGGATTATGTCGGCCGGCCACTGCTGGCTTGCATCTTTCTTGTGCTGCTCTTGCTGCAATGGCGCTTCCCGCTGCGCCGCCAGCATTTTAGCGTGGTGAACCGACTGGTGCGCAATTTTGTGCTCTCGCTCCCAGGTTTTGGCATTGTACGCTTCGCCATGCTACCAATTCCGATCGCGGTGGCGATCTGGGCAGAACATCGACGTATCGGTCTGTTGAACTGGCTTTCCGTTCCGGGTTGGGCTGCTGGCATCGCGACGTTTCTACTGATGGATTACGCTTATTGGTGGTGGCACTGGGCCAACCACATGGTGCCGCTATTCTGGCGGTTTCATAACGTGCATCATACCGATCTGGACCTCGACGTGACCACCGCCGCGCGATTTCATTTTGGCGAGATGTTTTTTTCCATCGGATTTCTTTCGCTTGCCGTAATGATCATTGGCATCGGGCCTGTGATGCTGGTGATATTCTTCATCACCCTTGAGACCGCGACACTCTTTCATCATTCCAACTGGCGACTACCAATTCAGGTCGAACGGATTTTGAACTTAATCATCGTCACGCCGCGAATGCATGGGATTCATCATTCCATCGTGCAACGTGAAACCAACTCAAATTGGGGCACGATTTTTTGTTGGTGGGACAAGTTTCATCGCACGCTGCGACGCGACGTGCCACAGGACGCGCTTACTATCGGCGTCGCAGCGTATCGTGAAGAAAACGAACTCACGCTTTGGAAACTCTTGGCATTACCATTTCGTCGACAACGCGAATGGCGATTGCCCAATGGCGATATTCCCAAGCGCGAGGCACAATCGGCAGGAAAGCTGGCAGAGTAGATTTTGGCGGGCGAATGCTCAATGAACGGCAGGCCCGCCTGAATCTCACTGTGAATGCGAAAAGGAAACGGCATGACTGACAAGGGGCACGAACGCGTGGCGATTGTCGCTGGCGTCGGCCCCGGTCTCGGAGCAGCGCTGGCACACAAGCTCGTGGGAGAAGGCTGCCGAGTAGGAATGTTCGCTCGTTCGCCGGAATTTATCGGCAAACTCGCCGCAGAACTTGGATCACATGCCCTGGCCGTCCCGACAGACGTCTCTGATGCGAAGCAAGTCAGCGTAGGTTTTGACAAGGCGCGTCGTCAGTTTGGCCCGGTTGAGATTCTCATCTCGCACGCAAGTGGTTCGCTCGGCGAAAGCTTGATGAAAACCACGCCGGATCAATTCGAAGGATCGTGGCGAATCGCAGCTTTGGGCGCATTCCTCTGCGCGCGTGAAGCCGCGCCCGAAATGATTAAGCGGGGAAAGGGCACGATCATTTTTACCGGCGCGACTTCATCAGTGCGTGGTCGCGGCGGGGCTGTTGCATTCAGTAGCGCAAAGTTCGCCGTGCGCGGCTTGGCGCAATCGCTCGCGGTCGAGCTTGGGCCCAAAGGCGTTCACGTCGCGCACGTCGTCATCGATGGTGTAATCGATACGCGGAAGGTCCGCAGGACCTATAAGCCCTCTGCCAAAGAACCGCTACTCAAGCCAGAGGCGATCGCGGATTCGTATTGGGATCTTATCCAGCAAGAGCGCAGCGCATGGAGTCTGGAAATCGATCTCCGCCCCAACAAAGAAACCTTTTTCGAGTAGTTCTGTTTACTTAAAGATGTTGCCCAAAAAGCAGCTGTACCGGCCTGTAGGTAGGCCGCACATTCCGTTTATATCCGCACAGCCGAAAAATAAGCGCGTAAGCCAAAACACCCGGGATCATACGCTGCGTTCGAAGTCAGCGCTGCGCGGGCAAGCGCGGCTTTAGTTCCTTTTGCAATTGACCGCAAACGAATTACGGCTTTTCAGGAATAAGACGCCTTGGTAGAGCTTCCCATAGCTATGATCGAGACCAGCCATAAAGAAACTATCGTTCGCCAGCGATACGCGGCAGGTGCCAAAGAGAGCGCGGGGAAGCTTTGCTGTCCTGTAAATTACTCATCGGAGTATCTGAAGGTGATCCCGCAGGAAGTAATCGAGCGCGATTACGGCTGTGGCGATCCATCGCGCTATTTGCATGGAGGCGAAACCGTTCTCGATCTGGGCAGTGGTACAGGAAAAATCTGTTTCATAGCCGCGCAGATTGTTGGGCCGAAAGCAAAAGTCATCGGCGTCGATATGACGGACGAAATGCTCGAAGTTGCGCGTCGAAACGCACCAATCGTCGCTGAGCGCATCGGCTATTCGAACGTCGAATTCCTTAAAGGCCACATTCAGGATCTGGCGCTTGATCTGGAATTATTGGACCGCGAGCTAAAGAAAATGCCAATCACAGACTCGGCCTCATTTCTCGCGGCGGACGAGCTGGCTGAAGAATTGCGCGTTAAGCATCCGCTCATCGCCACCGACTCGATCGACGTGGTCGTTTCTAATTGTGTAATCAATTTGGTTGAGCCGAAATCAAAACGGCAACTCTTTGACGAAATTTTCCGTGTTCTCAAAACGGGTGGACGCGCCGTTATTTCGGACATTGTAAGCGACGAAGGCGTGCCCGAGGAGATGCAAAACGATCCGGAGCTTTGGAGCGGCTGTATCTCCGGAGCATTCACCGAAGAGAGTTTCATCGCGGCGTTTGAGAACGCGGGTTTTTATGGAATCCAAATCTTGAACCGAGCCGCCGAGCCTTGGCGCACAGTGCAAGGAATCGAGTTTCGTTCGGTAACGGTCGAAGCGTTCAAGGGAAAACAGGGGGAATGTTTCGAGCGCAATCAGGCCGTGATCTATCGCGGGCCATTCAAGGAAGTGCTGGACGATGACAATCACCGCATGGAGCGCGGCAGGCGGTATGCGGTCTGCGATCACATTTACAATCTCTACAAGAAAGCGCCCTATCGCGATTTCTTCGAGTTTGTCGATCCGATCGTCGATGTTCCCCTGGCCGACGCAAAACCGTTCGATTGCTCCCGCGAATTGCGTCATCCGAAAGAGACCAAAGGCCGGGACTACGACGCAACCACAGAAGCAAACAGTAAATGCTGCGACGGCGGCGCTTGCGGTTGATCTTTCGTCTCGAATGAACCGGTTTTCTCATCGACTTGCAACGGATGGTTCACGGCTGCGCCGCAGCCGCACGGAAATTCTTCAGGTTAACGTGGGCAAGCTTTGCAATCTGACGTGCGTGCATTGCCACGTGAACGCTGGGCCAAAGCGCAAGGAAATCATGGCGCAGGAGACTGTAGATCGGATCGTCAATTGGCTCGCAAAAACCGATATCCCCACCGTCGATCTCACCGGCGGTGCGCCGGAACTGATTCCGGATTTCCGCTATTTCATTGAGCGAGTGAAAGCGCTGGAGCCGTCACGACACGTGATCGACCGCTGCAATCTGACGATTTTGCTTGAGCGCGGTTACGGAGATCTGCCTGAGTTCCTCGCGACGAACAAGGTCGAGATCATTGCTTCGATGCCGTGTTATTCGGCGAAAAACGTAGATGCGCAACGTGGCGAAGGCGTTTTCGACGACAGCATCGCTGCTCTGCAGTTACTCAACTCGTTAGGCTACGGAAGCGATCCCGAATTACCGCTGCATCTTGTCTACAATCCAGTGGGGACATTTCTGCCGCCGCTGCAAGACGAGCTTGAGGTCGATTACAAACACGAACTCAAAGAACATTTCGGAATCGTGTTTAATAAGCTTTATGCACTCACGAATCTGCCGATCGGCCGCTTTGCGAGTTATCTCCGGCATAACGGTAAACTGGAGGAGTACATACAACTGCTCATTGACGCGTTTAATCCAGCAACAATTGGCGGATTGATGTGCCGCAACACCATCAGCGTGGGATGGCGAGGCGAAGTTTATGATTGTGATTTTAACCAACAGCTCGAGATGCAGTGGAAGAATGGGACGCCGATTTTTCTGTGGGATGTCGATCCGGAGTCGCTCGAAAATCGTGAGATCATGACCGGCGATCATTGTTTCGGCTGTACTGCCGGCGTTGGCTCCAGCTGCGGCGGAGCGATTGTGTAACGATCTTGTCCTATAGCCGCTTCACCGCGCACTAAACAAACTCCTAACCGGTCAGGCGAGCGGTCGCGTCACAGAGGGAGCAGGCAGCAATCGCGCCAGACCGAACTCGGCGTGGATCAATTGCGCAGCGCGTTCCGCGTCTTTTTCATCGATGATGACTGCAATCTTGATTTCCGAAGTAGAAACCAGCTGGATGTTAATCCCGCTTTTCCCCAGGCACTCGAACATTCGCGCTGCGACTCCCGAATGCGATCGCATTCCGATGCCAACCACGCTCAGCTTGGCCAAGCCGGCAGTAGTGTTCAAGCGCTTGGCGCCCATCTGGCCAATCACCGGCATTAAGATCGTACGGGCGTTTTCCAGTTCGTCTTCATGAATCGTGAATGAGATGTCAGTCGTTCCGTCGATTGACGCGTTTTGCACAATCATGTCAACGATGATGTGCACTGCGGCGATATTCGAAAAAATCCGGGCAGCGATTCCCGGTTCATCACGTACGCCTGTGATGCTGAGTTTTGCCTGGTGCCGATCGAGACTGATACCCCGAACTAGAACGTCCTCCATGCTGGGAGTCTCTTCTTTAGCAACTGTCCCTCGCCTTTTGGTAAAGCTTGACCGCACTTCAAATTCGACGCCGAATTTTTTTGCAAACTCTACCGCACGCGACTGCATCACTTTGGCGCCGCTGCCCGCCATCTCGAGCATCTCGTCGTAGGCAATCTCACTAACTTTTTTTGCATCGAGGACAACGCGCGGATCGCACGTGAACACACCATCTACGTCCGTAAAGATCTGGCAGGCGTCGGCGTTCAATGCCCCCGCCAGTGCAATGGCGGTTAAGTCCGAGCCGCCTCGACCCAGCGTGGTCGTATCTCCTTCCGGAGTTTGACCCTGAAAACCGGCGACGATTACGATGTAATCCTCCGACAGCATCTCGTGAATCTGCTTCGGACTGATGTTCGCGATGCGCGCCTTGGTGTGATGGTGGTCGGTTAAGATTCCTGCCTGAGCGCCGGTCACCGAGATAGCTGTTCCACCCAGCGCGTTCACGGCCATTGCAGTCAAGGCGCTGGCAGCACCTTCACCAGTGGCAAGCAAGATAGCGAGCTCGCGTTCTGTCGGCTGCGGCGAGACAGCTTTTGCGAGCTTGAGCAACTGATCGGTTACTCCTGCCATTGCTGAGATGACTGCCACGACCCGACAGCCTTTACGCTGCGTCTCAAGAATTCGGCGGGCCACGTTGCAAATTCGCTCCGGTGTACCGACGGAGGTGCCGCCATATTTTTGAACGATCAGATGCATGGCGTGAATAGATTACGGAACAGGAACGAGAAGTTCCAAAACAAACTAAGACTTGGTTTGCATCACAATGCTTAGGACCTGGGTCAGCAACTAGAGCCCAACTGCGCGTCGCACATCATTCACAGTCGCCGGAACAGACTTTAATTCTTTCATCTGCCCAATAATCACGTCGGGATCTTTCAGTCCATGTCCGGTGACGGTGCAAACAATTCGACTCTGTCCTTGGATCTTCTGAAATGAATATGCTGCGTCTTTTGAATCGCAGCATTTAAAAAGCCCCGCAACGGAGGCCGCACTTGCAGGTTCGACAAAAATTCCCTCGTGCTGTGCCAGCCACGTCTGCGCCGCAAGAATTTCTTCGTCACTAACAACATCAATCGCTCCATGTGATTCGTTGATGGCGGCACGGGCTTGTTTCCAACTTGCTGGATTGCCGATGCGAATCGCCGAAGCCACCGTTTCGGGTTGTTCGACGATGCGATTGTAAAAAATCGGAGCAGCGCCTGCGGCCTGAAAGCCAATCATCGCCGGCAACTTCGTCGACCGTCCAAGCGCGTGGTATTCTCGATAGCCGGCCCAGTACGCAGTGATGTTTCCGGCATTGCCTACCGGTAACAGATGGAAATCAGGCGCGTCGCCGAGAACGTCGACAATTTCGAAGGCAGCGGTCTTCTGGCCGGCGATCCGATCAGGGTTGATCGAATTTACAATGGCAAGATCGCCGGCCTCGCCGAGCTCACGCACGAGTCGCAGTGCGTCGTCAAAATTGCCATCGATCGCGACGATCTTAGCTCCGTAAGCAAAAGCTTGAAGCAATTTTCCCGTCGCAATTTTTCCCGCAGGCAAAATCACGACGCATGAAATTCCTGCGCGCGCTGCATAGGCCGCCGCTGACGCCGAAGTGTTCCCTGTAGAAGCACAAATCAGCGCAGTCGCGCCTCGCTCCTTCGCCTTCGATACCGCCAGGGTCATGCCGCGATCTTTAAACGAGCCGGTTGGGTTAACACCTTCGTTCTTGACGAAAACCACGCGACCGACGCGTTTGCTCAATTGTGGACAAAACACCAGCGGCGTATCCCCCTCGCTCAGGGAGATAACCGCCGTCGATTCAGCAACGGGAAGATACTCGCGGTAATGCTCGATCACACCACGACCGAATTTTGATGTTGTCCTTTCCGTATGCATTTTCTATTCGAAGCAAATCCGTGTGATTGTCGATCTGTAAGTGCCGTGTAAGATCATGCCGTATGCCTGTGCTCAGCAAGGAAGATAAGCTCCGACTCTTAACCACCATCCTGGAGAGTCGTCACGCAGATCTGCGGGAACAGAACTTGAATCGTCAGGGCAAAGGACATTTTCATGTTTCTGGCATGGGCCACGAGGCGCTTGCGGCGGTCTCGATCCAAACGGAACCAGGCGATTACATCGTACCGTATTATCGCGACCGCGGTCTTGTTCTCGGGCGCGGTATGACAACGCGCCAGCTTGGTCTCGAATATTTTGCAAAGCGCAATACTGGAAGCGGCGGTCGGCAGATGCCATCGCATTACAGCGATGCGGACTTACACATTTGGAGCGTGCCGACTCCGACCGGTTCGCAGTTACTTCCGGCGTGCGGCATGGCTTGGGGCATTCAGCTCGACGGCAAAAAAAATCTCGTGGTCACGACGGTCGGCGATGCTGCGACACGCCAGGGAGATTTTTTTGAAGCGCTCTGTTTCGCCAGTGAGAAGAAACTTCCCATGCTCTTCCTTGTGGAAGACAACGGGTACGGCATCAGCATGCCGACGCGGAAGAATAATCCTCTCGCGCTCAACGTCCTCCAACCTGACAACTGGCGCCGAATCGAGGGACAAGACGTGCAGCAGGTTTATGACGCAACCGCCGAAGCCTTTGAAAAAATTCGCGCGGGAGCCGGGCCGTTCTTTTTCTGGATCCGGATGGAGCGGCTTTCCAGTCACACCAGCTCCGATGATCAGAAACTTTATCGCAGCGCCGAAGAATTGGAGGCGCTAGAGAAATCAGACCCCCTCAAGTGCTGGAAGGATCAGCTGATCCACGAGGGCGCGATCACTGCCGAGGAATTCGCGAAGCTCGATAATGAGGTTAAAGAGCGCATTCGCCGCGAGTACACGGAGGCGGAAAAAGCCGAGAACCCATCGCCTAACGAGTTACTTGGCAACCTTAGCGAATCACCTCCAAAACTTAACAAGGAGATTCTCCCGCCTGGGAAATATCGCATTGGCGATACTGTGAATAAAACATTGCGCGCGGGTCTGGAGGACGATTCGCGACGCATTCTATTTGGTGAAGACATTGAAGATCCGAAGGGTGGTGTGTTCCGTCTCACACAAAAGCTTTCAACCGAGTTTCCAAAACAGGTGTTCAATTCGCCTCTTGCCGAATCGACGATTCTCGGTGTCGCCTGCGGTCTGGCGGCGTACGGCAAACGCCCGGTTTTCGAACTGCAATTTATTGATTTCATTTATCCGGGGTTCAATCAGCTCGTCACGAACATATCGAATTTGCGCTGGCGATCGTTCGGCAATTGGAAATGCCCGGTGGTGATTTATGCGCCATACGGAGCTTATCTGCCTGGCGGAAGTTTGTGGCACAGCCAGGCGAATGAATCAGCGCTCGCTCATTATCCCGGTCTGAACATTGTAATCCCAAGCTCGCCGGCTGATGCCGCCGGATTGCTATGGACAGCGATGCATGGCGAGGATCCGGTCATCTTTCTAATACCGAAACATCTCCTTTGGGCGGAACAGCAATATGCGGAACCAATTCGCGCCGTTTCCTTGGGTCAGGCGCTCAAGTTACGCAATGGCTCCGATGTCACGCTGGTTACTTGGGGCAACACCGTCGAAAAATCGCTCGAGGCTTTAGATAAAATCGACAATGGGATCAGCGTCGAGCTGATTGATCTGCGTTCCATCGTTCCGTGGGACAAATCGGCAATCGAGGAATCCGTGCGCAAGACTCGCCGGCTGGTCGTGGTTCAGGAGGACACCGAAAATTGCAGTGTCGGGCACATGTTGATTTCTCACATCGCGAGCGCACCCGAGCTATGGAACGAAATGATCAGCCCGCCGGTTCTTGTGAGTAAGGCAAACGTCATGATCGGTTACAACCCGATTTATGAGTACGCGGCGTTACCAGACGTGGAGCGGATCGTCTCCGCAATTCAGCGCTCGGTTGCGACAAAACAGGAACGCGCAGTGGCCGCGGGCGTTGACCGCGGCACCCCGATTGCAGAGCCAGTGCTGGTGGCCCCGAGGTCAGTGCCTGCGGCTACAGCGGAAACCAGCAAGCAGCGAATACAAAGCATCACCGTCCCAGTCATGGGCGAAGGGATTCGCAATGCAAAAGTCGTTTCGCTTTTGAAAAATTCCGGCGACACCATCGCGCTCGATGATGAGCTCTGCGAAGTGGAGACTGATAAAGCCGTTTATCCCATTCAGTCGTCCTTTGCGGCCGTGATGGGTGAATGGAAAATAAAGGTAGGCGACACGGTCGAAATCGGTCAGGAGCTTGGCACCATCATAACCGCCGAACCATCGCTAGCTGACCAGTTTCAGGAGACAGCAAAAGAATCGGCAGGCGACGCTGTGGCCGCAGGCGCTGACCGTCGCCATCCAGTGTCTAGGGGCGAGATCACCCATCTGGGGTCGACGACCCCGGCTACAGCAATCGAACCAGCGCTTTCGCCAACGATCACACGCAAGCTCATTCACGTGATCCCTGCCAACTTGCAGATCGATGCGCGATGGGACGCAATTCGCAACGCGCGCGATGCAGCCAAAAGGAAAAATGGAAAACATGCCCCTTCTCCTTCCGTGATGATCGCGTGGGCAGTGGTGCGAGCCATGAAAAAACATCCACCCTTCCGTCGTCTCATTTTGGAAGACGAGCGTATCGTTGAGAACGAAAATTTCGATCTGGGTATTGCGGTAGCGATGGAAGGCGATCGCCTGGCAACAGCGGTGATCGTTGATGCGAACAAGAAGGCCTGGCCGGAATTCGTCAAGACTTACAACGAAACAGTCGATGCTACTCGCAGCGGCCGCATCGACGCGATGAACGCCCCGGTTGTGATAACCAGTCTGGGCGCATTTGGGGTAAAGGCCGGCGCGCCCATTGTTGTGCCGCCCTCAGTCGGCACGCTTTTCGTCGGCACCGCGCATCGCGAGTTAATTCCTAACGGGAAGAAAAATGAAAGTGCGGAAGTGATCACACTTTCGCTCACGTTCGATCATCGCGTTGTAAACGGCGCCGGCGCAGCCAGCTTCGCGAACGAAATTAAGAAGCAAATCGAAGGATTTAAAATTTCGGAACCGGAAGCACGTATCGCTTCGCGTTGATTGGCTTTAAGGACGCTTCCGGAGCCTGCGGCGCTTCTGGCCGTTGAGCAGCGTAGCGCGCTCAATTAGTAAAGCGTTTAGATGATGTGGGCGCTCCTTCGCATCGATGACAACTACAAATGATCCTCTCGGCGAGATCGAGATAAAGTCCGGATGCGGCACATCGTAATGTTCCCCACTTGCCATGTGAATCTCGTAGGGGACGAAAGGTACGGCGTGATTGAATTGGCGGATGGATTCGATGACCACGAGAAGAGAATATTCCCGCCGAGTTAGCGATCAAACTCTAATTGCCAATTGCGCTAGTGCGCAAAAGCGAGCGAGCACCTCGGACTACGGCCAGTGACCGCGCACGCTGCGTAGTTTTAATAGGGGTCGATTTTCACGATCGACTCATTCAACACTAACGGGGAGGTAAATCTTATGGCACGAAAACTCGACGGAAAGAAGGTGGCCATTCTTGTAGCGGATGGCTTCGAACAGGTGGAAATGACAAAACCGCGTGAAGCGCTGGATGAAGCAGGTGCACAAACCAAGATCGTTTCTCTTAAACCTGGCAAAATCCAAGGGATGAATCATGCGGACAAGGGCGACAAATTCGATGTGGATCTCGCCGTTAAAGATGCGAGACCGGACGAGTTTGACGCGCTCATGATTCCGGGCGGTTTGTTCAATCCGGATGTGCTCCGTTCAGATCAAAACGCACTTGGATTTGCGCAGCATTTTTTCCGGGAGCACAAACCGGTGGCGGTCATATGTCATGGACCACAAGTTTTGATCAGCGCGGATCTTGTTCGCGGCAGAAAGATGACTTCGTGGCCAGCAATTCAGGTCGACATGCGCAACGCAGGCGCAAAGTGGGTCGATGAGGAAGTCGTCGTGGACAACGGACTGGTTTCCAGTCGTAAACCGGACGATATCCCGGCATTCAATAGAAAGATGATCGAAGAACTCGCAGAAGGCCGACACGCAGCAGCCGCTGCAGCTTGACTTAACGGCGTCATGTCAGACGCCAGATCGAAGCAGCCAAAGTTGTAGGGCGTCTGTACCAGACGCCAATCAGGCATTGGCGTTTCACAGAATGGAGCTGGCGGGCGCCGAGCGACATAGACGGGAAGCCCAAAGGGTGAGTTCGCTGGCGCGAACGAATCAAACGCCCTACAATTTTCTGCGCCTATCCACGGTATGACCACAGCCAACAAGATCACCGTCGTCCGGATTTTGATGATCCCGGTTTTTGTGACGATGGCGATCTATTATGGTGAAAGCATCCAGCATGGCACGCCGCTCGAGTGGATACGTTATACAGCAATTGCCATTTTCGTGATCGCTGCCGTCAGTGACGGTTTGGACGGCTACGTTGCGCGCCATTACAACCAGAGGAGTTCGCTGGGGGTCATTCTTGATCCGCTCGCCGATAAGGGCCTGCTTTTGAGCGGCATAATTACACTAAGCATCAGCAACTGGAGCGACATTGATCCTGATTATGGAAGGTTCCCGGCGTGGTTTCCCGTTCTCGTCATCTCGCGTGACGCCGTGATCCTGGTGGGCGCAATGGTCCTTTATTTGCTCAATGGCAAAGTGCACGTGAAACCAAATTGGACCGGAAAAGTGGCGACCGTCTTGCAAATGATCGCGATTGGATGGGTGATGCTACAGCTTCACTTTCTTCCGCTGCTTTATGTAGTTATTGCAGCCGGGGTGTTCACATTCATCTCAGGAATCGTTTACGTCACCGACGGGGTGCGCCAGTTGCAAGCCGAAGGGCACGCGCATGCAACAAAACAGTGAGATCGACGTTTCCGTATAATGAACGACGCCGCCAACAAGCTTCCTTCCATTGCGATCGTAGGCCGGCCCAACGTGGGCAAATCTGCCTTATTCAATCGTCTCATCCGGCGAAAAGTTGCCATCGTTCACGATCAGCCTGGAATTACGCGCGACAGAATTTCCGCGGTTTGCGCAAGCGGCACACGGCCTTTTGTTCTTTGGGACACCGGCGGGATTTTTGGCGCGGGTGAAGCGGAACTGACCCGGCAGGTTCGCCGCACCGCCGAGGAAGCGTTTCGCGACAGCGATCTTTTGCTTTTCGTCGTCGATGCAAAAGAAGGTTTGTCGCCAATAGACGAAGAGCTTGCGCGCGCGCTGCGCAAATCTCAAAAACCGGCGATTCTTGTAATCAACAAGATCGACAATGAAAAACATGAGCCGTTTGCGGCGGAATTCGATTCGTTAGGCTTCGGCTCGAATGTTTTGATCAGCGCAGAACATAATCGGGGCGTCTTGGATTTGCTAGACGAGATCGATCGACTTCTCCCCTCGCCCACTGTTGATTCGCGACCCACGAGCCCCGAGCCACTCGCGGTCGCGATCCTCGGCCGACCAAACGTGGGAAAATCTTCACTGATCAATTCCATCGTGCGCAGCGAACGCGCTATCGTGAGTGAACTGCCAGGAACCACGCGCGATGCCGTTGACGTTCTTTATCAACGAGACGGGCGCGCGTTCGTTTTCATCGACACGGCGGGAATCCGCCGACGGGGCAAGCAATCCAGTTCAGTTGAGATCTTCAGTGCAATGCGCGCAGAACGGAGCGTCCGCCGGGCCGACCTTTGCATTCTGATTGTTGATCTCACAACGGGCGTAACTGCACAGGACAAACGGATCGCTGGATTGATTCAGGCGGCACAGAAGCCGGCGATCATCGTTTTGAACAAATGGGACCTGGTTAAACCAAACCGCAATCAAAAGCAGACCATCACCAAACTCGTTGAGGTCGCGCGGCAGCAAATTTTCTTCCTGGATTATGCGCCAGTTCTAATTACGTCGTCGTTAACTGGAGAACATGTCAGCAAATTGTTTGGGTCGATCGAAAAAATCCAATGCGCCGCACGGCAGCACGTAAGTACTGGAGTTCTAAACCGATTACTGCGGCAGGCATTTGAAGCGACCCCCCCACCGATCATCAGAGCGCGGCGCCTCAAACTCTTTTATGCTGCCCAATCGAAAGGGAAAGAAAATCAACAGCTGCGGCCTCCGGAATTCGTCCTTTTCGTAAATGATCCTCGATTACTGAATCAAACGTACGAGCGCTACTTGGAATCTCGCCTCCGCCGGGCGCAACCTTTTCCAGGGTTGCCGATCATTCTAACGCTACGTCCCCGCGCCCAGAGTGCGACGCCACCATCACGCTTCCGAGCGAAATAAAGGCCTTACTCCGGCTCTTGGCGATAGGGAAGGCTTCCGCGAAGTGATCTAAGAATGATTTCGCTCAGCTTGACGGCATCATTGTCGCCCGAGGAGTGCGCGTCATTGAGCGCTTCTTCGGCAACGCTGATTGCCCGCGGAAAATCTCCTCCCTCAGCATAAGCCGCAGCCAGGGTATCGAGAAGAGCTGGGATCCGACGTTCGGTCAGAGCGCAAGCGCGTTCGGCAAGACGAACCGCTTCGGATCCGTCGCGCGATTTCGAATCGGGATACGTCGCAAGCAACCAAGCCAGTTCGTCGAGCATCCGCGGTGAATCCGGCGCGTTTGCAGCGATGTCCCGGAGTCGCTCCAAACCATCTGGCTCCTTCGCCATCGATAGGAGAATCTGCCGCAGGTGTGCATGAGCTTGTTCAACTTCCGGCCGCAGCATCATCACGTAACCGACGTGCTGCGCTGCCGATACAAAATCATGGCTTTCGGCCAGAGCCGTTCCTAACGCGGAATGAGCAGCGGCGTCGTATGGCGATACAGTCACCCAATCTCGTCCAAGCTCGACCGCTTCGCTGTAGCGGCGCGATTCGAAAAGACAATTCATCAGGAGCTGGTAGGCCGAAGAATTTTCAGGGCCAAGCTCGATGGCGTGGCGAGCTTCCGCGATTGCGTGTTCGGGATCACTGCGCTTTGCTGAGAAAGCGAGGTTCAAATAGGCGGCAGAATCGGCCGGATTCAGCTCAACCGCCCGTTCGGCTTCCTTAATGGCTTCCTCATCCTGGCCTAGTTCACTCAAGCTCAAGGCGTGAAAGCCGCGTGCGGTCGCATTGGAGGGATCTGCTTCTACAGCCTTAAGCGCTTCGGCGGCGGCGTGGTCGATCTTGCCCTGAACGCCAAAAGCTTTTGCGGCATACAGATGTTGCGCCACCGAAGGAACAATCCAGTAAGTGGCGAAACTATTCATCGCCCAAACTAAGATCAGCATATCAAGAACAAACCGCAGACGCCTACTGCCGTATGTCAGCACTTCCCAACCGAGCGCGCCAAAGAAGCAAATCGACGTAAGAGCCGACAACCCGTAGAACGCTTTTGCTTGTGCGTAGGAAGGAACTTTGAGGGTCATAAAAATTAAGCCGAGCACGAGTACTGTCCAGAAACCAAGTAACACGAACAATTCGCTGGAAGGTTTTCGAATAAACCGAACGATCGCGGCGACGACGCCTACGAGAATCAACGCCGTGGGAATCACCGCCCACAAATAACCGGCTACCATTGGCTGCCCGTTCCAGGCGAAGGTCAGGCTCGACGCGCCGCCGCATAATGCGTCACCCCAAAGCGTGGAATAGATTCCGTCAGCAAATCCGGCGAAACCGCTGAAGAGTGGATGCACCAACGACCGGCCGAAACGAAGGTAATCAGTCGCAGTGTGATAACCCGGGTCCTGCCACCAGGTGAATCCGCTGACTACATCCCAGTTGCCAAGGAGTGGCGTACCGAACCTCAGCCAGATGCGCGCGTAATGCCAGCCGCACACGGTAAGACATATCGTAAGCAGTAGCCCAAGGTTGCGCAGCGAAATTGCGAGTCGCGCTCGCGTGTAAGCGAGCTTCCCAGCGATTGCAGCAATCGCGATCGGAAGTAGCAAAACTGTGGTCGCTTTCGCCAGCATCGTTGCGCCAAGCGTGAATCCGACCCAGGCGAACTGCGACGCGGACGGCGTATCGCTCTTCAGCAGTCGCAAACATGCATATAGCGTCGCTGTGGCCAGAGTGGCGGCCAGCATTTCATTCGTCACATACTGTGCGAGATACACGTGCATCGGCAGAAATGCTGCGAGCAAAAGTCCGACGAACGCGGTTCGCGCAGAAAACAAAAGCCGTAAACTAAGAAAAACAAAGATGAATTGGGCGATGCCCAAGAACGCGCCGATCAAACGCAGTAATAAAATGGACGCAGGATCGTTGATTGACAGTTTGCACGCTGAAAGGCTGGCCGCGGCAATCAAGTAATAGAGCGGCGGCTGATACATTTCCCAGCCTTCGTTCGCCAACGGCAATGCGCGGTGTTCCTGGATGTAGTTGATGTATTTGAGGTGCTCCTTCGCGTCGAAGCCCGCGTGAAACGGCAACAGCCGCGAATTATTCCAGAATAACAGCAACCAGAGGCCGGCTAGGATGAGCAAGAGTGTTTTTTCCAGCCATCGTGTTGTGGAGCTTTTAAGGATGAGGTTCCAGATAAAGATGGCTACAGAAGCGATTACAAGGAGAACTATCCAAAAAGGCCAAACTTTTTTCAGCGCGTCAAACGTACCTTCCCCGCCAGCAATGGAATTACCGGGCCCTGGAGTCTTCGCCGCCGCGGCCAACGCGGCATGACGCCATGAAGAACCGGCAAACGATACTTCCCAGGTTTTGTCGCTGCGCAGACTTAGTTGATCCGTATTCAAAGTAAGCCACAGCGCCGGGGGTCCATTATGATTAAAGACGCGAGCTTCGATCACGTTACTGCCTCCCTGTAATTGCCCGGCAACGTCGACGCTCACAATCTCTTTCCAATTGCGATTCGACGGAAAGCGAATGGGTCCGCCATTGATTCTCACTTCGGCGCCCCGCATTGCGCGAACACCCAGACGCGCGGTCGCCGGTCGGTCCGTCAAAACAAACTCGCGCCGGAACGTTGCGTCGAGACTGGCGAACCAATGCGCGTGGGCGTCAACTGCAGCAGGAAAGACTATCCACTCGGCTCGTTTATCACGGCTCAAAAAATTGATAGCCGGATCATTCCAGGCGATCCATGTGAGGACCGATAGCCCGACACCTGCAAAGGCGGCTACCCCAATCGCTCGATGCCATGGCTTGAGAAGGAACATTGCGATCTAAACGTTTAGCATTATTCTGCCGGTGCGCTCACGCGAGTAGACCGGGAGATTCGTGAGCGAAATGAGCAGAAATTCAGCAGGTTGCGGCACGTTTGATCGAACGTTCTCCCCGGCCTGCGTGTCTCACGAGTCCGTATGAAATCTACGCAGGAAATTACGCAGGAAGTTCGAGAGCTGGGCCAGTGGATTCCGGGGCTCCGCCAACAGGTTGGTCACGTGGTCATAGGCCAGAAATATTTGGTGGATCGTCTCCTCCTCGGGCTGCTCGCTAATGGTCATCTCCTGCTCGAAGGCGTCCCGGGGCTAGCCAAGACGCTCACGGTAAAAACGATGGCCGCCTGCATCCAGACTGGTTTCCAAAGATTGCAATTCACGCCAGACCTTTTACCCGCGGATCTAATCGGCACTCTCATTTACAATCCGCGGACAGGGGAATTTACCACCAAGCTCGGCCCGATTTTTTCAAATCTAATCCTGGCCGACGAAATAAATCGCGCACCGGCCAAGGTACAGAGCGCGTTGCTTGAGGCGATGCAAGAGCGGCAAGTCACCATCGGCGAGCAAACCTATCCGCTTTCCGATCCGTTTCTTGTTTTGGCGACGCAGAACCCGATTGAACAGGAAGGAACTTATCAACTGCCGGAAGCGCAGCTCGACCGTTTCATGTTCAAATTGAACATTGGTTATCCGCAAAAGTCCGAGGAGCGAAACATTCTCGACTTGATGGCGACTTCCTCGCCGGATTTGCGAGTCGATCCAGTGGTTGATCCGAAGCAAATCATCGCTGCCCGGGACGTGGTTAACAGCATTTACATCGATGACCGCGTAAAGGATTACATTGTGGACGTCGTCTGGGCGACGCGCGAGCCGGCAGCCTACAACTTACGACTCGAAGGGCTCATTCGTTACGGAGCTTCACCACGTGCGACGATCTATCTTGCTCTCGGCGCTCGGGCTCATGCGTTTCTGAACGGCCGCGGTTATGTCACCCCACAGGACGTCAAGAGCATCGGGCCTGACGTGCTTCGACATCGCATCATCGTCAGTTACGAAGCCGAGGCGGAGGCAGTTACCAGCGAGACGATTATTGAGAGAATTTTTGCTGGATTGCCTGTGCCATGATGCCCAAGTGAGAAGTGATTCGTGAGAAGTGAGAGGTGTCGATGGCTATCGCAAGATCGTTTCGTGATCTAAATGTTTATCGGAAAGCCCGAGAAACGGCGCAGGAGATTTTTGGGCTCAGTCGCGAATTTCCGCCTGAAGAACGTTACTCACTCACTGATCAGATTCGCAGGAGCTCACGTGCGGTGAAAGCGATGATCGCCGAGGCTTGGGGACGGCGCCGCTACAAGGCGGTCTTTGTAAACAAGCTGGATGAAGCCTTGGGCGAGGCTACCGAAACGCAATCGTGGTTAGACGATGCGCGGGACGCGAAGTACCTCTCAATCGAGCAATTCAACACTCTTGATTCGAACTGCATCTCGATTGGCCAGATGCTGTCGCGCATGATCGACCGTGCAGACGACTTCTGTAAGCATCCTCCAGCGACAGATTATCGAGGCGCTTCGCGCGTAGAAGAGACCGACTCGATGAGCAAACAGTCCTCGACTGTCGAAGAGTTTTTCGCATGACTACTTCTCACTTCTCACCAATCACTTCTCACAGGTAAATGGACCCCGCAGAGATTCTCAAGAAGATCCGAACCCTGGAGATAAAAACCAGAGGCCTCGTCGAGACCGCGTTCGCCGGCGATTACCACAGTGTTTTCAAAGGCCGGGGAATGAATTTTGAAGACGTGCGTGAGTATCAGCCCGGCGACGAGATCCGGGCGATCGACTGGAACGTGACCGCACGGATGGGCAACGCGTTTGTGAAAAAATTTACGGAAGAACGCGAGCTAACTGTAATGCTGGTTGTGGATGTCAGCGCATCGGGAAACTTCGGAAGCACAACGCAATCAAAACGGGAGTTGGCAGCGGAAGTTGCGTGCTTGCTCGCTTTCAGCGCGATCAGGAACAATGACAAGGTCGGACTCATCCTCTTCACCGATCGCGTTGAGCTTTTTATTCCTCCAAAGAAAGGCCGCTCCCATACGCTACGACTTATCCGGGAGATTTTGTTTTTCGAACCAAAGGGACGGGGCACAGAGCCAGCGCTGGCCCTCGACTATCTGAATAAAATTGTCACACGCCGCGCCGTGGTTTTCTTCATTTCGGATTTTCAGGCGCCCGATTTTTCGCGAGCGCTGGCAGTGAGTGGACGGCGGCACGATTTCGTGGCCATCCATATCCACGATGAACGAGAACGGGTATTGCCAAATATCGGCATCATCACCTTGGAAGACGCCGAGACCGGCGATCAAATTGAGATCAATACGGCGGATCGCACAACGCGGGCGCGTTTTAGCGGGCTTGTGGATGAACACGAGCATGAGCTTGCGCGCATGCTGCGCCGGAACAATATCGACGCGATCGCCCTGCAAACCGGCAAAGACTATCTGCCGCAGCTGCGCTCCTTTTTCAAACAGCGGGAGCGCCGCATCGGCATTCGATGAGAGATCGCAGCAGCGATGCGTAATGGAGTGATGAAATGAATTCGCCTGCCACTACTCCGCTACTCCACTACTCCATTATTCCGTTACTGTTGGCTGAGGAGTTTCACGATATTACGCCGCCGGTCGATTATTCGTTGCTTTCGCCGTGGCTGATTTTTCTGGGAGTGTTCGTCTTGCTCACGACGATCGGTCTGATCGTGTGGTTTGTTGCGAAATCTTTTCGGCGTCCTACGCCGCCCCAACTACCGCGCGAGCGCGCACTTGCGTTGCTCGAGCAAATACGAGGGCAGATCACGGCGATCGATCCATATCGCTTCAGTATCCGTGTGTCGGACATTCTCAGGCGCTACGTGACAGAACAGTTCGGATTACCCGTCACGCGGCAAACTTCTGTCGAGTTTCTGAATGGGCTCCGAGGTTCATCGCCATTCTCCGACGACGAAAAGTCGCTGCTCGAAGATTTCTTGAACCGCTGCGACCTAATCAAGTTTGCAAGGTACGAGGCAACACTTTCAGATAGTGAATTATTACTTGAGGAAGCGATCCGCTTCGTGAAAGGAGGTCAACCATGTTTGATTGGTTCACAGGAAATAGCGCGTTGACCTTCGCGCATCCGTGGCTGCTCCTGTTGCTCCTCGGAGTTCCGTTGCTCGCCTATTTGCGTGGAAAACGCGGCCCGGCCGCTGCGCTGACTTTTTCATCCACAGCAAGCCTTAGGGCGATCGGAAAAAAAAGCGCCGCCCGTGCAGGGAAAATTCTGCGAACATTGCTTCTGGCTTCGCTTGCTGTCTTCGTGATCGCGCTGGCGCGTCCGCAACTCGGCAAGAGTCTTACGCAGATCGAGGCCAGTGGGATCGACATTATTCTCGCGCTAGATGTCTCCGGATCGATGCTGACCAAGGATTTTACCATCGGCGGGCAGGAAGCGACGCGTGTCGATGCGATTCGCGAAGTCACACGTAAATTTATCGAAGGCCGGCCAAATGATCGAATCGGGATCATCGCATTCGCAGGTCGTCCGTACGTCGTAAGCCCAATGACACTGGATCACGATTGGCTACTTCAAAATCTGGATCGAGTGCGGATCGGACTGGTCGAGGATGGCACTGCCATTGGATCGGCCGTGGCAGCAGCAGCTAATCGGTTAAATGACAAACGTTCAAAAAGTCGCGTGCTCGTTCTGTTAACCGATGGAGAAAATAATGCTGGTAAAATTCCACCAAATACTGCGGCGGAAGCAGTCAAAGCGTTAAAGATCCACCTCTATGCAATCGGCGCCGGAATCAACGGGATCGCCCCCGCCCCAATATTCACTCCCAAAGGACCGTTAACAGATGCATTAGGTAACATTCTCTATGAAAACCAGCGCGTGGAATTTAACGAGGCCGGTCTAAGAGAAGTGGCTAAAATTGCCGACGGCAAGTTCTTCCGCGCGACCGATACACAATCGTTGGAACAAATTTATAACGATATAGATAAGCTGGAAAAATCGACGGTTAGCGTGAAAAAATATCAACAATACCGCGACTTATTTCCGCTGTGTCTGATGAGCGGCTGCGGGCTGTTGCTGGCGCAGATTTTATTGTCGCAAACCATCTGGAAAAAATTGCCGTGAATTTGAAATCAGATTTTACCGCGTGGCAGCACGACGCTGGATACTGGATGCTGGATTCTCGATGCGTACATCTAGCATCCAGTATCGAGTATCGAGCATCATTTCCGCTATGAGCTTCGGCGTTCCACAATGGCTTTGGGGATTGCTTGTGATCCCACTTCTGATTGCGTTGTTCGTTAGTTCGGAACAGCGCGGGCTCAAACGATTGCAGGAATTCGTTTCGGCGCGACTGCTGCCCCAACTCGCTGGAACGATGAATCGTCCCCGTCGGATATTAAGATTTGCGTTGCAATTGCTCGGCCTTGCTTTGGCCATTGTCAGTCTGGCGCAGCCACGCTGGGGTTACACGTTTGAAGACGTGAAACGCAAGGGTCTCGACTTGTTGATTGCCGTGGATACATCGCGCAGCATGCTTTCCAATGACGTCCAGCCGGCCCGACTCGATCGCGTCAAGCTGGCGATCCAGGACTTGATCACTCAGTTGCAGGGCGATCGTGTTGGTCTGATTGCTTTTGCAGGACGCGCGTTTTTACAGGCGCCTCTGACTATTGACTACGACGCGGTAGTTGAGGCCGTGAACGATCTGGATACCAAGACGATTCCCGAAGGCGGCACCAATATCTCCAGCGCGATTACTCTCGCCACGCAGAGTTTCGGTAAAAGCGCCATGGGAAATCGCGCTCTGGTCATCTTCACCGACGGCGAAGAATTAAGTGGGGATGCCATGAAAACCGCGAAGCAAGCGGTCGACGCCGGTGTGCGGATTTTCACGGTAGGCGTCGGAACACCACAGGGCTCACTCATTCCGGTGACCGGCGACGATGGTCAAACCAGCTTCGTCAAAGATTCTTCCGGTCAAGTCGTTAAATCGAAGCTGGATGATAAACGTTTGCGCGAAATCGCTCAGACTACCGGGGGTTTTTATCTTCACTTGGAAAACGGACCTCGCACGATGCAGCAAATTCAGAATGAGGGCCTGGCAAAAATGCAGGCTGCCGAAATGGATGTGCGTTTGTCGCGTCGACCGATTGAACGTTACGAATGGCCGCTCGGCGCAGCGTTAATCGCTCTCGCACTGTCGATCCTGATTCCCGAACGAAAACGGACGCGACAAAGAGCTTATGCTGTCGCGCCTGCTCGCAAGGCTGCGCGTGGCGTTGCCAACGCGCCTGCCGGGGCCGCAGCTGCCACCGCACTTCTCGTGATGTTCCTGTTTTCACCTGCCTTCGCTACCGCGCCGGGTCTCGACGCGTATCGCGGCGGAAAATTCGAAGACGCCTACAGCCAATTTCAGAACGCGTTAAAATCCCATCCGCAATCGCGCGCAGAGGACAAGCTACAGTTCGACTCAGGTGCAGCTGCTTACAAACTGAAGGATTACAGTAAGGCGCTGGAATCATTTAGCCAAGCATTGCTTTCCCGGGATACCGCTTTGCAAAGCAAAGGCCATTATAACCTTGGGAACACACTTTATCAGCGTGGCGAAGAGCAAAAGGGCGATGATAAAAAGCTCAGCGACTGGACAAATGCGCTCGATCATTATGAGCAAACGCTCAAGCTCGACCCGCAAAACAAGGAAGCGAAGGACAATTACGATTACGTGAAGCGGAAGATCGAAGAACTGAAAAATAAAAAAAAAGAACAGCCCTCCCCTTCCCCGTCGCCGCAGCAGAAGAACGAAAAGAATAAACAGGACAAACAGAACAAGCAGGATCAGAAGCAGAACCAGCAGCAAAAACAGCAAGAACAACAAAAACAGCAACAACAGAATCAACAGCAACAACAAGGTCAGGGCGAGGAGCAACAGAAAGACCAGCAGCAGCCCCAAGATCAGCAATCACAAGGCAAGTCTGGAAATCAGAAAGATCAGCAACAGGAAAAAAACGACCAAGCTCAGGCGAAGAACGAACCGCAAAAAAAACAGGAGCAACCTGGCGAGACTCCTTCTCCTTCGCCGGGCGCCGACAAGCAACAAGGTCAACAACCTTCACCCTCGCCAGGAGAACGACAAGGTGAAGAATCGCCGAGCCCGGGCGAAGGAGAAAATGAAACCCCCTCACCATCCCCAGGAGAGGGTGAAGGGGAAAACACGACGCCTTCCGCGACTCCTGGAGAATCCAAGAAACTTGCGGGTGAAGTGAAGGGAGCCGGCGAAGAGAAATCACAGAAGCCGCCTGATCAGAACGCGCAGGTGGCCGAAGCTGAAGCTGAAGCGGAGAAGGAGGGCCAGATGAGCGAACGCCAGGCCGAGGCGCTTCTGGAATCGATGAAAGACGAGGAGGCGCGGGTTCAACTTGATGAACGCAGAGCAACGCGCCATGTCTATAAGGACTGGTAAAGCCGCGGGAATTGATGGTTGATAATTGATAGAAATGCGCACGCACTGTCGGAGGTTATTTGCTGTCCTGGGTGTTTTCGCGAGCGCGCAGCTTGCGTACGCTGATTCGCCGAGCGTGACAGCGGTTTTGAATAGTTCGGAAGCCGCAGTGGGCGAAACGGTGCATTTGGAAATTCGAGTTGCCGGAGCACGTGGCGCGGACGCGCCGGAGAATATCATGGTGGACGGTCTCGAGATCCGGCGAACGGGAACGTCACAACGCATCGAGATGAACAATCTCAACTTAACCTCCAGTGTGATATATGATTATACTGTAATGCCGTTGAGAGCGGGAAGATTCACCATCCCGCCTCAAACCATTCGCGTCGGAAACAATTCGCTGCGTACACCGGCGCTGACATTAAACGTCGCGGATTCGCCCGGTCGTTCGTCTGGCACCCGGCCCGGCCGTGACGCAGCGGCAGCCAGCGCAAGCAGCCTGGTTTTCGCAGAGTTGATCGTACCAAGCAAGACTGCGTACGTGGGTGAGATCGTTCCGGTTCAGGTCCGAATGGGATTTGATCCGCGCGTTCGCCCGCGACTCGTCGAACCGCCGGAAATCACTGGTCAAGGATTTACCGCGCAGAAGTTGCAGCAGTCCGGGGAAAATACTGAAACGATCAGTGGGAGACCTTATGAGGTGGTGACGTTTAAAACTGCAATCGCCGCGGCGCGCGCGGGAAGATTTGAAATCGGGCCGGTGAAAGCGAAGGCGCAAGTTGTCGTTCCTCGCAGGCAGAGCGCGCCACGCTCACGTCCGCGTTCGCCTTTCGACCTGTTCGATCGAGATGACCCATTCTCCGATCCATTCTTCTCGAATCCGTTCAGTCAACTTGGGGAGCGCCGCGAAGTAGAGATCAAGAGTGAACCTGTGGCACTCGAAGTAAAGCCATTGCCAAAAAATGCGCCCCCCAGCTTTTCGGGTGCAATTGGAAATTTCACAATGGCGACGGACGCGAACCCAAAGAGCCTGCAGGTAGGTGATCCCATCACCGTCACATCTACACTTTCTGGCCGCGGAAATTTTGACCGCGTCAATGCGCCAGTCATTGAAGACGAGCGCGGTTGGCACAAATATCCGCCATCGTCCAAGTTCAAGCAGGACGATGAGGTCGGTCTCAGTGGCACCAAAACTTTTGAGATGGTGCTTTCACCCAACGAGAAAAAGCAGGGGCTACCGCTGCTCGCGTTCTCTTACTTTGACCCGGTGAAGCAACAATATGTGACACTGCACAGCGAGCCGATTCCGCTCAATGTGCAGGGAGGCGCGGCGGTTGCGCAAAACGCGGGTGCGGCCCAGTCGGCGGCACCGACTCCGCCGACGGGGACAGCACGTCCGCCCGTCCCGACTGCAACCAAGCAGCAGGATATTCTTTATCAGTTGACCGAACGGCCCCGGACAGCGGAATCGTTTGCGCCGATTTACACACAAAGAGTTTTCTGGGCTGCACAATTGATTCCGTTGCTCGCGTTAGTTGGATTTGCAGGTTGGAAAATTCGCCGGACAAGAATTGATAATCGTGAGGCGCAACGTGTCGCTGCGCTGCGACATGAAACGACTGATCTGATGCACAAGCTACATCGCAACGATGTGTCACCCCGAGAATATTATGCCGAAGCATCCAGAGTCGTTCGCTTAAAAGCCGCTCTGGCGTCAGGCAATCGCCGCATCGATCCAAACATAGTGGATGTCGAGACTGCGGCAGACACTTTCAAACTTAATAGCGATTCACGTGACCGGCTCCGCCGATTGTTCGAGCAAAGCGACGAATGGCAATACAGCGGAGCGCATAACGGTCCCGGAAAAGTTTCTCCTGAAAGCCGGCGAGAAGTGCTGGAGTTGATTGAGAATTTAAGATGAAACTGTCCGCCTGTTTTATTGCAATTCTTTGCGGCGCCGTATCGACAGTATCTTCGTTTGGGCAAGCAGAAGGCGACTTCACAAAAGCAAACCAGGATTATGCGCAAGGACACTTCAAAGAAGCGATCTCTGGGTACGAGGCACTCGCTCGTGCGGGGCAATGGAGCGCAAATCTATTTTACGATCTTGGCAATGCCTATTTTCGTGTCGGCGACTTTGGGCAGGCTGTTTTAAACTACGAACGCGCGCTTGCCTTGGAGCGACATCACCCTGAAGCCATAGCCAACTTGCAGATCGCGCGTGACGAGGCGCACGCGCTTGAGCTACAGCAAAGCTGGCCGGAACGTTATTTCCAATTTGCCAGTGTTGATCAGTACAGCATCGCAGCGGCTATCGCTTTTTGGCTCGCAATGTTTGCGACGGTCATGTTGATCTTTGCGCGTCGCAGATCGGCCACATTGATCGCCTCGTTAATATTTTGCCTGCTGGTCAGCGCCGTGGCGATCTACGCTGTGTATACACTCGAACGCGGGAGCAATGGAAGCGCCCTGGCCATAGTAACGGGCAAGAACGTCCAAGCGCGTCTTGCAACTGCGGATACTGCGAACAGCATCCTGGCGTTGCCATCTGGCAGTGAAGTCAAAATCTTGAGCACCCGTGGGGATTGGATCTATGCAGGGTTACCGAATAACCTGCGCGGTTGGATTCCAGCTAAAGACGCGCAGCAGGTGCGTTTGTAACTGTTTTCCCGCGGTTCTTATGTTTCTAATGTGCTTAGCCCTCGAAAACGCAAAACGGACCGAGGGAAAACAGGCGCTGAATGGTCGTATATGAGATTTGGCGTCCTTTTGCGTATTTAGTGGGCGGATTCATATGAACGTTGCGGCCGCTCAGATTTGTTGCTCGCTCGGCGATCCAAAAGCCAATCTGCTCAAGGTTCGCGACTTTTGTCGTCGAGGCAGAGACGCTGGCGTGGAGCTGATTGTTTTTCCGGAAATGAGCGATACGGGCTACTCGATGCCCGTAATACAAGCTCATGCTAATTCCTGGACGAGTGGTTTCATCCCTGAACTTCAGGAAATCGCCGCGAACCTTTCCATTGCCATCGTGTGCGGCGTATCAGAGCGCGATGGCGCTTCAATTTACAATTCCCTGGTTCTTGTTGATCAACACGGCAAAATCGCTGCGAAATATCGCAAGACGCATCTGTATGCGGTTGCACCCGTTGAAGAACAAAAGTGTTTTGCTTCAGGCGACGCTTTCGCAAGTTTTGCCGTTGGCGATCTGCGGTTTGGCTTCAGTATCTGCTACGATCTCCGGTTTCCGGAGATGTATCGGAAGTTGGTCGTTGAGCAGAATGTGGGGGCTCTTATCGTTTCTTCCGCGTGGCCGTTCCCGCGCATTGAACATTTCAGAACGCTTGCCCTCGCGCGCGCGATTGAAAACCAGAGTTATGTGATCGCATCGAACCGCGTCGGCAAGGATGACGACTTATGGTTTTGCGGCAGCTCAGCAATCATTGATCCTCGCGGAGTCATGGTTGCATCCGCCTCGGCGGACCGCGAAGAACTGATTCAGGCCGATGTGTCTGAAGACCTCGTGCTCTCAGTCCGGAGCCGAGTAGAGTCGCTCGCTCATCGCCGACAGGATTTATACAATTAGAAGAAACACGAAATTCTGGTAGTCAGCCTTGATCTAGATTGTAAGTAAAAGCAGGCCGCAGCTTTTCAGTAATCTCCAAAACATCATGGGATCTGGCGAGGATGTGGCGCGCCGACTTAGGTGTAAGAAAGTTAAAGGAAGACCGCCGCACCGATTGCGACCAGTGCGGCGATCATATCCTTCAATTTTGGCGTATTGTCGGAAGTCTGATTAACTATCGCAGTCCTCGTAAAACTAAACGCAAACCGCTAGCGTCTCCCGGGATTCAATATTGTCCCATTAAAGGACCCGGAGGAAACGCCTGTAACGAGGTTAACCACTCGTTCCAGCGTGAAACTCCCCGTCACGCCGGCGAACCGCCCAGTTCCGCCCGTAATAGTCTCGACCTCCTCAAGCGTAAAGACATTTGGATCAGGCGTAGGTGTTGCGTGGCCGGTGAAGCTCGTGAAAAGACTATCTGTGTTGGCCGCGACGAAGGTAGCCGTTCCGACTCCGATGAGAGTGCCGAGGTCAACCTCGACGTGGAAGGTCATGGCAAATCGTCCAAGCTCCGTGGCATTTCCCACGCCGCTCCCGTCTACGATCAAGGTGCCACCTTGTACTACGTCAGTTTCGACTGCCGCCAAGGATCCTCTGAAGGGTACCTGCTCGCTTGCCAGCGCGAGGCTGGCGAAGACCGCGATCAGGGATATTACCGCTACTAGATTTGTTTTTTTCATCTGTTTATTTTTTCTGTGGATTGTTGCTGCGTTGACAGAGCCAAACCAAACCGTTAGCGCTTTCCGCGGTTCAATATTGTCCCACGAAAACGAGCCGGTGGAAACGCCGCTGCTCAGGTTTAACACGCGTTCGAGGGTAAAGGTCCCGGTCGCGCCAACGAACCGTCCCGTCCCGCGGTGATAGTATCGACCTCCTCCAGCAGGAGGATATTTGGGTCAGGCGTCGGTGTCGCGTTGCCGATGAAGCTCGAGGAGAGAGTGTCTCCGTTGGCTGCGACGAAGGTAAACGTCCCGGTGCCGATGCCTGTGCTGAGGTCGACCTCCTCGTGAAAGGTCACGGTAAATCGGCCAAGCTCCGTAGCTCTTCCCGTCCCGCTCCCCTCTACGATCAAGAACCCGCCTATCACCTCGCCACTTTGGACCGCCGCCAGAGACCCTCTGAAGGGTACCTGCTCGCTTGCCACCGCAGAGGTGGCTAAGACCGCGATCAAGGATATTGCTGCTAGTAAGCTGCTTGTTTTCATATGTTAATTTTGATTTCTATTGTTGTTTTGGCCCTTTCTGATTTCTCGTTGTGAAAAGTCATTTGTGGCCGTTCACTCAGGTAGTGCGTAAAACCCGACGCGAGGTTACGCGGAAAGTTTGGAAATCTTCTGAAGGGATCCGCCTTCGGTCCGGGAACTCCTCAGCCGAGCGTTGAGCAACTAGTCGAATAAGTTTCTTAGAAACTCTTAATAAACCGTCTTCGGCTCCGGTCCCGCGAGAATCTTCTGGAAACGTGGGCTGCTTCGAAGCGAGTCCCACTCCCAGCGCAGACGCAGGTCGGCGAGCGTGATATTCGACACGGCATCGACCCTCGAGCCCACCGCGCCGGGAGTAGTCAGGAGACGCTCGACGAGTGTAATCGCCTGATCATGTTCGCCAATGAGTGCAGACACCAGCGCCAGATTGGCCGCCCAAGCAGCGCCATGAAATGCGTTCTGGCTTTCGGGTTCGATTTCGACCGCGCGACGAGCTTCTCGAACTGCCGCCTCCTTCCTCTGCATGTAGGCGTAGAGTAAGGCGAGTTCTGCGTGACGTTGTGCATTGTCTGGCGCGTCGCGCACCCGCTTTTCCATGGCTGGCCTGGCCGCGGCAAAATAGCGTTGCGCCGATTCGATGTCAGCGCGAGCGAGGGCGACACGGCCCCGGTAAAATGCTTTCGGAACGTCGCCCGCTTGAGGAAATTCTTCGAGCGCAGTCTCAGTCAGAATCTTATCGGCCGTGGCATAATCCCGCTCCAACATCGCCATGTCCCAGCGCCCCGAACTTACCAGTCCAGAGGGATCCTTACCGGCCGGAATGCCTTGCAAAGTTCTACTGCCGGCAGCCGGGTCACCGTTACGAAACACTTCAAGATAGGCCAGGCCGACCCTGGGAAGCACGCGACCGGGACTGATCTCCAGCGCGCGATTAAAGCTGGCAGCAGCAGCGGGCCAGTCCCGCATAAAGAGATAATTGTTGCCGGCGGGGAAAGCGGTGTTGTCGTTGAGAGGATCGAGAGAGCGGGCGCGTTGGAAGCTGGCTACCGCTTCGCGCCGGCGCCCCTGCCGGCGATAGACCTGTGCAATGTAGTAGTAGATCTCTGCATTGTTGGAAGAACTCGCGAGTGCACGCTCGAGTTCCTTAAGAGCTACGCCGTAGTTCCTCTCGTCCCTGAGACAAAGACCTAAAGCCGCGTGCGCTTCGCCGAGGTTTGGGGATACGCGCAGAGCTTCCTCGGCCTGGGCGCGCGCTTTTGCCCTACGCGCCGGGTCCTCGCCAGAACTCCCCACCTCGGTATTGAGAATGGATGCTTGCGCCCATGCGAGGCCGAACCCCGGATCAAGCGCGGCGGCTTGCATGTAAAGCTGCTCCGCTGCCGTCAGGTCTTCCGACGATCTATTGCCCGCCACTTCCCGTCCCACCCCGTT
>Ga0209058_1000346_pt1 | contig 38703 bp, 25 predicted proteins | sample GraSoiAngelo_147_FD_185904 | JGI IMG/M metagenome (GOLD analysis project Ga0209058, IMG submission 185904) | Grasslands soil microbial communities from the Angelo Coastal Reserve, California, USA - 14_1009_05_40cm (SPAdes) (version 2) | ecosystem: Environmental > Terrestrial > Soil > Grasslands ... | reverse complement strand
AGCCCTGGCACCACATCGTCTCGGCGTTTGTGATGGCGCTCAGGTGCTGCTTCTTCTGTTGGTCGGTCCCGTAGACGATGATCGTCGGGCCCGCCCAGCCGACGCCGATCGTGCTGTAGCCGATCGGGGCGTTGGCGTAGGACATCTCCTCGTTGAAGATGAGTTGCTCGATGACCGAGAGGCCGAGGCCGCCGTACTCTACCGGCCAGTGGGGCGCGACCCACTTCTTCGTCGCCAGCCGCTTAGCGAACTCGCCGTAGACGTTGCGGTTTTCGTCGCTCCGCGTGAAGCGGTCGCCGGTCCAGTCCTCCGGCAGGTTGTCCTTCAGCCAGTCGCGGATCTCCTGTCGGAAGGTCTCTTCTTGCGGCGAAAAGCGGAAGTCCATGGCGCACTATCGTATACCATGACGCGAACGTAAGGTGCAACTTTGCGGAGAAGCCGGGCGCGGCTACTTCTTCGCGAAGCCGAGCCCCAGCTCACGCAGGCTGGCCGGGCCTGAGCGGCCGATTACGACATGGTCGAGAACGTCGATTCCGAGCAACCGGCCTGCTTCTTCTACCTGCTTGGTCAAGGCGGCGTCGTCGGGGCTTGGGGAGGGATCGCCGGAGGGATGGTTGTGTACGAGGATGATGTTCGGAGCGTTCTCGCGTACGGCGTCACGAAAGACTTCCGCCACGCGAACGACGGCGCTATGCACGTTGCCCTTATTTGCCTGACGAATGCCCATCACCTGGTTGCGCGTGTTCAGCAGGACCACTCTCAGGTGCTCTTGCTCGAGCAACGCCATCTCGGCTCCCACGAGAGCAAAGACATCTTCGGGAGAGCGCACTGCGGCGCGCTGCGGCTGAGCCGACATAATGCGCTGGCCGAGCGCGAGGGCCGCGATGATCTGCGCCGCTTTGGCTGGGCCGACGTGCTTCTCCGCGCACAACTCCGAGAAGCAGGCACGGCCCAGCCCGCCGACTCCTTCGAACCGCTTGAGTAGCCGGTGTGCCAAGTTGATCACGTTCTCGCCCTTGCTCCCGGTGCGTAGCAGAATCGCCAGGAGCTCCGCGTTCGAAAGGGCATCCGGCCCGCGCGACTGCAGGCGTTCGCGCGGCCGCTCGTCGGACGGCATTTCGCGAATCAGGGCACGATACTCGGGGGCGACGCCAGCCATACTTCCGCGGTGAGCTTATCGCGACCGCGCGGCCCACCAAAGAGGGAAATGGCACAATCGTGGAAGCCTGAAGGCGCTCCCTAGGTCCGTAGGTATTTTGACGCGAGCGAGCCCGTCTCGAGAGGATCTCCCGAGCTAAAGCGAGCTGTAGAGGGCGTCGATGAGCGATGGCCAGCGCGGGTCCATGAGGCTGTCCGTCTGGATCATCTTGTTCATCGCATAGCCGAAGCCAACTCTTGCATCGAGGTCCGCGAAGCCCAGCGAGCCTCCGGCGCCGCCGTGCCCAAAGGCGCGCGGGTTCGGGCCGAGCGGGGCTTCGGGGCTCGACACTACCCATCCGAGCGCCATATGAAGCGGCAGCCCCATCACCGCATCCGGCCCGGTTGCCTGGACTTCAGTCGCCCTTGCGATTGCTTGCGGGCTGAGCACGCGCACGCCGTCCAGCTCGCCGCCCCGGGCGAGCGCGCCGTACAGACGCGCGACGGCGCGGGCGTTGCCGTGGCCGTTCGCGGCTGGTATCTCCGCCGCTCGCCACTCGAGTGTGTTGACGACGCCCGGCGTGAAGAGGTCGGGCGGATTGGCGAGCACCTTGAAGGGCATCGATTGCGGATCCTTGAGCATGTCCAGCACGAAGTGCGTCTCGCCCGGCTGCGGCGGCTCCGCAGAGATGGTCTCCGCCGTGCGCACGTCGTACTCGGGCGCGAGGCCGATGTGGAAGTCCAAACCAAGCGGCTCGGCGATCTGCCTGCGGAAGTAGGTGCCTAGAGTTTCTCCCGTTATGCGGCGCAAGACCTCGCCGAGAAGCCAGCCGTACGTGAAGGCATGGTAGCCGTGTTTCGTGCCGGGTTCCCACCAGGGCTTTTGCTTGGCGAGAGCGTCGGTCATGACGTCCCACTTGAACGCGGAGCCCAGCGGCAAGGGCTCGCTTATCGCCGGAAGGCCCGCTTGATGGCTGAGCAGATAACGAACGGGGAGCGTCTCCTTGCCCGCCTGCGCGAACTCCGGCCAGTAGTTCGCGACCGGTGCATCGAGGTCCAGCAGGCCCTGGTCGACGAGCCGGTGCATGCAGGTCGCCGTGATGCCTTTGGTCGTCGACCAGACATTGACGATCGTGTCACGTTCCCACGGCTTCGTGCGGTCCGGGCCGATGTGGCCGGCCCAGAGGTCGACGACAGCGGCGCCGTCCACGACGACCGAGATCGAGGCGCCGACCTCGCCATAGGTGTCGAAGTTCTGCTTGAACGCATCCTGGACGGCGCGGAAGCGGGGATCGCAGTGGCCTTGGATGTTAAGAGTCGCTTGCACGTGGCTCCTTCTAAAGCAAGCGCTATTTTACTGCGAATCGTTGGATTGAACGATCACGCCGGGCGCTCCCCCACCACTTCGTCTAGGTAGACGTATGGTATGTCGGTGACACGGCGAGCGCACGTCCTGTCGTTACCGATTAGAGCATCACAACCGGAGGCGACGGCAGTGGCGACGATGATGGCGTCCATCAAAGATACATTCAACCGCGCCCGAAATGACGCCGCGTTCGCGGCCAACTCCCGGTCCAGGCTCACTATCGTTATCGATGAATGGGTAAGGAGGCTTTCGAGGCGATCGAGCGCCTCTCGATTGCCTTGGCGCATCGGAAGGACAAGCAGCTCGGCTTCTGCGATGACGGACAAGAAAGCCCACCGGCGTCCAGCAACCATCGATTCAATCACGGGCTCAAGCCAGGCGCGATAAGGCTGGATCTTCTCGAGATAATAGATTAGGGCGCTGGTATCAAAGGAAATTGAGACAGCGCTTGCTATTTGTTCGTCGATTCGCGGGCCTCCGCCCCGGGCAAATGGCGGTCCGCTCTACCCTCCGCGATGTATGCGTCGATCTCCTCTCTGGTGCGACCGTATACTCCCCTCGGGAAGGAATCGAGATATTCGACGAGGCTGCGGGGCCTGCGCTGGAGCAGGATCGCACCGTTCTCGAGGCGGGCGACCAGCTTGTCGCCGGGCTCGACCTCGAGCCTCCGAATCATCGCGGCCGGGAGCGTGATCTGCCGCTTGGATGAGATTGTTAGCTCCGCCCTTTGTCCTCTTTCCGTGCTTCGACTCATGGTAAAGCGATACTAGCAGAAGTAAAGCGAGTTGTCCAGAGACTTTACCAGCGGCCTGATGGCCGCCGTGGGTTATTACCGCGGCGGCTGATTGGGCGACGCGGATACATGGGGGTCGACCTTTATTTGATGCCGGATGCCAGCAGAGCCTCGCTCTTCAACGCGACCTTGCCGTTTGGATTGCCGCCCCCGGCCAGCGCGGCGACCTCTTCGCCAATTCTATCGTGCTGATCTGCCGCGATCTGCGAGAGGACGGATGCGGCAGCCGAGAACCCACTGCTGTATTCCCAATATTCGCGGCCATTCTCGAATTCCATTGGTATGAGCTCAAGAGTCTCGAAGTGTAGATCGCGAAAGCCCGCGGTCGAGAGGATGGTGCGAAGGTGGTCTGGGTCACCCCGTACGACGGGATCATACGGCGGGAGTGACGCGTACTTGCGGAGAACAACAAAGGGAAGAGTGAAATAGGGGTTGGCGGCAAGACGGCCCACGATTGAGAGGGCGATGCGACCACCCGGCTTGAGCGCATCGAATGCTACGCGCAAGACCGCGATGGGGTCTGGCATTAACTGGAGGGCACCCCGGCATAGGGCTGCATCGAAACTCTCCGGCTCGAGTTGCAGCTGTTGGGCGTCGGACACAAGGAAGTCGACGTTGCGAAGCCCCTGAGCGCTGGCTTTTTCGCGGGCGACGGCGAGCATCTCCTGAGACTGATCCGTTAGGAGCACTGAACCAGACTGGCCAACGATCACGGCAGCGGGAAGGCCGGGCTCTCCTGTGCCGCTTGCGATATCGAGGACTCGTTGGCCCGGCTTGATCTGCGCCATCTCCAACAGGCGGCGAGTGAGGGGCTCGCTGCCGCGCCGCAGGTTCTGATCGTACTTTCGCCAGGCGGGAGCGGCGTGGTCCCAGTCCTCCCGATTTTGCTGCTTTATGGTCTGGGCGTCGATCTCAGTCATGACGAAAGGGGCGGGTCTGAGACCCGCCCCTACATTACGCGATTCCTTCGTTTTTGCCTACGGGTTGCTCCACGCCTCCTGTGGCTCGCGGGGGGCCTGAGCAATCGCGCGGTTGAGCGCGTTCATGAGCGCCTTCGCCGAGGCGACGACAATGTCCGTGTCGGCGGAACGGCCGACGAATGTGCGGTCGTGCGCCTCGACACGAACCGTTACCTCACCCTGCGCGTCGATTCCCTCGGTTACGCTGTTCACGGTGTACTCGAGGAGCTGGTTGGGCACGCCGATGAGGCCGTTGATGGCGCGGTAGGCGGCGTCAACTGGCCCCGTGCCAGTCGACGTCGACTCCGACGGGCGGCCGTCAGGGCCGATGATTCGCACGGTGGCGGTCGGGATCGCCTGGTTGCCGCAGGAGACCTGAAGCAGGTCCAGCTTGTAGACCTCCTCCACTGTCCGTCGCTCGCCCGATACGAGCGCATCGAGGTCGCGGTCGTCGATCTCGCCCTTCTTGTCGGCGAGCTCCTTGAAGGCGACGAAGACGCGGTCGAGCTCGGCGGTGGTGATCTCGTAGCCGAGGTCATCGAGACGCGACTTGAGGCCGTGGCGCCCGGAGTTCTTGTTCAGGACGAGCGTCGTCCCGTGCGGCAGCCCGATCTCGGCGGGGTCGATGATCTCGTACGTCTGGCGCATCTTCGTGATGCCGTGCTGGTGGATGCCGGATTGGTGGCGGAAGGCGTTGACGCCGACGATCGCCTTGTTCGGCTGCACGCTCATCCCCGTGAGCTGCGAAACCAGACGGCTGGTGCGGTGGATCTGGGTGCTATCGATGCTCGTGCTGAGGTGGAAGTAGTCCGGGCGGGTCTTGATCGCCATCACCACTTCTTCGAGGGAGGCGTTCCCCGCGCGCTCGCCGATGCCGTTCATACAGGTCTCGATCTGGCGCGCGCCCGCTGTGACGGCGGTCAGGCTGTTGGCGACGGCGAGGCCGAGGTCGTTGTGGCAATGGACGGAGATGCTCGCCTTGTGGATGTTCGACACGTTCTCTTGAATCTTGCGGATGAAGTCGCCGAACTCCTCGGGAATCGCGTAGCCGACCGTGTCCGGAATGTTGACAGTCGTCGCGCCGGCGTCGATGCATTCCGTTAGCATGCGGTAGACATACTCGAGCTCCGAGCGAGTGGCGTCCATCGGCGAAAACTCGACGTCGTCGCAGTACTTCTTCGCGCGCGCGACCATTGTGCGCGCCATCTCAAGCACTCGCTCCTTGTCCCGCTCGAGCTGGTGCATGATGTGGATGTCCGAACTCGAGAGGAAGACGTGGATACGCGGGTGCTCGGCGTGCTGAACGGCCTCCCAGCAGGCGTCGACGTCTGCCTGGACGGCCCTCGCTAGCCCGGCGATTGCGGACCCGCGCACCTGCTTCGCGATTTGCGTGACCGACTCGAGGTCGCCCGGCGACGAGGCCGGGAACCCCGCCTCGATGAAATCGACGCGCATGCGCTCGAGCGCGCGGGCGATTTCGAGTTTCTCCTCGACGTTGAGCGCGACGCCGGGCGATTGCTCGCCGTCGCGCAGAGTCGTGTCGAAGATCAGTACGTTGCCTTCGATTGGCTGACTTCGGTCTTCAGTTGTCATCGTCTCAACCTCCGTGTGTACTGTTGGTAGGGGCGACCCTTGGGTCACCCTGGGGCGGGACAAGCCGACGCCCCTACGGTGTTGCGCTCGGCCCTCCCCCGGTTGCCGATCGGGGAGGGCCGGCTAAGGTTGAGACGTAAGCCCGGCACGCAGTCATGAGGCGTGCTCCTGAGGCGCGAGCTTCGCAGCAAAAGGTTACCGCCGCTCATAGCTCTCCCGCGGTCTCCTCCCGCCTGCCCATATATCGGCTCATCGTTGAAAGTGCGCCGGGAGCGAGGGGTTGCGAACCCTGCCGGTTCTGCCAGAAGTGGGAAAGACCACCCTCCAACTGAAGGTCAGAGGCCGCTCTCAATTTGACACGCGCCGAAGCGCCGGAGAGCAGGTGCATCATCCGGGTCAGGCGGCCACCATCGCGCGCTCTGATGCGCAGGCGCATATGATCGAGGGTCGCCTCCCACTCGAGGAGATTGATGCGACGCTCTTCTCCCGAGCCTTTAATCGCGCGCTTGACAGCGGCATCGATGTCGCCGGCAAGCAGCCATTGCCGGGATTTCGTCTTGAGCCACACGTTGAAGTACACGAAGCTCTACCTCACCCCCGGCCGCGCTTGGGCTGCTGTCGTTCTGAGGTCGCTTGACTTCATCACGTGCATCTCTGGTTTAAGGGATGCTACTCGCTCACTTCTGTTACGAAAAGCCCGGTTTTTCGTCTTCGCCTTCAGCGGCGGCAGGACGATAGGGCTGGTAGGTCGAACCGGACGATTCCCTCGGCGATGTAGGAGCCTCCTCCGGTGGTTGGTAAGGCTCGACCGGCGGAGTGAAGGCGGCCGTGGGTGAGGGCTGCGAGCGGCCGCCGTCCGCGGGGACGGCCGCCGGCGCGGGCGCAGGCGCGGTGCCGGGCGCGGCGGCGCGCTTCTTGAGCCAGGGCATCATGCCGCGCAGCTCTGCGCCCACCTTCTCGATCATGTGCTCCTGGTTCTGCCGGCGCAGGGCGTAGAAGCTCGGGCGCCCGGCCTGGTTCTCGATGATCCACTCGCGGGCGAAAGCGCCGGAACGGATGTTGTTCAGGACCTGCTTCATCTGCTGCCGGACGTGTTCGTCGATAACCCGCGGCCCGCGGGTGTAGTCACCGTACTCGGCAGTATCCGAGATCGAGTACCGCATGTAGGCCATCCCGCCTTCGTGCATCAGGTCGACCAGCAGCTTCAGTTCATGCATGCATTCGAAGTAGGCGATCTCCGGCTGGTAGCCGGCCTGCACGAGCGTCTCGAAGGCAGTCTTCACGAGCGCCGTTACGCCGCCGCAGAGGACCGTCTGCTCGCCGAAGAGGTCGGTCTCGGTCTCCTCCGCGAACGTCGTCTCGATGATGCCGGCCTTCGCGCAGCCCACGGCCCGCCCGTAAGCGAGGGCGATCTGCTGAGCGTTCTCGGTCGCGTTCTGGTGCACGGCGATGAGGGCCGGCACACCGACCCCATTCTCGAACATCTCGCGCATGCGGTGGCCGGGCGCCTTCGGCGCGATCATCGTCACGTCTACATCGTCAGGAGGCACGATCTGGTTGAAGTGGATATTGAAACCGTGGGCGAACATCAGCATTTTTCCGGCCGCCAGGCCGGGCTCGATGCTGTCGACGTAGACCTGCCGCTGTACCTGGTCCGGCGTGAGGATCATGATGATGTCGGCCGCGCGTGCCACTTCCTCGACGGTGCCGACGCGGAGCCCGGTTGCCTGCGCCTGCTGCCAGGACTTCGACCCCGGATAGAGGCCGACCATCACATTGCAGCCGTTGTCGCGCAGGTTCAGGGCGTGGGCGTGGCCCTGTGACCCGAAGCCGATGATGCCGATAGTCTTACCGCGGATCAGGTCGAGGTTCGCGTCATTCTCGTAGAAGATCTTTGCCATTTGGGCCTCCTTTTGGTTCGTCAATCATACGCTGCCGCCCCCACCCCACCCCCTGAAAGGGAAAAACTGGGGCACACCCCCAGACCCCCGGCCTGGCGGCCCCGAGAAGTGGGCACCTGCGATACGGGGCGGGTGGGAGCCCGAGCAATCGAACATCGGGCGTGCTGGCTTGGTTCATGGTACGGGTGCATCACCGTCAACGGGAAGAGGCGTGGTCGTACAGCGTGGCGTCGCGGGCCACCACGCGTCGCCCTTACCAAGCCGCGAGGCGTCGCTCGGCCACAACACACGACGGCGGGACAAGTCCGGCGCTCCTACCACGTATGTATCCCCGGCGCGCGCTCGTATTGCTCATCGTCCTCTTCGTGCGGGTGCGAGACCTCGGGGCCTCGCAGCATCGCCACGCGGCCGGTGCGCACCAGCTCGATGATCTCGTAGTCGCGCAGCAGGTTCACGAGCGAGTCGATGTGGTTCTCGTCGCCGGTCGCCTCGATGATGATCGAGTCGGGTTCCACGTCGACGACCTCGGCTTTGAACACCTCGGCGATGTCGATGATGTGACTGCGCGTTTCGCGGTCCGCCTTCACCTTCACCATCGCCAGCTCGCGGCTCACGATGTCCTCGTGCGAGACGTCCCGGATGTGCACGACGTCGATCAACTTGTCGAGCTGACGGACGACCTGCTCTGCGTTCGTGTCAGCGTCTACGACGAAGGTCATGCGGGAGAGGCCGGGCTTCTCGGAGTGCCCGACCGCGAGGCTTTCGATGTTGAACCCGCGCTGCCGCCACTTGGAGGCGATGCGATTGAGCACGCCCGGCCGGTCTTCGACCAGCGCGATGATCGTATGCGGCCTGATCTTGCCGAAGCCTGATCGCATCTGAGCCGAAGGCCCGTTCATCTCACCGCCACCTTCCGCCGTTCGTCGGAGACGCGCTTCGGCTCGAAGGCATATGTGGGTTGGTCTATCGTCTCGTCAAGCGACGCGCCCGGCGGGACCATCGGATAGCAGTTCTCGTCGTACTTCACCTGGAAATCGATTACGACGGGGCCCGGGTGGCTCATCGCCGTCTCGATCACAGGCTTCACGTCGAGCTTCTTCTCGGCGCGCAGGCCCAGAATGCCGAATGCCTCGGCAAGTTTCACGAAGTCCGGGTTCTTGAGAGGCGTGGCGACAAGGTTGTTCTTGTAGAACAGCTCCTGCCACTGGCGCACCATTCCGAGCACGTTGTTGTTGACGATGGCAAACTTGATCGGCCACCGGTATTCCGCGATCGTAGCCAGCTCCTGGAGGGTCATCATGAAGCCGCCGTCGCCGCAGATCGACCAGACAGTGTCGTTCGGCGCGGCGACCTGCGCGCCCATGGCGGCCGGCACCTCGAAGCCCATCGTCCCCAGCCCGCCCGAAGTGACGAAGCTGTTTGGCCGGTCGTACCAGAAATACTGCGCGGCCCACATCTGGTGCTGGCCGACGCCCGTCACGACGTAACAGTCGCCCTTCGTCGCCTCGTATATCTGCTGGATGACGTACTGCGGCAGCACTTCCTCCGTCTCGCGGATGACGATCGACGGGTGCTTCCGGCGCATCTCATCGAGCCACGAGAACCACCGCTCGCGTGGCTTGTGCGAGACGTGCTTGTTCAGCTCGCGAAGAGACGCTTTCGCGTCCCCTCGCAGCGTGGCGTCCGGCTTGACGTTCTTTCCGATCTCCGCCGGATCGATCTCGAGGTGGATGATCTTTGCTTTCGGCGCAAAGTCCTTGAGGCGGCCGGTGACCCGGTCGTCGAAGCGCATGCCCACACCGATGAGCAGGTCGGCTTCGCTGATCGCGATGTTGTTCCAGTACATGCCGTGCATTCCGGGCATGCCCAGGTACAGCGGATGCGTGCCCGGGAAGCCGCTGATGCCGAGGAGGGTCGTGATCACCGGTATGTTGGCCTTCTCGGCCAGCTCCCTGACCTCCGCGAAGGCGTGAGAAATGATGACGCCGTGGCCGGAAAGGATAATCGGCCGTTCCGCCTGCTCGATTAGCTCGGCGGCCTTCGCGACCTCGTCGCGATCGACACCGTTTGTGTATGGCTTGTAGCCGCGAAGCTGAACCTTATCCTGCCAGTAGAACTTGCCCGTGTGCTGCAAGACGTCGCGGGGTATGTCGACAAGGACCGGGCCGGGCCGGCCTGTCGTCGCGATGTAGAACGCCTCCTGCATGGCGCGCGGGATCTCGTTCACATTGCGCACGAGTTCGTTGTGCTTCGTGATCGGGATGGTGATCCCCTGAATGTCCGCCTCCTGGAAGCCGTCGCGGCCGATTAGCGCGCTAATCACCTGGCCGGTCACGCAGACGAGCGGCACAGAGTCCATAAAAGCGTTGGCGATGCCGGTCACCAGGTTCGTCGCGCCCGGGCCGGACGTGCCGTAACAGACGCCCGCTTTGCCCGTAACCCGGGCGTAGGCGTCCGCCGCGTGGGCTGCGCACTGTTCGTGCTTCACGAGATAGTGCCGGATCGGGTATTCCTTCGGCACGACGCCTTCGGGGACGGGGCGGATGCCGACGCCGCCGTTCTCCAGCACGTCGTACAGCGGTAAATTGGCGCCGCCCGGCAGGCCGAAGATGGTGTCGACGCCTTCGCGTAGGAAGGATTCCATCACCATCTGTGCGCCTGTATACAGTTTGTCGTCGGTGGTCATTTTGGTTCCTCGCAATCGATTTCTCAGTATCCCAGTAATAGATGCGTCAAACGGCGGTTTTGTATCAGCGCGGAAGGCCGCTTTAGCCCGCCTGCGGCGGGTCATCGGCCAGGCAAACGGCCCCGCGCGCCGCTGACGATACCAGGCGGGCGTACTTGGCCAGTGCCCCGCTTGTGTACCTGCGGGCGGGCGCGTGCCACCGGCCGAGACGCCTCTGTATCTCCTCCTCGCTCAACTCCACCTGAATAGAACGGTTGGGAATATCCATAGTGATAGTGTCGCCTTCTTCGATGATCGCGATCTGGCCGCCGACCGCGGCTTCAGGCGCGATATGGCCGGCGGTAAAGCCGCGCGTCGCGCCGGAGAACCGGCCGTCTGTGATGAGAGCGACTTCCTGATCGAGGCCCTGGCCGGCGAGGGCGGCGGTAACGGCCAGCATCTCGCGCATGCCGGGGCCGCCCTTTGGGCCTTCATAGCGGATGACGACGACCTCGCCGGGCTTGATCGCGCGGGCCGCGACGGCCTCGAAGCAGGCATCTTCGGAATCGAAGACGCGCGCCGGGCCGCTGTGGCGCTCTCGATGGATGCTGCTGATCTTCATCACGCAGCCTTCAGGGGCAATGTTCCCCTTCAGGATGACCATCGTGCCGGTCGGCTCCAATGGGCGGTCCAGTGGCCGGATCACTTCGCTCTCGTCGGGGAACGTAAGCCCATCAAGGTTCTCGGCGACTGTTTTTCCAGTGACGGTGATCGCGTTGCCGTGGATGAGGCCCGCATCGAGCAGCATCTTCATGACGCGCGGAACGCCGCCCGCGCGGTGGAAGTCCACCTGCACGAAACGGCCGCCCGGCTTGAGGTCCGCGATGTGGGGGACGCGCCGGGCGATGGCGTCGAAGTCCTCAATCGGCAGTTCCATGCCGCACTCGTGAGCGAGCGCAGGCAGGTGCAGAGCGGCGTTCGTCGAGCCGCCGACGGCAACGACGACCGTGATGGCGTTCTCGAACGCTTCACGCGTGAGAATGTCGCGCGGCTTCAGGTCACGTTCGAGCAGGTTGAGCACGGCTCGGCCTGTTTCGTGACAGAGATCAGCGCGCTCCGGCGCGACGGCCGGAATAGACGCGCTGAAGGGAAGCGCGAGGCCGAGCGCCTCGCTGGCGCACGCCATCGTGTTCGCCGTAAACATGCCGCCGCAGGCGCCGTCGCCCGGGCAGGCCGCGCACTCGAGTTCGCGCTGCTGTTCTTCGCTCATGAGCCCAGCCTCGACGGCGCCAACGCTCTCGAAGACGTCCTGGATCGTAACGTCACGGCCCTCGTAGCGGCCCGGCAGGATGCTGCCGCCGTACATGAAGACCGAGGGGACGTTGAGGCGGGCCATCGCCATCATGATGCCGGGGAGGGTCTTGTCGCAGCCGGCGATGCCGACGAGCGCGTCGTAGCCGTGGCCGAGCATCGTCAGCTCGATTGAGTCCGCGATCACCTCGCGGCTGACGAGCGACGCCTTCATGCCCTCGTAACCCATGGCGATGCCGTCGGTGACGGCGATGGTCGTGAACTCGCGCGGCGTACCGCCTGCGGCCTTCACGCCTTCTTTCGCGAGTCCGGCGAAACGGTTGAGGTGCACGTTGCAAGGGCTTGTCTCGTTCCAGGCGGACACGACGCCGACGAAGGGCTTCGCGATGTCCTCGTCTGTCAGGCCCATGGCGCGCAGATACGCGCGCGCCGGTGCACGAGTGTAGCCTTCGTACACGGCCCGGCTCTTCAGTTTTGCCCTTTCGGCTGTAACCATCCTTGATGCTGGCTCCTGGAAATCACAAATCCCGTCCACAAGGGACGGGACTCTTTGGTCTCGCGGTACCACCCTTTTTCTCCGGCCCTGCCCGCCGGCGGCGGATCAGGGACGGAGCTCTCGGTGCGCTGTAACGGGCGGTGCCCGTCGCCCGTTAGTGCTTGGATTCGCGGGCGAGGCTCAGAGGCGAGTTCGAGGCTTAGCGCTGCCGGGCTTACACCTGGTTCCGGCTCTCTAGGAGCGGCCTATCCTCTACTACTCCCCTTCGCAGCCTGTGGCTGGTTGGGTTGTAGAGTGCAGTTTAGGGGCGAGCCTACGCGAAGTCAAGGCGGGGCGGTTGGGGTTTGGATCACGGTTGGGGTGGTGCGCGCGAGCCGGACCTGCGAGCGAGGCTCGATGCCGTTGCGCGCGAACCAGCCTTGGTTCGCCTCGACCGCGTACAGGTAGGGCTCGTCTGGCTTGTGTATCGTCTCGTCGCGCGGCTCCATGTCCTGGATATCGATGACGACGCCTTCGCCCTCGATGAAGGCGATCGAAAGCGGGATGAGGGTGTCCTTCATCCAGAAGCCGTGCTGGCTCTCGTCCTCGAACACAAAGAGCATCCCTTGGTCGTCGGGCAGACTCTCACGTAGCATGAGCCCCTTGTTGCGCTCCGCGGCGTCGTCCGCCACCTCCACAAGGAGGTCCACGTTGCTGCCGTCTTTGTTCACAAACGTGATGCGCGTCAGCCCGGGCGGGTCGGTGCCGGCGGGCGTGCCGGAATCCGCATCCGATCCGCAGGCGGCTAGCGTGGCGATGGCACCGGCGAGGCAGATGGAGAATGCGCAGCGAGCGAACAGGGCCTGAGTCGAAACGCGACCCAGGAGCGTGTCTACACCCCCCGAAGGAGCGGGACCAGGGCTCTGACTCGCGCCTGGCGACGTCGCTGAGCGACGCTCGCGAAGAAGTCGAGGGCGATGCGCAGAGGGCCGATCATGCGCACGAAGTCGATGTAGGTCAGCTCGCCGCGGATGAGGTGGCAGAAGAAGAGCCAGAACTTCTCACTGCGGCGCATGAGCGCGAGATACGGCGGCGGCGCGAAGTGGAACAGCTCCTGGAGCCGCCGCGATATGTCCAGTTCGGGCTGGAGCTTCGCATCGACGGACAGCTCGTAGCCGGCCATGCTCGTCGTTTCGCCGGCGAGGTAGCGCATCGCGTTCGCCGCCGCGAGGCGCCCGCTGGCGAAGGCCATGTGTATGCCCTCGCCCGAGAGCGGGTCGATCAGCCCGGCGGCGTCGCCGACGAGGGCGATCGGGCCGCTGGCAATCGGCGAGCGGGAGGTGCGGAGTGGCAGGTGGTGGCCGCGCAGGTTCTCCAATCGCGATGGGTCAAAGCCGTAGCGGCGGCAGAGCTCTGTCAGCTTTGGTCTTAGCGTGAAGCCGGCGTACTTCCATGCGCCGACACCGAGGTTGAGGTGCTCTTGCTTTGGGAACACCCAGCCGTAGCCGCCGGCGAGGCCGCCGAGGTCGATTCCGACGTCCTCGCGCCAGTCCTCCGGGATGTCTGGTGCAAACGGGAGGTTGCCCTCCAGTGCGACGGCTTCTTCGAAGCGCGGTCTGAGGTTCGCCGCTCGGGCGGTGACGCCGTTGGCGCCGTCGGCGCCGATCAGGACGCGGGCGCTGTAGGTGCCGTGGGAGGTGCGTATTGTGAGATCGGGGTGTAGGGGCGCGTCATGATGCCCCCCTACCTCACGGATGGCCTCGCCATCGTGGAAGTCGGCGCCGGCAGCGGCGGCCTTCTCGGCGAGATGCTCGTCGAGAAGGCAGCGCTGCGTCATGTACGTGAGAGGCTTCGCGTAAGTGCGGTCGAAGCTGTCGCCGAGGCGGAGGGAAAAGCGCGCGCCGTAGATTGTGCGCTCGACGACCGGCAATAGATCGATGTCCTGGACAGCAGCAGCACGCAGGGTGACGCCGCCGCCGCACGGCTTGTCGCGCGGGAAGCGGTGCTTGTCGAGCAAGAGCACCGAGGCCCCGCGCTCGGCGAGTAGCCGCGCGGCGGTGCTGCCCGCCGGCCCGGCGCCGGCCACCACAGCGTCGTAGGTTGCCATCGCGCTCAGTCTATTCGATGACTCCAGCGGCGCGCATCTCCGCGATCACCGCGTCGGCTATAACGCGGTAGCCGGTGTCGTTCGGGTGAATCGTGTCGCCGGCGATGTATTCGTGCGCCTTGCCTTCGAAGAGCGGATACACCTCCACCAGGTGAACGCCGTGCGCCTGCGCCTGGCGGCGGATGATGTCCTGCAATCCTTCGGGAAACGGCGTATCGGGCCGGCCTTCAAGCGAAAGTTCGCCCAGCTCGTCCAGGACCGGTGACGCTCCGGAGAATGGGTTGTAGAGCGTCATCAGAAAGATGTTGAGCTGCGGGTCCGCCTGCTGGAGCGTGTTCAGGATCTTGTCGAGGTTGGGCTCGTAATTGTCGAGTGCGTTTCGCAGCTGCTGGACACACTCCGGCTTCTGAAGCCCCTCAGCGACACTCGGGCAGCGGCCCGGCAAGACGAAGTTAAAGAAGATATCGAGCAGGTCGTTTCCGCCGATCTCAAGCGTAACGGCCCGAACGTCGTTGTCGGGATTGCTGTCGCCGTTTCGGTCCTTGATCTCGGTGGTCGCGCGTTCGAGCTCGCCTTTCTCGATCAGCTCGCGGCTATCGAAGCCGGCCACGCCCAGATTGAGGAGGGCGAACTGCGGCGGCAGCGCGTCGTGCACCAGACCGACGAAACCCTTCTTCGGGTCGAAGCCGCTTGCTCCCACACCTGCCGAGAGCGAATCTCCGAGGGCAATGTAGAGCGGGCCGCTGATGTGGCCATCCTTGGACGGCGTTACCCGAAGGTGTGCAAGCGGTATCGCTGAAGAGCTGTCGGGTGTCGCTGAGGATGGCGGACTGGCGGGCGAGGACGAGGGCGGCGAGGAGGAGGCCGGCCCCGGTGACGCTTGGGGCTCATCCGAAGAGCCGCAACCGCTCGCGACTGCCAATACGACGGCGAGCGCGACAAAGTACCGCATACTCTAATGATACGAGCATGGAGGCCGGGGGGTCGTGCGGAGAGGACGCTACGCGTTGGAGTAGGCGACGAAGGCAGCTATCCAGAAGACGGCCTGAAAGAAGATGCCTCCGCTTAGCAGCAGGTTTGCGGCGGCGCGCTCACGCCACTGGAAGAGAAGCGCCGCCAGCAAGTTGGTGAACAGGATGGCCGTCGCGGTGAGCGGTATCTTGAAGATCTCGCTTCGCGGCTCCAGCGTTGTGACATCGCCGATCGGCGGGAATTCGATCTGGATCTGGTTATTTAGGTTCGGATAGATCGCAAAGACAAACCCCCAGAGCGCGATATTGGCGATGATCGCCGCCAAGGCGAGCAACTGCGCCACGCGGTCCGCTGAGATCGGGTGCGAGGCGAAAATATTTCGCTGCACCGCCGGCGGCAATGTACGCTCGCCGGCTGTAACCGGGGCGGCTCCCGCCTGGCGGAAGCGCTGCGCCTCGGCGACGAAGCGGGCCGGGTCCTCGGGGCTCAGGGCGTATGTAGTGTCGCCGGTCTGCACGTACACCAGCTCCTCAGGCGCGCGGTGTGTCGAGAAGAACAGGACACGGCCGAACTCGTCGACGTAGCCACGGCCGACGTGATAGCCGCGCCAGCTGAGGCCGCTCACCCTCGGTCGATGCTCGCCGCGGCCGTGGACGAACCCTTGAATGCGGTCGATGGCTATGAAGTGCTTGAGCGGGCCCCAGACTATCGTGAGCCCGGCGCGGTCGAGGATATAACGCAGGGTGAAGCAGCCGTACGACCAAAACGCGAAGAGAAGGGCGAGGAGTACGAGCATTCCAGCGCCCAGATAGCCGAGGAACTGCGTGAACGACACCGGCCAGCCCGAGGCCCTGAGGACCAGGGCGAGCGCAAGTACCAGCGCAATCGAGGAAGCGCCCGCGCCGACCAGCGTGCCGGTCGTGCGCAGGGGGCGCTCAATTGTCAGGCCTTGACCTTTGAGAAGCACGGCGTGCACCAATGGGAGTACTTGGCGTTGCGTCCGGTGATGATGTCGAAGTAAAGGGAAACCAGACGCCCGCTAACTGGGCCCATCCGGCCGTCTCCGATGATGCGGTGGTCCAACTCGACGACGGGCGTGACGTGCGCGGCCGTGCCTGTCATGAAGCACTCGTCCGACGTGTAGAGCTCGCTCCGGTCAATGTCTCGCTCGACTACCTGGAGACCGAGCTCCTCACGCACCAGCGTCATCACGGTATCGCGCGTGATGCCAACGAGAATGTTGGAGGACGGTGGTGGCGTGATCACCTGATCGCCCTGGACGACGAAGATGTTCTCACCGGAACCTTCCGAGACATGGCCGCGCTCGTCGAGCATGATCGCCTCGTCGAAGCCGTTGAGGTTGGCCTCGGTCTTGGCCAGGGCCGAGTTGGCGTAGATCCCCGTGATCTTCGCCCGCGCCGGTATGCCGGTGTCCTCCACGCGCCGCCACGATGAGGTGCAGCAGCGGGCGCCCTTCTCGATATCAAGGTATGGCCCGAATGGGGCGACGAAGATCAGGAAGTCATCGTCGAGGTCATGCAGCCGGACGCCGAGGAGCTCCGAGCTCTTGTACGCCAGCGGGCGGATGTAGACGTCCTCGCGATAGCCCGACATTTCGACCAGCTGCGTGGTTATTGAGGACAGCTCTTCGTTCTCGTAGGGAAAATCGATGCGCATGATGCGGCACGAGCGGCGAAGCCGGTCGTAGTGCTCCTTCATGCGGAAGACGTAGATCTGGCTTTCGTCTTCGTTCCAGTTGCCGCGCACGCCCTCGAAGACAGCGGTGCCGTAGTTGAAGGCGTGCGTCATCACGCCGATTTTGGCGTCGGACAGAGGCACGATCTCCCGCTTGAAGTAGGCATACGGCGTCGCCATGGGCGCGCTCCTTTGCGACAAGGGTAGGCTCAAGTATATGTGCGGACGGATGAAGCGGGCAAATTGTTACGAGTCGTTAAGCCTCGCGGCCCCCCTTCCAGCCCGTGAACGGTGGTAATCTAGATAAATCGTCAGGTCTTCGGGACGGTCCGCCAGAGCGGACGCGTCGAACGACGATTTCGCGGAGAGACTTCGTCGTAGCGATGCCCTGAGGTTGCCCCGCGGTGTGAGGATGCAAGGGTTGGACGACAAGCGCCTGTCCTATCTACCGGGCCTGGATGGGCTGAGGGCATTGGCGGTCATGGCCGTCCTGCTCTTTCACGCCGGTCAACGCTGGATACCAGGCGGCTTTCTGGGTGTAGAAGTCTTCTTCGTCATCAGCGGCTTTCTAATCACGTGCGTTCTTCTCGAAAGCCGAGAGCGTACCGGTAGCGTGGGGCTGAAGCAATTCTGGTTCAGGCGTGCGCGGCGGCTGCTGCCGGCGCTCTTCGCGCTGTTGCTCGGCACCCTAGCCGTATCGGTACTCTTTTACCCCGACGAGGTCGCGAAGCTGCGCGGCGATACGCTTGCCGCTTTCGGCTACATGACGAACTGGTACTTCATCCTCGATCACCAGTCGTACTTCGACGAAGTAGGACGGCCGTCTCTCTTAAGGCATCTCTGGTCGCTCGCTATCGAGGAGCAGTTCTACCTTGTCTGGCCGGTTGTCCTCGCCTTGCTCGTCCGGCGGTTGCGGACCGGCGGTATGGTCGTGCTGTTGGTTGTGGCGGCGGCGGCTTCGAGCGTGCTGATGGCCGTCCTCTGGAATCCTGAAGCCGGTCCAACGCGCGTTTACTACGGCACCGACACGCGGGCCGCGGGGCTACTCATCGGCGCCGCGCTGGCGTTCGTCTGGGCTCCGTGGAAGCTCAGGGAGTCACGAGCGCGGGCTTATTCGGTCGCGCTCAACTTCGCCGGCCTTACTGCCCTGGCGGGGCTCGTCTATCTTCACGTCGAGCTTGACCAATATCGCCCGTTCCTCTACCACGGCGGGTTCGCGCTGGTGGCCGTGTGTTCAGCGGTCGTTATCGCCGTTGCCGTCCATCCCAGCGCCCACCTCGGGAGATTGTTGGGGCTGCAACCGCTGCGCTGGCTCGGCACGCGTTCTTACGCAGTCTATCTCTGGCACTGGCCCGTCTTCATGCTCACCCGGCCGGGCCTCGATGTCTCCATCGACGGATGGGAGCTACTGGGGTTACGGCTAGGAATCACGCTCCTGCTGGCCGAGATTTCGTACCGGCTCGTCGAGAGGCCAGTGAGGGCCGGCGCGCTCGGCCGGGCGTGGCGGACATTCCGCGACGGACGAGGTCTCCGGCGCTGGGCCGGCGGCGCGCGCTGGGCTGCACCGCTGAGCGCAGCCGCGACGGGCGCCGTCGTGCTCGCTGCCTTCGCGATCGCGGCGGAAGCTCCAGCCCCGCCAGAGTACCTTTCGGTGGAATCGGTGCGGATAATCTCGCCGGCGAGGGCGCAAGTGCAGAGTCGCGTGCCGGCCGCCGCGCGGGTGGGTACAACGTCTGATCAAGGCGCGATAGTTTCTGTACCAACGGGCAACACGGCCGGAAGGCCGGGCGACGGTCCGGCGCAGATTTATGGGATCGCGCCTGACGTTGCTGTGACGGTGCTCGGCGATTCGGTGATGGTTGGAGCCGCGCCGACCCTCGCCGCCGCTATCCCCAGCGCCGACATCGACGCCGCGATCGGGCGCCAGGCACAGACGGCGCTGGACATCCTGCAGCAGCGAAGAAGCGCGCAGGCATTGGGCGACGCCGTCATCATTCACATCGGCAATAACGGTACGTTCACTACGAATCAGTTCGACGCCATGATGCAGGCGCTGGCGGACAGGCGCGTCGTCATTTTCGTTAACGTCAAGGTGCCAAGGAGCTGGGAGGAACCGAACAACCAAGTAATCGCCGACGGTGTGCACCGTTACAGCAATGCGGCGTTGGTCGACTGGCACAGCGCGAGCGCCGACCGGCCCGAGCTGTTCCAAGACGACGGCATTCATCTCCGCGGCGAGGGTGTTCAGCTCTATGCGAGCCTCATTACGAAGGAACTTGCCGCACACCCGCCACCGCCACCGCCTCCTCCGCCTCCGGCGAATGCTCCGCCGCCTGCCCCTCCGCCCGATGTTACTCCTGCGGACATTCCGACGTTAGGACCGGTTCCAGGTCCGCAGCCAGTTCCACCAACCGCAACGCCGACGCCCACGCCAACTCCAGGTCCAACATCGCCGCCCACCTCGGTGCCTCCCCCGCCGCCTCCGCCCCCTCCGCCTCCGCCGACGCCCCCTCCCCCTCCACCGACTCCGGCACCAACCCCTCCACCTCCCCCGCCGCCGCCACCTACTCCCCCGCCGACACCGGAGCCGACGCCGCCGCCAACTCCGGAACCAACTCCGCCGCCCACGCCCGAGCCGACGCCGGCCGCTTAGGGAGCCATCCGGGCAGAATCGAAGATCCACGCCCGTCATCGGCCCTGAATTACGGCTCGCTAACGCTGGATTGTAGGAACCAACGCTCCTAAGGCTCGGGGCAGCACCGGGTGACATGTGGGCTCGGTGCGCTGGCCCAACCCTGGGGAAACTGAGGGACAGCCCAGACCGGCGGCGTGTAGGCGTTGGTCAGGAGGGCTGCGTTACCGACGAGGTCCGTGCACGTCGCAGCGACTCGAGCCGCTGCAGCATCGCCAGGCCCTTCCGTGTGTCGCTCGCCACGCGGGCGGGCTCGCAACCGTTGACGCGGCGGCGGAAGAGCCAGTAGGTGAACTCCGTCAGCTCGGCCAACGAAATAACTTCCTCCGTGGCATGACCGTTGGCGCGGCCGTTGTCCATCTGTCCCACGGGAGCATTCTCACCTTGGGAACGGCCCGGCTTCTTGCTCGATCTTTTGATCTTCGACTCGCGGAATTCAACGAGCAGCTCCGTCCGTGAAGAATCGTACAGCCGCTGGAAGACCTCGTCGTCACCGCGGCCGTTCTCCCAGACCCGGGAGGCGAACCGCTCCTTGTGGACCTCATCGGCGACGGCCAGTTGCAGTGCCTCTTCGACACGCACGCCGTAGACGAAGTTGAGATGCGCGCGGTGCTTGGCGCCCAGCAAACGTTCTACGTCGTGCTCGTCTACTTCTTCGGGGAGGCAGCCGTGGAAGAGCAGCGCTTCCCGCTCACCGTCCGGGATCAGGGCCTCGATTTCGCCACAGAGGCGCTCGGCAAGGAGGAGCCAGTCGAAGGCCTCGCCACCCACGAGATAGCGGTAAGTGCGGCCGCTGATGCTCTCTTCCGGCAGGGGCCACTCGCGTACGGCCTGCATTAACGCGAGGAACCAATGTGTCTCGCCGGCGCCAACGCTTCGCTTGAGTTCGGCAATGATTTGGCGGGCTTCGGTCTCCAGTGAGGCGGTCGCGTCGGCTCGGGGGCTCATATCGCTTCTAAACGAGAGCGCCGGAGCCGTGGCACTTCTTGTATTTCTTGCCGCTGCCGCAGGGACAGGGGTCATTGCGGCCGACCTTGCCGCTAACCGTCGTGGCCGCAGGTGTCGTGTCCCCGGCCCCGTTGCCGGCCTGCGCGGCGGCCTGGCGGCGGGCGCGGCGCCCGTTGCGGGCGCGAGCAGGGACGGCGGCGCCCTCGGCGTCACTCGACGGCCCGCTCTCGGTCGCATTGACAGCGACCGGCGGGGCAGGCTGTTGCTGCATCGGCGTAAGGGTCACGTGGAAGATGCGGCGGGTCACCTGCTGCTGAATATGCTCCGTCAGCTGAATGTACATGTCGTGTGCCTCGCGCTTGTACTCGACGAGCGGGTCGCGGCCGCCGTAACCCGTAAGGCCGATACCCTGTCGCATCTCGTCTAGCGCAGTCAGGTGGTAAACCCAGAGGCGGTCGATGGTGCCGAGCAGGACCAGACGCTCCAGGGTCCGCATCTTGTCCTCGCCCAGGTTTCGCTCCTTCTCCTCGTAAGTCTTATGGGCATGCTCCGTGACCTCGTCTATTAGCTCGCCGGGATCGGCCTCCAGCACGTGCTGCTCTGTGAAGGCTGCAGGCAGCGGGACGATCGTCCTGAGCTCAGCGATGAGGCTGGGCACGTCCCAGTCGTCGCTGCGCTCGCCGGGCGCGAAGGTGTCGAAGGCGCGCTCGATCTCCTGGTCCACCATCTCGAGGACGTTCTTGCGCAGGTCCACGGTGCCTTCCAGGATCCGGCGTCGCTGTTCGTAAATCTTGTCTCGATGCTGGTTCATGACGTCGTCGTACTGGACGACGTGCTTGCGGATGTCGAAGTTGTGGCCCTCGACTTTGGTCTGCGCTTGCTCAATCGCCTTCGAGACCATGTTGCTTTCGAGCGGCGTATTCTCGTCCATTCCCAAGCGGCCCAGCATTCCGCCGATCCAGTCCGGGGCGAAGCGGCGCATCACCTCGTCACCGAAGGACACGAAGAAGCGCGAGCTCCCTGGGTCGCCCTGGCGCCCGGAACGGCCGCGTAGCTGGTTGTCGATGCGGCGGGCCTCGTGGCGCTCCGTGCCGACGATGTGCAGGCCGCCAGCGGCGACGACGCGGTCGTGCTCGACCTGCCAGAGGCCACGCGCTTCGCTGCGGACCTTGGCCGCCTCGTCTTCAGACGCCGAGACGATGTCGAAGCCGCGCTTGCGGGCGATATCCTCCGCAAGGCGATCCGGATTGCCGCCGAGGATGATGTCCGTGCCACGGCCGGCCATGTTCGTTGCGATGGTTACGGCGCCGTACACGCCGGCCTGCGCGACGATGTAAGCCTCACGCTCGTGCTGCTTGGCGTTCAGCACCTGCGGCTCCTTGAGCGGACAGACCGCGTGGTGCTCAGCGCAGTCCTTCAGTTCGCAGCGGGAGAGGCGCTTTAGCATGTCCGCCAGCTTCTCCGAGTTCTCGATTGAGACCGTGCCGACGAGGGACGGGCGGCCGAGCGCGTGCTCCTGCTCGATCTCGTAGACGACGGCGTGAAACTTGCCTTCCTCCGAGCGAAAGATGATGTCCGAGTTGTCCGCGCGGATCATGTCCTTAGCCGTCGGGATCATGAGGACGTCGAGGCCGTAGATCTGGTGGAACTCCTCGCGTTCCGTCCAGGCGGTGCCGGTCATTCCGGCCAGCTTCTGGTACAGCCGGAAATAGTTCTGGAGGGTGATCGTCGCGTACGTTACGCTTTCGCGCTGGACCTTCACGCCTTCCTTGGCCTCGACCGCCTGGTGGAGACCGTCCGACCAGCGGCGTCCGTACATCAGCCGGCCGGTGAACTCATCGACAATGATGACCTCGCCGTCCTTGACGACGTACTGTTGATCGAGGTGATAGAGGGCGTGTGCCTTGAGGGCGGCGTCGACGAAGCGCGTGAGGCGGAAGTTTTCGGGGTCGTACAGGTTCTTGATGCCGATCGCTTTCTCAACCTTCGAAGAGCCTTCGTCAGTTAGCGAGACGCTCTTGTGTTTGATGTCGACGATGTAGTCAATCTCTTGCTCGAGCCGTGGCACGATGCGGGCGAAGGTGCGGTAGACCTCCTCCGTCTCCTCAGCAGGGCCGCTGATGATTAGCGGCGTGCGGGCCTCGTCGATCAGGATCGAGTCGACCTCGTCCACGATAGCGTAGGTGTGCGGCGTATCCTCCCGCTGAACGGCCTGCGAGAGGTCCTGGACCATGTTGTCCCGCAGGTAGTCGAAGCCGAACTCGTTGTTGGTGCCGTACGTGATATCGGCGCCGTAAGCCTCTCGCCGGGTGGCGGGGCGAAGATATCGCAGGCTGGCGTTGTCCAGGTTGGCGGTTGGGTCATATACGTAAGCGGTGTCGTGCTGGAGCACGCCGACCGAAAGGCCAAGGCTATGGTAAATCGGCCCCATCCATTGCGCGTCGCGCTTTGCGAGGTAGTCGTTCACGGTCACGAGATGCGCACCGTGGCCCGCGAGCCCGTTGAGATAAAGCGGCAGCGTCGCGACGAGCGTCTTACCTTCACCCGTCTTCATCTCCGAGATCTTGCCCTGGTGGAGCACGATCCCGCCCAAAATCTGCACGTCGAAAGGGCGCAGGCCGATGCGACGCTCCGAGACTTCGCGCACAGCCGCGAACGCCTCGGGCAGGATGTCGTCAAGCGGCTCGCCGCCGGCCAGACGCTCACGATAGTCGGTTGATAGCTCGGCGAGCTCTTCGTCGGTGAGCCGGGCCATATCTTCGGCCAGCTCGTTGACCTCGTCGACGATCGGCCAGACCTTCTTCAGCTCCTTCTCGTTATACTCACCGCCGAGGAGGCGGTTGATGAACCCCATAACGAAATAATGATAGCAGCTTGGTAACAGGCGGTCTTACGCGCGGGCCTCAGCCTCAGACACCGGTTTGGGCCTGGCCCTCGCGATGCCCAGCCACCTTGCGAGCGGGGCGACTGTCGCACCCTGGACGAGGGTCGAGACCAGAACAGCGAAGAACACGATATTGAAGAATTCGAGGCTGCGCGGAACACCGTCGGTTACCGGGAAGGTCGCAAGGAATACCGGCAGCGCCCCTCGCAGCCCGGCCCAGCCAAGGATCAGGCGTTCGCGCGCGTTGAACCGTTCGAATGCCGTCGCGAGCGCGGCCGCGACGGGCCGGGCGAGAAAGGCGATTATCAGCGCGAGAAGCGTACCCTCGACAAGGACCGAGCCGAGCTGGCTGGGGAAAACCAGCAAGCCCAACGCCAGGAAGAGCGCGATGTCCGAGAGCGAAGCGAGTCCGCTGTGAAAGGCGCGCACCGCGCCCTTCTCTGGAAGCCGGCCGCTGCCGAACACGAGCCCGGCGAGATACGCTGCGAGGAACCCCGACCCGCCCAACACATCAGCCGTGCCGTAGGCCAGCGCCATAGCAGCCACAGAGCCAACGAGGTGAAGACCCCGGTAGGCGAGGCCCTCGACGAGTTGAAGACTGCGCAGGCCGAGCCATCCGATGCCGATTCCCGCGATCGCCCCGACGCCGAGCTGAGCGACGAAGAGCCATACCACATCGAGTGCGCCGAAGCCGGGCTCGTCGATGAGTTTGATGAACGTTATCACGAGGAGCACGGCGAAAGGGTCAACCATTCCGGCTTCGGCCTCGAGAGTCCGCGACAGCTTGCCGGGCAGCCTCACTTGTCTCAGCAATGCGAACACGGCAGCGCTGTCCGTCGCTGCGAGGATAGACCCGATCAGCAGCCCCTGTAGCAATGAGAAGTCGAACAGCCAGACGGCAGCCAGCCCAGTGATTGCCGCGGTAATGAACGTACCGACCGTTGCGAGGCTGACTGCCGGACGCAGCACCGGGCGGATCTCTGCGAACCCGGCGGCCAGCCCGGCCTCAAACAGGATCGCGGCGGCAGTGATCACCCCGATTCGCCTGGCGAGCTCGTAGTCCTCGAAGTCAATCCAGTCGGTGCCGTCCGAGCCGATCGCCATGCCCAGCCCGAGGAAGAGGACAAGGGCCGGCAGGCGGAAACGCTCGGCAATAAGCGAGGCTAGCCAGCCGGCGGCAAGCAAGGCACCGGCAACAAGAATCAGCTCGCCATCGGACAGCATATCGAAAGCTTACCCGCGCCGGTGCGAGTAGTGCTGGTGAATCCGACTAGCGCCCGTTGAAGAGGGCGCCGACCGACTGACCGGTATGGATTCGTCGGATCGCCTCGCCAAGGAGCGGAGCGACGGACAGTTGCGTGAAGTTCGGGAGCTTCTTCTCAGGCGGTACGGGAATCGTGTCCGTGTAGACCAACTCGCGGACCGGCGCCTTCTCGATACGCTCGACAGCGTTGCCGGCGAATATCGGGTGGGTGGCCGTCGCGTAGACTGCCGTTGCGCCGTGGTCGTGGCAGACTTCGGCTGTGGTGACCAGGGTTCCTCCAGTTAACACTTCGTCGTCGACGATGAGGACAGTGCGTCCTTCGACCTCACCGATGATCGTCATCGCCTCCACCCGTTCGTCGTTGCCCAACCTTCGCTTCTCGACAATGGCCAGCGGCGTGTCGAGCCTGTCGGCCATGCGCCGGGCACCCTTTGCTCCCCCGACATCGGTGGCGACGACAGTAAGGTTAGGGATTCCCTTCTCCTTGAAGTGATTAGCGAGAATAGTGCGCGCAGTCAGCTCGTCTACCGGGATGTTGAAGAAGCCCTGGATCTGGCCGGCGTGCAGATCGACGGTGAGGAGACGGTCCGCGCCCGCCGTCTCGAGGAAGTTGGCGATCAGGCGCGCGGTGATCGGGACGCGCGGCTGGTCTTTCTTGTCGCTACGAGAATAGGGATAGTAAGGGACGACCGCCGTGATGCGCCCGGCGGACGCGCGGCGGGCCGCGTCGATCATGATGAACAGCTCCATGATGCGAGTGTTCACCGGTGGCGCCATCGTCTGCACGATAAAGACGTCGCGGGCTCGGATGTTCTCCTCGAAGCGGACGAAGATGTTTTCGTTCGAGAACTCGAAGACGTCTACCTCACCGAGGGGCATCTCCAGATAGCTGCAAATCGCGCCGGCGAGATCGGGGTGAGCATTCCCCGAAAAAACCTTCAGGTCCTGGTAGAGTGGTACGTCTGCCACGACAAAGCCCGTGCCAATATATGCGATGCCGATGCCGGTGACAACCGGCTTTTAGCGCAGCTTTCGCGTGCCGGTTCTCGCCGGTTGCTGGGCGTCCAGAACGTACCTGATGCGCGGGAAACCGGTGTCACAGCGCACGAACGTCGCGGTGACCGGCCAGACGGGCTCGATGCCTTGTGCGTTCCAGGCATCCCGCTCGAAAGTGGCCACTTCCGGCGCGCCTCTCTCCGCGCGGTGGAAGGTGTAGGCGGGATCGACCTGCACGAGCACACCCCGCCCACCGTCGTCGTCCGCACGGGCTAGGTTCATCGTCGAGACGTGAAAGATGCTGCCACCGGAGATCGGCTGCGGATCAAGCAGAGAAGCCCTGAGCACCTCCCGGCCATCGACGGCCACAGTGCCGACGACGCGGTCGTGGTAACGCCGGAGACGGACGTCGGCGGGCAGGCACTGATACCCCCATCGTCGCCCCAATGCATCGCAGGCGGCCGGCGAATCGCTGTAGGCGCGGAGCAAGAAACCGCGCGGCAGCGCCGAGGCACGGCAGCCGACGCGCACCTGCGCGAGCGCAAACGGCCCGATCGGGCTCTCCGGGTACGCCGCTACACTGAAGTACGCCACGGGCGGGATTGTCGGGTGCAGAGCCGGGGGGAGGGCGGCGGTCATCTGACGGTCGTCGATCTCAAACGTCAGGCTGAGCAGCTCGACGCCGGCGATCTCCCACGCTTCGGTATCGTAGTTATCGAGCTTCGGCGCGTCGGCGAGACGAGGGGCAACGTCGAGTGTGCCCGAAAGCGGCACCCTTAGCTGCCCCCCGCCACCACAGCGGCCGGTTCAGCACTCTCCGTCTTCGCGAACTTCGGCATGACTTCTTTGGCGAAGAGGCGCAGGCTTGCCAGCACCTCTTCCTGCGGGACCACTTCCATCGCGTTTAGGAGGAAGTTCACACGGTCCGCGCCTACTGATTCCCATTTCTTGATCGCTTCTATGATCCGGTCCGGACTGCCGATGCAAAGCCCGTCAGGTACACGCACAGAATCACCCGGGCTATCCGCGTCCGGGCGGAGTTGCGGAAGAAGGCCGAGCGCTGGATACGACGGGGTCGGATACGCCTCGCGGGCTGAAAGTAGCTGCGCGGCCATGTAGCCGAACGTGCCCTGAAGCCGGCGTCCCGTTGCCACGCCGGTGGCATCGTCCTCGTGGCAGTAGAGGAAATTGACGGTGTTGACCTGCTCGTTGACGACCTCACCGACCGGCTCGCATACCTTGATCCGCCGTCGGTACTCGGCGATGCGCTTCTCCTGTTCCTCGAGCCCGCCAAAGGTGAGTCCAAGCCAGCCGAGCCCGCGGTCCGCGCCGTCAATCTCGGTGCCCGGGCTGGTGATGGCCACCCACATCGGCGGGTGCGGCTTCTGGTACGGCCGCGGAAGGATCGCGCGAGGTGGCATCCTGAAGGCGGCGCCCTCATGGCTGAAGCGCTCCCGCGTCCACATCTTCGGCAAACAGCGCACGATTTCATCCCAGGTCTTCTTCGTGTCGTCGGGGTTCGCGCAAAAGGCGCCGAGTTCGGTCCACGTGGCGGAGCGTCCCGTGCCCATCTCGAGGCGGCCGCCTGAGATGATGTCCAGCGTGGCGGCGCGCTCGGCGATGCGGACCGGGTGGTTGATCTGGGGCACGCAAACGACTATGCCGTGGCCAACGCGGATACGCTTCGTTTGGACAGCGCAGGCTGTGAGGAAGATCTCCGGCGAGGAACAGTGTGAGTACTCCTCGAGGAAATGGTGCTCGACGGCCCAGACCTGGTCGAAGCCGAGCTCGTCGGCGAGTCTCACCTGCTCGAGCGCGCGCTCGTAAACAGTCCGCTCGGACTCCGGATCCCACGGGCGCGGGACGGAAATCTCGTAGAAGATTCCGAACTTCACAGCCCACCTCCTGCTGTCATCTGTTCCATCGTTGCAGCGTACTGGATAGTATCACTAGTGGCGGCCTCGATGTCTGACGCCCTCTAAACCATCGGGAAGTTCTATGGCTTTGGAGGCAACATCCGGATAGCAACGTTCGCGCCTCCCGAGTAGCGTCAGGCGTGGAGGTGACGTGATGGTTATTGCAGAAATGAAAGTGACGACGGGAGCAGCTATCGAAGACGACGAGCGCTGGGAAGCGGTGCTGGCGCGCGATGCCACCTACGACGGGGCGTTCGTCGGCGCGGTGCTTTCCACCAAGATCTACTGCCGGCCCTCGTGCCCCGCGCGGCGTCCGGCACGCGAGCGTGTCGTCTTCTTCGACACACCGGACCTCGCCGAGGCGGCCGGTTTTCGAGCCTGCCTGCGCTGCGACCCGCGAGGCGAGAAGCCGGACCGCGCGCGCCTGGTAAAAGAAATATGCGAGTTCCTGGACGGCGAAAATGAGGAGCGGATCACACTGGCCATGCTTGGTTCGCGCTTTGGCGTGAGCCCCCATCACCTCCAGCGGACGTTCAAGCGGGCGATGGGTGTCTCGCCGCACCAGTACGCCGCCGCCCGTCGCGTCGAGCGGCTGAAGGACGGACTACGCGACGGCAGCGACGTGACCGGCGCACTCTACGACGCGGGTTATGGTTCGAGCAGCCGGCTGTACGAGTCGGCCGGCACGACGCTCGGCATGACGCCCGCCGCCTACCGTCGTTGCGGCAGCGGGATGAGAATCCGCTACACGATCGTCGATTCGCAGCTCGGCCGCCTGCTCGTCGGCGCCACCGAGCGAGGCGTCTGCTCCGTGAAAATGGGCGACCGCGACGAAGACCTGGAGGCAAACCTCCTCAAGGAGTACCCGGCGGCGCAAATCGAGCGCTTGAGCGGCGGCGAGCACGGAGAGCTATCGCGGTGGGTAGAGGCGCTGCTTCAGCACGTCGCGACCGGCAAGCCGAGCGTGGACTTACCGCTGGACATCCGGGTGACGGCGTTCCAGGGGCGCGTCTACCAGGTATTGCGCTCTATTGCCAACGGCCAGACGCAGTCCTACGCCGACATCGCGAAAGAGATCGGCCGGCCGACGGCGGTGCGCGCTGTGGCCAACGCCTGCGCGGACAACCCGGTCGCGCTCACCGTTCCCTGCCATCGCGTCATTCGTAGCAATGGCGATATCGGCGGTTACGGCGGCGGCGTGGAACGCAAGCGAAAACTGCTGGCGAGCGAGGCCCGCGCGGCGAAGTCCAAAGCAGGCGGATGAACCGGCGGTCCGCAGACGCGAGGGCGCCGGCTGTCCTGCTGGCGCTCGGCTGCGTCTGGGGCGCGTCGTTCCTGTTCATCAAGGTCCTCGTCGATGACACCGGCCCGCTCGAAGTGGCGACCGGCCGGCTTTGCATCGGCGCCGTCGCGATTCTGAGTTTCATTCGCCTGCGCGGCCTACCCGTGCCCTGGACGCCCTCACTCGTGGCGAAGGTAAGCGTGCTCGCCCTGGTGGCCAACATCGCACCCTTCGCGCTGATCGCCTGGGGCGAGGAGCACATCGAGAGCGGTACGGCCTCCGTCCTGAATTCGACGATGCCGATCTTCACGGCCATCTTCGCGACATCGCTCCTGCCGGAGGAGCGGTTCACGACAGCGCGCGCCGGAGGGCTGGTGGTTGGTTTTCTGGGGGTTCTTGTTCTGACCGGCGACGAGGCGTTCGACGTAACAAGCTCCAGCGTGCTGGGCCAGCTTGCGGTCATCGCTGCTTCGGCTTGCTACGGCATCGGCTCGGTTTTCTCCCGCACACTTCTGCGCTCAACCGACCCGCTCGGGCTGTCGGCGCTGCAGGTAGCAGCGGGCGCGGTGCTGTCCGTGCCCATCTTGCTCGCGGTCGAAGGCAGGCCGGACTATTCGCTAAGCATCGAGGCTTGGCTCTGCCTGCTGGCGCTAGGGGCCGGCGCGACCGGCGTCGCCTATGTGGCGTATCTCTGGCTGATCGATGTGACAGGAAGCGTTCGCGCTTCGCTGGTCACGTACATCATTCCGGTCGTCGGACTGTTTCTCGGCTGGGCGGTGCTCGACGAATCGATCGGCATCAACATAGTCGTTGGTTCGGCGCTGATTATCGGCGGGGTCGCAATGGTCTTGCGCGGAGGTTCCCCGGGGACTCAAACCAGGCCGGTGGCGCAGGTGGCCGCGGCGGACTAGCGGCGTTCTGCGAGCGCCGGAGAAAGCGTTTCCTGAAGCTCCAAAACGGGCCCCGTGCCGTTGACAATTTGCTTTGCCGGTGCTAAATTAGCATCACGGATGGTGTCGAGTCCCCGATTCCTCATTTCCCTGTCTTACTGTCTTTGCCGATAGGCTGTATTTCCATACCTAGAGCAGCGCTTTAGCCTCTTAAGGAGAGGGTGTGCATGGTTGTCCCACGAAAAGTTGTCTATGAGAAGTTCCGCGTTCCTCACATCGTCAAGTCTTACTCTCGCATCCCCGATGTAATCCCCCTGCCGGCGCTCGTCCAGATCCAGGTCGACTCCTACAAGATATTCATCGAGGAAGGCCTGCGCGAGCTATTAGCCGAAATCTCTCCGATCCAGGACTTCACCGGCAACCGGCTCGAAATGCGCTTCAGCGACTATCGGTTCGACGAGCCGAAGTACAGCCAGGAGGAATGCCGGGAGCGCGACGCGACGTACGCGGCCCCTCTGCGGGTAAATGTGCAGCTGCTGGTCAAGGAGACCGGCGAGATCAAGGAGCAGGAGATCTTCATGGGAGATTTCCCGCTCATGACGGCCATGGGCACCTTCATTATCAATGGCGCCGAGCGTGTCGTCGTCTCGCAGCTCGTGCGCTCCCCGGGCGTGTATCTGACGCTCGAGCGCGACCAGACCAGCGGGCGGGACCTGTGCTACGCGAAGCTCATTCCTAACCGCGGCGCCTGGCTGGAGTTCGAGACCTCGAACCGCGACGTCGTCGCCGTCAAAGTCGACCGCAAGCGCAAGATTCCCATCACGACGCTGCTTCGCGCGATCGACGAGCCGGAACTGCTGCCGAAGCATCCGAGTTCAGCCGAAATCAAGGAGATCGAGGAGAAGATCGCGAACGCCAAGACCGAGCGCGAGGCGGACAAGCTGCGGCACCAGCTTCTCCAGGTCCTGGGCACCAGCGACCGTGTCCTGGCGCTCTTCGCAGACATCGACACCAACGCCGACCATCGCTTTATCAAGGCCACGCTGGACCGCGATCCGAGCTCCGCAAACAAGGAAGAGGCTCTGCTGGAGTTCTACCGGCGGCTCAGGCCGGGGGACCCGCCCACCATCGACAACGCCCGCGGGCTTATCAGCTCGTTGTTCTTCAACCCGCGCCGCTATGACCTCGGCAAGGTCGGCCGCTACAAGGTCAACAAGCGCCTCGGCAGGCCGAATGCCACGGAAGAGCGCGTCCTTACGCCCAATGACCTGATCGCCATCGTTCGCGAAATCGTTCGCTTGAACAACGGCGGCGGCAAGTCTGACGACATCGACCACCTGGGCAACAGGCGCGTGCGGACCGTGGGCGAACTTATCCAGAACCAGTTCCGCATCGGCCTTCTCCGCATGGAACGCGTGATCCGCGAACGAATGACGATCACGGACCCGCAGGAGACGGCGCCGAGCCAGCTCGTCAACATCCGTCCCGTCGTCGCCGCCATCAAGGAGTTCTTCGGCGGGTCGCAGCTCTCACAGTTCATGGACCAGACGAACCCGCTGGCGGAGCTGACCCACAAGCGAAGGCTTTCGGCCCTCGGCCCCGGCGGTCTCTCACGAGATCGAGCGGGCTTCGACGTGCGCGACGTGCACTTCAGCCACTACGGGCGGATCTGCCCGATTGAGACGCCGGAAGGCCCAAACATTGGACTTATCGGCAGCCTCGCGACGTTTGGCCGCGTGAACCAGTATGGGTTCATCGAGACACCATACCGGAAGGTTGTGCGTGAGCTTCCAAAGAGCTCGCGCGCCTTGAGCGGGCAGACGCTACGCGAAGACGTGAAAGGCGACGCCGGCAAGGCTATCGCGAAGGCCGGCCAGCAGATCGATGAGGCGCTTGCCAAGAAGCTCTCAGGCGCGGCCGAGAAGATGATCCCTCTGCTGCCCTTCGTTTCTGATCAAGTCGATTACCTCTCTGCCGATGAGGAAGAGGAGTTCGTGGTCGCTCAAGCGAACTCACCCCTCGACGAGAAGGGCCGCTTCCTTGAGGAGAGGCTGGAAGTCCGCGCGGGAGGCGAATTCAGCACTGCCCACGCTGATCAGATCGACTACCTGGACCTCTCTCCGAAGCAGATCGTCTCCGTGGCGGCCTCGCTCATTCCATTCCTCGAACATGACGACGCCAACCGCGCCCTTATGGGCGCGAATATGCAGCGCCAGGCGGTCCCGCTGGTCAGACCGGAAATACCTCTGATCGCTACCGGAATGGAGATCAAGACGGCCAAGGACTCCGGGCAGGTGATCCTCGCCGAGGCGGACGGGCTGGTTACAAGCGTTGCCGGCGGCAGCGACAACGCTGCCCAGAATCCACGCCAGTCAACGGGCAGACAGGCCCATATAACAGTCCTTCACGATAACGGAAGCGAGCGCCGTTATCCGCTCAGCAAGTTTGTTCGATCCAACCAGGGGACCTGCATCAACCACCGTGCGCTCGTGCGCAGGGGTGATCGCGTGACTGCCGGCCAGCCTCTTGCCGATTCCTCGTCGACCGATTCCGGCGAGCTGGCGCTCGGACAGACGCTGCTCTGCGCCTTCATGAGCTGGGAAGGCTATAACTTCGAGGACGCCATCATCATCTCGGAGACCGTGGCCCGGGACGACAAGTTCACATCGATTCACGTTGAGAAGCACGAAGTCGAGGCCCGTGACACCAAGCTGGGCCCCGAGGAGATCACGCGCGACATCCCCAACGTCGGTGAAGAGAGCCTGCTTGACCTCGACGAATATGGGATCGTACGGGTCGGCGCAGACGTGCAATCGGGCGACATCCTCGTGGGCAAGATCACGCCAAAGGGTGAGACTGAGCTTACCGCAGAGGAGAAGCTGCTGCGCGCGATCTTCGGCGAGAAAGCGCGGGAGGTGAAGGACAGCTCCCTACGGGTGCCCCACGGGGAACGCGGAAAGGTGATCGAGACACGTTTTCGCGCGAAAGAGGACAACGAGACGGCCCGACCCGCCCACGGCCAGCCCGGGCACCATTGCCGCTGGCCGGCCTACGCGGAAATGGTCGATGATCTCCCGGCGGGCGTCCAGGCGGTCGTCAGCATCTCGATTGCTCAGCGCCGCAAGATCGCGGAGGGCGACAAGATGGCGGGGCGGCACGGGAACAAAGGGGTGATCGCCCGAATCCTGCCTGCAGAGGACATGCCGCATCTCGAAGATGGCACACCCGTGGACATCATCCTCAACCCGATCGGCGTGCCCAGCCGCATGAACATCGGTCAGGTGCTGGAGACGCACCTCGGCTGGGCGGCGCGGCGCATGGGCTTCCGGGCGATTTCGCCTGTCTTTGACGGCGGCAACCCGAAGACCATCGAAGACGCGCTGTGCCGGGCGTGGATCTGCGAACAGGCCGCTGCTCTGATGGAGTCGCCGAACGGCCACGAAACGGGAGGCGATCGGCTTACGAACGGAATCGGTGAGCGGGTCAACGCGCAGAAGGTAAATAAGTGGCTGGAGAGCAAAGGCCACGACCCCGCCGCTGTCTTCGATGACAGCCGCGTAGGCGAAGCAGCTCGCGTCGGCCTGGAGCTTTGGCTCGAGCAGCAAGGGCTGCGCAAGATTAAGGGCAAAGAGTATCGCGAGCTGGACGCGCTGGCGGAGAAGATGCTGCTCGAGCGCGGGCTAGCAGCGCCGATCTACGGAAAGCAACGCCTATACGACGGCCGGACGGGCGAATCGTTCGACCAACCGGTTACCGTCGGCTACATCTACATGCTGAAGCTCGTGCACCTCGTAGAGGACAAAATCCACGCGCGCTCCACGGGTCCTTACTCGCTCATCACTCAGCAGCCGCTGGGCGGCAAGGCGCAATTCGGCGGCCAGCGCTTCGGCGAGATGGAGGTCTGGGCGCTGGAGGCCTACGGCGCCGCTCACATCCTACAGGAGCTGCTCACGGTGAAATCGGACGACGTTGTCGGCCGCGTCAAGACATACGAGGCGATAGTCAAGGGCGAGGACATTCAGGAACCGGGCGTGCCCGAGTCCTTCAAGGTCCTCGTGAAAGAGCTGCAAAGCCTGGGGCTAGCGGTTGAGGTACTCAACGAAGAAGAGGAGCGCGTCCTGCTGGCGGAAACGTCCGCGCAAGACCTGCCGGAGCTGGGGATCGACCTCAGCGGTTTCGAGAAAGGGGAGGACCTAGTTGGCTCTGGAAGTTAACGACTTCAACGCGATTCGCATATCCCTTGCGTCCCCGGAGCAAGTGCGCTCCTGGTCGTACGGCGAGGTCACGAAGCCGGAGACGATCAACTACCGCACGCTGAAGCCCGAGAAGGACGGCCTCTTCTGCGAGAAGATTTTTGGGCCCACGAAGGACTTCGAGTGCTACTGCGGCAAGTACAAGCGCGTCCGCTATAAGGGCATCGTCTGCGACAAGTGCGGCGTAGAGGTTACGCGCTCCAAAGTACGGCGTGAGCGAATGGGTCACATCGAACTCGCCTCGCCGGTCGCTCACATCTGGTTCGTGAAGGGCACGCCCAGCCGCATCGGGCTGCTGCTCGACATTTCGCCGCGCAGCCTCGAGCGGGTGCTGTACTTTGCGCAGTTTATTGTCACCTCCGTGAACGACGAAGTGCGCCGAGCCGCCATCGACGCCCTACGCGCCGAAATGGACAAAGCCGTGGACGAAAGCGAGTCCGAGCAAGTGGCCAGGATCGCCGAGATCGAGGGTTCCACGGCCGAGGCGATCGGCAAGCTCGAAGAGACGCGCGCCGACCGCCTCGCAAAGGCAGACGCGGATGTCGACGCGCAAATCAGCTCCCTTCGGGAGAAGGCCGCTTCCCTTCAGGCGGATATCGAGAGGATCGGGGAGAAGAACGCCAACAAGAAGATCGCGCTGGATGATGCATTCGTCATCACCTCGCGGGGCGAACCCTTGCCTAAGGAAGCACTCAAGCGACTTCAGAAGGAAGTCGATAAGCGCGCGCAGGCGCTTGAGGCCGGCCGCGCTGGAAGTCGCAAGGCGGCGGAGGCTGGGCTGGAACGAGAACTGGCCCGGCTACGTGAGAACGCAATGGCGGAGATGGAGCCGCTGCGCAAGAAAATAAACGAAGCGCGCGAGAGCATCCGCGAGCAGTTCGATCTGCAGATCGAAGAGCTGGAAGATCTGAAAGACCCCATCCCCGACGACCAGTGCACGTTTCTGCCCGAACAGAACTTCCGTGATCTCACCGAAAAGTACCCGGGAGTCGTCCGCGCAGGCATGGGCGCCGAGGCAATCCTGGAGATACTCGACCGCGTGGACCTTGACCGGCTCGCGCTCAAGCTGCGGGCAGAGATACAGAACTTCAGCGGACAGCGCCGAAAGAAGGCGACCAAGCGCCTGCGCGTGGTCGAAGCCCTACGCAAGAGTGGCAACAAGCCCGCCTGGATGGTCGTCGGGATACTCCCGGTGCTGCCCCCTGACCTGCGCCCGATGGTGCAGCTGGACGGCGGCCGCTTCGCCACCAGTGACCTCAATGACCTTTACCGCCGCGTCATCAACCGCAACAACCGGCTGAAGCGGCTTCTTGAACTGGGCGCCCCGGAGATCATCATCCGCAATGAAAAGCGGATGTTGCAGGAGGCGGTCGATAGCCTCATTGATAACGGCCGGCGTGGACGCGCAGTATCAACGGCGGGGAACCACAAACTGAAGTCGCTGTCCGACATGCTAAAGGGCAAGCAGGGCCGCTTCCGCCAGAACCTGCTCGGCAAGCGTGTGGACTACTCCGGGCGCTCGGTCATCGTCGTCGGTCCGGAGCTTAAGCTGCACCAGTGTGGCCTACCCAAGCGCATGGCTCTTGAGCTCTTTAAGCCGTTCGTTATGCACGGACTGGTAGCCCGCGGGCTCGCTCACAACATTAAGTCCGCCAAGCGAATTGTAGAGCGAGCGCGCCCGGAGGTGTGGGACATCCTCGACGACATCATCAGGCAGCGCCCCGTTCTGCTTAACCGGGCGCCCACGCTCCACCGCCTTGGTATCCAGGCCTTCGAGCCGGTTTTGATCGATGGAAGCGCGATCCAGATCCATCCCCTGGTCTGCACCGCCTTCAACGCCGACTTCGACGGCGACCAGATGGCCGTTCACGTGCCGTTGTCGCGTGCCGCCGTCGCGGAAGCCCGCCAGATTATGCTCTCGAGCCAGAACCTGCTTTACCCCTCGAGCGGCGAGCCGGTAGTGGCGCCTACGCTTGATATCGTTCTCGGCTGCTACTACTTGACGGAGGAGAAGCTGCAAAAAGGCAAGCCCACTGAACCGAAGGGGGCCTACAGCACCTTCGACGAAGCCAAGATCGCCTACGCCACGGGCAACCTCGACCTGCGCACCCCGATCCTCGTGCGCGACAAGAAGACCGGAGGCGAACGCATCAGGACGACTGTCGGCCGCGTCATCTTCAACGAAGTGCTGCCGGAGGAGCTTGACTTCCGCAACCACCTGATGGACAAGAAGGCGATCAAAGAACTCGTGAGCGAGTGTAGTCACAAGCTGGACAACGCGCAGACTGCGGAGATGGTGGACCGGATGAAGAACATCGGCTTCCGCTACGCCACCCAGTCCGGCATCTCTATCGCCATGAACGATCTACGTCTGCCGGCAGAGAAGGAACAGTTGCTGGCCGAGGCCGATGCGCGCATCGCGGAGATCGACGAACAGTACGAGATGGGCCTGATCACGGACGATGAGCGCTATGAGCAGGCTGTTGCTATTTGGCGGGAAACGACCGACAAGGTCCAGGAGGTGATCCAGAGGCGCCTTGAAGAGTACGGCGGCGTGTACATCATGGCCGTCAGCGGCGCCAAGGGTAACATCAGCCAGATCTCGCAGATGGCGGGCATGCGAGGTCTCATGAGCGACCCGGCAGGTCGCATCATTGAGCTGCCGATCCGCTCCTCCTTCCGCGAGGGACTGTCCGTTCTCGAATACTTCATCTCGACTCACGGAGCGCGTAAGGGTCTCGCCGATACCGCGCTGAGGACGGCGGACAGCGGTTACCTCACGCGGAGGCTAATTGACGTCTCCCAGGATGTCATCATCGTCGAGGAGGACTGCGGTACGACTGCCGGCATCTGGATCGACGAGGGGTCGGAAAAAGGCCTATTCGAATCGCTCAGCGAGCGGATTGTCGGACGTTGGACCGCGGCTGACATCGCCAACCCAAAAACCGGCGAGATTATCGCCGAGCGCGGAAACGAAGTCACAGAAGAAGTCGCCCAGCGCGTGATCGCCGCGGGTATCGATAAGGTGTACGTGCGCTCGGCCCTGACGTGTCAAACGCGTCGTGGCATTTGCGCCCTCTGCTACGGGCGTGACCTCTCGCGGGGAAGATTCGTCGCGGACGGCGAGGCAGTGGGCATCATCGCCGCGCAAAGCATCGGCGAGCCGGGCACACAGCTAACGATGCGCACGTTCCACACCGGAGGCGTGGCCGGGCTCGACATTACGTCCGGTCTGCCGAGGGTGGAGGAGTTGTTCGAGGCCCGTGTGCCGAAGGGCGCCGCCCAGATCGCCGAGATCGACGGCACCGTCGAGATCAGCAGGGACGGCGATACGCGCCGTATGAAAATCACGAGCGCGGAGATCTATCGCGACGAATACCCGATTGCGAAGGGAATCAAGGCGCTGGTGGAGAATGGCCAGGAAGTGGTCCCGGGAACAGTCCTCGCCGGCCCCGCCAAGCGCGCGAAGAAGGCCGCTGATGGCGACCAGGCGCTTGCGCCGACGGAGATCATCGCGCGGACGTCCGGCCAGATCGCTATCGAGAAGGGGCGGATTGTCATCCTTTATGAGGAGCGCGAGCAGCGCGACTACATCATTCCCGCCGCTTCGCGTCTCCGAGTACAAAACGGCGATTACATCCACGCCGGACAGCCGCTAACTGAAGGCCCGCTGAACCCGCAGGACATCCTGCGCATTCAAGGGCCGGAAGCAGTCCAGATCTATTTGGTCGAGGAAGTGCAAAAGGTGTACCGAAACCAGGGCGTGTCGATAAACGACAAGCATATAGAGGTAATCGTGCGCCAGATGCTCCGCCGCGTACGTGTTGACTCGCCCGGTGACTCCAATCTGCTTCCAGGCGAGCTCGTCGACCGCTTCCGCTTTGAGAGCGAGAACGCCCGCGTTCTTGCCGAGGGCGGCGAGCCGGCGACAGCCCAGCCCGTTCTGCTGGGTGTGACCAAGGCCTCCCTAAACACGGAGAGCTTCCTTGCGGCGGCCTCGTTCCAGGAGACTACTCGGGTGCTCACGGAAGCCGCTATCCAGGGTCAGGTGGACAAGCTGCTCGGGCTCAAGGAGAACGTCATCATCGGCAAGCTCATCCCGGCGCGCGCCCAGATCACGGTCGAGCAGCCGGCCAGGGTTACGGAGATGATCCTGCCACCGCGCTTCCGCGACGAGGACGGCGAATTCGAACCGGACTTCGAGGAGTTAGACTTCGAGGACGAGGATTTGGAGGAGAACGGCCTGGACGCGCTCGCGGGAGAAGATGAGGAGTTAGCTGGGAACGGCGCGCTCCCCGAAGTAGACCTTCTCGAGGAGTCCCCGCCGGCGACGGCTGAGGAGGCAAGCGAGCTGGAAGCCAGCGGAAACGGTGCCCAACCGCAGCCCCAGGCAACCGACGAGGAGCCTCTCTAACTCGGCGTCAGCATCCGCGTGCCGGAGAGCGCTCGCCAAGGCCAGCGATACTCTCTCGCCTATAATGGGAAGCAGGGGAACGCATGGTCGTCGAGACGCAGGCCGAACCCGCCTCTGACGCGCTGAAGACCGCGCTTGCCCAGTTCGACGCCGCCGCCGACCGCCTGGCACTGGACGACGGCATGCGCAT
>Ga0209058_1000338_pt1 | contig 38928 bp, 32 predicted proteins | sample GraSoiAngelo_147_FD_185904 | JGI IMG/M metagenome (GOLD analysis project Ga0209058, IMG submission 185904) | Grasslands soil microbial communities from the Angelo Coastal Reserve, California, USA - 14_1009_05_40cm (SPAdes) (version 2) | ecosystem: Environmental > Terrestrial > Soil > Grasslands ... | reverse complement strand
CGTCGAGGCGAATGCGCATGGCAACACCTCCGTGCGCATCAGCCTCCGCAGAGACGGTGCCAGCGCTCGCCAGCCCGCCGAACGTGCCGAGAGATACGGAACGACCAGTTGCGCGACAGCCGAGAGCGGCATATTCTTTCGGTTCCCGAACCTTTCGGGTACCGAAAGGATTACACCAGATGTCGCCGACCCGAACACTTACCGCAGACGAGCTCGCGCTCGCCGAGGCCGTCTTCGGCATGTTCTCGCTCTTCAAGAACGTGGCACTCGATGCCTCGGAGAAATGCTCGGTGGGCTCACCGGAGCGCGGACGCCTGCTCTGGAGCCTCAAGGCTGGCCCTGTTCGCGCAGGCTGGCTCGCGCAGGTGACGAAGCTGTCGCCATCGGCGATCACCGAGACCGTCGAGGGGTTGGAGCGGGAGCGCCTCGTGCGGCGTGAGTCGGACGCGGATGATCGCCGCGCGGTGCGCGTGGCGCTCACGGCGGAGGGTCGCAAGCAGCTTCATCAGTTCGAGTTGGCGTGCGCCGCTTCGCTCGCCGAGCGACTCGCGCCGCTCACCGCGACGCAGCGTCAGCGGATCCGCGCCGCGTTCGAAGACCTTCGGGAAGTGATCGTCACCAAGAACTTCATGCCGTCTTCACAAGCCGACGCGAACCTGCGTCCGAGCACGCGCAAGGAGGCTGTCCATGCCCGGTGAGATGACCCGCAACGCCAAGATCTTCGCGACGGTCGGAGTGGGACTCGCACTCTTCCTCGCCGCGCTGGACCAGACGATCGTCGGTACGGCTCTGCCACGCATCGTGTCCGAGCTCAACGGACTCGAGTTCTACGCGTGGGTCGCGACCGGCTACATGGTGACCTCGACGACGCTCACGCCGATCGCGGGCAAGCTTGGCGATCTCTTCGGGCGAAAGCCATTCCTGCTCGTGGGCATGATCGGCTTCGTCCTCGCGTCGGCGCTCTGCGGCCAGGCGCAGAACATGACCGAGCTCGTCGCCTTCCGCGCGATCCAGGGCATCTTCGGCGGCGTCCTCTTCGCGAGCGTGTTCGCGACGCTCGCCGACCTCTTTCCGCCGGACGTCCGCGCGCGCATGCAGGGCATCTTCGGCGGTATCTTCGGGCTTGCCTCGGTCGTCGGGCCGACGGTCGGCGGCTACCTGACGGACAACGTCGGCTGGCGCTGGGTCTTCTACGTCAACGTCCCCGTCGGGATCCTCGCCGTCCTCGCCGTCGTCTTCTTCATCCCGCGCACCAAGCACGAGTCCTCGTGGCGCGATATCGATTTCGCGGGCGCCGCGCTTCTCGCGGTCGCGCTGGTGCCGATGCTCATCGCGTTTTCGATCACGCGCGATCACGACATCTTCTCGCTCGAGGTGCTCGGCCTCCTCGTGTTCTCGGCGGTCGCGTGGATCGTGTTCTTCTTCGTCGAGCAGCGCGAGCAGCACCCGATGGTGCCGTTCACGCTCTTCAAGAATCAGACCTTCGCCGTCTCGACGTTCGTCGGCTTCTTCGTCGCGTTCGGCATGTTCGGGGCGATCCTGTACGTGAACCTCATCTACCAGGGCGTGCTCGGTATCCCCGCGACGAACTCGGGCCTGCTCATCACGCCGCTCATGGTCGGCATGATCGTTTCGAGCATCGTCACCGGACAGCTCATGGTCCGGATCGAGCGCTACCGCTACCTCGGCACGATCGGCATCGCCGTCATGACCGGCGGGCTGTACCTGCTCTCGCAGGTGACGGTCGGCACGCCCGAGACCGATGTCGTGCGTGGCCTCGTCCTCGTCGGCATCGGGATGGGCGTCGCGATGCCGCTGTATGTGAACGCCGTCCAGAGCGCCCTGCCGCGGCAGTACCTCGGCGTCGCGTCGAGCCAGATCCAGTTCTGGCGCAACATCGGCGGCACTGTCGGGGTCGCGGTCCTGGGCTCGGTCCTGTCGCACGAGCTCCCGATCAAGATCCAGGAGAAGATCTCCTCCCTCAACCTGCCGCCGCAGTTCGCGAACGCGCTGCCGCAGGGCTCGAGCGCGCAGGCGATCTTCGACTCGAGCCAGATCGCCGCGACGCGCGCGAATCTCCCCGCGCAGGTTCAACCCATCTTCGATCAGGTCCTGGTTGCCGTCCGCGCGGCGCTGGCTGCGACGACGCACGATGTCTTCATCTACGCGACGGCGGTCGTCGCGATCGCTGTCGTCGCGTCGCTGTTCCTCAAGGAGGCTCCGCTGCGCGCACGCGGTCCGCGCGAGGTGCAGCAGGTCCGGGACGCCGAGGCGCGCGAGGAAGCGCCGTCGTTCGGGAAGTGAGCTAGGCGCGAGGGACGCGGCGTCGGATCGCCGCGTCCATTTCGCGCTGCGCCTCGCGCTCCTTGATGACCTGCCGCTTCTCGTAACGGCGCTTGCCGCGCGCGAGGCCGAGCTCGACCTTTGCGCGTCCCTGCTTCGTGTAGAGGCGCAGCGGGACGACGGTGTAGCCCTTCTCCGAAGCGCCGCGCGCGAGGAACGCGATCTCGCTCTTGTGGAGCAGCAGCTTTCGCGAGCGCAGCGGCTCGTGGTTGTCATGGCCCGTGTGCGTCCACGGCGAGATGTGCACGCCACGGAGCCAGGCCTCGCCGTTCTCGATGCGGACGAAGCCGTCGCGCAGGTTCACGTGACCCGCGCGAAGCGACTTGATCTCGGTTCCCGTTAGGGCGATGCCCGCCTCGATCTTGTCCCCGATGGAGTAGTCGTAGAAGGCCCGCCGGTTGTCGGCGAGCTGAACGTCTCGGCTCTTCTTCTCGGGCGCGGCGGGCGTGCCGCGCGCGCGTTCGCGCATCCGCAGAGCCTAGTGCGGGTGAAAAGAAGAGCGGCGGCATCGCTGCCGCCGCTCCTATGTGCCGGGTCACCAAAGACCCCGAAGGATTAGTTCGCGATCACCTCAGTTGATTGCATTCGGAAAGGCTGAAGTGAGGGCCGTTGGGTCTTTGGTTTCCCACTGGCATCACCCACTCCACATCACCTCCTTTCTTTCACGCGGAACTGTACGACACGGCGCGTGCCTATTCATCCCCAAAGGTGGGTGATTTGCGTCACAGAGTGGGATCCGTACCGCGCGCCGTCGCTAGGCCGCCGCGGCGAGTCGCAGGTCGCGCGCGGAGCGCTAGGGGAGATAGGGGCGCGGGTCGACAGCTCGGCCGTTAACGATGGTCATGAAGTGGAGGTGTGGGCCGGTTGTCCAACCGGTCATCCCAACGTAGGCGATGACCTGACCGGCTCCGACCATCTGGCCGACGCGAACGACGGGCACCTTGACGCGGTCATCGAGATGGCCGTAGAGCGTCGAGAAGTTGTAGCCGTGCGCGATGATCACGACCGTCGCGGTGTCGCCGTACGCGAGGTACGGCTTGCCGACGGTGACGACCTGACCCGCGGCCGCCGCACGGATAGGCGTGTACATCGGTGCGGCGATGTCGAGGCCGTTGTGGAAGCCGCCCCACCGCGCACCGAAGCCTGAGGTGATCGGCCCAGTGAGGGGCCAGAGCGGAAGCTTCGCCCCGGTGAAGGCGCCGAGTCCCGAGCGCGCAGCCTGTTCCGCGGCGAGCTGCGCGTAGAGCGCTTCAGCTTGCTCGAGCCGCTGGTTGAGGACCGCGGTCTCGTTGTTCGCCTTGTTCGCCGCGACGAGCGCGCCGTTGCGGTCCGACTGAGCCTGCGCGGCGACCGAGCCCTGCTGCGCGATGTTCGACTTCATCTCGGCGACGAGCCGGTCGTACTCGTTCTTCTGCTGCGAGAGCGACTTCTTCTGGTCGTCGATCTGCGTTTGCAGGCCGACGATCTCCTTCGCCTTCGCCGCGGCGTCGTCGAGCTTCTGCGCGGTGTCCACGCGCAGGGCCTTGATGTCGTTCGCGAGCTGCGTGTCCTGGCGGTTCACGAAGATGAGCGCCTGGACGCGCTCCGCGAACTCGGTGAGTGACTTCGATGAGAGGAGCATCTCGAGCGGCGAGACCATCGCGAGTCGGTACGTCGTCCTCAGGTGCTTCGCGTAGAGGTCCTCGCGCGACGCCAGCTGTTGCTGCTGCGCGGCGGCCTGCGCTTTCAGAGACTCGGCGAGCGCCTTCGTCTCGTCGAGCTGGAAGCTGACGAGCGCGAGCTGCTCCTGACGGATCTGGATCTCGAGCGCGAGGGCGTCGGCCTGTGATTGCGCCGCTTCCTTTTGCGTCGAGAGGTCGGCGATGCGCGAGTACGCAGCGTCGACGGCGGCCTGGTACTGGCTCGCGACGGTCTTATAGCGCTCGGTGTTCGCGCGGGAGTTCTGGACGGCGCGCTCGAGCTCGTCCTTCTTGCGGAGCGCTTCCTGGAGTGGATCGTCGGCGCGCGCGGGAGACTGCTGCCCGACGACGAAGGCGAGTGCCGTCAGCGCGACGAACGCCGCGCGAATGCCGCTCTTCCTCCACCCACCTCCCCGACCCTGTCGGGGAGCTCCCATAGCCGGCGCATCGTGGCATCCCACCTTGCCCCCGGTCAAGCCCGGCGAGTAGTTCATTTGGCTAGGTGGGCGCGGACCGAGAGGGTCGCGCCGCCAGCTCCGACCAGGAGCGCCACACCGAAGACGCTGGCCACCAATTGACCAACGAACTCGGGTCCGAAAGAGAGCGGGAGGATGTCCACGAAGTCGAGCATCACTGTGGTTACAGGTCCCGCGGCGGCGAAGAGGATCGCCAGGGCGACCACCGCCCCGAGCGTCCCGACGATCATCCCCTCGAGGATGAACGGCCAGCGCACGAACCAGTCGGACGCGCCGACGAGCTGCATGATCTCGATCTCATCGCGCCGCGCGTGCACCGCGATGCGGATCGTGTTCACGATGACGAAGAGCGACACCACGAGCATCATCGCCAGCACGGCGACGCCGCCGACGGACAGCACGCGCGTGATCGTGAGCAGCTGATCGACGACCTGCGGGTTGTCGACGACGTCGTAGATCACACCTTTGCCGATCTCGGCGCGCAGGTCCTGCGCGAGACGCTTCGCCTCCCGCGCCTCGGCCATCTTCACCTCGAGCGATGCGGGCAGCGGGTTGGTCGAGATCTCGGTGAAAGCGAAGTCCGGGCGGTTCGCGGCGATGTCACGTAGACGCTGGAGCGCCTGGTCCTTGGTGACGTAGTCGACTCGCGCGACCGCGGGGTCGGCCTCGATCCGCTTCTTCATATCGAGGACGTCGGACACCTTCGCGTTGTCGTCGATGTATGCCGCGAGCTCGACCTTGCTCTCGAGCACACCGACCGCCGCCTGAAGGCCGCGATCGGTAGTGAGGAAGAACGCGAAGAGCGTGAGCATGAGCGTGACCGTGAGCGTCGACGCGAGGCTCATCGCCGGATTGCGCGTGAAGCCATGGACCGCCGCCGTGCCGATGTACGTCGCCCAGCGGATCATGCGGCGTACTGGCCTTCGCGCTCGTCGCGAACGATGCGCCCGTGATCGAGATGGACGACGCGACGGCGGAGCGCGTTCACGATCTCGGCGTTGTGCGTCGCCATGACCATCGTCGTGCCGAGCTCGTTCACGCGTGTGAGGAGCTTGATGATCTCCCAGCTCGTCACCGGGTCGAGGTTCCCGGTCGGCTCGTCGGCGATGAGGATGCGCGGTCGATTCACGAGCGCGCGGGCGAGCGCGGTGCGCTGCTGCTCGCCGCCGGAGAGTTGATCCGGGAAGTGATCGCGACGCTGCGAGAGCCCCACGAGCGAGAGCACGCGATCGGTCTCCTCGCGGACGTTCGGGCCGGAGTGACCGGTCACGATGAGCGCGAACGCGACGTTCTCCGCGACCGTCTTCGTCGGCAGGAGCTTGAAGTCCTGGAAGACGACGCCGATCTTGCGACGGAGCTTCGGCACCCGCCCGCGCGCAAGTCGCGCGACGTCCTCGCCGTCGACGACGACGCGGCCGCTGCTCGGGAGTTCTTCGCGGATGAGGAGGCGGATGAGCGTGGACTTTCCGGCGCCGGATGAGCCGACGAGGAAGACGAAGTCCGCCGCTTCGATCGCGAGGTCGACGTCGCGCAGCGCGAACGTGCCGTTCGGGAAGCGCTTGCTGACGTCGTCGAGCGTGATCACCGGCCACCCTTCCTCTTCGTTACGTGTCATCCACCGTCCGCAAGAGCGAACAAGCGGACTCAACTCAGCGGGGCGACCATACCGGTCGCGTGCGCAAAAACACAACGCTTTTCGGTGACGAAGTGGTACTAGGCGGCCGCTTGGTCGCTACCGGGCGTACGCTCCGCGCCCGCTTCAGGGCGCGCGCGGCTGTCTCCCGGGCCGGCGCGCTACCGGACCGGGAGCTGCGTCTGGGTCGGGCGGGTCGAGGTGAAGGTCGCGATCGAGGCGATCTTCGCGTCGCCGGTGGCCATGACCTTCACGCCCATCGTCGGGCGCCCGAGAACGCGGATCTGGTCGAGCGGCGTGCGGATAACGACGCCGGTCGTGGTGATGAGGAGCACTTCCTGGATGCCCTCGTCGACGATCTGGATCGCAGCGACGTCGCCGGTCTTCGGTCCGAGCGAGGCGAGGATGACGCCTTGCCCGCCGCGGCCCTGCGTCGGGAACTCATCGACGGCTGTGCGCTTGCCGTACCCGTTCGCGGTGACCGAGAGCACCTCGGTCCGCGGCCGGACGATGCCCATGCCAACGACCCCATCGCCCTTCCCGAGGCGAACGCCGGTGACGCCCTGGGTCGGACGGCCCATCGGTCTGGCGTCGCCCTCCTTGAACGCGATGCCCTTGCCCTTCTTGGTCGCGAGCAGGATGCGGTCGCCCTTGTGCGCCGGCGCGACCCACGCGAGCTCGTCGCCCTTGCGGAGGGCGATCGCGATGAGGCCCGCGCGGCGGACGTTGGCGTACTCCTTCAGGGACGTCTTCTTGATGAAGCCCTTGCGGGTCGCCATGACGAAGAACTCGGCCGTGCTCGGCTCGCGCAGCGCCACGAGCGCGGAGACGCGCTCGCCCTGCTGCATCGCCTCGAGGATGTTCTGGATCGGCGTGCCCTTCGCCGTCCGGCTCGCATCCGGCAGCTCGTACGCCTTTAGCGCGAAGACGCGGCCGCGGTCAGTGAAGACGCAGAGCCGATCGTGGTTGCGTGCGACGACGAGGTGCTGGACGTCGTCCTCCTCACGCGTCTGCATGCCGATGACGCCGCGTCCGCCGCGGTGCTGCTGGCGGTACGTCGAAAGTGGCATGCGCTTGGCGTAGTTGCGGCTCGAGAGCGTGATGACGACGTCCTCGTCGGCGACGAGCTGCTCGTCGGTGAACTGCCCGGGCAGCTCGTTCACGATCTCGGTGCGTCGGTCGTCGCCGTACGTCTCCACGAGCGAGTCCAGGTCCGCCTTGATGAGCGCGAGGACCTTGCGCGGGGAGCCGAGGATCGACTCGAGTTCGGCGATGAGCTTGATCGTCGCCTCGTACTCCGCATCGAGCTTCTCCCGCTCCAGCGCCGAGAGCCGGCGCAGCTGCATCTCGAGGATGGCCTTCGCCTGCGCCTCCGAGAGCCTCCACTGCTCCTGCATCTTGCCGATGAGCAGCTGCTCTTGGCCGCGGTGCGCGCGGATGAGCTTGATGATCGCGTCGAGGTTGGCGTGCGCGATCTTCAGGCCCTCGAGGATGTGCGCGCGGTCCTTCGCCTTGCCGAGATCGAACTCGGTGCGCCTTCGGATGACCTCGCGGCGATAGTCGATGTGGTGCTGGAGGACGTCCTTGAGCGACAGGACCTTCGGCTCCTGCCCGACGAGCGCGAGCATGTTGAGGTTGAAAGCGGACTGCATCGCCGTGTGCTTGAAGAGGTTGTTGAGCACGCGGTCGAACGAGTCGTCGCGCTTCACCTCGATGACGATGCGCATGCCCTCGCGGTCGCTCTCGTCGCGGATGTCGCTGATGCCCTGGAGGCGCTTCCCCTGCACGAGCTCGGCGATCTTCTCGATGAGCGACGCCTTGTTCACGGCATAAGGGAGCTCGCTCACGATGATCGCCTCGCGGTTGCCGCGGAACTCCTCCTTGTGCGCCTTCGCTCGCATCACGATGCGCCCGCGGCCGTTCGCGTACGCGCGCCTGATCCCGTCGAGTCGCTCGGCCTTGCCGGTCTCGACGTTCCTCTCCTCCTCGAAGCGGTAGATGAGCCCACCGCCGGGAAAGTCGGGCCCGAGGACGGTCTCGCACAGGTCGTCGTTCGTGAGGTCCGGGTCGTCGATGAGGCGCTTCGTCGCGGCGACGACCTCACGCAGGTTGTGCGGCGGGATGTTCGTCGCCATGCCGACGGCGATACCCGCGGAGCCGTTCGCCAAAAGGTTGGGCAAGCGGGCCGGCAGCACAGTCGGCTGCTGATGGCGATTGTCGTAGTTGGGGACGAAGTCGACGGTGTTCTTGTCGATGTCCGCGAGCATCTCGTTGCTGATCGCCGCCGGCCGCGCCTCGGTGTAGCGAGGCGCTCCGGGCGGATCATCGTCGATCGAGTTGTGCACGAAGACCCCCGCCGCGAGCGCGAAGTTCTGGGTGATGTCGACGGTCATGTCATAGACGTCCGCCTTGCCTGCGGGCTCGACCTTTGCGACCTTTTGCGTGAGGCTCGCCGGGATCGGGAATGCGCCGGTGCGATGCAATCGCTCCGGAATGGACGAGCGCGAGAAGGGCATCAGCTGGTCCTTCGCTTTGAGCTGCTGCGCCTCGCGATAGGTCCCGTCGCGCAGCATGAAGCGGTGATCGAGCGTCGCGACGATCTCCGCGCCCGACTCGAGCGTCACCTTCACGACGTCGTCGTTGCGGCGTACGAGACGCGGCGCGCGCATCGGTTTGATTCGCACGTTGCGGTGTGAGTCGAGCGTGAACACCTCGGCGCGCAGACCCTTGTGCGCCATCTCGACGAGCTCGGCGAACGTCTTCTGCTCGCCCGAGTAGAGCTCGATCTTCGTGTCGCCCGAGAAACAGCCGAAGTTCCCCTGACCCTGCACGAGCGGGTAGCGCGCCGCGAAGTCCTGCGCGAGGCGCACGAGCGCGTCGTAGATCGGCACGTCACCGTGCGGGTGGTACTTCCCCATCACCTCGCCAACGATCGCGGCGGACTTGCGAGTCGCGCGATCGCTGCGCATGCCCATCTCGTGCATCGCGTAGAGGATCCGGCGCTGCACCGGCTTGAGGCCGTCGCGCACGTCGGGAAGCGCGCGCGCGACGATGACGCTCATCGAGTAGTCGAGATACGCCTTGCGCATCTCGGCCTCGAGCTCGGCGTTGTTGATGCGCTCGTTCCCTGGTTGCTCGATCACGTGCGCACGCCTCGCTCCGCTCGGCTAAACAGGGGCCCCTCCCCCTGGTCCCGCTGCTTCTCCTCCTGCGCCACCGCTTCGCGGACCTTCGTGAACGCCTCATCGATGCGCGAATAGCGCCGCTCGAGCTCGCGGCGTCGCTGCTCGGGCATGACGACGAACGTGCCGTCCGCGTCGGCGAGCAGAGTCCCCGCGCTGTCGAGCAGCTCACCGTGGATGTCGACGGCCCGTCGCGTCTCCTTCTTCACTTCGGCGCGGACAGTCAGCGGCTCGCCGACAGGTACGGGCCGCCGGAACGAGACCGCGAGCCGCGCGGTGACGCCCCAGATGCCCTGGTGGAAGATCGCCCAACCCATCGTCTCGTCGAGGAGCGCCGTCACGATCCCGCCGTGGACGAAGCCGTCGTAGCCGGTGTGCTCGCGGCGGCTCACAAGGGTGGTCTCGGCGCGGCCGCGCGCAACGTCGAAGTCGAGATGGAGGCCGTACGGGTTCGCGCGACCGCACGCGAAGCACCAGTGGTCGAAGTCGATGCCGAGCTCTGAGAGTCGCGCCACTACGTGTCGAGCTCCGCCTTGTGGGCGTTCGCCATGATCCATTTCTTCCGCGCGTCGACCTCGCTGCCCATGAGCTCGTCGAACGCGAGGTCGGCGCGCTCGGCGTCCTCGAGCGTCACGCGCTTGAGCGTTCGCGTGAGCGGGTTGAGCGTCGTGTCCCACAGCTGCTCCGCATTCATCTCGGCGAGGCCCTTGTAGCGTGAGATCGCGGGCTCGCGTCCGCCCTTGCCGTCGTCGGTTCCCTCGTCGCTGTTCGAGGACGTGCCCTCTCCATCCGGCGTCGCGCCGTCGCCCTGGGCGGCGGCCGCGCGGCGGCCCTTGGCCGGCTTCTCCTCGGGTGTGGCCTCCGCCTTCTCCGCGCGCTTGTCGCGCTTCGCCTTTGCGAGCGTCTTCAGCTCCTTGATCGCCTTGTCGCGCTGCTGGTCGGAGTACGCCCAGCGCACGTCCTTGCCGAGCTGCAGCCGATAGAGCGGCGGCTGCCCGATGTAGACGCGGCCCTCCTCGACGAGCGGACGGAAGTGGCGATACAGGAGCGTGAGCAGGAGCGTGCGGATGTGCGCGCCGTCGACATCTGCGTCCGCGAGAAGGACGGTCTTGCCGTAGCGGAGCTTCTTCAGGTCGAAGTAGTCGCCGATACCCGTGCCGAGCGCGGTGATGAGCGCCTTGATCTCCTCGTTCGCGAGCATCTTGTCGGCGCGCGCCTTCTCGACGTTGAGGATCTTTCCCTTGAGCGGGAGGATCGCCTGGAAGCGCCGGTCGCGACCGGCCTTCGCGTTCCCGCCACCGGATACGCCCTCGACGATGATCAACTCGCACTTCTCCGGATCGCGCTCCGAACAGTCAGCGAGCTTGCCGGGGAGCGAGAAACCGTCGAACGCGCCCTTGCGGAACACATCGCGCGCCTTGCGCGCGGCCTCGCGCGCGCGGAACGCGTTGAGGCACTTCTCGACGATCCGCTTCGCGTCGCCCGGGTTCTCCTCGAGGTACGCGCCGAGCGCGTCGTTCACCGCCGCCTGCACCTGACCGGCGACCTCGGCGTTCCCCAGGCGCGTCTTCGTTTGTCCCTCGAACTGCGGCTCCTTGATCTTCACGCTGATGACCGCGGTGAGACCCTCGCGCACGTCGTCGGACGTGAGGTTCGGGTCCGACTCCTTCAGTTGTCCGCTCTTTCGCCCGTGCGCGTTGATCGTGCGTGTGAGGGCGTTGCGGAAACCCGTTAGGTGCGCGCCGCCGTCGATCGTGTTGATGTTGTTCGCGAACGCGTAGACCTTCTCGGCGAAGCCGTCGTTGTACTGAAGTGCGACCTCGACGATCGTGTCGTTCTCGAACGTCTTGTCGACGTACACCGGTTTCGCGTGCAGCACCGTGTGCGCCTTATTTAGGTGGCGGACGAACGACACGATGCCGCCATCGAAGTAGTGGCTCGCCTCGTTCCCGTCGCGCTCGTCGTGGAGCGAGAGGAACAGCCCCTTGTTCAGATACGCGAACTCCCGCAACCACTGCTCGATGATCGAGAAATCCCACTGGATGACCGGGAACATCTGCGTGTCCGGCGCGAACCGCGTCACCGTGCCGCTGAAGGGCGTGCGAGGCTTCCACTCGAGCATCCCCGGCGGCGGGAGTTGGGCCTTCGTCGCTGGCTTCACCGCCGACGTCGGCTTGCCCCGTTCATACGCCTGCGTCCAGACCTTGCCGTCGCGGTGCACCTCGACGACGGTCTTCTGCGACAGGGCGTTGACGACCGAGACGCCGACGCCGTGCAGACCGCCGGAGACCTTGTACCCCGCGCCGCCGAACTTGCCGCCCGCGTGGAGGATCGTCATGACGACCTCGAGCGCATCCATCGGCTTGCCCTTGGCGTCGCGCTGCGTCGGGTGCGGGCCCACGGGGATGCCGCGGCCGTTGTCCGCGACCGTGATCTCGTTGTTCGGATGGATCCACGCGTCGATGCGGTCACATGTGCCGTTCATCGCCTCGTCGATCGAGTTGTCGAGGATCTCGCGCACGAGGTGATGGAGGCCGCGCAGGTCCGTCGTGCCGATGTACATACCGGGACGGCGGCGTACAGCCTCGAGACCCTCGAGGACCTGAATGTCCTTCGCGCTGTACGAGGACGGCGGCTTCTGCCCGTTGCTATCGCCGCGCGTCTTCACGTCGTCTTTCTTGACGGCCACGTGCTCTCCTTATGCCTTTCCCGCTCGGATGAACAGCTCGTAGAGACGCTCGAAATCCTCATCGGAATAGAAGTCGATCTGGATGCGGCCGCCGCGACGCCGGCGCACGACCTCCACCTTCGTGCCCAACGCAGCACGGAGGTCGTTCGTCACCGCCGCGAGGTCGGGGTCGGTGCGCAGCACCCGTCCGCGAGAACGGCCGCGTCGTGTCGGATGGACCATCTTGCGGACGAGCGCTTCGGCGTCGCGTACGGAGAGGTCCTTCGCGATGATGTCGCCCAGCGCGCGTATCGCATCCGAAAGTGGTAGCTGAAGCAAGGCGCGCAAGTGGCCCTCGGCGATCTTGCCCTCGACGACCGCGTCCTGGATGACCTGCGGCGCTGTCAGGGCCCGCAGCATGTTCGCGACCTGCGAGCGGCTCTTGCCGACGCGCTCCGCGAGCTCCTCCTGCGTGAGGTCGTACGTCTCCATCAGCAGCTTGTAGGCGCGGCCGGTCTCGATCGCGTTCAGGTCGGTGCGCTGCAGGTTTTCGACGAGGGCGAGCTCGAGCCGGTCGCTCACGTCCTCCCTGACGACAGCGGGGATCGTGGTCTTTCCCGCCGCGCGCGCCGCGACGACGCGACGGTGGCCGGCGACGAGCTCGTAGGTCTCGCCCTTCCGCGATACCACTATCGGTTGCAGGACACCATGCCGGCGGATCGACGCGGTCAGCTCTTCGATGCCGGCGGGGTCGAAGTGCGTGCGCGGCTGCTGAGGGTTCGGCGCGATGCGATCGAGCGAGATCTCGTTCGTCGTGGGAGCCACGAGTGGCGCGCTCCCAGGCTGGTTCCCGAGCAGCACGTCGAGGCCGCGGCCAAGCCCGGTTCTCGCCATCACGCAGACCCCGCGAGGGCGATCGGTTCGCGCTGACCCATCCGCTGCTCGAGTTCGCGCGCGAGGTCGTCATAGGCTTTCGCGGCACGAGACGACGGGTCGTAAATAGAGATCGGCTTGCCGTGACTCGGGGCTTCGGCGAGTCGGACCGTTCGCGGGATCCGCGTGCGTGCGACGAGCTTCGGGAAGTGCCGACGTACTTCGTCGGTGACCTGCATGGAGAGCCGGTTCCGGCGGTCCTCCATCGTGAGCACGATCGCAAGAACTTCGAGGCGGTCGTTCAATCGCTGCCGCACCGCCTCGATGGTGGCCAGCAGCTGCGCAAGGCCTTCGAGCGCGTAGTACTCGCATTGCACGGGTACGAGAACGGCGTCGCCCGCAGCCAGGGCGTTCACGGTAAGGAGACCGAGCGAGGGCGGGCAGTCGACGATGACCGTGTCGTACGTTTCGGCGAGCGACCGGAGCGCCTGACGCAGCCGAAACTCGCGCGCCATGAGCGGCACGAGCTCGACCTCGGCGCCAGCCATGTCTCCTCCGGATGGGAGGAGATCGAGGCCCTCGAGGGACGTGGTCACGATGGATTCTTTGATCGGCTGCTCCTTGAGGAGGACTCCGTAGATGCCGGCGCCGTCCTTGGCGACGCCAAGGCCGCTCGTCGCGTTCGCTTGCGGATCGAGGTCAATCAGGAGGACGCGCCGACCCCGCTGGACAAGGGCAGCGCCGAGGCTGATCGCCGTCGTCGTCTTCCCTACTCCGCCCTTCTGGTTGCTGACCACAAGGACCCTCATTTCGCTCGAATGTCACACGGGAAACGCGACTCAGAAAACTGGGAAAAACTAGGAACGGAGAGCGGCGTCTTCGTGGTCTCTATTCTACCCGAAACGACTCTTGGACGCGCGTGTGGATCGCGTGCTTACACTGCAATGATGCGCTCTCCCTGCAGTGCGAGCGCATTCTTGTCGCAAGTCGCGACGCCGAGCGAAAATAAGCCCCTACAGGCCAAAGCCCACCAGGAACATAATCGACGCGGGATGAGATCACGCTGGACGCCGACCACCAAACGCCTCGTTGTAGGCGGTCTCTTGCTTGTCGGGCTGCTCTTCCTCTGGCGCGCCGGCGACATCGTTCAGCCCTTCATTTGGGCGACGATCCTCGCGTACATCTTGCTACCAGTTGTGGGCGCGATCGAGCGCCGCTTCGCTCTGCCGCGGACCGTCGCGGCGATTCTGGTCTTCGTGGGTGTGCTTGCGGTCATTTTCGGTGGCGGGCGTGTGCTCGTTCCACGGATCCTGGACAACTCGCGGGACCTTCAGACGACCTGGCCGGTCCTCCTGGCGAACGCGAGAACGACGGTCTCGGACACGTTCGATCAGATCGGTCTGGGCGACCTCGACGATGCGCTCATCGGACCGAGCGTTCAGGACATCGAGGCGCAGGTCCGCGCGATGGCCTCACGTAGCGCGCTCCCGTTCATCGTCAACACCGGGCACTTCCTGCTCGAGTTCCTGATCTTCCTCATCGGCACGTTCCTGATGCTGCGTGATGCGCCGCGCCTGCTCGCGTTCGTGCGCCGGAACGTGCCGCGAGACCATCGCGCGGAGGTGCTGCACATCCTCGGCGACACGAACGTGATGCTCGGCCGCTACATCCGCGGGCAGTTGATCCTCGTGGTGCTCATGTCGACGGTCACGACGATCGGTCTCACGATCCTCGGCATCCCGTACAGCGTGCTGCTCGGGATCATGACCGGCGTTCTCGAGACGATCCCGTTCGTCGGTCCGATCACCGCGGGGGCGATCGCCTGCCTCGTCGCGCTCGGCCACCCGAACCCGTTCGGCTGGTCGCAGATCGCGTACGTGGCGGTCGTCGCCATCATGTACACGGTCCTCCGCCACGCCGAGGACTACCTCGTCATTCCGGCCGTGATCGGCCGCGCCGTACGGCTGCATCCGGCGATCGTCATCTTCGCCCTGCTCTCGGGGGGCGCGGCGTTCGGCCTCCTCGGCATCGTGCTCGCGGTCCCGGTGGCCGCGACCTTGCGCCTCGTGCTCATCTACGTCCGGGCGAAGCTGCGCGACGAGGATCCCTTCGGGCCGCTCAGCGAGGAGCTCGCGACGGTCACCGATTCGGCCGGGGAAACAGCCACAGAGGCTGCCGGCGTGCGTTCCGGAGTGCGCGCGCACCCATAGCGGTCGACCGGGCGTAGCAGGCAGGCGGCGTCCGCGTTCCGCCTGAGCAGAGGAGGGAGTCGTGCGGGTGGCCCTCGCCATCGTGGTCCCGCTCGTCGCGGCACTCCTACAGGGGTCGGTCGTGCCATTCATCTCAATCGCCGGTTCGCGTCCAAATTTGGTTCTTCTCGCGGCCGCCTCGTGGGCCGTCGCCGCCGGCGCTCGCGAGGCCGTGTGGTGGGCGTTCCTCGGCGGGCTCGCGGCCGATCTGCTCTCGGGCGGACCGCTGGGCGCGACCGCGTTCGCGGCGCTCATTCCCGTCGCGGCGGTCGGCCTGCACGATGATCCACTCCGACCGCGCTCGGTTGTGATCGGCGCGCTCCTTGTCGGCGTCGCGAGCCTCGCCGCCGGCGTCCTCTACGTCGTCATCCTCGCGATGGCCGGGACCGCGGTCGGCGACTTCCCGCTCCTCGTGGCCTCGGCGGTGTCGACCGGCATCTACAACGGCGTCCTCGCGATCGCCACCTATCCGCTGGCACGAATGGTGCGTCGGGCAACTGAGAAGCAGGCATCCTTCACGAGGTCGGCATGGTGAGATCGGACGTTCGCGCGTTCCCGCGTCCGCGTCGCTTCATCGCGATGGGCCTCACGGTGCTCGTCGTCTTCACCGCCCTCACGGCCCGGCTGTGGGACCTGCAGCTCATCAACGGCGCGCACTACCGATCGCTCTCCGAAGAGAACCGCGTTCTGCGTCTTCCGGTCGACGCGGAGCGGGGGATGATCACCGATCGCAACGGCTACGTCCTCGCGCGTAACCTCCCGGGCTTCGCGGTGATGGTGCTGCCGGTCGATCTGCCGCGCGGGAAGCAGGACGCGCTCGTCGCGCAGCTCGGCGCCGTCCTCGGGCGCGACCCCGCGGAGATCACGAAGATCATCGACGAGCAGCGGATTCGCAATCCGTACGAGCCGGTGAAGGTCTCGGCGAAGCCGGTCGCGCGCGACATCGCGCTCGTTCTCTCCGAACGCCGCGAGCTCTTCCCTGGCGTCTCGGTCCAAGCACAGTCGATCCGCTCATACACCGATGCGGCGCTCTATTCACCGGTGCTCGGGTACGTCGGGCCGATCACCGAGGACGAGCTGAACGATCTCAAGGACCAGGGCTATCTGAACACGGCCCTCATCGGGCGCACCGGACTCGAGCTCACCTACGAGCGCTACCTCAAGGGCACACTCGGCTGGCGCGAGATCGAACGCGACGCTGCGCAGCGAGAGATCAAGACCCTCTCGTTCGCGCCGCCCGTCGCCGGGAATAGCGTCGTCACGACGATCGACGACCGGCTGCAAAAGCTCCTTGACACCGAGCTGCGCAAGGGCGTCGAGGAAGATCGCTTCACGCAGGCGGTCGGTGTCGCGCTCAACCCGCAGAACGGCGAGATCCTCGCGATGGTCTCCATCCCTGGATACGACAACAACTGGTTCGTGCAGGGCATCACGCCGGCGCAGATGGGGCAGCTCAACGCCGACGACCGGCATCCGCTGGTGAACAAGGCGATCGGCGAGATCTACCCGCCTGGCTCGACGTTCAAGATGATCACCGGTCTCTCCGCGCTCACCGCCGGCACGGCGACGCGCAACACGGTCGTGAACGTGACCTCGACAGTCATGACCGTGTCCGGCTTCAACTTCTACGACTGGCGCGCGCACGGACGGCTCGACTTCCTCAACGGTTTCGCGCACTCGAGCGACATCTACTTCTACACGCTCGCCGGCGGTAGTCCGATGGGCCCGGGCGTCGTCGGCGCGGGCCCGGTGAACATCGCGAAGTACGGGCGCATGCTCGGTTTCGGCGAGCGCACCGGCATCGACCTTCCCGGCGAGGCGCGCGGGATCATGCCCGACCCCGGATGGAAGCTCGCGACGTTCGACGAGGAATGGACGATCGGCAACACCTACCACGAGGCGATCGGCCAGGGCTACGTCGCCGTCACGCCACTACAGCTCCTCAACGCGTACGCGTCAGTCGCGAACGGCGGGACGGTGTACACGCCACATCTCCTCAAGGACGTGCGTGACGGCCAGGGCAACGTCGTCACGAAGTACTCGCCGCCGGCGCCGCCCCGCAAGCTCGAGATGAAGGCCGAGGATCTCCGCCTCATCCGCGAGGCGGCGCGGCGGGTCGTCACGATCGGCCACGCCTACATGCCGAACCTCAAGCTCCCGATCGCGGGCAAGACCGGCACCGCGGAGTTCGGCGCGTCGACCGGGAAGGACAGCGCGGGCCGGAATCGCCTCGGCTTCCACAACTGGTTCGTCTCGTTCGTGCCGCAGCAGGACAACACCGATCCGACGGCGCAGATCGCGATGGTCATCTTCACCTACGACTCGAGCCGCTCGCTGTGCGACTCGTGCATCAACCCGGCGGTGACGCTCACGCAGAAGATCTATGAGGCGTACCTGCTCGGAGACAAGAAGTGAAAAGGCCGAGCGACCAGTGCGGGGGGAGGGGCCCGAGGGGAAGGGGCCCCTCTTCAGCGACCGCAGGGAGCGTGTCAGCGAGCGACAGCGAGTGTGGCCGCGAGAAGCGAGTCCGCGCGCCAGCAGCGGTCTCCTACGCGAAGCGGAGAGATCGCGCGTGACCGTTAAGGCGCTCGACATCGGGCGCGCGTCCTCACCACTCCACGACCGCCCGCACCTGCGGCGGCTCGACCAGGTCGACCCGTACCTGCTCATCGCGACGCTGCTCCTCATCGGCTACGGGCTCGTCATGACCTACTCGGTGACCGCGGAGTCGCGCACGTTCACCGGCGACCCGATGCAGTTCGTTGTCCGCGGCGCGATCTGGGCGGCGATCGGCGTCGCGGCGATGGTCATCGTCGCGATGTTCGACTACGCCTGGCTTGGCACGTTCGCACCGCTGATCTATCTGCTCATGCTCGGCCTGCTCGTCGTCGTCCTCGCCATCGGCCGCGAGTCACTCGGCGCACAGCGCGCGGTGAACTTCGGCGGTCTCTCGTTCCAGTTCAGCGAGGTCGCGAAGGTGCTCGCCATCGTCGTCCTGGCGAAGTACTTCGCCGACCGCAGCGACCGGATCGGTTCGCCGCTGGTCATCGCCGGCGGCCTCGCGATGCTCGGCCCTGCGGTCGCCCTTGTGTACAAGCAACCCGACCTCGGGACGAGCCTCGTCTTCATCGCGATCTTCTTCGGCATCGCGTTCCTCGCGGGCGCGCGGGTCTGGCAGCTCGTCGGTCTCGTCGCCGTCGCCGGCGCGTCGTTCCCGCTCATCTGGTCTCTGCTCAAGCCCTACCAGCAGGAGCGGCTCCTCGCGTTCCTCAATCCGTACTCCGATCCGCAGGGGGCGGGCTGGAACATCATCCAGTCGCTCATCGCGGTCGGATCCGGTCAGGCGACGGGGAAGGGGCTCACGGCCGGGACGCAGTCGCCCCTCGGCTACCTGCCGATCGCGGAGTCGGACTTCGTCTTCGCCGGGCTCGCTGAGGACCTCGGGTTCGTCGGCGCGGTGATCCTCTTCGCTCTCTACATCGTGCTCATCTTCGCCGCGCTGCGCATCGCGTACCGCGCGCGCGATCCGTTCGGCATGCTCCTCGGCGGCGGCGTCGCCGCGATGCTGCTCTTCCAGATCCTCGTGAACGTCGGCATGGCGGTCTCACTGATGCCGGTCACGGGCATCCCGCTCCCGTTCATCTCGCACGGCGGCAGCTCACTCGTGTCGATCTGCTTTGCGCTCGGTGTGCTGCAGAGTGTCTCGATGCGAAGAGAGGCGCCGGCGATCGGCTAGCGGAGCGCGAGTTCCGCGCCCGGCGATAACACGCGCGCAGCCTGGGGCACGTGCCAGCGCGGATCCCCGAAGCGGAACGGCGCCTCGCCCGCGCGAATGGCGCGAAGGAGCTCATCTCGCACCGCGAGCACGCGCTCACGCTCCGACGGTTCAAGCTGCTGCGCGAGGTCTTCGTCCTTCGACCAGGTGCGACCCGAGCGATGCATGACATCGACGTAGAGATCGACGTAGGTGAAGCTTGTCGGCGTGACGATGACTTCGCGAACGATGTCGATGTACATCTCGAGCGTGTCCTCTTCCCACACTGCCGCGACGAAGGGCTCGCCTGGCTTCCATACGCTGAGCGACGGGAATTCGCGTATCCACCGGCCGTTCACGTGGATGACGATCGTGTTCACCGGTGTCCAGATGCGGATCGCGCCGTCGTGATCGTCGAGGCGATACGCCTCCCAGACCGCGCGCGGTGACCCGTCGGGATGCCGTTTCTCGGCGCGGATCAGCCGATACATCCGCCTATACTTTGGTCACAAAGGCCGCGAACGGGAGCAGTACGCATAGTCCCTGAGCAAGAGAGCCGGCGGCGGTGCGAGCCGGTCGAGGGGAACGCGGAACTCGCCCGGGAGCCGCGAGGGTGAACTCGCAGTAGCCCTCGCCGGAGTCACGCCCGTTAGCCGCGTGCTCGAGCGGAGAGCGATCGGGGCTGTGGCGCAGTGGGAGCGCATCACACTGGCAGTGTGGGGGTCGCGGGTTCGAATCCCGCCAGCTCCACCCGACATGTTCGAATCGTTCTCAAGCGGGGTGGTACCGCGGAAGTCGCCTTCCGTCCCCTTACCGACGTCGTTCGGCGCGGGGCGGAGGGTTTTTTGTTTGGCCGGAACAAAATGGGTGAGCGATGAGCGGTTGATCCGCGAGGAGCGAGCTCAACGAGCGGAGTCGAGGCGGAGAGGCGCAGGCCGCGAGAGCGGGCCGAGCCGAGCGCGAAAAGTGGAAAGGAGGCGAGCGCGATGACCATCGAGAAGGAGCGGACGGAACGCTATGACCCGGCCACGATCGAGCCGAAGTGGCAGGAGGAATGGGTGCGCTCTGGCCTCCACGACACGCCGGACACCTCGGACAAGCCGAACTTCTACTTCCTGACGATGTTCCCGTACCCGTCGGGCGAGATCCACGTGGGCCACTGGTACGCGTTCGCGCCTCCCGATTGCGCCGCGCGGTTCATGCGCATGAACGGCCACAACGTCCTGTTCCCGATGGGCTTCGACGCGTTCGGCATCAACGCGGAGAACGCGGCGATCGATCGCAAGATCCATCCCGCCGTGTGGACCGAGAAGAACATGGCGCACATGCGCGACCAGTTCCGCCGCATGGGCACGGCGATCGACTGGCGTCGCGAGGTGATCACCTGCTACCCCGAGTACTACCGCTGGAATCAGTGGATGTTCCTGAAGCTGTACGAAAAAGGGCTGGCTTATCGCGGCGAGGCGCCGGTCAACTGGTGCCCGCGCGACGAGACGGTCCTCGCGAACGAGCAGGTCATCGGCGGCCGCTGCGAGCGCTGCGACACGCCGGTCGAGAAGCGGCAGATGACGCAGTGGTTCTACCGGATCACGAAGTACGCGGACGAGCTACTGCGCTTCGAGGGCCTGGACTGGCCCGAGCGCGTGCGCGTGCTGCAGACCAACTGGATCGGCCGCTCCGAGGGCGCGGAGATCACCTTCCCGGTGGAGGGTCATCCGGGCGCCGACATCAAATTCTTCACGACGCGACCGGACACGATCTACGGTGCGACCTTCATGGTGCTGGCGCCGGAGCATCCGCTGGTCGAGCGCATCACGACGCCGGCGCAGCGCGAGCAGGTCCGCAAGTACGTCGATCACGCGCGCAATATGGCCGAGATCGAGCGCACGACGGCGGAACGCGAGAAGACCGGCATCTTCACCGGCGCGTACGCGAAGAACGTCTTCACCGGCGAGCGCGTGCCGATCTGGATCGCCGACTACGTCCTGCTGGCGTACGGCACGGGCGCGATCATGGCCGTCCCGGCGCACGACGAGCGCGACTTCGCCTTCGCGAAGAAGTTCGGCCTCGAGATCCGCGAGGTCATCTCCGAGGACGGCAAGGAACACGGCGCGCTCGATGCGGCGTACGTCGGCGAGGGCGGAATGGTCCGGAGCGGTCCGTTCACCGGCACGCGGAGCGAGGTCGGGAAGAAGGCGATCGCCGACGAGGCGCGCAAGCGCGGCATCGGCGGCCCGTCGGTGACGTACCGGCTGCGCGACTGGCTGATCTCGCGCCAGCGCTACTGGGGCACGCCGATCCCGATCGTCCATTGCCCGACCGATGGCGCGGTGCCCGTGCCATACGACCAGCTGCCTGTCGAGCTCCCGCGCGACGTCGAGTTCACCGGCCGTGGTGGCTCACCGTTAGCCCACGTGCCGGCGTTCGTGAACACAACGTGTCCCAAGTGCGGCAAGCCGGCGCGCCGCGACACGGACACGATGGACACGTTCGTCGATTCGTCCTGGTACATGTATCGCTACGTCGATCCGAAGATCGACACGGCGTTCATGAACGCGGCGATCGGCAAGAAGTGGCTGCCCGTCCATCAGTACACCGGTGGCGTCGAGCACGCCATCCTGCACCTGCTCTACATGCGCTTCATGGCGAAGGCGCTGCGTGACCTCGGCGAGCTTTGGTTCGACGAGCCGGTCACGCGCTTCCGCTACCAGGGGACGATCGTCTTCAAGGGCCGCAAGATGTCGAAGTCGCGCGGCAACGTGCAGACGCCCGACGAATACGTGAAGCGCTATGGCGCCGACACGCTGCGCCTGTTCATGATGTTCATGGGTCCGTGGGTCGACGGCGCGGATTGGGACGCGTCGGGGATCGAAGGCGTGCACCGCTTCCTGCGGCGCGTCTGGGACATGGCATCGGCAGACCGGCAGCCCGCCGGCCCGCGCGAGGCGGAGCTCGACCGCAAGGTACAGCGCGCGATCAAGCGTGTGACCGAGGACGTGCGCACGTACTCGTTCAACACCGCGGTCGCGGCGATGATGGAGCTCTCGAACGCGCTGCAGAAGGGGGCTGGGCCGAGCCGCGATGAGGGCATCGCGACGATCGTCCTGCTGCTCGCGCCCTTCGCGCCGCACATGACCGACGAGCTCTGGCACAAGCGCGGCGGCCAGGGCTCGGTGCACCAGCAACGCTGGCCGACGTACGACGAGCTGATCGCCGCACCGGCCGAGCTGACCATCGTCGTGCAGGTGAACGGCAAGCTGCGTGACCGGATCGTCGCGCCGGCGGGTTCCTCGGAGGACGCGCTGCGCAGCGCCGCTCTCGCGAGCCCGAAGGTGCGGGCGGCACTGGCGGGTGCCTCGCCGAAGAAGGTCATTGTCGTGGCCGACCGTTTGGTGAGTATCGTCACGCGGTGACCCCGGAGATCCGTCTCGGCGCCTTGTGCGACCACGCGCTCGTCGGACAGGACGGCAAGGTGAGTTTGCTCGGCATCTTCCGCAATATCAGCGTGAGCGGGCTGCCGGCGCAGCATCCGCGCATGTTCCTCGTCGCGATCCTGGGCCTCGACGTCGGGCCGCATACGGTCGTTGTCCGGCTGCTCCGTCCCGACGGCCAGCAGGCCATGCCGAACCCGCCCGAGATCAGCGTGCACGCCGCGGCCGGCCAGGACGTGAACGTGATCGTCGAGCTCAACAACATGAGCTTCACGACGTACGGCATGCACCGCTTCCAGGTGAACATCGACGGCGAGGCCGTTGGTGAGCTTCCCGTCACGATCGCGCAGATGCAGCCGCCGGGAGATCGTCGCAAGTCCAACTAGTCCGTCACACATTTTGGTGACGGCTTGTCACATGAATATGTGACGGCGTCGGGCTTCTCACGCGCGCCGCGAGCCGTCAGCGTGCGCGCATGCCACGGATCGTCGTCTTCGCCGTCGTCGGTGCTCTGGGGCTCGGCATCGCGTTCGCGCTTTTCCGGTCGCGCGCGCCCGCGGCGGTGCCGATCGCGGTCGTGGAGGAGACCGCCGCCCCGACGCCTGTCCCGCTCATCGTGGTCGACGTCGGGGGTGCCGTCGCACGCCCGGGCATCGTCCGTCTCTCGTACGGGACACGCGTCGCGGATGCGATCGCGGCCGCCGGTGGGTTGGCCCCTGACGCAGACGTCGCGAGCCTGAACCGCGCCGCGCTGTTACGTGATGGTGCCCGCGTGTACGTGCCGCACTACGGTGAGACGCCACCGGCGGGCAGCCTCGGCAGCGAATCGGAGACGAAGATCGACCTCAACCACGCGGGTGCGGCCGAGCTGGAGTCGCTGCCGGGCATCGGCCCCGCGACGGCGTCACGCATCGTGCGCTCGCGAGATCAACGGCCGTTCGGCAAGGTCGACGAACTGCAGACGCGCGGGCTCGTCACGGCGCGCGTGCTCGCCGACATCCGCGACCTACTGACGCTCCGCTGAGGATCCTGTTCGCCGCGCCCTTGTGCCCCGCGGCTGTCGCCGCCGCGGTCGCGGCGCTCGTGCTGCGCCTCGACCTCTTTGCAGGTGCCGCGTGCTCGCTCGCGATCATGGCCATCTGCACGTTCCTCGCCGTCGCGAGCGTCGATCGACGCCGCATCGCGTGGACGCTCGCGGCGATCTCTGCGGCGGCGGCGCTCGCGCACACGGTCATGCCGATCCCGCTCTGGCCGGAGCTCGCGAACCTCGGGTTGCCTCGCGCCGCGCTGGCGAGTCCACTTGCGGTCCTCGTCCCAGCGCCAGAGAGCGCGCTCCTCCTCGGGATCGTGCTCGGTGAGCGAAGTGGCATACCCGCGCAGCTGTCGCAGGCATTCGCCGCGAGCGGCACCACTCATCTCCTCGCGATCTCCGGCTTCAACATGACCCTCGTCGCGACGGTGGTCGCGCTCTCGCTCCGCGGTCGCACCGGACCGGTGGCGCGCGCGCTCCTCTCAGTGGCCGCGGTCGCGCTCTATAGCCTGCTCGTCGGACTTCAGCCGAGCGTGCTGCGCGCGGCGCTCATGGCCACCGTCGCCGCATGTGGGACGATCAGCGGCAGGCGCGCGGCGACAGCGAACGCGCTGTGCGCCGCGGTCGCCTTCATGCTCGTCGCGGATCCAGGGTCGATCGACGATCTCGGCTTCCAGCTGTCCGCGCTCGCGACCGCGGGCCTTGTGCTGTGGCAGGCGTCGCTTGCCGAACGACTCGAATTCCTTCCGGGTGTCGTCGGGCAAGGCATCGCGACGACGCTCGCGGCGACCGCGCCGACGCTGCCGCTCGTCGCGGCCGCCTTCGGGCGCCTCTCACTCGTTTCGCCGCTCGCGAACCTCGTGTGCGTGCCGCTCTTTCCTCTGCTCATGCTCGCCGGCGCTGCGACGAGCCTCGCCGGGGCGCTCTCGCTGGACCTCGCGCGACCCGTCGCGCTCGTCGCCTGGGCCGGCGCGTGGGCACTGCGATCGACCGTCGAGATCTCTGCCGCACTCCCGCTCGCGTCGCTGAGCGTGCCGACCGGCGCACCGACGTTCGTCGCGGTCACCCTCATCGAGATCGCCGCGATCGCAGCTGCGCGGCGAGTCGGTCGCATGCGCGTCACGTTGCCCCGGATCGCGCTCACGGACCGATCGGGAGCGCTCATGCGCACGACCGGAGTCGCGTGGACACGCACGACAGCGGCGATCGCGCTCGCGATCGCGGTCGTGCCGGCGCTGCTTGTGACCGCGTGGCCCGCAGGCTCCGCGAGCGTCCGCGTCGTCGCGCTCGATGTCGGGCAGGGGGACGCGTATCTCGTCGATGCCGGTGGCGTCCTCGCGCTGATCGACGGCGGCCCCGATCCGTCGCGGATCCTCGACGAGCTCGGTGCGACGCTCGCGCCGTGGCAGCGTCGCCTCGACGTCGTCGCGCTGACGCACGCGCATGCCGATCACGGCGCGGGGCTCATCGCTGTGCTCGAGCGATACGACGTCGGGCTTGCGCTCGAGCCCGAGGGGCTGAACGCCGGCCCGCTGAATGACCTGTGGTCGGCCGCGATCGCCAAACGAGGTGTCGAGCGCCGCGCCGTGCACGCCGGCATGCGCGTCGCGCTCGGAGACGCGAGCATCGCCGTGCTCGCGCCGGATCCCGACGTCGGCGTGGACGTGCCGTCGCTGGTGCTGCGCGTCACGCGCGGGACGTTCTCCGCGCTGTTCACCGGCGACGCGGTCGACGACGCGCTGCGCCTGCTGCTCGATCATCCGGATCGCCTGCGCTCGCGCGTATACGTGCCGCCGCATCACGGCGCGGAGACGCCGTTCGCGGCAGCGCTGCGTGCCGCAGCGCGTCCCGAGGCGGCGCTCATCTCTGTCGGGGCAGGGAACCGGTATGGTCATCCCACGGCGGCGACGCTCGCGGCACTTGCGGGGGTACCGACGTACCGCACCGATCAAGACGGGACGGTGGAGATCGCACTTGATGGCGCAGGCCTCGTCGTCCGCACCCACGCGAACGCTCTACCTGCTCCACGGCGAGGACTCGTTCCGTATCCGGCTCCGCGCGGGTGAGTTGATCAGCGCGCTCCTCGCTGGCTCGACGCCGACGCGCGGTGACCTCGCGTCGCGCGAGCTCACACCGACGTCGACCGCGTTTGGACTCGTCCGTATCGATGCGCGCAGCGCGGATCCGGACGAGATCGTCATCGCCGGGCAGTCCCAGGGACTCTTCGCCGCGCCGGACGAGCGACGCGTCGTCCTCGTCGAGCACGCCGAGGCGCTCGCGCGCACGGATGTCGTCGAGCGCTTCCCGGAAGACGCGGCGCTCGTGCTCGTTGCGCCCGAGCCCATGCGCTCGAATCGAACGCGCGCGCGGAGGACGAAGCCCGCAGCTCCCGCGGAGATGGCGCTCCTCGATCTGGTCGAGAGCGCGGGCGGCACGGTCGAGCGATACGACCGGCTACTGCCACCGGACGTCGTCCGCTGGATCGCTGCGCGAGCGAAGCTCGCCGCTGTCACGCTACGCCCGGACGCGCTGGACACGCTCGCTTCGGCCGTGGGCGGAGATACCGATCGCATCGAGAACGAACTCGGAAAGCTCGCCGCGTGGGCGAACGGAGAACCGGTGACCGCAAGCGACGTGCGCGCGCTGGTGTCGGGAGCGATCGAGTCGGACGTGTTCGAGCTCACCAAGGCGGTCGTGCGCCGCGACATCCGAACCGCGGCGCCGCTCCTCGAGCGGCTCCTGGGCGAAGGGAACGCGCCTCAGCAGATCCTCGCGCTGCTCCTCTGGCAGTTTCGCGTCCTGCTCTTCGCGTCGCGCGATCCGCGCCCACCGGAGGCGGAGCGCATGGCGAAGGCGATCCGGTCGTCGGCCGGCGCGATCCTGCGGTACACGCAATACGCGCGCGGGCTCGGGCCGAAGGACATCACGCGCGCGTACGAGGCGCTCTACGCCTGTGACATCTCGATCAAGACGGGACGAGCGGACGATGACGAGACCGCGCTCCTGCTTTGCGTGATGGATCTGTGCGGCGTGCCCGGAGCCGACTACCGCGATTTCTTACTTGCCGAGGCGCCCAAGCGAGGCGGCTGAGAGGGCGACCCGAGCGCAACGCGCGACGCGCTAGACGCTCGCGCGCGTTCCGATCATCGGGTCGACAGTGTCAGCGCTTCGCGGGCGCCGCGGCGGGCTTCGCCTCCTGCGTCTTGCGATAGTCGTCGAGGAATCGCTTCTGGCCCGCCTCGGTCAGCGGGTGATTGAACATCTGCTTCAGCACCGAGAACGGCAGCGTCGCGATGTCCGCGCCGGCCAGCGCGGCCTGCGTGACGTGCATCGGGTTGCGCATCGACGCGGCGAGCACCAGCGTCTTGATCTCCTGCTGGCGGTATGCGGCGACGATATCGGCGACGACCTTCATGCCGTCCTCGTTGATGTCGTCGAGCCGGCCCGCGAACGGGCTCACGATGTACGCGCCGATCGCCGCAGAGAGCAATGCCTGATTCACCGAGAAGCAGAGCGTCACGTTGACGCGGGTGCCTTCCACCGCGAGCACCTTGCCAGCCGCGAGGCCGTCCGGCGTCATGGGCACCTTCACGATGACGTTGCGATGCCATGACGCGAGCCGCCGTCCCTCGACGATCATGTCGTCGCGCTTCTCGGAGACGACCTCGGCCGAGACGTTGCCGATGATCTGGCAGATGCGCTTGACCTGTTCCTCGTGGTCGTGGCCTGCCTTCGCGATCAGCGTGGGGTTCGTCGTCACGCCATCGATGACGCCCCACCCGACCGCTTCTTCGATCTCCTCATAGACGGCGGTGTCGAGGAACAGCTTCATCGCTCAGCCTCCTGCAGCGCGGGTGCCGGGACCTGTGCCCGCCCGTTGGCCCGAGCGTACTCGACGCTCGCCGCGATGAATGACGCGAACAACGGATGCGGGCGGTTCGGCCGCGATTTGAACTCGGGATGGAACTGCGTGCCGAGGAAGAACGGATGGTCGGGGAGCTCGACGATTTCGACCAGTCGGCCGTCCGGCGAGAGCCCCGTGAAGCGCATGCCATGCTGCGCGAGCAGCTCGCGGTACGCGTTGTTGAACTCGTAGCGATGACGGTGGCGTTCGAGCACGATCGGCTGCGCGTACGCGCGAGAAGCGAGCGAGCCGTTCTCGAGCACGCAGGGGTAGCTGCCGAGGCGCATCGTCCCGCCCTTGTCGGCGATGTCACGCTGCTCCGGCAGGAGGTCGATCACCGGGTGCGGCGTGAACGCGTCGAACTCCGTCGAGTTGGCGTCCTCGGTGCCGAGCGCGGTGCGCGCGAGCTCGATGACCATGCACTGCATGCCCATGCAGAGGCCCAGCGTCGGCACCGCTCTCTCGCGGCCGAAGCGCACCGCGTGGACCTTTCCCTCGATGCCGCGATAGCCGAAGCCGCCGGGCACGACGATGCCATCGAGCCCGATGAGCGGCTCGACGTCGCGGTCACGCTCGAGGCGTTCGCTATCGATCCACGAGATCTTCACGTCGCAGCCCGCGGCCCATGACGCGTGCTTCACCGATTCGGCGACGGAGAGGTACGCATCGGTGAGCTCGATGTACTTGCCGACGAGGCCGATGCGGAGCGGGATGCGCGCGCCGCGGATGCGCTCGGTGAGCGTGCGCCACTCGGCGAGATCGGGCTCGCGCGCTCGCTCGCTCAGGCCGAGCTCGTCGACGACGATCCGGCCGAGGCCGGCTTCCTCGAGCATCAGGGGCACGGCGTAGATCGACCAGGCGTCCGGCTCGGAGATCACGTTGTCCGGCTTCACGTCGCAGAAGAGCGCGATCTTCTCGCGCAGCTCCTCGTCGATCGGCTCATCGGCGCGAGCAATGAGGACGTCGGGCTGGATGCCGATCGCCCGCAGCTCGCGGACCGAGTGTTGCGTCGGCTTCGTCTTCAGCTCGCCGGTCGCGACGCGCGGCAGGAGCGAGAGGTGGATGTAGAGCACGTTCTGCTTGCCGACGTCGTTGCGGAACTGCCGGATCGCCTCGAGGTAGGGGAGCGACTCGATGTCGCCGACCGTACCGCCGACCTCAACGAGCACGAGCTCGGCCTGCTGCTCTCGCGCGACACGGTGGATGCGTTCCTTGATCTCGTTCGTGACGTGCGGGATGACCTGCACCGTCGCGCCGAGATAGTCACCGCGCCGCTCCTTCGCGATGACCGCGTTGTAGACCTGGCCGGTGGTGAGATTCGACGCGCGCGTCACGTTGCGATCGATGAACCGCTCGTAGTGGCCGAGATCGAGATCGGTCTCCGCGCCGTCCTCGGTGACGAATACTTCGCCGTGCTGGTACGGCGACATCGTTCCCGGATCGACGTTGAGGTACGGATCCATCTTGAGCGACGCGACTGAGAGACCTCTGGCCGCGAGGATGCGCCCAAGCGAAGCTGCGGTGATGCCCTTACCAAGAGAGGAGGCGACCCCGCCGGTCACGAAAACAAACTTCGGCAAGGCGACGACCTCCGGGGTTTTTCCAATGTTAGCCCATGCGAGGTGACGCGCGGAAATCAGCCCGGATTCAGTCGCAAGCTCTGGAGCAGGACAAGACGCGGTCTCTCGGTGCCCGACGTGGCGGGCTCGCTCTCGATCTCGATCGGATCCTCGAAACGACAGTCAGACAAGTTGCCGTCGAAGCGCAGCGCGCGAAAGCGCGCGTCGCGCAGCATGCCGACGTCGCCGGCGTGCTCGACGATCGCGACGAGCTTGGGACGCAACCACCGCGTACCGCTGCGCATCGCGAGCGGCGTCGCGAACGGCGACGCGCTTGCGGCGAACGCGCGCGTCGCTTCGTCGAGCCAGTGCGCGAGGAACAGCGGCACGTAGGCCTCGCCGGCCATGACGAGCGTGCCGCGATCGTCCGCGAACATGCCGCAGAGCGCGCGCATCGTGCCGCCGGTGGTGTCCTCGACGAGGCCACCGAGCACGACGTCGGCGCGCGGGTTCACGTGGCATTTGAGCCAGTCGCCGGTGCGCGTTCCCGGCACATAGGCGCTCGACTTGCGCTTCGCGACGATGCCCTCGAGGCCGTACTCGGCGACGACCTCGAGGAACGGCTCGCCGTCGGCGTCGAGGTGATCGGGCACGCCGATCGTGCGACCGCGCAGCTCGAGGTCTCGCAGCCGGCGCCGTCGCTCGGTCAACGGACGCCCGAGCAGCGCCCGGCGGTCGAGGTAGAGAAGATCGAACGCGACGAAAACGGGCCCGAATCCGCGTTTCGCGCCGCGCGGGCCGAGGCGTCCGGCGAGGAGGTCGTAGCTCGGACGGCCGCGCGAATCACACACGACGATCTCGCCGTCGAGCAGCGAGCCCTCAGGGATCGGGAGCTGCGCGAGCTCGGGTACGAGCGGCAGGAGGTCGCCGCCGTTGCGGTCCGTCACGTGCAGGACGCCGTGATCGCGCGAGGCCGTCGCGCGAATCCCGTCCCACTTCAGCTCGAAGAGGTACTCCGACGAGTTGAACGCCCACGCCGCCTGGCGCGGACGCATCGGCGCGAGATCGCGCGGCAGTCCGATCCGCGCGTCGTTGACGTCGAGGAGGGTGGGGTGCTCGCCGCGCTCTTCTTCGGGCGATGGCACTTGTCGAGGATATCGAGCGTCGCTTGCGTCGCTTGCGTGACCGCTCAGGCGACGCGTCAGGATGCCTTGCGGCGTTTTTCCTTCGACGCGGAGGCCGTCGCTTTCTTGTGTACGAGCGACTCGTGACCACCACGTCCCGCGCGGCCGGTGGCGAGCTCGCCCTTCTTCGCCTTCTCGACGCTCGCCTTGAGCGCCGCCATGAGGTCGACGACCGTCGTCTCGGCCTCCGGCTCCGGCGCGGCGATGACCTCGCGCTTCTCGACCTTCGCCTCGACGAGCTCGAGCACGGCCTTCTTGTACTCATCGGTGTACTCGGACGGCTCGAACTTCGTCGCCATCATGTTCACGAGGTTCTCCGCCATCTTCAGCTCCGCGGGGCTGACCGTTGGATTGTCGATGTCGAGATCCTCGGTCGAGCGGATCTCGTCGGGCCAGTGAAGCGTGTTGAGCACCAGCGCCCCGTCGTAGCCGCCGATCGAGACAAGGCGCTCACGCTCGCGCAGCGCGAACTTCGCGATCGCGACGCGGCCGGTCTTCTCGAGCGTCTTCTTGAGGAGCGCGTACGGCTTCGCCGCGGCCTTCTCCGGCTCGAGGTAGTACGCGGATTGGATGTACAGCTCCTCGGGGATCTCCTGCTTTTCGACGAAGCCGCTGATATCGATCGCCTTGCTCGAGCGGAGCGGCAGCTTCTCGAGGTCCTCGTCGGTCAGCTCGACGTAGTTGCCCTTCTCGTACTCGTACGCGCGGACGACGTCGTTCCACGCGACCTCGTGGTCGCCCTCGGCGCACCAGCGCTTGTTCTTGATGCGCGACTTGTGCTCCGGGCAGAGGAGATTGAAGGAGACCTTGCTCGAACTCTCCGTCGCGAGGTAAAGGCGCACGGGGATGGCGACCATCCCGAACGAGAGGACCCCGCGCCAGATCGATCGAGGCATGTCACACTCCCCGGCCGCTTGTGGCTTTTTTGCGCGCGGCTTGCCGCGCGAATCGTAACCGGCCGTGTCAAGGGGCAGTATGCCATCGATGACCAGCACACGCGGCGGTCTGCGCCAGGGCGTCCTCGGGATCCCGTTCTACTTCGTCGCCGTCGGAGCGGGACACATCTGGCTCGCTCTGCAGTACACCGCTCGCACGGAGGGAATGGCGCGAGACGGCCAGGCCTTCAGCGGCGGCGCCGTCCTTGGTGTCGGCTTCATCTTCCTCGGGCTCATCACGATGGCGATCGCCATCGGCTTCGAGCGCAGCGGTGCGGCATTCGCGCGCGGCGCCGCCGTTGGCCTCGCCGTCGCTGCGGCCGTCGTCGCCTACACGGCGATCCGCACAGCGATTCAGGGATACGACACCGGCGGCACGCCGGGTGAGCTGCGGTGCATCGTCGAACAAGGACGTGAGCTCTGTCCGCCCGGCGACGGCACGTGGATCAGGGACGCGCGTCTCGATCCGACGGTCATGCTCGTCGCCAGCCTTTTCGCCTATCTGGTCGCGCACGCCGTGGCGCGCGGCGGCGGGCTCCGCGTCCTGGCGAGGTCGACCGCCCGCTAGGCGCGCTCAGCTCGCGATGGCCTTCTCCGCGAGCGACGTCGGCAGCATGCCCGCGCCGGTGAGCGCGTCGTGGAACGCGCGCAGCGCAGGGCGATCGCTGGCGCCGCGCTTCGCGAGCCAGCGCGTACGGATGTCGATGATCTCGAGCATCCCGGTGAGGTAGCTCGAAGCCTGCGTCGGCCACGAGCAGTAGCGGCCGACCTCCGCGCGCGCGTTCGGCTCGGTGAGGTTGCCCTTCTCGACCATGTGCTTCACGGCGTCGTCGAACGTCATCTCGTTCATGTGCAGGCTCGTGTCGACGACGATGCGCGCCGCGCGGAAGATCGTCGCCTCGTACTGATAGAGCAGGTGTTTCGGGTCGGTGAAGAAGCCCTGCTCGCGCATGACGCGCTCGGCGTAAAGGCCCCAGCCCTCATTGAAGTACGGCGTGCCGTAGACGCGACGCACCGGTGATGGGTTCAGCTTCGCCATCACGAGGTGCCAGTGGTGTCCGGGATACGCCTCGTGGACCGCGGTGGTCGGGATGCCGGCGCTGCAATTTCCCTCAAGACGCTTCTGCACTTCCTCCGGCGGGGTCCCATCCGGCGGGAACGGCACGAAGAAGTGGCCGTGCAGCGTGTCCTTGAACGCCGGCGGACGGTTGTATGACGCGACCGCGAGGATCGGACGCTGGAAGGGCGGCGACGGCTCGACCGTGCACATCTCACCCTTCGGTAGCGTGACGAGGCCGGTGTTGCGCAGGAACGCGCGCGCCTTCTCGGTCCACTCCTCGTATTCCTGTCGCATCCCCTCGGGCGTCGGCGCATGGATCTTGTTCAGTCGCTCGCAGGTCTCCTGCCACGTGCCACCGTCGATCTCCTTCGCGATCCGGTTCGCTTCCACCGAGAGCAGATCCCACTGCTCGCGTCCCTTCTCACGCAGCTCGCGCGTGCCGAACGGGAGCATCTCCTTCTCGCGCAGCAGCGCGCTGTAGGTCTCCTCGCCGACTGCGTAGTCGCCTTTCGCGTCGGCCTTCCGTTGGTCAAGGAAGGCCGCGAATTCCTCGAACGCGCTCGCCGCCTTCGCGCCGGCCTCGAGGAGACGCTGCTTCGCCGCGGGCTCCTTCACCTCCGCCGGCACGAGCTCGCGCGCGTACTTCGCGGCCGCGCGCGCCTGCCCGACAGCCCGCTCGAGATACACACGCGGCGTGCGCAAGAGATCGAGGTTCGCGATCCCGTCGGCGATGTTGCGCGGGACCTGCGCGAGCCGCGCGGCGGCGGCTTCGGCGAGCTCGCGCTCGGGGCGGAGTCGATGGAGGAAGAGCGAGAAGACGCCGTTGAGCCCCGGGTTCAGGTACGTCGCCGGCTGCCGGCGCCACATCTCCAGGGGCTGAGTGATCTGACGGCCGCGCAGGACCGAGACAAGCAGGTCGCGGTCGATGCGCTCGGCCGCCGAGAGCCCATCGTCCGCGACCGCGCGAAAGCGGCCGAGCCACGCGTTGTCGGCGTCGATGCGCGCGCGGATCGCAGGTTCACTGACATCGTCGAGACGCTCGTCGTATTCGGTGAGGCCGAGGCTCGACGCGAGGGTGGGCGAGTCGTCGTACTCCTCCTTCAGGAACGAATCGACGAGCGAGGCGAACGACGACGGCAAGGCACGCCCTCCTTCAGTCGGGCTGAACGGGCCCCTGCCCCCGCTCCAGGACAATGGGCTGGAGCGAAGCGTGAGCCTCACCGAGTACCAGCGCAAACGCGACTTCAAGCGCACGCCTGAGCCGAAGGGCAGGCAGCCCAAGGCGGTGCCGTCGCGTCGCTACGTGGTGCACCGGCACCATGCGACGCGGCTCCACTGGGACGTGCGTCTCGAGATGCACGGCGTGCTTGCGTCGTGGGCGGTGCCGCAGGGCCCGCCGCTCGAGGGCGGCAAGCGACGCCTGGCCGTGCACACCGAGGATCACCCGCTCGAGTACCTCACCTTCCACGGCGTCATCCCCGACGGCTACGGCGCGGGGACGATGACGATCTGGGACGAGGGCACGTACGACCTACTCAAGGACAGCGAGAGCGAATACAAGGTCGCGTTCCACGGCCAGCGGCTCGAAGGCGAGTGGGTCCTCGTGCAGACGAAACAGAACGAGGGCCGCGACTGGCTGATGATCAAGCACGGCCCGGTCGCGAAGGATCACATCCTCGATTCGAAGATCTATCCGATGCTCGCGATCACTGCGGACGAGCCGTTCGATTCGCCGGACTTCGCGTTCGAGCCAAAATGGGATGGCGTCCGCACGCTCGCCTTCGTTGACGGCGGCGTCGTGCGTCTCCAGACGCGCAACCTGCTCGACTGCACCGCGCAGTACCCCGAGGCGCATCAGATCGCGGAGGCGCTCACGGGCGCGTACCAGGCGATCGTCGACGGCGAGATCGTCGCGCTCGACGACAAGGGCGTGCCGTCGTTCCAGAAGCTCCAGCCGCGGATGCATCAGCGCAACGAGTCGGAGCTGCGACGACTTCGTAAGTCGACGCCGATCATCTATGAGGTCTTCGATATCCTCTGGGCGGACGGGCGCGACCTCACGAAACGGCCGCTGCGCGAGCGGCAGCAGCTCCTCGACGAGGCGCTCACGCCGATGGGGAACATCCGCCGCTCAGAGCAGTTCATCGGGACCGGCACCGCGCTCTTCACCGCGGTCCAAGAGCAGGGACTCGAGGGGATCATCGCGAAGCGCCTCGACTCGCCCTACGCGACGACGCGGTCGGCGGCGTGGGTGAAGATCAAGGCCTTTCGCACGATGGAGTGCGTGGTCGGCGGGTGGACCGAGGGACTGGGCGGTCGCGCGCAGGGTCTCGGCGCGCTGCTCCTCGGCATCTACAAGGATGACAAGCTCATTCCGGTCGGACATGTCGGCAGCGGATTCGACGAGCGCACGCTGAAGGAGCTGCTCGCCACGCTGAAGGAGCGCGAGGTCGCGCGGTCACCGTTCGCGGCCGAGGTGCGAGCGAACACCACACCGCACTGGTGCGAGCCGGAGCTCGTATGCGAGGTGCGGTACGTGGAGATGACGCGCGATGGCACGCTCCGCGCGCCGAGCTACCGGGGTCTGCGTGCGGACGTCGATCCGAAGGAGTGCACCGGCGAGGAGCATCGTGAGTCCACGAAGAGTGCGTTGAAGGCGGCCGCGCGCGCGAGCGCCGAGGAGACAGGCGATGGTGTCGTGACGTCAAAAGGAACGTCAGAAAGCGCGCAGCAGCGCGTGCCAAGCGTGCTGACGATCGACGGCCACTCGATCCGGCTCACGAATCTCGAGAAGGTCATCTTCCCCGAGGACGGCTACACGAAGGCCGACCTCATCCGGTACTACACCGAGGTCTCGCCGTACCTGCTGCCGGTCATCCACGACCGGCCGCTCACGCTCAAGCTCTTCCCAGACGGAATCGCGTCGATGCACTTCTATCAGAAGGACAAGCCCGGTTTCACGCCGAAGTGGATCGACACGTACGTCGACACCACCGCGGATCGCGAGGGTGGGATCGACTACATCCTCGGGAACAACCTCGCGACGCTCGTATGGCTCGCCAACTACACCGCGATCGAGATCCACCCCTGGCTCTCGCGCGTCGACATGCCCGACAACCCGGACATCGCGATCATCGACCTCGACCCGTCGGCCGGAGCGACCTGGGACGACGTGAAGGAGACCGCCGAGCTCACCAAGAGCGTCCTCGATGATCTCGACATCGTCGGGTTCCCGAAGACGACCGGATCGCGCGGCATCCACATCTACGTCCCGATCGGGCGCAAGTACACGTTCGAGGAATCGCGCGGGTTCGTGTTCGACGTCGGGCGGATCGCGCGCGAGAAGAAGCCGAAGCTTGTGACGCTCGAGACGGTGAAGGATCGCCGGCGCGGCGTGTACATCGACTACCTGCAGAACGTGGGCGGCAAGACCACCGCGGGCGCGTACAGCGTGCGTCCCATTCGCCGCGCGCCGGTGTCGGCGCCGCTCGTCTGGGACGAGATCGCCTCGCTCGGCCGTCCCGACGCGTTCACCATACGCAACATGGGCGAGCGGCTCGCCGCGACGGGCGATCTCCTCGCAGGGATGCTCGACCTCGAGCAGAGACTGCCGCGCGCGTCGGTCTCGGTCCCCGCGAAGCCGACCCGCGTCGCGACAAGAAAGAAATGAGTCGCGCGACGAGCGGAGGATGACCCGCGCGGCCGTCCTCGCTCCCGGCTACGGCGGCAGCGCGACGCAGCCGATCCTGCGTTCGCTCACGAAAGCGCTCGCCGCGTACAACATCGACGCGCTGCCCATCACGTTCCGCACGAGCGGCAGGCGGCCGAGCCGCGACTACGCCGATGAGCTCGCGGACCTGCGCACCGCGCGTGACGAGCTCCGGCAGTCGCATCACCTCGTTGCGCTCGTTGGTCGCAGCTTCGGCGGACGGATGTGCGCGTTCCTTGCCGAACAGGAGCCGCCCGACGCGCTCGCGATCGTCGGACATCCCATCGCGCCGCCGGGACGGCCGCGTCCGCGCGACGAATCCGCGCTCGCCGCGACGCGCTGCCGGACGCTCGTCGTGCAGGGCAGCGAGGACGAGCTCGGCCCCGTCGCCGTGCTCGAGCGCATCGCGGGCCAGTCGCCGCTCATCGACCTCATCGTCATTGCCGGTGCCGGACACGAACTCGGCTCGCACGAACGCGAGGCGGTGGAGCACGTCGCACGCTGGCTCGACGCCGCGCTACGTTAGCGGCGCGACAGTCCGCGCTATCCCTCCGGGTCGCCTTCACAACTCCTTCATCGCGTAGCGCGACGCTCGTCTCACGCAAACAAAGGAGACGAACGCATGAACACCGCACGAGCCATCGCGATCCTCGTCCTCGCCGTCGTCGTCGGCCTGGTCGGCTACCAGATCGGCGTCACGCAGAACATCGCCGCGCAGCTCCCTGCCGCCAGCGGCGCGCCCGTCCCGTACTACTACCCGTACCACTGGGGCTTCGGCTTCGGGTTCGGGATCTTCGGCTTCCTCTTCTGGATCCTGGCCATCTTCCTGTTCTTCGGTCTGCTTCGCGCCGCGTTCGGCGGCGGCCGTGGCTGGGGCCACCGCTACGGCTACATGCATGGGCCGTGGAGCGACGAGGCCCGCGCGCGCATGGAGGATCTTCACAAAGAGCTTCATGGCGAGAAGCCCGCAGCGCCTCGCAGCGGCGGTACGTCATCGAGCCCATAGCATCCCCGCGATGAAGACGGTCCTCGTCGTCGACGACGAGCCGAAGATCGTTCAGCTCACGCGGGATTACCTGGAGCACGCGGGCTTCCGCGTCGCGAGCGCCTCCGATGGCAAGGAGGCGCTCGCATCGTTCCGCCGGGACGCACCTGACCTCGTCGTGCTCGACCTCGGATTGCCGACGCTCGACGGTCTCGACGTCGCGCGTGCCATCCGCAAGAGCTCGAACGTGCCGATCGTCATGCTCACCGGCCGTGGCGACGAGACCGATCGCGTGGCCGGGCTCGAGCTCGGGGCCGACGACTACGTCACCAAACCGTTCAGCCCGAAGGAGCTCGTCGCGCGCGTCCGCGCGGTCCTGCGGCGCTCGGAGCTCGCGTCGAACCCCGCCGATGTCGTGCGCGCCGGTGATGTCACCCTCGACGTGCCCCGTCTCTCCGTGAAGGTGAAGGATCGCGGAGTCGAGCTCACGCCGACGGAATTCCAGCTGCTGCTCGCGCTTGCGCGCTCGCCGGGCCGTGTCTTCACGCGTGCCCAGCTGCTCGACGCGGTGCACGGGGTCGCGTTCGAGTCGTACGAACGCGCGATCGACGCGCACGTGAAGAACATCCGTCGCAAGCTCGAGCCTGATCCGCGCGAGCCGCGGTATCTCCTCACCGTGCACGGTGTCGGCTATCGCTTCGCGGACGAAAAATGAGCGAGGAGCAGTCGACACGCCCTAGGTGGCGTCACGGCCGTCCGCCGTGGGCGCGCGAGTGGCGCGAAGGCGATGCGCGTCCGTCATGGTGGCCGGCGAACGAGCCGTTCCCGCCGCGCGACTGGCCGCGCATGCGACCTCGATTCATGCGGCGCGTCGCCTTCTTTGCGTTCCTCGCGTTCCTTTTCTTCGCGTTCCTCGTCGCGGTCTTTGTCACAGTGCTCATCAACTTCTTCAGCCCAGCGACGCGGGGCGGCCCTCATCCGATCGTGTTCGTGATCGCCGGGCTCTTCCTCCTCATGGTCGTGTTCAACATGGGCCGCCAGGGCGTCCGTCGATTCGCGGCGCCGCTCGGCGACCTCGTCGACGCGGCGGAGCGCGTCGAGCGCGGCGACTACAGCGTGCGTGTGGAGGCACGAGGCCCTCGGTCGCTGCGCGCGTTCGCCAGCGCGTTCAACGCGATGAGCGCGCGACTCGAGCGCAGCGAGGAGGAGCGACGCCGTCTGCTCGCCGACGTCACGCACGAGCTCCGCACACCGCTCACGGTCGTCCAGGGGAACGTCGAAGCGCTCATCGACGGCGTGCATCCACCGGACGAGACGCATCTGCGCGCGATCCTCGATGAGACGCACGTCGTCGCGCGGCTCATCGATGACCTGCGGACGGTCTCGGTCGCGGAAGCTGGTGCACTTCCTCTGCATCGCGAGTCGACCGATCTCGGTGCGCTCGTGCGCGACATCATCGCGTCGTTCGATGCCACGGCGGGTTCGGCCGGCGTCATGCTCGCTGTCGACACCACAGGCAACCTGAGCCTCGACGTCGACCCGGTCCGTATCCGCGAGGTCCTGACGAACGTCGTCGCGAACGCGCTGCGCTACACGCCGGCCGGCGGTCGCATCACCGTTCACGCGACCGGCTTCGAACACGACGTCTCGATCGCCGTCGCCGACACAGGGCCAGGCATCGCACCCGATGTGCTCCCGCACATCTTCGAGCGGTTCACGAGATCAGCAGAGTCTCCCGGTGCAGGCCTGGGGCTCGCGATCGCGAAGAGCCTCGTCGTCGCGCACGGCGGAACGATCGACGCGAGGAGCGAACCCGGTCGGGGGGCGGAGATCCGTTTCACGTTGCCGCGCGGTACACCGTCATGAGCGCGGGACCGAAAGGCTACGGCGCCTTGTTCTCCTCGGGGTTGTCCATCTGCGCCCGTTGGAGCTTGCCCGAGTAATCGACGTAGATCGACTTCCACTCCGAATAGACGTCGAGCGCCGCGCGACCCGCTTCGCGGTGGCCGTTGCCCGTGGTCTTCATGCCGCCGAACGGGAGCTGGATCTCGGCTCCGATCGTCCCGGCGTTCACGTACACGAGCCCAGTCTCCGCATCACGCATGAAGCGGAACGCGTTGTTCACGTTCTTCGTGTAGACGGAGCACGACAGCCCGTACTTCGTCGAGTTCAGGACCTTGATCGCCTCGTCGATGCCGTTCACCTCGATGACCGCGGTGACCGGTCCGAAGATCTCCTCCTGCGCGACGCGCATGTTCGGCTTCACGTCGACGA
>Ga0209058_1000337_pt1 | contig 39011 bp, 39 predicted proteins | sample GraSoiAngelo_147_FD_185904 | JGI IMG/M metagenome (GOLD analysis project Ga0209058, IMG submission 185904) | Grasslands soil microbial communities from the Angelo Coastal Reserve, California, USA - 14_1009_05_40cm (SPAdes) (version 2) | ecosystem: Environmental > Terrestrial > Soil > Grasslands ... | reverse complement strand
GGGGGGCGGCGAGGTGTGCGTCAACCTGGTCGGCAAGCACGTGGACTCGACCGTGAACAACCCGGCCGAGTGCGCGAGCCACTGGAGGGCCGGGCGGGTGCGCCCGCTCGCGGTGTTCGACACCGCGCGGCTCACCGTCGGCGAGTGGAAGAACATCCCCACGATCAAGGAAGCGCTCGGCGCCGACGTGAGCTACCTGATGCTGCGCGGCATCTTCGGGGCGCCGAACATGCCCAAGGACGCGGTGGACTGGTATGTGGCGTTCCTAAAGAAGGTCACCGAGACGCCGGAGTGGAAGAAATACATGGAGGAGGGCGCGCTGAGGCCGGCCTTCGCCGCCGGCGCCGAGTACGTGACGTGGGTCGAGGAGAACGAGCGGCTCCACAAGGAGCTCATGGGCAAGGGAGGGCTGCTGAAGAAGTAAGCGGCCTCGCACGCATGCGCCTCGCCGACCTCGTCACCGCGTCGTTCCTGGCCCTCCTGGGTGGGCTCGTCGTCTTCGACGCGGTTCGGCTCGGCACCGGGTGGGGGACCGACGGGCCCCAGAGCGGATTCCTCCCGTTCTGGCTCGGCGCGCTTCTGATCGCCGCCTGCGTGACGATCTTCTTCCAGGCGGCGCGGCGCGCCGACGGAACGCCCTTCGTGACGCGGCAGCAGCTCGGCCCCGTGCTGAAGGTGCTGGCGCCTGCGGTCGCGTTCGTCGCGCTGATCCACTGGCTCGGGCTCTACGTCTCCGCCGCGCTCTATACGGGCTTCTACATGCGATGGATCGGGCGCCACGCGTGGCTCACCGTGCTCGCCGTCGCCGTCCTGTTCCCCCTGGTCACGTTCCTGGTCTTCGAGAAATGGTTCCTGGTCCCGATGCCCAAGGGCCCGCTCGAAGCCTGGCTGGGCCATTGACGGTGGGCATCGAGAACCTCCTCCTCGGGTTCCACGTCGCGATCACGCCCTACAACCTGTTCATCGCCGTCGTCGGCATCACGCTGGGAACCGTCATCGGCGTGCTGCCCGGGCTCGGCGGCGCCAACGGCGTCGCGATCCTCCTGCCGCTCACGTTCACGATGCCCCCGACCTCGGCGATCATCTTGTTGACGTCGCTCTATTGGGGGGCGCTCTTCGGCGGCGCCATCACGTCGGTGCTCTTCAACATCCCGGGCGAGCCGTGGTCGGTCGCGACGACCTTCGACGGGTACCCGCTGGCCCGACAGGGACAGGGCGGCCAGGCGCTCACGGCCGCCTTCACCTCGTCGTTCGTCGGCGCGCTGTTCTCGATCGTCCTCATCACGTTCTTCGCGCCCCTGCTGGCGGAGGTCGCGCTGAAGTTCGGGCCGCCCGAGTTCTTCGCGATCCAGCTCCTGACGTTCTCGAGCTTCGTGGGGCTCGGGGGCGGCAACCCGGTCAAGTCGCTGGTCGCGATCCTGCTCGGCTTCATCCTGGCCGCCGTGGGGCTCGACGTCGTGACCGGTCAGCTCCGGATGACGTTCGGCTTCCTGGACCTCATGAAGGGCTTCGACTTCATCGTCGCGGTGATCGGTCTCTTCGGAATCGGCGAGATCCTCCTGTCGGTGGAAGAAGGGCTCTCCTTCCGCAGCATTCCGACGGGGATGAACCTGCGCGTCGTCCTCGATACCTGGAAGGTGCTCCCGCGCTACCGGCGCACCTTCGTGCGCGGGGCGTTCATCGGCTTCTGGATGGGCTTCAAGCCGGGCGGGGCGACGCCGGCCTCGTTCATGAGCTACGCGTTCGCCAAGCGGTTCTCGAGGCATCCGGAGCGCTTCGGCAAGGGCGAGCTCGAAGGGGTCGTCGCGCCCGAGACCGCGGCGCACGCCGCCGGCGTGGCGGCGATCCTGCCCATGATCACGCTGGGGATCCCGGGATCGCCGACGGCCGCGGTGATGCTGGGCGGTCTCATCATCTGGGGGCTGCAGCCCGGGCCCCTCCTGTTCCAGGAGAAGCCCGAGTTCGTCTGGGGACTCATCGCCAGCATGTACACCGGCAACTTCATCGGTGTCCTGATGGTCCTGGCCTTCGTGCCGCTCTTCGCGGCGATCCTCCGGATCCCGTTCGCGATCCTCACGCCAGTGATCGTGGTCGTCTGCGCGGTCGGCTCCTACGCGGTGCACAGCAGTATGATCGACATCTGGTACATGCTGATCTTCGGCGTCGTCGGCTACGCGTTCAAGAAGCTCGACTATCCGCTCGCCCCGCTGGTGCTGGCGCTCGTGCTCGGCGACCTCGCGGAAAACGCGCTCCGTCAGAGCTTGATCATGTCCCAGGGGACGCCGGGGATCTTCGTGACGCGCCCGATCGCCGGCGCGATCACGGCGGTCGCGATCTTCTTTTTCGTGCTCCCGGCGCTGACGCCGTGGTGGCGGCGCTTCCATGGGTCGGCGCCAGCGCCGCGGGCGACGTGATGGCGGTTCTCGCAGACCCCGAGTTCTGGATCCGCCTCTTCGGCATCAGTGTGCTGAACCTGCTCCTCTCCGGCGACAACGCGCTGGTCATCGCCCTGGCCGTCCGAACGCTGCCCAGGCGAAAACGAATGCTCGGCCAGGTGTGGGGCGCGGCGGGCGCGGTGGTGCTGCGGCTGATCTTCGTGGCGATCATCAGTGTCCTCCTCCGGGTCCCGTTCCTCCAGTTCGTGGGAGGACTCCTCCTGGTCTGGATCGCCATCAAGCTCGTACGACCGGAGACGGGCGGTGAGGGCCAGGTTCGCCACGGCGCCTCGCTGTGGGAGGCGATCTGGATCATCATCGTGGCCGACGTGACGATGAGTCTCGACAACGTCCTGGCGATCGCCGCCGCGGCGCATGGCGACCTTCTGCTCGTGATGTTTGGACTCGGGCTTTCCCTCCCGATCGTCATCTGGGGCGCAGCGATCCTGGCCCGTCTCATGAATCGCTACATTTGGATCGTCTGGCTCGGCGGCGGGCTCCTCGGCTATGTTGCGGGCGAGATGATGATGAGCGACTCGGTCATCCGCGGATGGCTCGGCGACATGGCGAAACTACTTCTCCATCCGGTCCCGATCGTGATTGGCCTGGTTATCTCGGTCATCGGTTGGTGGCTCGGACGAGGCCACCGCCACGCTCGCGTCCCGGAGAAGCTCTGAGGCCACGATGGCTATGTCGAAGCCCCCGCGCGCCGATCGGGACGCCGGACGCCAGCCCATCGAGCTCGGGCCGATCAAGTCGACCCGGATCTACGAGGAGATCGTCCGCCAGGTCAAGCAGCTCATCGCGGAGGGGCGGCTCAAGAGCGGAGACCAGCTGCCCCCCGAGCGCGACCTCGCCGAGAAGTTCGTGGTGAGCCGCACCTCCGTGCGCGAGGCCCTGCGCGCCCTCGAGAGCCTCGGGTTCGTGGAGATCCGACCGGGTGAGGGGACGTTCGTGCGCGAGATGTCGGTCGACTCGCTGGTCGGCCCGCTCGCTCTCGTGATGACGGCCCAGCGCGAGGCGATCGGCGAGCTGTTCGAGGCCCGGCGCGTCCTGGAGCCGGCCATCGCGTCGCTCGCGGCCAGCCGGGCGACGCCGGAAGAAGTCCAGGAGATGAAGCGGATCCTCGACGACCAGGCCCGCGAGATCGGCGATGGCAAGACCGGCCTCGCGCAGGATGCCGCGTTCCACGAGGCCATCGGCACCGCCGCGCACAATCGCGCGATCACACGGATCGTGCACGCGCTGATGGACCTGCTCACCCAGAGCCGCGAGGAATCCCTCAACACGCCGGGGCGGCCCACGCGCTCGCACCAGGACCATCTCCGGATCTTGCAGGCGATCGAGCGGCGCGACGGCGCCGCGGCGCACCAGGCGATGCTCGATCACGTGATCGCGGTCGAGGCGCTCGTCTTCGGCACGGCGCCCCACGGGACGCGGAGCCGCCGACGCGAGCGTGCTTGACGACGTCGTGACGAGTCCGTATACTCCCCGGCCGTGACCAGGACGACTTCGCGGGTAACGGCACTGGGTCTGATTCTGCTGGCGCTGCCGGGCCCGCCCGGAGCATCCGCGAGCTAGTACGACATCGGATGCCACGGGCGGGACGGAGCCCGTGGCGATGACGACTCGAAAGGCCACGGGCGAATGCCCCGTGGCCTTTTTCTTTGGTACGCGCGGCTTCCGGAACGGTCGAGGGCAGAAGGGTGACCATGGGCGCGATGACCGGGGAGAGCATCGGAAGGTTTGACACCGGTGCTCCTTATCCACTAAGATTACAAGACTTTTTCGGTCATTCAACACGGAGAACCGCGCCTATGACGAAATACGCCTACTTCTTCGGCGGGGGGCACGCCGAGGGCTCGTCCCTCATGCGGAACCTGCTCGGGGGCAAGGGGTGCGAGCTGGCGGAGATGACCAACCTCGGCATCCCGGTCCCGCCAGGGTTCACGATCACGACCCAGGCGTGGGCGCGCTATAACCGCGCCGGCCGGCGCGCGCCCGAGGGGTTGTGGGACCAAGTGCACGAGAATCTCAAAAAGCTCGAGACGGCGTCGGGCCTCGCATTCGGTGACGCGAGCCGCCCGCTGCTCGTGTCGGTCCGCTCCGGAGCGCGAGTGTCGATGCCGGGAATGATGGAAACCGTCCTCAACCTCGGGCTCAACGACTCGACCGTGCTGGGGCTCGCCACCTGGACGAGAAACGAGCGCTTCGCCTGGGACTGCTACCGGCGCTTCATCGCGATGTTCGGGAACGTGGTGCTGGGTATCAGGCGGGAGACCTTCGACGAGCACCTCGACGCGCTCAAGTCGCGCCTCGGCATCAAGACCGACCCGAAGCTGCCGGCGCAGGAGCTCCGGAAGCTCGTGCAGACCTACAAGGACGTCGTGGTCGAGCGGACGGGCGCCGCGTTCCCGCAGAACCCGGTCGACCAGCTGCGGCTCGCCGTGGCCGCCGTCTTCAATTCGTGGTTCGCCAAGAAGGCCATCGAGTACCGGCGCATCCACGACATCCCCGGCGACTGGGGCACCGCCGTGACCGTGATGTCGATGGTCTTCGGGAACCTCGGCGAGACCTCGGGAACCGGCGTCGGCTTCACCCGCGACCCGCGCACCGGTGAGCATCGTTTCTACGCCGAATTCCTGGCCAACGCGCAGGGTGAGGACGTGGTGGCGGGCATCCGCACGCCCGAGCACATCGATGAGCTGCGCCGTCGGATGCCGGACATCTACGACCAGCTGCTCGCGATCGCCGACCGTCTCGAGCGCCACTACAAGGACATGCAGGACATCGAATTCACGATCCAGGAAGGGACGCTCTACCTCCTGCAGACGCGGTCTGGAAAGCGCTCGGCCGCCGCCGCCGTGCGCGTTGGGGTCGACCTCGTCCGCGAGAGCGTCATCGACGAGCACACCGCGCTCCTGCGGGTGCGTCCCCACGACCTCCACCAGATGCTCCATCCGGTTTTCGACGCCGCCGACAAGGCGGCGGCGATCGCCCGCGGCCGACTCCTGGCTCGAGGGCTGCCGGCCGCGCCCGGCGCCGCGGTCGGGAAGGTCGTGTTCGACGCCGACCGCGCCGTCGAGTGGGCGAAGACTGGCGAGCACGTCGTCCTCGTGCGACCTGAGACGTCGCCCGAAGACGTCGCCGGCATGTACGCCTCGCAGGGCATCGTGACGGCGCGCGGTGGGCGCACCTCCCACGCGGCGGTGGTGGCGGTGGGCATGGGGAAGTCGTGCGTCGTCGGCGCCAGCGACGTGCTGGTCGACGAGGAGCACCGTTCCTTCGAGGCCGACGGCCGCCGGGTACGCGAGGGCGACATCATCTCGGTCGACGGCAACACCGGCGAGGTCATCCTGGACAGCGTGCAGACGATCCAGCCCGAGCTCCGCGACGAGTTCCGGGAGTTCCTGGAGTGGGCGGACAAGTACCGCTCCCTGGGCGTACGGGCGAACGCCGACACCCCCGAGGACGCGCGCAAGGCGCGGGAGTTCGGCGCCGAGGGCATCGGCCTCGTGCGCACGGAGCACATGTTCTTCGCGGCCGAACGCATCCCGATCGTCCGCGAGATGATCATGGCGCCCGACGCCGCGACTCGACACGCGGCCGTCAAGAAGCTGGAGCCGTTCCAGCGCCAGGACTTCGTCGGCATCTTCCGCGCGATGGACGGACTGCCGGTCACGATCCGACTGCTCGACCCGCCGCTGCACGAATTCCTGACGACGCCCAAGGAGTACAAGGAGATGATCGAGGAGCGCGTGCGTCTCGACGCGCTCGGCGTGAACCCCGAGCGCCAGCGCCTGCTGGACGATCGGATCGCCAAGATCGAGACGCTCCGCGAGGCCAACCCGATGCTGGGTCACCGGGGCTGCCGGCTCGGGATCACCTTCCCCGAGATCTACGGCATGCAGGTGCGGGTCATCATGGAGGCGGCGTGCGCGGTCGCCAGCCAGGGGGGCCGCGTCGAGCCGGAGATCATGATCCCCCTCACCGGCACGGTCGGCGAGATGCGGCTGACATACGAGCAGACGAAGAAGGTCGCCGACGGCGTCATCGCCGAGATGGGCGTGCCGGTCAAGTACTTGATCGGGACCATGATCGAGGTGCCCCGCGCCGCGCTCATCGCCGATCAGATCGCGGAGACCGCCGAGTTCTTCTCGTTCGGCACCAACGACCTCACGCAGATGACGTTCGGCTACAGTCGCGACGACGTCGCGAAGTTTCTGCCGGACTACCTGCAGAAGGGGATCCTTCCGCACGATCCCTTCTCGGTGCTCGACCAGGAAGGGGTGGGGGAGCTGATCAAGATCGGTATCGAGCGCGGGCGGCGCGCGCGGCACGACCTCAAGGTGGGCATCTGCGGTGAGCACGGCGGCGAGCCGTCGTCCGTCGAGTTCTGTCATCGGGTGAACATGACCTACGTGTCCTGCTCGCCCTTCATGATCCCGATCGCGCGACTCTCGGCCGCGCAGGCCAAGATCAAAGCGCGTCACGCGTCGGACGAGAGCTCGCATGGCTAGCGGCGAGTCCTGGCGACAGTTGGACCGCTCCAGGAGGATCACGCGGTGAAAATGGCCGGAGCCCGAATCGTGCTGGAATGTCTCAAGCGCCAGGGAGTCGATCTGATCTTCGGTCTGCCCGGCGGCGCGGTCCTGCCCATCTACGACGCGCTCTACGACTTCGAGGGTCTGCGCCACATCCTCGTGCGCCAGGAAGCCGCCGCCGGCCACGCCGCCGAGGGCTACGCGCGGACGTCGGGTCGGGTCGGCGTCTGCCTGGTCACGTCCGGCCCGGCCGCCACGAATCTGGTGACCGCGCTACAGGACGCGATGATGGACTCGATCCCGATCGTGGCCTTCACCGGGCAGGTGCCGACGCACCTCATCGGCAACGACGCGTTCCAGGAGGCCGACAACGTCGGGATCACGCGGCCGTGCACGAAGCACAACTTCCTGGTGAAGGACGGCAACGATCTCGGGCCCATCATCCGCGAGGCGTTCCACATCGCGTCGACCGGCCGCCCGGGGCCGGTGCACGTCGATCTGCCCAAGGACATCCTCGTCAAGGAATGGGACCTCGTCTGGCCGGACAAGATCCAGATGCGGTCGTACAACCCGAACTACGATGGCCACCCCGGTCAGATCAAGCGCGCCGCGAAGCTCATGGCCCGCGCCAAGAAACCCGTCCTCTACGTCGGCGGCGGCGTGATCTCGGCGGACGCCAACGCCGAGCTGCGGGAGTTGGCCGAGCTGACGCAGATCCCGCTGACGCAGACCCTCATGGGCCTGGGATCGTTCCCGATGGAGCATCCGCTCTCGCTGGACATGCTCGGGATGCACGGGAGCTACTACGCGAACATGGCGGTCCATCACTCCGACGTGCTCGTCGCCGTCGGCGCCCGCTTCGACGACCGGGTGACCGGCCGCGTCGACGCGTTCGCGCCGAAGGCCGAGATCATCCACATCGACATCGATCCCTCGTCGATCTCGAAGAACATCAAGGTCGACGTGCCGATCGTGGGCGACTGCCGGCGGGTGCTGGCCAAGCTGGTCGAAGCGCTCCGCGAGGAGCTGCGCGAGGAGCCGGCGCCGGCGGTCCGCGAAGGGCGGCGCCAGTGGGCCGCGCAGATCGCGGAGTGGAAGCGGGACTTCCCGTTCCGCTACGAGTGGAGCGATGACGTCGTCAAGCCGCAGCACGTCGTCCAGGAGATCTCCAACGCCACCGGCGGCGAGGCCTTCATCGTCACCGGCGTCGGCCAGCACCAGATGTGGACGGCCCAGTACTACAAGTTCAAGCACCCGCGGATGTGGTGCACCTCCGGCGGCCTCGGCACGATGGGCTATGGGCTGCCCACCGCGATGGGCGTGCAGGCGGCCCACCCGGGCAAGCTCGTGATCAACATCGACGGCGACGGATCGTTCCAGATGAACAGTCAGGAGCTCGCCACCTGCTTCACCGAGGGGCTGCCGGTCAAGACGGTCATCATCAACAACGGCGGCCACGGGATGGTCCGGCAGTGGCAGCGGATCATCTACAAAGAGCGCTACTCGGCGATCGACCTGCCGCAGATTCCAGACTGGGTGCGGCTGGCCGAAGCGTACGGCTGCGTGGGGCTCCGCGTGACAAAGCCGAGCGAGGTGCTGCCGGCGATCGAGAAGATGATCAGCACGCCGGCGCCGGTCATCCTCGACGTGTGCGTCGACAAGGACGAGTGCGTCTTCCCGATGGTGCCGGCCGGCGGCGCCAATACCGACATGATCCTCGAGCCGCCGACCCGCGAAGTGCGGGACAAGGCCGCCAAGTCGCAGACGGGCTTCTAGATGCCAAACGGCAACGAGCCCCGCAAGCACACGATCGCCGTCCTGGTCGAGAACAAGTTCGGCGTTCTCTCGCGGGTCGCCGGGCTCTTCTCGGCGCGCGGCTACAACATCGAGAGCCTGTCGGTCGGCGAGACGCTCGACCCGTCGGTCTCGCGGATGACCCTCGTCGTGCGCGGCGACGAGTTCGTGATCGAGCAGGCCACAAAGCAGCTGCACAAGCTCATCGACGTGATCAAGGTGACCGACCTGACGGACGAGAGCCACGTCGAGCGCGAGCTGGTGCTCATCCGCGTCAACGCCGAGCCCTCGAACCGGGCGGAGATCCTGCGCACGGCCGACATCTTCCGGGCGCGAGTGGTCGACGTGACGCCGGTCTCGTTCGTCCTGGAAGCCACCGGCGACGAGGGCAAGCTCGAGGCGCTGATCGAGCTGCTGCGCCCCATGGGGATCCAGGAGCTCGTCCGCACCGGCAAGGTCGTGATCGCCCGCGGCCCGAAGACGCGCGTGCGGCGCGTCGAGGCGCCGCGCAAGCCCCGCGTGGCGGACGACCCGAGGGTGGTCGGCTTCGCCGATTAACGTTCACCGCGAAGAGGAAAGGACACCAGATGCCCGCGAAGATCTACTACGACCAGGACGCCGATCTCGGCCTGCTCAAGGGCCGGAAGATCGCGATCATCGGCTACGGCAGCCAGGGCCACGCCCACGCGCTGAACCTGAAGGACTCGGGTCAGGACGTCGTCGTCGGCCTCTACAAGGGCTCGAAGAGCTGGAGCAAGGCGGAGCAGGAAGGCCTCCGGGTCGCGACGGTGAACGAGGCGACCCAGATGGCCGACGTGATCATGATCCTGCTGCCCGATCAGAGCCAGCGCCACGTGTTCGAGACCGAGATCAAGGGCGGACTCGGCAAGGGCAAGATGGTGATGTTCGCGCACGGCTTCAACATTCACTTCAACCAGGTCGTGCCGCCGCCCGACGTCGACGTGACGATGATCGCGCCGAAGGCGCCGGGCCACGTGATGCGCGACCTCTTCACCCAGGGTCCGGGTGTTCCGGCGCTGCTCGCGGTCTATCAGGACGTCTCCGGCAAGGCACGTGACAAGGCCCTGGCGTACGGCAAGGGCGTGGGCTGCACGCGCGCCGGCGTGATCGAGACGACGTTCAAGGAAGAGACCGAGACCGATCTGTTCGGCGAGCAGACGACATTGTGCGGCGGCATCTCTCACCTGATCAAGTCGGCGTTCGAGACGCTGGTGGAGGCCGGATACCAACCCGAGGTCGCCTACTTCGAGTGCATGCACGAGATGAAGCTGATCGTCGACCTCTTCTATCAGGGCGGCCTCGCCTACATGCGCTACTCGGTCTCCGACACGGCCGAGTACGGCGACTACACCCGCGGGCCCCGCGTCGTCAGCGACGAGACCAAGGCCGAGATGAAGCGGATCCTCGGCGAGATCCAGTCTGGCCAGTTCGCGCGCGAGTGGGTGCTCGAGAATCAGGCGAACCGGGCCGGCTTCCTGGCCATGCGGCGGCGGGACGCCGAGCATCCGATCGAGGAGGTCGGCAAGCGCCTGCGGTCCATGATGTCGTGGATCCAGCCGCCGCGGATGGGGTGATGCGCCGGCTTCCCGTCGCGCCCGAGGGCTGGCCGTTCATCGCGATTCCGGCGGTGATCGCCGCCGGTCTCGCTCTCGCCGGCCGGCGCGCGCTGGCCGCGCCGTTCGCGGCCGCGGCTCTCGCTTCTCTCGGGTTCTTCCGCGATCCCGAACGCGAGGTGACCCACGTGCCCGGGGGGGTGTTGGCGCCGGCCGACGGCCGCGTGCTGGCCGTCGACGAGCTGGACGATCCTTTCGTCGGTCCGGCGGTCCGCGTCGCGATCTTCCTCTCGCCCCTGGACGTCCACGTGAATCGGGCGCCGCTGGCGGGACTCGTGGTCAGCGCCACGTACTCGCGGGGACGCTTCCTCGCCGCGTATCGTCCCGACGCCGGCGAGGCGAACGAGCGGTGCGTGGTCCACCTCCAGGGCGACAGTGCGCGGGTCACGGTGGTGCAGATCGCGGGCGTCGTCGCCCGCCGGATCGTCTGCCGCGTGGGTCCCGGCGACAAGCTGGCGGCCGGCGAGCGCTTCGGCATGATCCGCTTCGGCTCGCGGACGGACTGCTGCATGCCGCGGGGGACCGGGATCCAGGTGCGGGCCGGCGAGCGCGTGACTGGTGGCGTGAGCGTGCTCGGCGTGCTGTCATGAGGGGCGAGGTGTCCACGATGATCAGACGGCACGGCAAAGGTCTTCGGCGACGGCGCTGGCACGAGCTGCGCGAGAAGCGGCGGCGCGGCATCGTGCTGCTGCCGAGCCTGCTCACGACCGGCAACCTGTTCTGCGGCTTCTTCGCGCTGCTGCTCACGGTGGAAGGCCGCTACAGCGACGCGGCGCTGGCCATCTTCGTCGCGATGATCATGGACCTGCTCGACGGCCGGGTGGCGCGGCTCATGAAGGCGACGAGCCAGTTCGGCGTCGAGTTCGACTCGCTGGCGGACGTCGTCTCGTTCTGCGTCGCGCCGGCCTTCCTCGTGTATTCCTACGCCCTCAAGGACCTGAGCCGGCCAGCCTGGTTCGGGGCGTTCCTGTTCGTCATCTGCGGCGCGCTGCGGCTGGCGCGCTTCAACGTGCAGACCGGGACCGTCGATCGGCGCTTCTTCATCGGCTTGAGCACGCCGGCGGCCGCGGGCGTGGTCGCCGCCAGCATCCTGCTGCTCGGCGACGGCCAGCCGCCGCGGTGGGCCCAGGTCGCGCTCGCGGCCGCCGCCGGAGTACTGGCGCTGATGATGGTGTCGACGTTCCGCTACTGGAGCTTCAAGGAGGTCGACTTCGTCCGACGCCGACCGCTCCAGACGTTGCTGGTCGTCGTCCTGGCGATCATGATCGTGGCCACCAAGCACGATCTCTTCCTGTTCGTGCTGTTCACGGGCTACGCGCTCTCCGGACCGCTACGGCGCCTGGTCGTCGGACGGTCGCTATCGGTACCGTCCGAGATCCCCAGCAAAGAAGGGGTGTAGGAGGACTTATGGACCGCGTCATTATCTTCGACACGACGCTTCGCGACGGCGAGCAGGCCCCCGGATTCTCCATGAACACGATGGAGAAGCTCGAGATGGCCCGTCAGCTGGCCCGACTGCAAGTCGACGTCATCGAGGCCGGCTTCCCGATCTCCTCGGACGAGGACTTCGAGGCCACCCGCGAGGTTGCCAAGCAGGTGGGGACGCTCGACAACGCGCCGACCATCTGCGGGCTGTCCCGCGTGGGGCTCGGCGACATCGACCGCTGCTGGGAGGCGGTGAAGTACGCCCGCAAGCCGCGCATCCACACGTTCGTGGCCACCTCCGACATCCACCTGAAGTACAAGCTCCGCAAGTCGCGGGCCGAGGTGCTCAAGGCGTCGGTGGACGCGGTCCGGCACGCGCGGGCGTACTGTGAGGACGTGGAGTTCTCGCCGGAGGACGCGTCGCGCTCCGACTTCGACTACATGTGCGACGTCCTGTCGGCGGTGATCGAGGCGGGCGCCGGGACGATCAACATCCCGGACACCGTCGGCTACGCCGTCCCCCGTGAGTGGGGTGAGCGGATCGCCCGGATCCGCGAGAAGGTGCAGGGCGTCGACAAGGTCGTCCTCTCGGTGCACTGCCACAACGACCTCGGGCAGGCCGTCGCCAACTCGCTGACCGCGCTCATGCACGGCGCCCGTCAGATCGAGTGCACGATCAACGGGATCGGAGAGCGCGCCGGCAACGCGTCGCTCGAAGAGATCGTGATGGCGCTGCGGACGCGGAAGGACTTCTTCGTGATCGAGACCGGAGTACGGACCGAGGAGATCTTCAAGACGTCGCGGCTGCTCTCCCACATCACCGGCGTGCACGTCCAGCCGAACAAGGCGATCGTCGGCGAAAACGCCTTCGCCCACGAGGCCGGCATCCATCAGGACGGGGTCCTCAAGGAGAAGCTGACGTACGAGATCATGCGGCCGGAGGACATCGGGCGTCCGTCGAACAAGCTCGTCCTCGGCAAACACTCGGGACGGGCCGCCCTCGCGTCGCGCCTCAAGGAGCTCGGCTTCTCGCTGGCCGGCGGAGAGCTCGACCGGGCGTTCAAGGCCTTCAAGGACCTCGCCGACCGGAAGAAGGAAGTCTTCGACGAGGATCTGATGGCGATCGTGACCGACGAGGCGACCCAGACGGTCGCGCCGCTCTACGAGCTCGACTACCTCCACGTCATCAGCGGCACCGGGGTCGTGCCCTCGGCCACCGTGCGGCTCAAGAAGGAGGGCCAGACGTTCCAGGACTCGGGCGTGGGCGATGGGCCCGTCGACGCGGTGCTGGCGGCCATCGACGCGATCACCGGGATGAAGGGCCGCCTGCAAGACTACTCGCTGCGCTCGGCGACGTCGGGCAAGGACGCGATCGGCGAGGTCGCGATGAAGATCGACTTCGACGGCACGCTCGTGTCCGGCAAGGGCGCATCGACCGACGTCATCGAGGCGAGCGCCCGAGCCTATCTGAGCGCACTGAACCGGGTGGCCCAGCCGTCGGCCCAGCGGGTGAAGGAAGTCGGCCCCTGATGACGACGTTCCGGATCGCGGTCCTGCCCGGCGACGGCATCGGCCAGGAGGTCACGCCCGAGGCCGTCCGCGTGCTCGAAACGGTCGGCAAGCACGCGGGCATCGGGTTCGAGTTCGAGCGGGGACTGGTGGGCGGCGCCGCGATCGACGCGACCGGCAAGCCGCTGGCCCCGGGGACGCTGGAGCTGTGCCGCGCGTCGAACGCGATCCTGTTCGGGGCGGTCGGCGGCCCCAAGTGGGACGACGTCCCGCACGAGCAGCGACCTGAGCGCGGGCTGCTGGCGATCCGCAAGGAGCTGGACCTCTACGCCAACCTCCGGCCGGCGAAGTGCTTCCCGATGCTCGTGGACGCCTCACCCCTCAAGCGGGAGGTCGTCGAGGGCACGGACCTGATCGTCATCCGCGAGCTGACCGGGGGCCTCTACTTCGGCGAGCCGCGCGGGGTCGAGCGCTTCGCCGACGGCGGGGCGCGCGCGATCAACACCATGGCCTACACGTCGCGCGAGATCGAGCGGATCGCGCGGACCGGATTCGAAGTCGCGCGCAAGCGCCGGCGACGCCTCACCTCGGTCGACAAGGTGAACGTGCTGGTGGTCTCCCAGCTGTGGCGCGAGGTCGTGAACCAGGTCGGGCGCGAATACCCCGACGTGACGCTCGAGCACGTGCTCGTCGACAACTGTGCGATGGCCCTGGTACACCGGCCGACGCAGTTCGACACGATTGTGACCGAGAACACCTTCGGTGATATTTTGTCGGATGAGGCCGCGATTCTCGCCGGCTCGATGGGCATGCTGCCGTCGGCGTCGCTCGGGGGATCGGTCGGCATGTACGAGCCGGTGCACGGGACCGCGCCGGACATCGCGGGCAAGGGGATCGCGAACCCGATCGCGGCTATCCTCTCGGCGGCCATGCTGCTCCGGTACTCGCTGAACCGCGAGAAGGACGCCGACCGCGTCGAGCGGGCGGTGCTGCGGGTGCTCGAGCACGGTCACCGGACGGCCGACATCGCGTCGCGCGGGGCGAAGGTATCAGGGACACGCGAGATGGGAGACCTGATCGTGAAGGAAGTCGAGCGGGAGTACTGATGGCCGCGGGCCACACGATCGCCGTCGTCGGCGCCACCGGCGCGGCCGGCCAGATGACGCTCCGGATCCTCGAGGAGCGGAAGTTCCCCCTGCGGGAGCTCCGGGCCTTCGCCTCCGAGCGCTCGGTGGGCAAGACCGTGATGTTCCGCGGCGAGCCCGTCCCGATCCGGAAGATCGAGCCGACGGCGTTCAAGGGTGTCGAGATCGCGTTCTGCTCGGCGGGCTCGGCGCAGTCGAAGGAATACGCGCCGATGATCGTCAAGGCCGGCGCGACGGTGATCGACAAGTCGAACGCCTACCGGATGGATCCCCTGGTGCCACTCGTGGTGCCCGAGATCAACGCGCACGCGGCCCGGCGCCACCAGGGCATCCTGGCGAGCCCGAACTGCACGACGATCGTGACGGTGATGCCGCTCAAGCCGCTCCACGACGCCGGACGGCTCACCCGCGTGATCGCCAGCAGCTACCAGGCGGTCTCCGGCGCCGGCGTCAACGGGATCGCCGAGCTGCGCGAGCAGACCCTCGCGTGGGCGCGCGGCGAGGCGATGGTGCCCCGTCACTTCCCGCATCAGATCGCCTTCAACCTGATCCCGGCGATCGACACGTTCGGGCCCGACGGCTACACCGGCGAGGAAATGAAGCTCGTGAACGAGACGCGCAAGATCCTCGAGGCGCCCGGGCTCCCGATCGCGCCGACGACGGTGCGGGTGCCGGTCTTCACGTCCCATTCGATCGCGGTGATCGCCGAGACCGAGGTCAAGATCAGCGCCGGGCGCGCCCGCGATCTGTTCGAGCGCTTTCCCGGCCTCAAGCTGTGGGACGACCCGGCCCAGCAGCGCTACCCGATGCCCGTGGCGGTCGAGGGGCAGGACGACTGCTTCGTGGGCCGGATCCGCGAAGATCTCTCGAGCCCGAACGGACTGAGCTTCTGGGTGGTCGGCGACCAACTGCGCAAAGGCGCGGCCACGAATGCGGTCCAGATCGCCGAACTGCTGCTCCAGTTCTGAGCGCGCGTCGGGCGGATGATCTCCCCCCGTCGCTACTACCATCGCCGCTTCGGCTACAGCGAGCGCTTCCACATCGCCATGATCTTCACGATCCTGGTGGTGGCGTACGTGCTGGTGCCGCCCGTCGTCCGATTCGTCGAGGCCATCAGCGGCTACAACCCCGCCTACTACGAGCCCAAGGACTTCGAGCGGCAGGACTGGCTCGGGCGCCAAGTCGTCCCGGCCGTGCTTCCCGGGGTGTCGTGGGAGATCGCGATCGACGCCGTCCTCTTCCTCCTGGTCGCGGCCGTCTGGCTCACCTTCGTCCCGGCGCGCGGCGCGCGCCGCCGTCCGCGGTCGCGATAGCCCAGGCCCGCTCGACCTTCCGCCTGGTGCTGTCCTACGACGGCACCGACTACCACGGCTGGCAGGTCCAACCGGGAGCCCGCACGGTGCAGGGCGCCCTGCTCGAAGCGGCGCGTCAACGATTCGGCGGGGACACCCGCGTCACCGGCGCCAGCCGGACCGACGCGGGCGTGCACGCCCTGCGGCAGGTCGCGTCGCTGACGACGGCGGCGCGGGTCGCCGGCGCCGGCATTCGGGGCGCCCTCAACGCCGACCTTCCCCGCGACATCCGCGTCCTGGAGGCGCTCGAGGCGCCGGCCGACTTCGACGCGCGGCGCGGGGCGATCGGCAAACGCTACGCGTTCCTCATCGACAACGGGCGGGTCGCGAACCCGCTCCTCTCGCGCTACGCCTGGCACATCCCGCAGGCGCTCGACGCGGACGCGATGCGGCGGGCCCTGGCGGCGCTCCGCGGCCGTCACGACTTCGGCGCGTTCTGCGCCGCGCCGGGGCGCGCGACGGATCCGATGTGCGTCGTGCGTGGGCTCCACGTGATCCGTCGCAAGGAGCGGCTCGCGGTGCTCCTGTCGGCGGATCGCTACCTCCATCACATGGCGCGCAACATCGTCGGCAGCGCGGTCGCCGTGGGACGCGGCGCCCGCGACGCCGACTGGCTCGGGGCCGTGCGCGCCTCGCGAGATCGCACGCGCGCGGGCCAGACGGCGCCCGCGCAAGGGCTGGCGTTGGTCCGCGTCCTCTATCCGGGCTAAGATCGTCGAGCGAGCCGAATATGCGCACGAACATCCGAGTCCGCGGCAATCGCGGTGACGAGGTCTCCGGCGAGGTCGTGCGAGAGCAGCCCCTGCTCAACGCGGAAGCCGCGGGGCCCCGTGGCTGACGAGCCCCGCGACGACGCGGCCGAGACCGAGCGCCACCGTCGTGGCCTCCGGTTCCGCAAGCGCGACGACTATGCCGTCGAGCTCTTCAGGGAAGCGCAGGCCCATCTGGGGGACGTGGCCCGCGTCGACCGGATCCTGCTCGAGCTCGGTAAATTCTACAACCCGCTCGTGCACGGCCCGATCGTCGACCTGGCCACCCGTCGCCGCATCGTCGAGCTCCTCCAGGCCTCCCGGACCGACGAAGCCCGGGGCCTCCTCGACGAGCGGTTGGCGCTCTACGCGAGAATGGAGGGGACCGGCCGGGAGGAAGGGTGAGAGATTCTTCACATGAAGCCGCGCACTTAGAGCGCGGCGTATCTTGACAAATCTGGTTTGACCACATTACGATCGCCGGACGTACGCCACCTTCGTCAAGGAGGACCAGGCGATGGCGCAGAGCTTCACCGAATCCCTCCTCAAGAATCGAATGATCGTCGTGGCCGTGGATCACACCTCGAGGCATGTTCGGGTCAAAGAGGCATCCGAAGTCTGCACCGACCTGACGTGTTCGGGGGAAACTCTTGTCGTCTCCGACGAGGGTTCGAGCACCGATCTTCAGACGCTCAATCCGGGTGACATCGTAAAGCTCGAAGGCAACACGGGAAGTCCCCAGCGGATCGTCGTCGTACGCCGCGCGTGGGACGAGCTCACCAGTCCCGAGTGGTAAGCGCCGCATCGCGAATGCCGTGATGAGGAGGAACTCATATGAGCCTGTCCCGGCGTGATTTTCTGAAGTTCGGCAGCGCGACCGCCGCGGGCGTGGCGGTTGCGGGCGAGGCGCTCGATCTCGCCCCGGTCGAGGCCGCGGCGACGTCACTGAAAATCAAAGAGGCGAAGGCCGTCCGTAGTGTGTGTCCGTACTGCGCGGTGGGCTGTGGCCAGCTGATCTACGCCAAGGACGGCAAGATCATCGACATCGAGGGCGATCCCGACACTCCGCACACCCTGGGCCGGCTCTGTCCCAAGGGCGCGGCGACCATCCAGCTCTCCAACAACCCGCTGCGGCCCACGAAGGCGCTCTACCGCGCGCCCGGGTCGGACACGTGGGAGGAGAAGCCGCTCGACTGGATGTACGACCAGATCGCCCGGCGCTACTACGACGCGCGCGAAAAGCACTTCATCGAGAAGGAGAAGAACAAGGACGGCCTGGCGGTGACGGTGAATCGGCTGGACGCGATCGCCTCGCTCGGGTCGGCGTGCGCCGACAACGAGGAGTGCTACCTCCTGTCGAAGCTCAACCGCACCTTCGGCATCGTCTACCACGAACACCAGGCCCGAGTCTGACACTCCGCCACGGTCCCAGCTTTGGGGACCACGTTCGGTCGCGGGGCGATGACGACGAACCTGATCGACATCCAGAACTCGGATGTCATCATGGCCACCTCCAACATGGCCGAGAACCACCCGGTGGGCTTCCAGTGGGTGATGAAGGCCAAGGAGCGCGGCGCGAAGTTCATCCACGTGGACCCGCGGTTCACGCGCACGAGCGCCGCGGCCGACATCCACGTCCCGATCAGGTCGGGCACGAACATCGCGTTCTTCGGTGGCCTCATCAACTACGCCATCCAGAACAACCTCTATTTCAAGGACTACGTCGTCCACTATACGAACGCGCCGTACCTGATTGACCCCGCGTTCAAGACCGCGACGGACGGCAACGGCCTCTTCACGGGGTTCGACGCGGCGAAGGGGACGTACGACCGGACCTCCTGGAAGTATCAGCTCGACGGCGAGGGAAATCCCAAGCGCGACCTGACGCTCAAGGATCCCAACTCGGTCTTCCAGCTCATGCGGCGCCACTACAGTCGCTACACGCCGCAGATGGTGGAGCGCGTGTGCGGTATTCCGCAGGCGAAGTTCGAGGAGGTGGCCAAGCTCTTCTGCTCCAATTCTGGGCCCGAGAAGACCGGCACCATCACCTACGCGCTGAACCTGACGCAGCACACCAACGGCGTCGAGAACATCCGCGCCCTGTGCATGCTGCAGCTCCTGCTCGGGAACATCGGACGGCCGGGCGGCGGCGTCACCGCGCTCCGCGGGCACGCCAACGTCCAGGGCGCCACGGATCTGGAATTGCTCTACCACGAGCTGCCCGGGTACATGGCCCAGCCGCTACGCGACGCCCATCCGGACCTCACGGCTTACTTGGAGAAGGAGACGCCGAAGGGCGGCTTCTGGGTCAACAAGCCCAAGTTCTTCGTGAGCCTGCTCAAGGCGTTCTACGGCGACGCGGCGACGAAGGACAACGAGTTCGGCTACCAGTGGCTGCCCAAGCGCGCGTCGGCCGACGCGTACAGCCACCAGCACATCTTCGTGGACATGTACAACGGCGTGATCAAGGGGTTCCTCGCCCTCGGCCAGAACCCCGCGGTCGGCGGCCCCAACGCCAAGCTGGCCCGCAGCGCCATGCAGCGCCTCGACTGGCTCGTGGTGAAGGACATCTTCCTGACCGAGACGGCCGAGGTGTGGAAGGCGCCGGGCACCGATCCCAAGACCGTCAAGACCGAGGTCTTCTTCATGCCGGCGGCGCCGGCGGCCGAGAAGGACGGGTCGCTGACGAACACGATGCGGCTCATCCAGTGGCACGAGAAGGCGGTGAACCCGCCCGGCGACGTCACCTCGGACGCCGAGTTCGTGTGCACGCTGGCCCAGCGGCTGCAGAAGCTCTACGCCGGCTCCAAGAAGGAGCGCGATCGCGGGTTCCTGGCGGCGAGCTTCAAGTACGGCAGCAACCCCAACGAGCCGGAGATGGTCGAGGTCCTCAAGGAGGTCAACGGCTACGCGACCGAGGAGATCGTCGACAAGGACGGCAAGCCCGTCTACAAGAAGGGCCAGGCGCTCAGCAGCTTCGCCCACATGACCGACGACGGCAAGACGGCCGGCGGCTGCTGGATCTACACCGGCGTCACCGTCGAGGACGCGGACGGCAAGCTCATCAACAAGGCGAACGCGCGCAAGCCGGCCGACGAGAAGGACTACCTCGGTCACGGCTGGGGGTTCGCGTGGCCGGCGAATCGGCGCATCCTCTACAACCGCGCGGCGGCCGACCTCGCCGGCAAGCCGTGGAGCGAGAAGAAGAAGCTCATCTGGTGGGACGCGGAGGCCCCCGGCAACGCGCCCGACAAGAAGGGCAAGTGGGTGGGCCTGGACGTTCCCGACTTCAACCCCTTCCTGGCGCCCGACGCCAAGAACGGCGACAAGCCGTTCATCATGCGCACCGACCTGGTCGGCGGCTTCTTCGGTCCGCTGAACGACGGCCCGTTCCCCGAGCACTACGAGCCGATCGAGTCGCCGGTCAAAAATCTGTTGTCGAAGCAGCAGAACAACCCGGTGGCGAAGATCTGGAAGGTGCCCGACCAGAAGAACGAGCTGGCGGGCGTCGGATCGACCGACTATCCGTACGTGATCACGACGTACCGGCTGACCGAGCACCACCTCTCGGGCGTCATGTCCCGCTACCTGCCGATGCTGGCGGAGCTCCACTACTCGCACTTCACCGAGATCAGCCACGAGCTGGCCAAGGAGCTGGGCCTCACCAACGGCGACATGGTCACGGTGATGACGCCGCGGGGCAAGATCCACGTGAGGGCGATGGTGACGAACCGGTTCAAGCCGTTCATCATCGACGGCAAGACGGTGCACCAGATCGGCGTGCCCTGGCACTGGGGCTACAACGGCATCGAACAGTTGCCCGGTAGCAAGGGCGACATCACCAACGACCTTTCCGCGACGGTCGGAGACCCCAACGTCTACATCCAGGAGACGAAAGCCTTCGTCTGCAACGTGAAGAAGGGGGTGGTGTAGCCATGGCGCGCACGCTGGCCATGTTCACCGACACCTCGCTGTGCATCGGCTGCCGGGCGTGTCAGGTCGCCTGCAAGCAGTGGAACGAGCTCGGCCTCGAGCTGCCGGAGTGGACCGGCACCTACCAGAATCACACCCACTTCACCGACAAGACCTTCCGGCTGGTGCGTTTCATCGAGGAGCCCAAGCCCAGCGGCGACCTCGCGTGGCTGCTCATGTCGGACGTGTGCAAGCACTGCGCGGACGCCGGCTGCCTGAACGCGTGCCCGACCGGCGCGATCTACCGGACGCAGTTCGGTACGGTCAACATCAACCAGGACGTCTGCAACGGGTGCCGCTACTGCGTCTCGGCGTGTCCGTTCGGCGTGGTGAGCTTCAACGAGAACACCGGCACGGCCAAGAAGTGCACGTTCTGCAACGACCGCATCCACAACGGGCTCGGCCCGGCGTGCGCCAAGGCGTGCCCGACCGAGTCCATCCAGTTCGGCTTCCGCGACGAGCTCGTGGGCCGAGCGCAGAAGCGGGTCGAGACGCTCAAGGCGATGGGCTTCAAGGACGCTCAGCTCTACGGCGCCGACTCGTCGGGCTTCCTGGGCGGCCTGAACGCCTTCTTCCTGCTCCTGTCCAAGCCGTCGACATACGGGCTGCCGGAGAACCCGAAGCTCCCGCAGAAGAACATCTTCGTGGACTCGCTGCTGTCGATTGGCTCCGCGTTGCTGGTCGGCATCGGCGCGCTGGTCGCGTTCCGGCAGCGCGGCACGGGCGGAGAGGCCTAACATGGGCGGCCTGCTCCAGTCCGCGCACTGGCCCTTCCTGATCGACGTGTACTTCTTCCTGGGGGGCCTCGCCGGCGGCGCGTTCGTCATCGCCACCGCCGCGCTGATCGTCGATTCCGTTCGATACCGCGACGTCTCAAGAGTCGGGTACTACCTGGCCCTCGTCGCCCTCGTGCCGTGTCCGGTGATCCTCATCGTGGATCTCGGCGTACCCGTGCGATTCATGAACATGGTCATGACCTTCAACCCGCGCTCGCCGATGAGCATGGGGGCATGGGCGCTGCTCGGCTTCTCCTCGGCGGCGTTCCTGGCCGCGCTCCTCACGTTGCTCGAGGATCTCGGGAAAGCTCGGAACCTGTCTCGGCCGAAGACCGTGATCGGCGTGGTCGGCGGGTTCCTCGGCTTCTTCCTCGCGGCGTACCCCGGCGTTCTCCTCGGCGCTACCGCGCGCCCGCTGTGGATCAACGCCCACACGCTGGGCGCCCTGTTCCTCGCGGTTGGCGCCTCGTCGGGCGCCGCGGCCATGGCGCTCGTGCTGGCAGCGCTCAGCCGGCGCAGCGGGGACGGTATCGCCAGGCTCGCCACGACCACCGTGCTGGCCGTCGTGATCCAGTTGGTCGCGATGATCGGGTTCGTCTGGTCGGTTCGCGCGTCGGGGTCGGCGCCGGCCCTGAACGCGCTCGCGCTGATCACCAGCGGTCCATACAGCATGCTGTTCTGGGGCGGCGCGATCGTCGCCGGCTCCGTTCTCCCGATTCTCCTGGGCCTGGTAGGGCTGATGCGCCCGTCCGTGGGATTGACCGCAGTCACGTCCGTGCTGGTCCTGGTTGGTGGATTCCTCGTGAAGACCCTGATCATGGCCGCAGGTCAGGTCTGAGCCCGGCATCTCCTTCCGTTTCCCGGGGGCCCGCCAGGGCCCCTTGGTGTCTTCGGATCCCGATGAAGAATCGACTGACGTGACGCTGGGCAAGCTCAAGGCGGAGTGGGAGGATCTGCTCGAGCGGCGGCCGTCGTTCCACGCGCCCCTCTCGGTCTGCGGCGACATCCTCGATCTGTGGGCACGCTGGTCGGCCACGCGGTTGTCTCCGCTCTCGTGGACGGCGGCCGAGTGCCGCGAGCGTTGGGAACGGGGAGTGCCCCTGCTCGCGGAGGCGCCCGCCCCGATCGGCGCTGACGAGATCGAGGACCTGTTGGGCGCCTTGATGGAGCGCATTGCCGAGCTGCGCCAGCGCGCAGCCCCCGAGCTGCAACGACTGGCCGAAGCGTGGGATCGCGGTGCGATCCGGCCTCACGCGTTCTTTCCCGTTCCCGGACGCATCGGGTCCGGACTCGTCGAAGAAACGTCGGGCCTGGCGCCCGAGCTGGTCGCGCTCCTCGCCTACGGCAGCTTGAGGCCGGCTCTCGACGTCTACTTCGCATCGGTCCGCGCTCATTTGAGCGAGGACGCGTGGAGACTCGCCGCGTGCCCGTTCTGCGGTGGTCCCGCCGGCTTCTCGGACGTGCTCGAGGACGGCAGGAGGCGTCTCGCGTGTCATCTGTGCGGTGGGGGCTGGATCTACTCCCGCGTGAAGTGCCCGTTCTGCGGCACCGAGAGCTCTCAGGATCTGGTGCGGCTCGAGCCGGAGACCGTCGATCAAGGGTATCTCCTGATCGCGTGCAAGCACTGCCACATGTACGTGAAGGAGCTCGATCGGCGGGTACGCTGGAACGCCCAGTCGGCGCTCATCGAGGACTGGGGTTCTCCCCACCTCGATCTGGTCGGCGAGCGTGCCGGGTATGGGAGGCCGGCTCCGGCTCCGCTCTCGGCGCTGTGTCGGGGATAATCCGCATCGGGAATGTGGTAAACTCTCGCTACGCTTGATCTTTTAGAGCCATGCACCAAACTCTGCTGACCCTCGCGATCGTCGGATACGTCATCGCCACGGGGCTCGCCCTGGCGTTCCTGGTCCAGCGGGACGAGCTGATCCATCGCCTTGCCTCGCTCGCGACGCTGGCGGGCTGGATCCTTCATACCGTCGCGCTCCTGACCCTGGCGCTGGACCTGGGACGACCGCCGCTCGGGAGCCTGCCGGAGGCGCTCCTGGTCGCCGTGTGGGTGGTGGTTCTCGTCGAGATGTGGCTCGAGCGTCGCTACGGCCTCCCGGTCCTCGGCGCGTTCGTCCTGCCGGTCGCGCTCGCGTTCAGCCTTCAGTCGATGCCGATGCGCCCGCTGATCGGCTCCACGCTGCGCGGCGCGTGGGTCTGGGTGCACATCCTCCTGGCGCTGGTCGGGATCGCCGCGTTCGTTCTGAACTTCGCGGGCGCGCTGATGTACCTCCTGCAAGAGCGACAGCTCAAGACCAAGCGGCCGGGCGCGCTCTACTACCGGCTGCCCGCGCTCGAGACGCTCGACCGGCTCACGTACCGTACCCTCGCGCTCGGCTTCCCGTTCCTGACGATCGGCCTGATCCTCGGTGCGCTCTGGGCGGGTGCGGCGTGGGGCAGCGTGTTCGCGTTCGACCCGCTGGCGCTCCTGTCCCTCGTCGCGTGGGCCGTGTACGCCCTGGCGCTGGCTGGACGCGCGACCGCGGGGTGGCACGGCCGCCGCACGGCGTACTTCGCGATCCTCGGCTTCGCCGTCCTGGCGCTCACGTTGGGCGCCGGGCTGTTTCTGCCGGGGAGGCACGGCTAGATGCCGCTCTTCGTGGCCGGCCTCTCGCACCGGAACGCGCCGGTTGAGCTGCGGGAGCAGCTCGCCGTCGACGAGGACAAGCTGCGCGAGCTGCTCCGCGACGCCGCCGCGTCGGGCGCGGTGCGCGAGGTCCTGGTCTTGTCGACGTGCAACCGGGTCGAGGTGTACGCCGTCGCCGACGTGCCGGGCGAGGCGCGCGGGGCGCTGTTCCGCCGGCTGTGCCGTCACCGCGGGATCGAGACGGCGCCGGTCGAGGCGCTCCTCTACACGCACGCCGACGCCGAGGCGGTGCGCCACGCCTTCCGGGTGGCGTCGAGCCTCGACTCGATGATGATCGGCGAGCCCCAGATCCTCGGCCAGGTGAAGGACGCGTTCGCGCTCGCTCAGTCGTGCGAGACGGTCGGTCCGGCGCTCCACACGCTGTTCACGCAGGCCTTCGCCGTCGCCAAGCGGGTCCGCTCGGAGACGGAGATCGCGCGGCACGCCGTCTCCGTCTCGTTCGCCGCGGTCGAGCTGGCGAAGAAGATCTTCGAGGGGCTCGACGGTAAGGCGGTCCTCCTCGTCGGCGCAGGCAAGATGAGCGAGCTCGCGGCCCGACACCTCGTCGAGCACGGCGCGTTCCCGATCTACGTCACCAACCGGACCGGGGCCCGGGCGCAAGAGATGGCCCGCGCGCTGGCCGGCACCGCCGTGCCCTTCGACGAGCTGGCGACCGCGCTGGCCGCCGTCGACATCGTGATCACGTCCACCGGCGCGCCGGAGCCGGTGATCAAGCGCGAGGCGGTCCAGCGGATCATCCACGCGCGCCGCGGACGGCCGCTGTTCTTCATCGACATCGCGGTCCCGCGCGACGTGGAGGACTCGGTCGACACGCTGGACGACGTGTACTGCTACGACATCGACGACCTGAAGCAGGTCGTCGACGCCAACATCCGGGAGCGTGGCCGCGAGGCCCACCGGGCCGAGGCGATCGTCGACCGCGAGGTGGCCAAGTTCCTCGCCCGGCTCGGCGACGTCGAAGTGATCCCCACGATCGTGTCGCTCCGGGAGCGCCTCGAGGGGATCCGCTCGGGCGAGGTCAAGCGCACGCTGGCACGGCTGCCCGCCGCGACGCCGGAGACGCGCGAGGCGATCGAGGCGATGTCGACGGCGATCGTCAACAAGATCCTGCACGCGCCGATCACCAAGCTGCGCGAGTCGTCTCGCGCCGGGTCGTCCCGCTCGTGGCTCGAGCTCGTCCACGAGCTCTTCGGGCTGGGACGGAAATGACCGCGACGGCGACCTTCAAGATCGGCACGCGGGGAAGCCCGCTGGCGCTGGTCCAGGCCGAGGCGGTCGCGACCCCCCTGCGCGAGCAGGGCGTGGAGGTCGAGATCGTGCCGGTGCGGACGGAGGGCGACCGGCGTCTGGACGCGCGACTGGCCGACGTGGGCGGCAAGGGGCTCTTCGTCCGCGAGATCGAGCAGATGCTCCTGGCCGGTGCCCTCGACTGCGCCGTCCACAGCCTCAAGGACCTGCCCGCCAATCTTCCGGCCGGTCTGGCGCTCGCGGCGTTTCCCGAGCGCGCGGACCCGCGCGATGTTCTCGTGGCGCGGGAACGGACGCGCTTCGAGGACCTGCGCCCGGGCGCGGTGCTGGGCACCTCGAGCCCCCGCCGGCGTGCCCTCACACTGGCGCTTCGGCCGGACCTCGTGGTCGAGCCCATCCGCGGCAACGTCGATACGCGGCTGCGCAGACTCGAGCGCGGCGCCTTCGACGGAGTGCTGCTCGCCGCAGCCGGTCTGGCGCGCCTCGGGTTGACCGCCCCGCACGCGCAGCCGCTGGACCCGGAGGTGTTCGTGCCCGCGGTGGGGCAGGGCGTCCTGGCCATCGAGGCGCGGGCCGACGATCGCCGCGCCGGCGCCTTGCTGGAGCGGCTGGACCACGCGGCGACGCGCGCCTGCGCGCTGGCCGAGCGGGCGTACCTCCGCCGCCTCGGCGCCTCCTGCAACTCGCCGATGGCGGCGCACGCCGTGGTCGCCGCCGGCACGCTCCGAATGACCGCGCTGGTCGCGAGCGAGGACGGACGCAAGGTCCTTCGCGGCAGCGCCAGCGCGAGCCCCGCGGCACCGGAGGGATTGGGCCGCCGGCTCGCCGAGGCGCTGCTCGAGCAGGGCGCCGCCTCGGTGACCGCGCTGCGGCCGGAGGCCCCATGGCCCGCGTGAGCCGCGCCACCGCCGAGCCGCAGCCGCTGAAGGGCCGCACCATCGTGGTCACGCGCGCCCGCGCCCAGGCGCAGCGGTTCGTTCAGCTCCTGGAAGCGGCCGGCGCACGCGTATTACAAGCGCCAACGATCGTGATCGAGCCCCCGGCCTCGTGGGAGCCGCTCGACACCGCGCTCGCGGCGCTCGACTCGTTCACCTGGCTGATCTTCACGAGCGTGAACGGCGTCGCCATGGTGGACCGGCGTCTGGTCGCGCGGGGGATCCCGTGGGCGGCGATCGCGCGCAAGCGGGTGGCGGCGATCGGGCCGGCCACCGCCGACGCGCTCGCCGAGCACGGCGTCCGGGTCGAGGCGGTCCCGGCCGAATACCGGGCCGAGGGGCTGGTGGAGCGACTACGGGCGGTCCTCGGGCCCGCCGATCGCGTGCTGCTGCCGAGGGCGAAGGACACCCGCGACATCCTGGTCGTGGAGCTCCGGCGCCTGGGCGTCTCCGTCACCGAGGTGCCCGCGTATCAGACGCGCCGGGTGGAAGACGGCGTCGTCCGTCTGCGCGAGGCGCTGGCGTCGGGCAACGTCGACGCCGTCACGTTCACGAGCTCGTCCACCGCGCGCAACTTCGCCGAGCAGTTCAGCGAGGACGAGCGGAGCGCGTGGCGAGGGAAGACGGCGGTCGCGTCGATCGGCCCGATCACCGCGGCGACCGCCGCCGAGTATGGCCTGGCCACCGACGTGATGCCGACCGAGTACACGATTCCGGCCCTGGCGAGAGCGCTGGCGGACTACTTCTCCCGCACCCGGCGAAACGCCGGTCCCCGATCCAGAAGGAGCGTGTGATGGCACATCCGTTGTTCCGCCCCCGGCGGTTGCGCGAGAAGCCGCTGCTCCGCAAGCTCGTTCGCGAGACGGCGTTGGCCGTCGACGACCTCGTGCATCCGCTCTTCGCGGTGCACGGCCGCGGCGTCCGCGAGCCGATCGCGTCGATGCCCGGGCAGTTCCATCTCTCGATCGACGAGATGGTGAAGGACACGAAGGACATCGCGAGCATGGGCATCCCGGCCGTGCTCCTGTTCGGCCTCCCATCGGACAAGGACCCGCGCGGCTCCGAAGCGTACGCCGAGGACGGCATCGTGCAGCAGGCGGTGCGGGCGGTGAAGGACGTGGTCCCGGACCTGCTCGTCATCACCGACGTGTGCCTGTGCCAGTACACGAGTCACGGCCACTGCGGGATCGTCGAGGGCGGCACCGTCCGCAACGACGCGACGCTCGAGCTGCTCTCGCGGGTCGCGATCTCGCACGCCGAGGCGGGCGCCGACATGGTCGCGCCCTCCGACATGATGGACGGCCGGATCGGCTCGATCCGCGACGCGCTCGACGATGCGACCTTCACCGACACGCCGATCATGGCCTACTCGGCGAAGTACGCGTCGACCTTCTACGGTCCCTTCCGCGACGCCGCCGAGTCGACGCCGCAGTTCGGCGATCGGCGCTCGTACCAGATGGACCCGGCCAACGGCAACGAGGCCATGCGCGAGATCGCGCTCGATCTCGACGAGGGCGCCGACATCGTCATGGTCAAGCCCGCGCTGCCGTACCTCGACATCATCTCGCGGGCCAAAGCGGAGTTCGGCGTTCCGCTGGCCGCCTACTCGGTCTCGGGTGAATACGCGATGATCCGCGCGGCCGGCCGCCTGGGCTGGCTCGACGAGGAGCGCGCGATGATGGAAGCGCTCACGTCGATCCGGCGCGCCGGCGCGGACGTCGTGATCACGTACTTCGCCAGAGACGCGGCGCGCGTTCTCGAGCGTGGCGGCGGCATTGTGAGCTGAGCCGTGCTCGGCACGGCGAGGCGAACCCTATGATCAAAAACAGCAGGTTGAGCTAGACCATGCGAATCTCGGCGAAGGGCGAGTACGCGATCCAGGCGGTGCTCGACTTGGCCATCCACCGGCAGCACGGGCTCACGCCCATTCAGGAGATCGCGGCGCGCCAGGCGATTCCCCAGCGGTACCTCGAGCAGGTCTTGCTCGCGCTGAAGCGCGCGGAGCTCCTCACGTCCAAGCGGGGATCGGCCGGCGGTTACCATCTCACGCGTCCGCCCGAGGAGATCACCGTCGGCGACGTCCTTCGCGCCGTCGAGGGCGCCGGCGCGCCGTTCGAGACGCAGCGCCGGGGCGGCCGGACCACGAGCGAGCGGCACGACCTCGCCGAGCTGTGGGAGGAGATCTCGAGCGCGGTGTCGAAGGTCGTCGACCGGCTGACGTTCGGTGAGCTGGCCGCTCGCGCGCTCGCGCGCCGGAGCGCGGCCCGCCCGATGTATCACATATGACCACGACGAAGATCGCGAGCTCGGTGCTGGAGCTGGTCGGCCACACGCCGATGGTCCGACTCAATCGCTTGCCCAAGGCGGGCGGCGCGACCGTGGTGGCGAAGCTCGAGTCGCTCAATCCCGGTGGGAGCGTCAAGGACCGCATCGCCGTCGCGATGCTCGAGGACGCCGAGCGGCGGGGCGTGCTCAAGCCCGGCGCCACGATCGTGGAGCCGACCAGCGGCAACACCGGCATCGGGCTGGCGATGGCGGCCGCGGTGCGAGGCTACCGGCTGATCCTGACGATGCCCGACGACATGAGCGTCGAGCGCCAGCGGCTCCTGGCCCGGTTCGGCGCCGAGCTCCATCTCACCCCGGCGATCGAGGGGATGACGGGCGCGGTCCACGCAGCGCGCGAGCTGCTCCGGGAGCATCCCGACTACTTCATGCCGCAGCAGTTCGAGAACCCGGCGAACCCGGAGGCGCACCGCCGCACCACCGCGGTGGAGATCCTGGACGCGGTCGGCGGGCGGCTCGACGCGTTCGTCGTCGGCGTCGGGACGGGCGGGACGCTGACCGGCGTGGGCGAGGTCCTCAAGGAGAAGATCCCGGCGGTGCGCGTGGTCGCGGTCGAGCCCGCGATCTCGCCGGTGCTCTCCGGCGGCCGGGCGCGGCCTCACGCGATCCAGGGGATCGGAGCGTCGTTCGTGCCCGGCGTCCTCAATCGGGCGATCATCGACCGGATCCTCCTGGTGCGCGACGAGGACGCGCTCGCGTGGTCGCGCCGGCTCGCCCGCGAAGAAGGCCTGCTGGTCGGCGTCTCGGCCGGCGCCGCCGCGTTCGCGGCGTGCCAGGTGGCCGCGGAGATGGCGGGGGGCCAGCTCGTCGTCACCGTCCTGCCCGACACCGGCGAGCGATACCTGAGCCCGGGAGGATAGGTCGGCATGGCGGTGACGGTGTACATCCCGACGTCGTTCCGTCGGGTCACCAACAACCGAGATCGCGTCGAGCTCGCCGCGCCCGACATCAGTCGGCTGCTCGATCAGCTCGAGGCCTCGTACAAGGGCCTGAAAGGTCTCATGCGCGACGAAGGGGGCGAAGTGCACCGTCACGTGAACATCTACGTGAACAACGAGGCCATCGAATCGCTGCAAGGTGTGCGCACTCCCCTCAAGGACGGCGACGAGGTCGCGATCATCCCCGCCCTCGCGGGCGGGGGTCGTGCCCGAGCCCTCGGCCGGCCGTGATCGTCACCGCGGAGGAGCTCGAGACGATCCGCCAGCAGGCGGTCGACGAATACCCGCGGGAATCGTGCGGGGTCGTGCTCACGCGGGGCCGAGTTCGGCAGCTGATCAAGTGCCGGAACATCCAGGACCAGCTGCACGCCAAGGATCCCCAGCGCCATCCGCGCGACGCGCGGACGGCGTACTTCATCGATCCTCAGGATTTGCTGAAGATCGGGCGCCTCGAGGGTGACGGCTTCGACATCGCGGTGATCTATCACTCCCACGTCGACGCGGGCGCGTACTTTTCGCCCACGGACAAGCAGCAAGCCCTGATCGGCGGCGAGCCGACGTATCCCGCGGCCACCTACATCGTCACGTCGGTCGTCGGCGGGCGGGCGGAAGCCAGCGCCGGCTTTCGCTGGAACTCGGGCGAGCGAGACTTCACGCCGGTCGACGTCGGCGTCGACGGTTGGGCGTGGCACGAGCGCGTGCTCTTCGCGGTCGGCCGACTCTGGGAGCAGATCGGACTCGGCGCGCGACGAGGAAGGAACGCCTGATGCGGGACTCGAAGAGCCTGTTCGAAGCGGCCTGCCGCCGGATTCCCGGGGGCGTCAACAGCCCGGTGCGTGCCTTCCGCGGCGTCGGCGGCGAGCCGTTCTTCGTCGCGCGGGGCGAGGGCGCCAGGATCTGGGACGTCGAGGGCCGGTCGTACCTGGACTTCCTCGGCTCCTGGGGTCCGCTGATCCTGGGCCACGCGGCGCCGACGGTCGTCGCGGCCGTCACCGAGGCGGCGGCGCGAGGCACGAGCTACGGCGCGCCGACCGCGCTCGAGGTGGAGATGGCCGAAGCGATCACCGCGGCGTATCCGTCGATCGAGCTCGTGCGGCTGGTGAGCTCGGGGACCGAGGCCGCGCTGAGCGCGATCCGCGTGGCGCGGGGAGCGACCGGGCGCGAGCTGCTGCTGAAGTTCGACGGCTGCTATCACGGTCACTCCGACAGCCTCCTGGTGAAGGCGGGCTCGGGCGGCGCGACGTTCTCCATCCCCGACAGCGCCGGCGTACCGGCCCGGCTGGCCCAGCTCACGCTGACGGCGGCCTTCAACGACCTCGACGGCGTGCGGGCTATCTTCCGCGAGCGCGGGCGCAAGATCGCCGCGGTGATCGTCGAGCCCGTGGCCGGGAACATGGGCGTCGTGCCGCCGCGTCCGGGGTTCCTCGAAGGGCTTCGCGAGCTCACGAAGGCTCACGACGCCGTCCTGATCTTCGACGAGGTGATCACGGGCTTCCGCGTCGCCTACGGCGGCGCCCAGGAGCTCTACGGCGTTCAACCCGACCTCACGTGCCTCGGCAAGATCATCGGCGGCGGACTCCCGGTTGGCGCCTACGGTGGATCGCGGAGCCTGATGAATCACGTCGCGCCGCTTGGCGCGGTCTACCAGGCCGGCACGCTGTCGGGCAACCCGCTCGCCGTCGCGGCGGGGCTGGCGACGCTGGCCAGGCTCCGCGACCGCGAGGTGTACCGCCGGCTCGAGGCGCTCGGCAGCGAGCTCGAGCGCGGGCTGCGCGACGCCGCCGCGAAGGCGAACGTCCCGCTGACGGTCAACCGGGTCGGGTCGATGCTCACGGCCTTCTTCTGCGACGGCGCGGTGACCGACTACGCGTCGGCGAAGCGCGCCGACACCAAGCGCTACGCCCGCTACTTCCACGCGATGCTCGAGCGTGGCGTGTTTCTGGCGCCCTCCCAGTTCGAGGCGGCCTTCGTCTCGCTCGCGCACACCGACGCGGACATCGCGCTGGCCGGGCGCGCCGCCGCCGAGGCGCTCGCCGCCGCCTGATCGCCGGCATCGCACGTCCGCGGCGGGTTCGCGCGCGCCCCGTTCGGGGCGGGGAAGCACCCGAAGAGATTGACGGCCGCGTAGAGCGCGTGATAGGGTTCACAAGCATCGTTCATTCCCGCGGAGGGCGATCGACTGTCGATGAGCGGCAAGGCAGCCGTGGGTGCACTCGGCGTGGTGCTCCTCGCGGTTCTGATCTTCCTGGCGATCTCATCGTGGAGTCGCCAATCGTCTGCGGCCGACGCGAAGCCCTCCGTCCAGCCCATCAACTTCCCGCACAGCGTTCACGTCGGGACGTACAAGATGGACTGTCAGTACTGCCACAGCGAGGCGCGGCGCTCGGAGTACGCGGGTTTGCCGTCGGTGGAGCGTTGCATGGGCTGCCACAAGATTGCCGCCGCCGACAAGCCAGAGATCAAGAAGCTCGCCGCGTACCACGCCGACAAGAAGCCGATCCCGTGGGTGCGCGTCAACAAGCTGCCCGAGTTCACGTACTTTCCCCACAAGGCGCACATCCGCGCGAACCTCAAGTGCCAGACCTGTCACGGCCCGGTCGAGACCATGACGACGTTCGGTGCGACGACGGGGCCGCGGGTGACCAACGACCTCCTGTACCTGGTCGGTCTCAAGCCCGGCGGGCCGCCGCTCTCGATGGGCTGGTGCATCGAGTGTCACCGCGAACAGAACGCGGCCGGCAAGCAAGCGCCGCTCGACTGCGTGACCTGCCACCATTGAAAATCCAAGATTCGCCGCCAACGATCGGATTGGGAAACCCGTGGCCAGATGTCGCCGATCGCACCTGGACCGCTGAATCGGAGCCACCAGTGTCTATCACTCGCCACCCTCGGTTGGACCGCTGAATCGGAGCCACCAGTGTCTATCACTCGCCACCCTCGGTTGGACCCGGCCTCGAGCAATCGATAAATGAACAGGCGTGACTTCTTCAAGATCGTGACGGCGTCTGGCGCGGCCGCGGCCAGCGGCGGGTGCCAGCAGGCCACCGAGACCATTCTTCCCCTGGTGGTGCCCAACGACCAGATCGTGCCCGGCGTCGCCTCGTGGTACGCCACGGTGTGCCGCGAATGCCCGGCCGGCTGCGGCGTCATCGCGCGCAACCGCGAGGGGCGTGTCGTGAAGCTCGAGGGCAATCCGGACCATCCGGTCAACGAAGGCGCGCTGTGCCTGCGCGGACAGGCCGCGCTTCAGGGCCTCTACCATCCCGACCGGCTTTCCGGCCCGAGCGTGCGCGAGGCCGGCGGCCCGGCGAAGCCGATTCTCTGGGACGCGGCCGAAAAGCTCGTCGCCGAACGCATCGGCGCGCTCCGCGCGGCCGGAAAGGGCCGCGCGATCGCCGTCGTGTCGCAGCTCGAGACCGGCAACCTCGGCGCGCTGCTCGACCGCTGGATTCAGGCGCTGGGGGCGCGCCCGCGCGTGACGCTCGAGCCGTTCGGCTACGAGTCGATCCGGGCCGCGAACAAGATCACGTTCAATCGGGACGCGATCCCGCATTACGCGTTCGAGGACGCGGAAGTCGTGCTGTCGTTCGGCGCCGACTTCGTCGAGACGTGGCTGTCGAACGTCAACTACACGCGCACGTTCACCCGGATGCACTCGTTCCGCGACGGACGCGCCGGCACGTTCATCCACGTCGAGCCCCGACAGTCGCTGACGGCGGCGAACGCGGACGAGTGGGTTCGCAACGTTCCGGGGACGGAGGCGATGCTCGCCCTCGCCATCCTCCGGGTGATGGTGGACGAGGGCGCGGCCGACAAGCGCTTCGCCGAGGCGGTCGCCCAGGTCGACCTCAAGCGGGCTGCCGAGGAAACCGGCGTCGGCCTTCCGACGATCAAGCACCTCGCGAAGGTCTTCGCTCACGCCAAGCCCGGGCTGGCGATCGGCGGCGGCGTGGCGGTCACCGGTTCCAACGCGACGCAGACCCAGGTCGCCATCAACCTCCTGAACGCGGCGGCCGGCAACGTCGGCAAGACCGTGCGCTTCGGCCCCGACTCCGCGTACGGCAAGGTCACCCCGCACGCCGAGGTGGCCGCGCTGGCGCGCGCGATGGCCGGCGGCGAGATCGAGGTGCTGGTGCTCGGAGGGGGCGTCGATCCCGTCTTCACGCTGCCGTCGGGCCTCAAGTTCGCCGACGCGCTCCGCAAGGTGGCGCTCGTCGTCAGCTTTGCGAACCTGCCGGATCAGACGACCGAGCTGGCCCACGTGAGCCTCCCTGACACGCACTGGCTCGAGTCGTGGGGCGACTACGCGCCGCGCGAGGGCGTGCTCGGGCTTCTCCAGCCGACGATGGCGCCTATCCGCGACGCACGGCCCATGGGCGATACGCTGCTCCGCATCGGACGCGTCGCGCTCGGCGCCGAGGAAGGCAAGGGGCCGTTGCCGTGGCCGACCTTCGAGCAATATCTGAAGGCAGCGTGGGAACCTCTCGTGAAAGGACAGCTCGAAGCCGCGCTGCGGCGCGGCGGCCTGTTCGGCGAGGTCGCTCCGGTGGCGGTCACCGCGAAGGTGACCGCCGGTGAGCCGGCGCCGGCCAAGCTCGAGGGCGACGCCGGCGGCCTGACCCTGCTCGCGTATCCGTCGCTGCGGTTCTACGACGGCCGCAGCGCGGTGAGCTCCTGGCTCCAGGAAGCGCCCGACAGCATCACGCAGGCGGTGTGGGACGCGTGGGTCGAGGTTCCGGAGGAGACCGCCAAGAAGCTCGGCGTGGCGCAGGGCGACATGCTCGCGGTCAAGTCGCCGCACGGCAGTCTCGAGCTTCCGGCGTACATCTCGCCGACGCTCCACCCCGGGACGGTCGCGATTCCGCTCGGCCACCGTTACTCGCCGTATCAGCGCCCCCGGTACGTCGCGGCCGACCTGCGCTCGCTGAACCCGATGGCGCTCCTGCCGGCCACGGCCGACGCGACCTCGGGCGGTCTGGCGTTCATGGCGGTGAAGGTCACGCTCACGAAGCTCGGCACGCGCCGTCCGCTGGCGGTGCTGCAGGCGACGCACGACCAGGACGACCGCGAGCTGGCGCGCCACGTGGACCTCCGCGCCGCGCGCGAGCAGGCGCTGCGGGGCAAGGGACCGGCCGAAGCGCACGTCACGATGTACGACAACCAGAAGTATCCCGGCTATCGCTGGGGCATGTCGATCGACGTCGACGCGTGCGTGGGGTGCCAGGCGTGCGTCGTCGCGTGCCAGGCCGAGAACAACGTGCCCGTCGTCGGCAAAGCGTCCGCCGCCTATGGCCGCCAGCTCCACTGGATGCGCCTCGAGCGCTGGGCCGAGGGAAATGCGGCCCATCCCATGAACATGTTCCTGCCGATGCTCTGCCAGCACTGCGAGGTCGCGCCGTGCGAGCCGGTGTGCCCGGTGTACGCGGCGTATCGGACGGACGAGGGGCTCAACGGTCAGGTCTACAACCGCTGCGTCGGCACGCGATACTGCGGCAACAACTGCCCGTATCACGTGCGCCGCTTCAACTGGTTCCAGTACGAGTTCCCGGCGCCGCTCGAGGTCCAGCTGAACCCCGACGTCACGGTCCGCCAGCTCGGCGTCATGGAGAAGTGCACGATGTGCATCCAGCGCATCGTCGCCGGCAAGGACCGCGCCCGCGACGAGAAGCGCTCGGTGCGCGACGGCGACATCGTGCCGGCGTGCCAGCAGACGTGCCCGACCAAGGCGATCACGTTCGGCAATCTCAAGGACGACGCCAGCGAGGCGGCCAAGCTCGCCCGCTCGCCGCGCGCCTACCACGTGCTCGACGAGATCGGCACGCGGCCGTCGGTGACGTATCTCAAGAAGGTCGTTCGGGAGCACGCCTGAGCCGATGAGCGACTCCCGGACCACGTCTTCTCCCACGTTCGCCGACGTCAACCGTGACGTCCTGCGGACGCTGAACCCGCCGGGCAACCTCTACTTCGCCTGGATGTGCGTGGTAGCGCTCGGGCTGGCCGGGTTCTTCCTCGCGTGGGCGGGCCAGGTGTGGTGGGGCATGGGCATGGCCGGCAAGCGCGTGCCCCAGATGTGGGCGATGTACATCACCACGTTCGTGTTCTGGATCGGCATCGGCCACGCCGGGACGCTGATCTCGGCCATCCTCTATCTGTTCCGCGCGCGCTGGCGCACGTCGATCTATCGCGCCGCCGAGGCGATGACGATCTTCGCGGTCATGACGGCGGGCCTGTTCCCGCTCATCCACGCCGGGCGCATGTGGTTCGCGTACTACTTGCTGCCGTACCCGAACCAGCGGACGCTGTGGCCCAACTTCCGCTCACCGCTCGTCTGGGACGTGTTCGCGATCTCCACGTACCTCTCGATCAGCACCGTCTTCTTCATCGTCGGCCTCGTCCCGGACATCGCCGCGCTGCGCGACGCCTCGACCGGCTGGCGCCGCCGCATCTTCTCGATGCTGGCGCTCGGCTGGGAGGGTTCGGACACGCAGTGGCGTCACTATCGCCGCGCCTACGGCCTGCTCGCGTCGCTGGCGACGCCGCTGGTGCTCTCGGTCCACAGCGTCGTGTCGTGGGACTTCGCGATGGCGCTCGTCCCGGGGTGGCACTCGACGCTGTTCGCCCCGTTCTTCGTGGACGGCGCGATCTTCTCGGGATTCGCGATGGTGCTGGTGCTGGTCCTGCCCATGCGTCACTTCTTCGGGCTGCACGCCTACATCCAGGACAAGCACCTCGACGCGATGGGCAAGCTCATCCTGGTCACCGGGCTGGTGCTGACCTACTTCTACATCTGCGAGATCTTCACCTCCCTCTACAGCGGCGAGCACATCGAGAAGGCGTCGCTGTTCTGGAAGGTGACCCAGACGTACGCGTGGGCGCTGTGGACCATGTACTTCTGCAACTGCGTCGCCCCACTCATCCTGTTCTGGCGGAAGGCGCGGACGAGCCCGTTCGTGCTGTACGTCGTGTCGATCCTGGTGCTGATCGGGATGTGGTTCGAGCGCTTCAACATCATCGTCCCGTCGCTGGGCCACGACTTCTACCCGTACACGTGGGGCATCTACTATCCGAGCCCGACCGACACGGCGATCGTGCTGGGCAGCTTCGCCTTCTTCTTGCTGCTGTTCCTGGGCTTCATCAAGCTGATGCCGTCGCTCTCGATCGTCGAGGTCAAGGAGACGATCCCGCCGCCGATGCGGGAGGGCCCCCATGCCCACTGAGACGGTCCTCGGCGTCTTCGCCCACGTGGACACCACGGTCCGCGCCCTCGAGGAGCTGCGGGCGCACGGCTACCACGACCTCACCGTGTACACGCCGCTGCCGGTCCACGAGATCGAGGAGGTCCTGGAGCGCGGTCGGCCGGTGAGCCGGGTGCGCCTGTTCACGCTGATCGGGGGACTCACCGGAATCGCCTCGGCCTTCCTGCTGACGATCTGGAGCTCGCTGGTGTGGGGCCTCGTCACCGGCGGCAAGTACATGCAGCTCGGGTCCGGCGGGATCTCCGGCTCGTCGCTGCCGCCCTTCTTCATCATCGCGTTCGAGATGATGGTGCTCTTCGGCGGTCTCGCGACCGTGATCGGCATGGTCGTGCTGGGTGGGTTGCCGCGTTTCCGTCCGAGCTCGACGTTCGATCCGCGGTTCACCAACGATCGCTTCGGCGTGGCCGTCCACTGCGCCCCGGAGCGCGGCGGCTCCGTGCGCGACCTCCTGCGCGCGGCCGGCGCCGAAGCGGTGCAGTCTCGATGAGAGCCCGGCGCGCATGAAATACGTGTTCATCCTGACCTTGCTGGTGGTCGCCGCTGCGGCCGGCCTGTGGCTCACCGCCGTGGTGATCCGCTGGAACGACAACATGACGCAGACCCCGCGCATCATGCCCGGCGAGCGCGTGTTCTCGATGCCGGCGGGCGTGGTCCCGCGCGGGGGCGAGATGACGATCCCGAGGGAGCAGCGGGACATCGCCGCCAAGCGCCCGAACCCGGTCAAGTCGTCCCCGGGGTCGGTGGCGCTGGGCCGCGAGCGCTACGTGACGTTCTGCGTGCCCTGCCATGGGTCGGAGGCGAAGGGGGGCACCACCGGCCCCGTCGCCACGAAGTTCATCCCGACGCCCGACCTGACGAACGCCGAGCTCCAGCGGCAGCGGACGGACGGGTACTGGCACAGCTACATCGTCGTCGGCGGCGCCGTGATGCCCGCGTACGGCGAGGCGCTCTCGTCGCACGAGGCGTGGCACATCGTCAACTATCTCCGGTCAGTCGCACAGAAATGAACGTGTTCTGGGGTCTGGTGGCGGTGGTGGGCGCGGTCGTCTTCCTCCTCGGCGCGAACTCCGGGGACGCGGCGCAGGTCTGGTCGATCTATCTGGTCAACCTCGTGTTCTGGTCCGGCCTCGCGGTGACCGGCCCGGCGATCGCCGGCATGATGCAGATCACGGAGGCCCGCTGGTCACCGAGCATCCGGCGGATCGCGCTGACGACCTCCGGTTTCCTGCCGACGTCGTTCATCCTGCTCCTCATCCTTTATATGGGGCAGACGGCGCTCTACCCGTGGGTGACCACGCCGATCCCGGCCAAGGCCGGGTGGCTCAACGTGCCGTTCTTCTGGCTGCGCACGCTCGGAGGCGCCGCCCTGCTGTTCGCGGTGTGTTTCTTCTTCGTGCGAGCCCTGCTGCGCGACCCGATCCCGCCGGACAACCCACACGACCGCGCGAACCGCAATCGCCTCTCGGTCGCCCTGCTCGCACTCTGGCTCGTGATCGTGTCGCTCTGGGGATTCGACCTGGTGATGTCGCTGGACCCCAAGTGGTACAGCGGCCTCTTCGGCGGATACTTCGCCGTCAGCACGCTCTACACGGCGTTCTGCCTGCTCTCGATCTTCGCGATCCGGGCCAACGCGCGCGGCCAGGCCTCGATTCCACCGGCCGCGGTCCAGGACGTCGCCAAGCTGCAGTTCGCGTTCTCGATCGTCTGGATGTACTTCTTCTGGTCGCAGTACCTCGTGATCTGGTACGGCAACGTGCCGGTCGAGACGCGCTTCGTCGTCCAGCGATTCTTCGTCCAGCCCTGGCAGACCCTGGCCTGGGTGGTCTTGATCATCGGCTGGCTGATCCCGTTCGCGTACCTGGTCAAGCGGCTGACGGGCCGCCCACCCCAGCGCCACGCGCCGCTCTTCGTGATCGCCATCTTCGGGCTGGTCGGCATCTTCCTCGAGCGCGTGCTCGTCGTGTTCCCGTCGGTCTCGGCGGACGCGCGTCTGCCGATGGGGCCCCGCGATCTTGCGATCACCGCGGGCTTCCTGGCGCTGTTCGTGCTGAGCCGACGCTGGTTCTTCAGCCGCTTCAAGCCGGTCCTGAATCTCCCGCACACCGGGCATTGATTAGATGGGGGGCCTCGAAGGGCCCCCCAAGCCCCCCAGCGCTCGGATCGCCCCGGCGGAAGCCGTGGCGCTCCTCGATGTTGCTCGGCGTCCCCGGGGCCTCGAAGGGCCCCCCAAGCCCCCCAACGCTCGGATCGCCCCGGTGTAGCCG
>Ga0209058_1000336_pt1 | contig 39023 bp, 39 predicted proteins | sample GraSoiAngelo_147_FD_185904 | JGI IMG/M metagenome (GOLD analysis project Ga0209058, IMG submission 185904) | Grasslands soil microbial communities from the Angelo Coastal Reserve, California, USA - 14_1009_05_40cm (SPAdes) (version 2) | ecosystem: Environmental > Terrestrial > Soil > Grasslands ... | reverse complement strand
ATGAAACTTCCACGCATCGCTCCCTTGTGTATGAAGCACCAATACGTGTAAGTCTGCTGAGCGGTTGTCGCAGTGAATGTGAACGTAGTGCCAGCAGAGCCAAAGTTGCTGGAAAGGGGTTCTCCAGAGTCGATGACTCCATTTCCATTGTAATCGACGCCCCAATTGTGAGTAAGGACGTCAGCGGAATTGAGGGTCATAGTCACCATTTGTCCGGCCATTACGGTAAGGGCCGGTCCTGGTGAGGTTATTGTGGTTGAGGTTGAACCCCAACCTGAAGGAGGGGAAAAACTGCCGAACAGGGCGAATGAGGCAGTGCTTGCCTGGATAGAATGTAGCGGGAAGGTAAGTCCTAGAATTCCTATGATGATGAGAAGAGATGATAGGATGATTGGTTTGAAGAGTCGTCGATTTGCTAGCACGAGAACTTCCTATGATAATAGGACCTTTATACGTTTTCCCTAAGCAACCCTTCACAAAAGACCTCGATGAAACCGTGGAAAGGGCTCCTGGCAACACCTCCAAGATTGGCCAAAAACGCCCTGGAAAGAGAAACGAACCGTGCCCTTTTCCCCTTGAAAATGGAGTTTTGTTCGTGAAATTTGTTCGGGGATGGGGGGAGGGGGGTGTTGTCCTCAAAGCCCATTTTCAAGTGTGAAAAACTTGGGTCATCCGCAAATCTCTCCGCCAAGGCGGATTCCAGATGAAGTGAAACTATTCGGTCGCAGGTGAGGCTGTTCGCCTCACAAAGGGTAGGAGTCTCCGCTCTGAAACTCCGAGACAGGCCCCGAACCGAGGCCCTCATAAGCTCTCTATTTCCAGGTCACTCTGAGAAGGTTGGCAAGGGCTAGGGCCTCGCCCAAGTTCACGAGGAGCATGTAGACAGAGGCCTGGTCCACGAAACTTCCCGCGGACCCGACATTCTCAAACAGAAACAGCCAGAAGACGAGAATGGCAAGGTTAAGCACGACGAAGAAGCTACCGAAGAGCAGCAGCCCCATTGTGAAAGAGGACCGAACCTTCCGATAAGTGTCCGTGTAAATGGCCAATAGGACCAGTGTCATGGCTATGTTCGCAAACGCGACTGCCGCGCTAGCCCAGAGGGCGAAGGCCAAGCTTTCTCACCTAGCCTCCTTGTTCGGCACGCTTATCTTGGTTCTTCCAATTTTACTCCAGATTTCCTCCAAGACAGGCAACGCCTCCTCCATCTTCTGCGTCAGAAGAATCACCGCTCCGTACGCACCCTTCTCAGAAGGGGTCACCAATCCATTCTCCTCCAGCACTCTGAGGTGATGCTGTATTGTTTTGTAGTCGACCCTGAGTTTTTCCGCTAGCTGGTTCGCGTTCAACGGCCGATCGAGCAGGGCTTTGAGAATCTCGGCCCTGTTCGCCCCGCCTCTGGTTCCACCGAGGAGATACCAGAGAAGTCTCTTGAGATATTTTTCGCCGTGCAAGGAAGGAGTAACGGTGGTCTTGCCAGAGACGGCAAGCATCCGACCTGCTTTGAGAAAGTCAGTGACAATTGAAAGAGATTGTGTGATGGAAAAAATCGTAGCTCACCTATTTGTGCGCGTTTGGATTCTAGTCATCGTCCTAGACTCGTTGCGTTATCACGGCTCCATGGGACCGGTATGGTATTGATTCGAATTCCGCATGATAGACTTGTTTTCCGGAGATGAGCATGTCAAACCGTGAGTGATGTCTCTCGAGGTCCTCGTTCTTGGCCACTTTGGCGTGAACATCTTTCATGTGGGCAGCGTCCTTGAACCTTGCTATCTCAATCCATAATTCCTCCGAGTCGGACAGTCCCACTGCTGGGGTCAGACTCATCGCTCCGAACCTGCCGGACATGTCCTTGGGGCGGAGGAGTTCTTCTGAGAGGCATCCGGCGTCCTCGAACAGTTTCATTATCGGCTTTATCGCCGCCTGGAAGGCTTCCGCTTTCTTCTTGGGGACCCGGTACAAGAAGACGGAGCAGTATGCCATCGATTCGACTCCTTCCTTCCACGACCGGCTTTTATTTAGCCCCACCGCGAAGGTCGTCTCCAAGGCTCCCAATACTATCCGGTAAACCCGAGCCCGACTCCTTAGAGCAGATGGGATTCTTTCGAAGAAGGCTTACTTGGGCCGTCTTTCAAAGCGCCTCGTCATGAAGGGACCGGCGAGAAGGGCGGAGGGCTTCACCGAATCTGTTATCCGAGAAATGACCAGACTCTGCCAGGCTAACAATGCAATCAACCTCGCTCAGGGCTTTCCCGATTTCGACCCCCCAGCACGGGTAAAACAGTCCGCCATCAAGGCGATCAACAGCGGCTACAATCAGTACTCAATCACCCGTGGGTCCCCAGAGCTGAGACAAGCCATTTCAAGAAAAGTGAAACGTTTCAACCATTTCAAGTGCAACCCTGAGAGCGAGGTAACAGTCACATGTGGAACGACCGAAGGAATGATCTCCACTCTACTCGCCCTGTTGAATCCCGGAGATGAAGTTGTGATCCCTGAGCCCTTCTATGAAAACTACGGACCCGACACGATCTTATCAGGGGCAAAGTGCCGTTACGTCAAGCTCGCGCCTCCCGAGTTCGAGATTGAAGAGGAATCTCTGAAGAATGTCTTCAGCCGAAAAACAAAGGCGATAATTGTCAACACGCCTCACAATCCTACAGGCCGAGTCTTCAGGCGTGAGGAGCTGAAAATAATCCGTGACCTATGCCAGGACTATGACGCCTTCGCCATAACCGATGAGATCTACGAGCACATCATCTACGACGGTTTGAGTCACACGAGTATCGCGAGCTTGGATGGGATGGGAGAGAGGACCATAACAATCTCTGGCTTCTCGAAAACGTACAGCGCCACTGGCTGGCGGGTCGGCTATGTGATTGCACGGAAGGAGCTGTCAAGCGCGATAAGGAAAGTTCATGATTTTCTCACGGTCTGCGCCCCCACACCCCTCCAAGAGGCCTGCCTCTCGGCGCTCAAGCTGCCCGAGTCATACTACAAGTCTCTACGTGCAACATATGATGAGAGTAGAGGATTGTTGTTGAAAGTTTTGGAGGAGGCTGGGTTCAAATGTTTCAAGCCTGAGGGTGCTTACTACATCTGGACCGATATACGCTCGACAGGGTTCAGGAACGATAGAAAGCTCGCTGAGATGCTCATCAAACGAATTGGAGTTGGTAGCGTTCCTGGCTCAAGCTTCTTCCACAATCCGTCCACTGGGAGACTGACCCTCAGGTTCTCCTTCTCGAAAATGCCTCAGACGATTAGGATAGCGGCTGAGCGGCTGCGACGGTTTAGACGGCTCTAGGTTTTTAAGAGAAGATGGGCTGGTGTCGAAGATGAGGTTTGAGACCTTCGATTCCGCAGACCCTTCTGGAGTTTTCATGGCTTGAGCCGGGGAACAGTCGGCAAGCTAAGTCGGGACTACAAGCCCCAGAGAGTGGAGGAAGAGGTTCTCGACTGGTGGAAGACACACCGTAGCTACGAGAAGACGAAGAAGAGACTTGTCAAACGTCCGAGATTCTACTTCCTAGACGGCCCACCCTACGTGACCGCTCCCCTCCATGTGGGGACGGCGTGGAATAAGGTCCTCAAAGACACGTTCATCCGTTATTGGAGGATGAGAGGCTACAATGTCCGCGACCAGCCCGGCTTCGACTGTCACGGCCTACCAATCGAGGTTCAGGTTGAGAAGAATCTCAAGCTCACTTCGAAGAAAGATATCGAGAACGTTGTTGGAGTAGCTCGTTTCATCGAAGAATGCAAAGCCTACGCACAAAAATTCGTCGCTACCCAAACGCGCGAGTTCAAGAACGTCGGAGTCTGGATGGACTGGGACAAGCCCTACATCACCTACCATGACGATTACATCGAATCGGTATGGTGGACAATCAAACGCGCGCACGAGAAACTCCTCCTCTCCAAAGGACTGCGGGTCGTTCACTGGTGTCCCCGCTGCGAGACAGCACTAGCAGGATACGAAGTCACGGACGAGTACCGGACAGTCCGGGACCACTCCATCTATGTCAAACTCCCGCTAATCGAGAAGCCTGACGAGTCTATCCTCATCTGGACCACAACACCGTGGACTCTACCGGCGAACCTTGGAGTGATGCTTCACCCTGACGAAACGTACGTGCTCGTTGAAGTGAACGGTGAGAAACTCGTTTTGGCCAAGGCGAGAGTCCAAGCGGTTATCGGAGAACAGCCGCACAAGGTTCTCTCCGAGTTTCAGGGACGAAAACTAGAGGGGGCAAAGTACCATGCACCTCTCCTTGAAGAGACAGGTTTGGATGACGATCCGAAAACCCACAAGGTCCTGTTGAGCTCTGCACACGTGTCGATGCTTGAGGGGACAGGAGCAGTCCACACCGCCCCGGGACACGGTGAGGAAGACTTCGAGGTCGGAAAGCAGTACGGCCTTCCAATTCTATCACCGGTCGACGCTTCAGGACGTTTCACGAAGGAAGCAGGAAAATACGCTGGCCAACCAGCACGAGAGTCCAACGATGTGATCGTAGAAGACCTTAGACGGAAGGGATTGTTGTGGAAAGAGGAGACGATAGAACACTCCTATCCGCACTGCTGGCGTTGCAAGACCGCCTTGTTACTGCGCGCCACTGAACAGTGGTTCATCAAAGTAACCGCGTTCAAGGAAAAGATGCTGCGGGAGAACAAGAAAATCCGGTGGGTCCCGGAATGGGCCGGAAGCAAACGATTCCACGACTGGCTCACAGGAGCACGAGACTGGGTCATATCACGACAGCGGTACTGGGGCGTCCCGCTGCCCGTGTGGACATGCGAGAAGTGCGGAAAACTGACAGTCGTCGGATCGAAAGCCGAACTGAGAAAACTGGCGACGGGCTCGCTATCGAAGAGTCTCGAACTGCACCGCAATGGTGTCGACCAAGTCTTGTTGCGATGCAAAGCCTGCCCCGGGACAGCGAGGCGTGAACCCGACATTGTTGACGTATGGTTAGACTCGGGAACAGCGTCGTGGGCGGACCTAGGATATCCGGGAAATTCTAGGGAGTTGAAAGCTTGGTGGCCGGCAGAATTGATCATCGAAGCGCACGACCAGACCCGTGGCTGGTTTTACAGTCAGCTGGGCTCGGGAATTGTGGCCTTTGACCGCTGTCCGTACAAGACTGTGCTGATGCACGGACACGCACTGGACGAGGGAGGAGAGAAGATGAGCAAGTCAAGAGGAAACATAATCGCCCCTGAGTCGGTCATAGAGAAATACGGCCGAGACGCCCTCCGATGGTATACACTGCAGTCCACGGTCTGGGAGGACTTTCGATTCTCCTGGAGCGGGGTTGAATCATCTGCGAGAGACCTGCAAGTTGTCTGGAACGTCTTTTCCTTTGCGACCCTCTACATGAACCTAGACCGATTCCGGCCGTCACTGTGGCCTGTTCGAAGATTATGGAAGCGGCTGAGACCTGAGGACAAGTGGCTTGTAGCGAGGACTGAGTCTCTTACAGAGACCGTCAATCAAAGCATGGCGAACATGGAGGTTCACAAAGCGGTTCGAGAATTGGAAGGGTTCTTGGTAGAGGATTTGAGCCACTGGTATGTTCGTCTCGTACGAAGAAGGTTTTGGCAGGAAAGAGAGAGCAAGGACAAGCTTGCCGCCTACGCGGTTCTCTACTATGCTCTGAAAAGATGGCTCAACCTTTCGGCCCCATTCACACCCTTCATCGTAGAGAAGCTCTACCAGGAAGCACTCCGAAATACTGAGCCTTCCAGTCCTAAAACAGTCCACATGCTCTCCTGGCCAAAACCCGTGAAAGCTTGGAGAAACAGGAAGCTGGAGGGAGAGATGAAGCTCGCCCAGCAAATTTCCGGCGCAGTCGCCTCCGCTCGACAGTCCAAGAAGCTCAAGCTACGCCAGCCTGTGTCGAAAGTCCTAGTGGTCACGGAGAAACCCATGGCGAGAAGCGTCGTGAAAAATCTGCGCGCGCTGTTGCTCCAGACGGCTAACACCAAGGAAATCCAGCTCGTCGGCCTCAAAGAAGAGAAACAGCTCGCGAAACTATTGGTGGAGCCTAACTACAAGGGTCTCGGACCTGCCTTCCGCCAGGAAGCGAACGAAGTCGCTGACAGGCTCAGGAGACTTGACGGCCGAGGAATCTACAAGACCATCAGCGAAGGTCGTCCCTACACACTTGAACTAAATGGAAAAACATACCGGATCACGGATCGCATGGTTTCCTTCCGGGAAGAGATGCCGGAGAACTACGCCTCGGGCAGTTTTGAACATGGGAGGGTCTATGTTGACCTTACGATCCCGGACGCACTAGCCCAAGAGGGCTTTGTCCGGGAGATGGTCCGACGGCTGCAGGAGATGAGAAAGCGGCTCGACTTGAGAGTCGACGCTTTTGTTGAGGCATATGTTATGATTCCGGACACGCGGAAGCTTGACTGGCTGGAAGACAATCGAGAGTACTTGATGGAAGAAATCAGAGCCAAGACACTACGCCTCCTGCGGCCGGGAGAGCCCAAGCCGAGGGCTCAGATGGATGAACAATGGGTCCTGGACGGCCAGAACTATCAGATGGGAATAGGGGTTGTAGGAAGATAGACTAAGCTTCTCGGGGCACGTTCAAAAACGCCGATTTGGTCTCGTTACCCCCTTCCCCGTCTTTATATAGTCTGCACGAAGGGAAATGACCGTTTTCAACGGTTTTCGTGCGGTTTTGGGACTGTTTTCGGGTGTTTTTTGGCCGGCGACGCGGGTCGGTTCTTAGCGTTCATAGCCTAGGCTCGGGGTTGTCGTGGATCGCCAGCTCTTGCCAAGTCTAGGCTTTCTCGTCAACCCGATTGCAGGGATGGGAGGAGCGGTGGGGCTCAAGGGTACGGACGGACCGGGAACAGTTGAAGAAGCCATCAAGAGGGGAGCTGGACCTACCTCTCCTGCCAGGGCCGGCCAATTCCTCAGCCACCTCAAGACCTTCGGACTCAAGACCGGACTCAAGGTTGCACCTGGTGTAATGGGCGAAGATGCTGCAAAGTTGGCCGGCTTATCCTATGACGTCGTAGGGCAGGTGAAAATTCCCACCTCGGCGCGAGATACGTTAAGCGTTGCAAGGACGATGAGACAGGCAGTGGACCTTCTGGTCTTCTGCGGAGGAGACGGAACAGCCAAGGATATTCTAGCCGCAGTCTCCGACACGATTCCTGTTCTCGGAGTCCCAACGGGCGTCAAAGTGTACTCCTCGGTGTTCGCGGTGAGTCCTCATGCTGCTGCTGAATCTGTGGCCCAGTTCTTGGAGCATCGAACTTCGACGAGGAAAGGCGAGGTTCTAGACATCAATGAGGAGGATTATCGCGCCAATAAACTGTCAGTCAAACTTGCAGGCTACATGGTTACCCCAGAAGTGGGAACGCTGATGCAAGCCTCGAAATCACCTTCTATAGCTAACGAGGTCCTGGAAATTGAGGCTATCGCAAGATATGTGAAAGAGGAAGCTGACCCGGCAACAACCTATGTGTTAGGCCCGGGAACAACTGTCGAGAGAGTAGCGCTAGAATTCGGGGTGAAGAAGACCCTTCTGGGAGTCGACATTGTGAAAGGGGACGGCACCATCCTCGGCGTCGACCTTAGCGAGTCAGAAATTTTGAAACTGGTTGACGGCCGCTCAAAGATTGTCGTGTCGCCCATCGGAGGGCAGGGCTTCCTCTTCGGCCGCGGAAACCAGCAAATCAGTCCGCACGTCTTACGCAGGGTGGGGCTACAGAACTTGATCATCGTCTCTGCAGCCACCAAGATTGTGTCTCTACGCCCAAGGCGATTGATAGTTGACACTGGAGACGAGCACTTGGATGAGGAGATTCGTGGATACTGCAGGGTTCTGACGAGCTACCGAGAAGAGATGGTTGTCAAGGTCGAATAGTTCAAGGATGTAAATCGACTCTGAGTCAGCTCTTGACTCTAAGAGGACTTTTTATCAGGTCCGGTTCCACGCCGCTGAGACTTGGCGCTTTCAGCTGCCACGACACTCATCGTCATCGGAGTCTTCATCGGAACATACGTGCTGATCCTCTCCGACAAGTTCCACAAGCCTTCGGCTGCTGTCCTCGGGGCTACGCTGATGGTTGGGACGGGGGTCCTCGCCGAGTCGGAGATTTTCGCGGCGATCAACTGGACCGCGCTCGCGGTGCTCCTAGGCATGTTCATCATAGCCTCGTCCCTCCGCGAGGCAGGCTTCTTCGAATGGATGGGCCTTCGCCTCGCCAAATCAGTTGACTCTCACCCCGTTCGAATGTACGTACTGCTGCCCCTGATGACCGCGGGCATGGCGTCACTCCTAGACATTGTAACGGTGGCTCTGTTCATCGTACCTTTAACAATTGAGGTGTTTGAGGGCCTGGAAATCGACCCCGTCCCATTCGTAATATCAGAAGTTCTCGCAGCCAACGTGGGTGGTCTCGCCACGATGGTAGGCGACCCGACCAATGTCATCATTGGTTCATCCTTGAATCTCAGTTTCAACAAGTTCCTTGAGAACACCGCCCCCATCGCTTTGGCCGCCCTGGCGGTTAACTCCAGCCTTCTGTATCTGAAGAGCCATGATTTTCTCCACAAGGAGGCTGTTGCTCGGCGCAGGCAGAAGCGGCCCGCGCTCCTTCGAGATCCCTTGGAAGCGGTGAAGGACAAAGGCCTCCTTCAGGTAAGCCTCGTCTCCTTGAGTTTGGCTGTCGCGTTTCTAATCGTCCATAACTTCCTGGGGGTTTCAGCCGCTCTTGCAACCCTCCTTCCAGCATTCCTAATACTCGTCTACGAATCCTCACGTCACTCTGAAATCCAGCATGTCCTCGCGCGTATAGACTGGGAAATTTTCGCCTTCTTCGGTGGGCTCTTTCTCCTCGTGGCCTCTCTTTCAAGAACTGGAGTGCTCGGTCAAGCCGGGGTCCAGATGTTGCAGGTCTCCAATGGAAACCTTGCTCTTTCCGTCACACTCGTGCTTTGGTTATCCGCCCTCATCTCCCAAGTAGTGGACAATGTTCCGCTAGTGACAGTGTTCGTTCCGGTGATAACGTCCATGTCCAACACCGCAGGCATTCCGCTTGCACCACTGGCTTGGGCGCTCGCTGTAGGCACCGCCATCGGCGGAATGGCGACACCTGTAGGAACGGCCTCGAACCTGGTCGCCCTCAGTATCTTGAACAAGCCGCGAAAGAGACTAACCTTCTCCAAGTTCGCGAAACAGTCGGTTCCCCTAACACTGTTGGACCTCGCCATCGCGAACCTTATTCTGATTCTGAGACTGTAACTTCCGCCGAGTTATAGAGAACAGCACTCTTTTGTAACCACTGCCACGTTCTGGTAGACCTCCAGTTGAACAAGGAGCCCGAAGGGAAAAAGCGTGAACCAAGTAGTCCGACGTGTCAAGAACTTCTTCCAGCCGGGTGAGAAAGAGGCTTTCTCACGCATTGAAGAACTAGCCCGGTTGGGAGAGGAATCACTTGAGCTACTCGTCAAGATCCTGTCGGGGACAAAGAATGGCGTGGCCGATGTCGACAGCTACACGGCGAGAATAAGCGCGCTAGAGAAAGAAGGAGACCTCATCACTCAATCCCTTGAGGAAAGCCTCGGAAGAGGGGCCATCATTGCATCCCTCTCAAACGACTTTGAGAGACTGGTTGACTCTGTTGACAGTATTCTCGATAGAGCGCATTCTCTGTCGCGTCAGTTGCGAAGAGTGACCAGGCGGCCGCTGAGGCAAGCGAAGGAGTTTGATACGGCATTCCGGAAAGAGCAGGTTCGGCTGATCGAGATCGGCCAGTCCCAAGTCAAGGTTCTACGCAGGCTCTTGGTCGCAGCCGGGTCAGACCGTGCAAGAGCAGTGGGCTTGGCCCATGAAATAGAGCGTCTGGAGGAGCAGGGTGATGATGTCAAGGATGGAATGCTGGATGAGATCTATGGGTCCTGGGAGAAATTGGACTTTGCGTCATTCCACAATCATATCCAGACGACCATTGAGGCTGATGATATTCTGGACCTCTGCGAGGATGCTTCCGATCTTGTCATCGCCGTAACGAAGGCCTTGGGTGCCTAGCTGAAAGATGACTGACCTCTTCAGTGCCGCCTCGCTTCTTCTAGCAGGGCTTCTCGGCATCGTCGTCGGAGGAAACAATCTCTCAGCCTGCTCCGGGACAATTATCGGTACGGGGATGGTGAGCAAGAGGTCAGGCATTCTGATCGCGACCGCAGGGTACATCCTAGGACTCTCTCTAGAGGGACCGAAACTCTTCCAGGTCCGTGAAAGATTTCTACCAACGGAGACATCTGCGCAGGTCTTCTCGATACTGTTTGCGACATTGCTTGTTTTCGTCGGGGGGGAATTTGCTAGAGTTCCATTGTCTCTCTCCAAAGCATTGACCGGGGCAATACTAGGGGTCAGCCTCTCCGCGGGAACCCTCCAAGTAAACCGCTACCTAGGCCTGATATTCTTGTTCTGGACAACCGCTCCCATCGTCGCAACAGGCCTCGGAGTTGTTCTGGTCGGACTTGATGACCGGTACAGTCCGCAGAATCTCTGGCTGAAACTGTCCATCCTCAAGGCCGGACTGCTTTTTCTCGGCTTCTTCTCAGCCTACGTCCTCGGTAACAATACGCTGGGATTGATCGTTGGCGTCCCAAGCAGTCAAACCTTTGAGACGGCCGTAGTGGTCGGGCTTGGAGCGGTTCTAGGTGCGTTTACTCTGGGCCAGGGTGTTCTTCGCAGACTTACCGAGGGAATATTCCAGCTTCGCTACCCCAACGCCTTCTTTGCCCAACTGCTCGGGACGAGTTCAGTTGAACTCGCAAGCCAGCTCGGGATACCTGTGTCTATCACGGAGACCGTCTCCTCTGGGATAATCGGGTCGGGTTTTGCGAGGAAGATGCGAGTGATGAATGTGAGAAACGTTTTCCTGATCTTGACCAGCTGGGTCGTCTCGCCCGCTAGCGGCGCAATCGCCGGTTTTCTCCTGTCTCGACTGTTCGGCTGAATTAGCCCAGACTCATCGTCTCGGACCAATCTTTTAGAGTCGCCAAAGCAATCGCGTCCAGCGACAAGCCGCGGGGAACCCTGCTTGGGATGGCGCTTCGGCGGAGTTTTTGACGGTTACAAGGGGATTCCACGCGAGGCAGACCTGCTAATCTACGCCAGCTTCTTCAACTGGGCGGCCGCAGGCCTACTCTTCATCACCCTCCAAGTCTTCCTTGTTCTCGAAGGGCTGAGCTTTGCCCTCTCAGGGCTCATTGTTGGTACGTTCGGGATTACTAGCGCTTTGGCCACGTGGCCCTTTGGCATACTCGCCGACCGCTATGGAAGGAAGCGTTTCGTAATCGGCGGAGGAGTAGTTTCAGCCTTCGCAATCACCCTCTTTGCAATCGTGGGGACAAATATTTCGCTACTCTTCGCGGCTGCGGCCCTCTCCGGCTTCTCCGAGGCAATGTTCGCCTCATCGTGGACTGCTATGCTTGCTGACAAGGCTACTAACGCTTGGCGTACCAGAGCCTTCACACTTTCTTTTTTCGTCTCTACCATAAGCTCTGCTGCGGGAGGTTTTAGCGCAAGCATCCTTGGACCGATCGATTCTCTGCTTGGCATCAGCCTAGTCCAAGGACACCGTTACCTGTTCGCGGGTGTCGCGGCCGTCAGCCTTTTCGGGCCCGCAATGGTCTCCAAGGTGTCCGATTCGAAGCCCTCTGTGCTTGGCAACCCCCGCTTTCACTTTCTACCCAGAAAATCGCTCCGACCCGTAGTCCAGTACTCGATCGCTGGAGGGCTCATCGCGTTCGGCGCGGGGATGGTAGTCCCGCTTGTTCCGGGATGGGCCTACCTGAGGTTCGGAGTGAAGGATGACGTGACAGGGCCAGTCTTTGGCGGTATCAACAGCCTGGTTATGGGAGTTGCGAATCTCGCAACGCCGAGACTAGCGAAGAGATTCGGCACGGTCAAGACAATTGTTGTGACACAGGCCTCCTCGACTGCCTTCCTGTTTTCGATGCCTTTCACCCCAAACTTCCCAGCTGCCTCTGCCGTTTTCATAGTGCGCAGTTGTTTGATGATGATGTCAAACCCGGCAGAACAGTCGTTGCTGATGGGATTGGTCTCTGAAGACGAGAGGGCTACGGCAGCGGCGATAACCGCTGCATTGTGGCGTTTTCCTAACTCGATTAGCACGGGACTGGGGGCTTACATTATGGGTCTCGGCGGTTTCCTGTACCTCTCATTGCCCTTCTGGATTTGTACAGGACTCTACCTGGCATCTATCAGCTACTTCTGGGTCGCTTTCAAGGAGACGCGATTGCCTGAGGAGAAGGTCCTAGCCCCGATTCCGGCCGCGACTTAGGGGAGTAGGCCGCCGATTCGGGCGAGCTTCAATAGGCTAGGCTTCTTCTGGAAGACGCCTGCGGTGATTTCCAGAGCCTCCTTCAATAGTCTGCGGTTCTTTTGGAGCTTGTTGAGTGCTCTCCTGTTCAGCCTCCGTATCAGCCAGTTTGAGCTCAGCGCGTACCGGGCAGAGTAGTCTGCATGTTGCCCGATTACATCAGAGAACATACGCTGTCGAGTCTCGTATTCCCGCAGGAAGTTAGCAGAGTTGTCGTGTGATGTTACGGCCTTCTCTATTACCTCGGCTAGGACGAGCGCGTCTTGTAGTGAGAGGTTCAGCCCCTGGCCGGCGTGAGGATGGAAGGAGTGGGCTGAATCACCCAGCAAGGCGACGCCGTTGTCAACCCATCGATCCACGAGAACCCGGCTTGGGGTAAAGAAAGCGAGCTTGGTCCAGGTCTCCATTCCTGCCAAGGCTTCGACTGTCTCCGGCGCGACCCGGTTCACTTCTGCCTTGAGCTTTTCCATCCCTGCAGCCTTAACTTGGTCGAAGCTGCTCTTCCCCACACAATGGAACAAGTACGTGATTGTGGGGCTAGCGGGCATCACTCCAAGCATCTTTCCGGGGTTTTGGTATTGACGGGCGCGGCCCTGAAACCCGGAAACCGGGCCGACTAGCCCAACGATGAAGGAGTCAGGATACTTCTGGGCCTCGGCTTTCGAGCCGATGAGTGTTCTGACTCTGGAATTTGCACCATCAGCTCCTACGACGACAGCCGTGTTTGTTTCTTGAAGCGCGCCATTGGTCTCGAACTTTAACCCAGTTAGTTGGCCGTTATTGCGGACTAGGTCTTTGAAGCTCGTTCCCCAAACGAACTGGGCGCCTGACTTCTCCGCCTTGTATCGCAAGACCATGTCTAGATCTGTCGCGTTTACTGTGAGGAGGTAGTTTTGTGGGTGATCGAGAAGCTTGTAGTCTGCTTCAAGCAGTATTTTGCCGTCCCAGGCGCGAACCTCGAAAACCTCGGCCTTGGAACCCGTCTGCAGTGCCTTGTCAAGTAGGCCGAGCTTGTCTAGAACTTCAAGCCCATTGGGCTGAAGCGTAAAGCCTCTGGGAAAACTATCCGCGGATTTCCGGCTGTCGAGCAGCATCGTAGAAATCCCCCTCTCCTGAAGAGAGATTGCGAGGGCCAGGGCCGGCAATCCTGCTCCGACAATGGCAACGTCCGCGGCCTCTTCCAGATTCTCCACCCTTGAAGAGCTCGCGAGTACGGCATCATCTTAAAATCCATGCCTGACCCCCAGCCTCGTTGAGCGGACGAACATTTGGGTCGGGTTCACGGTCAAGGCTCGGCGGAAAACGTTGCAGTCTATGACCCCGCCGGTTCGGTTGCTCCGCACGTCTACAACAAGGATCGCAGGTACGCAGTGCTTGTCGTAGACATGTTGAACGATTTCGTCTATGGAAAAATCAAGTGTGACAGGGCTGTGCCAATGATTCCGCGGACGGGGGATCTGGCGGACAAGGCAAGAAGCTCCGGGGTTCCAGTGCTCTACCCGAACGACTCACATACACGGAAGGACTTTGAGATCTACCGCTGGGGAAAACACGCGATGCGCGGGTCCAAGGGCGCGCGTGTAATCACAGAACTTCGCCCCCGCAAGAAGGACTTGCAGATCCCAAAGACAACTTACAGCAGTTTCTTCAATACAAGGCTTGAACGCGAGTTGAAGAGGGCATACGATGGAAAGGGCGCCAACACCTTAGTTCTGTCCGGCTTGCACACGGACTGCTGTGTAAGACACACGACAGCCGATGCGTTTTTCCGAGGATACGAGACTATTATTGCCGAGGATGCCGTTAACTCGTTCACAGAACTACAATACCGAACAGGTCTCCAGTATCTCAAGTTCTGGTACCTGGCTGACATTCTTCCGGCCAATAAGATTGTGAAACTGTTCTAGAGGCGTTTCGGGTCGAAGCGGCCCGCCCGGGTCATTATCGACATGGACGGTGGGATAGACGACGCGCTAGCGCTGATCCTCGCCCTTAGGTCGCCGGAATTGGATGTCGCTGGAATCACAGCTGTCTCGGGAAACGTCCCTGTTGAACAAGCCGCGATGAACGCGCTGAGAGTCGTCGAACTTCTTGAAAGAAAGGATGTCTGGGTCGCTAGAGGTCTAGCGAATCCGTTGGTGCGAGACCCGGTACGGGCTATGGACTTTCACGGCGCGGATGGACTGGGAGACTCTGAGCTCCCTAGTCCAAGCTTGAGACCCCGTGCTGAGAGCGCGCTGTCCCTCATCAAGCAAGAGTCCCAGGGGGCCGGTCGCCGAAGGCTGAGCATTGTTGCCACCGGACCTCTAACGAACATTGCAGCTGTCTTCACCGAAGAATCTGATATTGTAAGAAGGTTAGACGATGTAGTGATAATGGGCGGAGCTTACGGTCTAACAGAGTACGGCGTTGGGAACGAGACGCCTGCCGCAGAGTTCAACATCTACTCAGACCCGGAAGCGGCCAAAATAGTGTTCGAATCGGGAGTGTCACTGAAATGCGTCGGCCTCGATGTAACGATGACTCCTGGCGCTCAACTATCACCGAGGGAATATGCTACAATCAAGAGGAGTGAGACCGACCATGCCCAATTCGCCGCCAAAATTCTGGCAAAGGCCATGGGTAGAGAGAAACGATTCGCTCTGCATGATCCAATGGCTATTGCCATGAAAGTGAGACCTTCCCTGTTCAAGTTCCAGGACTATCATGTCAATGTGGAGACAAAGGGCGAGTACACGACGGGTATGACAGTCAATGATAGGAGAGACCGGCCATCCAAGGAGCTACAGGGTCAGAGGATCGCAGTTTGTAAGGATGCAAAAGCCGCGGCTTTCAAACAGGTTTTTCTTAGACGATTGATGAGTCGCTGAGCTACTGTATCCCTTTATCTTCCAAGCTCACACAATCATTGAGCTTGAAGGGAAGAGTCGTTCCGATTTCGTATCTCATCGTTGTGGCGAGCGCGGCTTACCTATTGATTCCATCGTTGTTCTCGCCTTACGGTAATTATCCCTACGGCGGAGGAAGTTTAGTCAGTTTCCTGTTCCCTGGCGGGCTCATACTGAACGTCATGGCTGTAGCAGGAATGATTCTGGGCCCCTACTTCGGGCTCGCAGGTCTTATAGCAAAAGACAGGTCAATCTGGGTAGAGGTTAACCGAATGCTTCACACTCATATTTCATTCCCAGTTATCGGAGGACTCGTCCTCTTCTACGGCTCAATCTTTCTCTACGGGTTCCTCTACTTTCTACTCCCAGTCTACGTACTCTTCGTGTGCCTAGCCACATTGATCACGGTGATGGCCTCTCGAACATCCAAGTCTGCCTCCATCACACCCGCACCTGCGGGGACAAATCTAGTCCAATAGAAACTCTTCTATACTACAACCTCCTCCGCCCGGGCCATGGCAGAGTATGGAAGAGGAGCTAAAGCAGGAGTAGTAGCTGGGCTGGTCTGTGGAGTTATTCTCGCGATAGGCTACTATGCTCTGTTCACACTAGTCCAGGACACGGCTAGACGAGCCATTCAAGACGCGCTCCCTGTGGGCTCAGTGATTACCGTCGACCAAGCGCTAGCCGCAGCTCTAGTACTTCTCGTAGTCGGTACTTTCGTCGGCACAATAGTCGTGGGTGCAATTCTGGGTCTAGTATTCGCAGCAGCGCACAACAAGTACATGCAAAGCAAGAGCCTAGCCATGAGGGGCATAGTGTTCGGTGTGATACTTTGGATAATCGGAATTCTGTTTAACATAGGCAGCTTTTCATACGGAGCTACCTATATCGGCCTCTCAGTTCTCATCGGGCTCATAGCGAGCCTCGTCTACGGATATCTGCTAGGCACTTTCTTTGGCAGGTTCGGGCCGAAACAGCAGGTCCCATCGCCAACCGCAATGTGAGCAACTGCCCAGCGATGCTTCAACCGAAGAAATAGCCGGTTTCCTATCCAACCTTAGGCTTTTTAAACTCAATATTTCGATATACTTCTCTCAAGAATAATCCATGGGTAAGGAAATCAACCACATAGAACTCAACTCCAAAGACCTAATGGCGACAAAGAAGTTCTACTCAAGACTCTTCGGCTGGCAATTCCAAATGTTCGGCGACAACTACGCAATGTTCAAGACCTCTAAGAAAGGCGTGGGCGGCGGTTTCAACCTAGCCAAGAAGATAACCCCAGGAACCACCACGTTCTACGTGACAGTGCAGAACATACCTGATGCACAGAAGAAGGCCGTGCAGCTCGGCGGAAAAATCGGACAGCGGAAAAAGGCTATCGGCGGCGGAATGGGGTACTGGGGCACCCTCAAGGATCCGCACGGCAACCTAATCGGAATCTGGAGCCAAAAGTAGAACCCAAGGCGACGATAAGGGCTGAACCAGACCCTTATCGCAGGCCAGCCTGACCGCGAACATCTGATTCCGGTTACCAAACCCCTTTTTCCCGAGTTTTAACGGTCTCGACCGTTGGAGAAACGGTCTTGGAGAACCTTGCCGCCAGAAGAGATTATCGTAAACCGATCCTCTTTCTCTTCCTGCTCTCGCCCGCAGTTGGCGAACTCCTCTCAGGGGCCTCGCCGCCTCTTGCATTCTTCAACCAGTCGGCCTGGTTTTTCTCTCATCGCTCTACGGAAGCGGTGCCTTACTGGTTCGAGACTATGCGAGACGCTGGGGAAAAAGCTGGCGCTCGATACTGCTGCTAGGCGCGGCCTACGGCATTATTGAGGAGGGCATTCTCGTCCGGAGCTTTTTCAACCCCGCTTGGAAGGACCTAGGCGTTCTTGGGACTTATGGTCGCTGGCTTGGTGTGAACTGGGTCTGGGCGGAGTGGCTCACGATATACCATGCCATCTTCAGCATAACGATCCCGATCCTCATCGTTGAGCTCTACTATCCAGAGGCGCGAGCCAAGCTGTGGCTTTCGAAAAATCAGAGAAGACTGTTCCAGTCTTTGCTGCTCGCCTCGATAGTTGCCGGTTTTGTAGGTTTTCCATATTTTGCGCCTGAGCTTCTCCTTTGGCTTCCTGCATGTGTTGCCGCGGTTGTCTTTCTGGGCTGGTTTGCAAAACGGGTGCCCAACAATCCATTGTCACAGTCAACGTTGAAGGTGGCTGAGTGGAAGCTTGCTCTACTCGGCACTTCAGCTCCTCTGGGGTTCTTGGTCTTCTTCTACAGCACGATCATTCCCGTCGCCGCGATAACGATGGCGGTCGGGTTTCTAGTCGCTCTTGCCTATCAGAATCTCTTGTGTCGTTGGTCTCTACGGGGATTCAGCGATCTTCAAAGGCTTAGCATTATTGCTGGGGCCCTCGGCTTCTTCATGTTCTTTGACTTTGTTCTGGAGCTGAACGGGGTTCTAGGAATGAGTGGGGTAGGGGTTGGCTTCCTGGTACTTGTGATAATGCTGAGAAGGCGAATCGTGACAGCCGTTAGGCTGGATTTCCACTCCGTAGTCCCGTCTTTCCCAACCCTTCAACCAACAGAGACCACAGCGTGAAAAGGGGTGTCAGAGGCACTGCAGAGACGCTTCCCAAGTTAGAATGACTTGCGTAGATAACTTTGCAACGCGTTCGTCTTGTTAAATATGGTGAATAGGATGACCGCGTACATCAGCCAAACCAAGCCTGCATATATCACCAGGAGGAATTGCCCCGTGAGCAAGGCAACTAGTCCCGCGAGGTACGATTGCCCTAGGGCAACGCCTGTGACAACTCGCCTCCAGTTCGAGCTTTCTCGAAGCCCATGCACCTGAATCAGCCAGTCAGTTGCAGCGGGAATCGGGAAAATCGCAAGAAGGTACGGCCGGGCAGCGACGCCCATCATCAGCTGATTAGTGTAGAGTGTTCCGAGTAGAAATCCCAAAACCACTCCTGTGCACCTAGCGCAAACATAGAGTGTTCTCCCTAGGAGATTGATTCTGATAGTATGAGACAGGCCTTTCACGGAATGGTGCGCGAGTAACAAGAACCGCAACGACGCACGTTCATCAGGACTTGACTGCATGCCATTTTCGTTGAAATCCTAGAGAATTGCACTAAGCTTAAAAGTGTTCAAAAAGGGTGACGCTGGACTGTAGAAAGCATTGGCAAGAAAATACAATCTAGCAATTCTCATCATTCTTGTCCTGTTCTGCTGGCCAGCTGCTATTGCGTATTACTTCACTCGACCAAAGATACCAGATGCCACCACGGGCCCTGGAATGATGGGATCGACGGGCGCATCTGGCACTATGGGAACGTCAGTGGTGTGTCGCTCCTGTGGAGCGAGCATTCCCGCTGGAGCGACAAAGTGTCCCTCCTGCGGAGCTTCAGTTATTTAGGTAAGGGCCAGGTAGGATACAGGAAGTCATCCAAGCCGCCAGGATACAGTCCTTCTTTCGTCGCTTCGTCCAAGGCCGTCCTTCATGGTCAGTAACCGCGGATCGTCATGTAGAGTTACGCTAAGCATAATCGATGGACCGTCTGCTACGCGAACCCTATGCAGTCTCAGAAGCCGTCGAGACCCCTAGGCGTAACAATAATTGCAATACTGGCCCTGCTCGCAGGGATCCCTGTGACGATCCTCGGCTTGGGGCTGATAGCGTTGTCAGCTCTATTTGTGGGGTTTCTAGGCCCAACCGGTGGAGTACTCGCCGGGCTTGGAGCCATTTTCGGCGGCATAATTCTTGTGCTCGGCCTCATATGGGTTGCTACCGGGTTTGGTTTTCTCAACGGGAAGGGATGGGCATGGGCTCTTGGAATGGTCGCGAACATTTTGCTGATAGTTTTCGCTATTACGCTGACTGCATCCGGCAGCTACGGTAGCATTACAGGCATAATCATTCCGGGTTTGTTGGTCTACTACCTAACTCGGACACGTGTGAAGGCCTTCTTTGGAAAGGCATCCTGGTCACCCACCGCAACCTTCACGCCACCTCCATCTTTCTCGACACCGTCATTCAACACTCCATCACTCGGTACGACAACGAGCACAAGCTTTGGCTCTAAAATCAGTCCAACTGGAACATCAACGCCGGCTCCGACACTTGCCCACTTTTGCACCCACTGCGGGGCAACAATCAGCCCGGGTAGCACTAAATGTGCCGCCTGTGGTGCCAACCTCTAGAATCCTTTTCGACACTTGGTGTGCGGAGAAGAGCCTTCTCAGCTAGGCTCAACGCTGAGACTGTGGATGAGTGCACCAGCTTGCCCTCGTGCAATAGCTGATACGCTTTCTTGACTGTGATAATTCGAGTGTTCATTCGCTCGTAGGGTTCTAGGCGGGCTTTTCCCTTTCTCAACCCTGTTGCCAAGAACACGTGGGCCCGTTGTGCTGAGATTCCGGGAGTCGTGTGTAGCCAGCCTATGTTCGTCCAGTTCCGGGCAGAGTATCCTGTCTCCTCCCGCAACTCTCTCCGAGCGCATGTTTCTGGACCCTCGCCATCGTCCATCAGGCCGGCCGGCAACTCTAGCTCCCAGCCTTGAATGGGGTGGCGGTAGTTCCAGATGAAGACAAAGCGGTTCTTGTCCAAGACCGGGACGATTATTGCAAAGTCGTGAAGACTAAGTCGGAGATGCTTTGTTCTGAATCCGGTCGTGGAGACGATGTCATCCTCGTGAAGCTTTACGTTGCCCACCGCGGCTACCTGCCGGGTCCGGGTCATACGCCATTGCTTGGGCGACCTGCGAAAGAGGGGGCGGGTAGACTTCATGATAGTCTTCAGGGAATGGGAGTATCGTCGACTATGGAGAAATAGTCTTCCGCATAAGGACCCCACTCGAGCCTAAGGGCGCGACTGTTCTGAAATGTTCCCCTCGGAACATGCTAGGTGTCCCGAACCAGCGCCATTCCGCGACCGCGGCCATTTTCTCCGAAACAACGGGATACGCCTCAACGACTCCTCCTCCTTGTTTCTTAATGCTGTCTAGGGCGGCCTTGAGCGCTAGTTTGGCAACCCCCTTGCCCCGGTAGTCCTTGTCAACAAAGAAACACGTTATTCTCCATAGCTTCTCAGCTTCGACTGGAGGGGCGACCTTGCGATAGTTACGCCCCGCGTCAATCCGTGGAAGCTCATCCTTGACCCCGTACTGGCACCATCCTACTGTTTTCTCGCCGTCGTAGACTAGAATCGCGTGAGATCGGCTTGCGCGCACGAGAGCCGCCTTGTCTCTCCTATTCTTCGCCTTCCTCTCCACATTCGAGAGGTTCCTTCCGACAGGTCTGGGGCGCTGGTAGTACATGCACCAACAATATCCTTGCTGGGCGGCTAGATCCTCGAAGTCTGCTAGCGTCCGAGGGCTCAGTTCCTTTATCGTGTAGGCCATGATTCAGATCCTGGTCGGACGCTCCTTAGGCTTCCTGGCTATAGGATGGGCGGTTCTTTGTAGTCTCCGAAGACCTTGCGGCCCACGTCCATTATCTCGCCCAGTGTGGCATATGCCTTGACCGCTCTTATCATTGGGTACATGGCGTTCGCCTTCGGGTCCTCGAAGATCTTCCGGAGCTCCTCTAGAGACCTCTGAACCTTCCCGTTATCCCTGGTCTGGCGGACTTTGTTGATCCTGTCGACCTGCAGGCGTTGTGCTTCATGATTGATCTTCAACGTATCAATTGGCATCTTCTCCTCAACGTGATACTTGTTGACTCCAACCACGACGCGTTCTCCTTTTTCCATCTCTTGCTGGTAACGATAGGCTGTCTCGGCTATTTCGCGCTGAATGAACCCGGTCTTGATCGCCTCCAGCAGGCCTCCCGCCTGTTCTATCTTGTCGAAATACTCGAACGCTCTCTGTTCCATCTCATCCGTTAGCCATTCTAGATAGTAGGACCCTGCTAGCGGGTCGATCACGTCTGTGACGCCTGTCTCCTCGGCTATTACCTGCTGCGTCCTCAAGGCTACCGTCGCAGCCTTCTCTGAGGGCAAAGCCCAGGCTTCATCATAGGAATTCGTGTGCAGAGACTGAGTCCCGCCTAGGACGGTGGCGAGGGCCTCAATAGTTGTCCGGACTATGTTGTTCAGGGGCTGTTGCCAGGTTAGCGACACGCCAGAGTTCTGAGCATGTGTCCGTAGGAGTAGCGAGCGCGGGTCTTTCGCCTTGTACTTCTCCTTCAGGACCCGGGCCCATATTCGCCTCGCTGCTCGAAACTTAGCGACCTCTTCGAAGAAATCCATTCCGCAGTTCCAGAAGAAGCTGAGACGGGGAGCGAAGTTATCAACGTTCAACCCAGCTTCAATACCCAGATCAACATACGCAAAACCGTCCGCTAAAGTGAATGCCAGCTCTTGGACCGCGCTCGAGCCTGCCTCACGGATGTGGTAGCCGCTTATGCTGATGTAGTTCCACTGGGGCATCTCCTTGGTGCAGTAGACCATCATGTCCCGGATGATTCGCAAGTGTGCTTCAGGTGGAAACGCCCATTCTTTCTGGGCGATGTACTCTTTGAGAATGTCCGCTTGCACCGTTCCCCTGAGGTCTTTCGCCTTGACACCATGCCGCTCAGCCACGCCCACGTACATCGCGGTTAACACGGAGGCTGGCGCGTTGATGGTCATGCTCGTGCTGACTTTGTCGAGCGGAATTCCTTCGAGAATAATCTCCATATCTTTCAACGAGCCGACTGAGACGCCACAACGTCCGACCTCGCCCTCTGCACGAGGATGGTCGGGGTCATAACCGTACAGTGTCGGCATGTCGAAGGCTATGCTGAGACCTGTCTCGCCGTGTTCGAGCAGATAATGGAGTCTCTTGTTGGTGTCTTCAGGTGTACCAAAGCCTGAGAACATGCGCATTGTCCAAAGCCTTCCCCTGTACATCGTAGGGTAGACACCCCGGACATACGGGTATTCGCCAGGAAAACCCTCGTCGCTGGAGTAGTCAAAGTAGGATATGTCCTCGGGAGTGTATGTCCGTCGGAGGGGAATTTCTGACGGGTTACGGTATTCTTTCCTCGTCTCGGGGCTTGTGCGCAACCACTCTCCGAGCGTTTTCTCTGCCCACCTCTTGTTTCCTCTCTTCAGCCTCGTCAAGTGTGCCTGGTTGAAAGTTGAGGCTGGTGCTCGTCGGTGCGTCTCTATTTCTCCAAGAGCTTTCTTCCAATAGCTTGCTGCCAAAACAGTCTCACGAAACAGCTGAGTAAGACGGGATTTTCCTATTTCTCCATTTTCCCCACCAGTAGGGACCCTTCAACGTTGAAATATCCTACAGGGAAGTGAAGAACGGGTATCACATTGGTCGGATTATCGACACTAGTTTCGAGAGGGGACCATCGCGCCCTTGCCAAGGCCATTACGGTTGTTGAGGGTGGGGGGGAGGCGTGTCGTCGGCTCATCCATGAGATTTACCCCCGCACTGGTAGGGCCTTCACGGTAGGGGTGACGGGTCCCACCGGGACGGGCAAGAGTACTCTCGTCGACAAGATGATTGAAGAGTATCGCAAGAGAGCCCAGAGAGTCGGGGTCCTAGCCATCGACCCATCAAGCGCCTTCACCGGAGGCGCACTGCTCGGTGACAGGATTCGCATGATGGACCACAGCCTGGAAAAGGGCGTGTTCATCCGTAGCATGGCCTCAAGGGGAGACATTGGAGGTCTCGCCCGTGCTGCTAGGAACACGGTCAGAGTTCTCGACGCAGCCGGGATGGATATCATAATCATAGAAACCGTCGGAGCTGGGCAGGCCGAGGTGGAGGTGGCGTCGGCCGTGGATGCAGTCGTCGTCGTGCTTATGCCTCAGCTCGGCGATGAGGTTCAAGCGTTCAAGGCAGGGTTCGGCGAGATCGGTGATGTCTTCGTGGTGAATAAGGCGGACCTCGTCAACCCCTCAAAGACCATGTACAACATTGCCAGCGGCTTGAAGGAGAAGGACGGCTGGAGGCCGCCGGTGTTGAAGACCGTTGCTTTGAAAGGAACTGGAGTACCGGCGGTAGTCGACTCACTTGAGAGGTTTCGCAAACACCTCGACGACAAGGACCTGCGAGAGAAACGTGCGCAGGGAAGAATTGAACAAGAGCTGATTGAAGCAGCGTTTTCGGATTTTCACCGTGAAACAGTGGACCGGTTGAAGACCCGGAAGGAATGGACTGGAATCGTCAACCAGGTCGTCAAGCGCCAATTAGACCCTGAAACCGCGGCGTCAAAACTGGTAAAGACCATCAGCAAGCTAGGAGACTAGAAATCTACGCCTGAACCCGTAACAACCGATTCCGGAATACCCTCCAAGCGAGTCTACACTCAAAAGGACGTCCCGCCCCAGTGGGCCAAGTCGATCGGGTTACCTGGACAGTACCCTTACGCGCGGGGAATCTACGAGGAGATGTATAGACAAAAACTGTGGACGATGCGTCAGTACACGGGTTTCGGGTCAGGACGGGAAACCAACAAGCGCTTCAAGTATCTAATCTCACATGGAGAGACTGGCCTCAGCACCGCCTTCGACCTGCCGACTCAGCTTGGCCTTGACTCAGACCATCCACGCGCGGCCGGAGAAGTTGGTAGGGTAGGCGTTGCGATAAGCAGCCTTGACGACATGAGACAGCTCTTCGACAGCATCCATCTCGACAAAGTTAGCACCAGCATGACAATTAACGCGACGGCCCCTATCCTCCTGTCACTTTATGTCGCTGTGGCTCAGGAACAAGGCGTCTCACAGAGAGTTCTCCGAGGAACTACTCAGAATGATATTCTGAAGGAGTACATTGCCCGGAACACATACATCTATCCCCCCGAGGCTTCATTGAGATTAGCAGTGGACCTGATAGAATACTGCGCCGAAAAAATGCCCATGTGGCATCCAATCAGCATAAGCGGCTACCATATCAGAGAGTCCGGTGCAAACGCTATACAGGAGCTAGCGTTCAGCTTCGCAAACGCTCTCGAGTATGTAAGAGCGGCCTTGGAAAGGGGGCTAAGGATCGACCACTTTGCCCCTCACCTTTCATTCTTCTACGCCTGCCGGAACGACTTTCTCGAGGAGATTGCCAAGCTCAGAGCAGCCCGGAAAATATGGGCATGGTTGATGAAAGAGCGGTTCAATGCTCGAAATCCGGAATCTTGCAAACTCCGCTTTCACACTCAAACTAGCGGCGAAACACTGACCGCCCAGCAGCCTGACAATAATGTCACAAGGGTGGCGATTCAGGCCTTAGCCGCTATCCTGGGCGGGACCCAGTCTTTACACACGAACTCCAAGGATGAGGCGATCTCCCTGCCGACAGAGGATTCGGTGAGAGTTGCACTGCGAACCCAGCAAATCATCGCTTACGAGTCAGGAGTGACTCGGACCGCTGACCCCCTGGCCGGTAGCTACTATGTTGAGAACCTGACACGGAGCCTTGAGCGGAATGTACTGGAGCTTCTTGAGAGAGTAGAGAGCCTAGGTGGAGCACGGAAGGCAATAGAGTCAGGCTTCGTCCACCGGGAGATTCAGGAGAGCGCCTACAGGTTTCAAAAGTCAGTCGATGAGGGACGAACAATCATCGTGGGCGTAAACAGGTTCATTGATGGAGCGGGTCCTGAGCCTAGAATCCAACGCCTCGACCCCAAGATCGAGAAAACTCAAATCCGCCAGCTTAGAAATTTCAAAGCATCAAGAAACAGAACCCGAGTGAACAACGCGCTCGGATCCTTGACAAGGTCTGCCAGAGCAGAAAAAAACTTCGTACCAAGTATCTTGAGAGCAGTTCAGGTAGGCTGCACAGTAGGCGAAGTCAGTTACGCTCTGAGGGAGGCCTACGGCGAGTACAGGGTAAGAATCGAAGTGTGACTAGTAATGGGAGAGCGACACACTTCGCGTTACGCTTCTAACACGTGAACCTGCGAGTATTTGGAGCGGTAGGGAAGTGAAAGATTTGATAGCTGGGATAGTGGCCGTTTTAGCTATGACTCCGCCGTTCTAGAGTCTCTCTCCCATTTCCTGGGCAAGATCCTGCAGTAGCTCGCGCTGCCTCCGTGAAAGGTCCTGGGGAATATCCACATCAACGCGAACAAGCTCGTCTCCCTTGCCCCATCCGTCAAGGTTCGGAAAGCCCTTCCCTTCAAGCCTAAAGACAGTACCGGACCTCGTTCCTGGAGGGATTTTCAACCTGGCCTTTCCGTCGATGCAAGGAACTTCTAGTTCCCCCCCTAGGGCAGCTTTCGGAAAGCTGATCCTCGTCTCATAAACCACATCGTTCCCTTGTCTCTTGAACTCGCGGTGGGGCTTCATGTGAATTCGAACATACAGATCTCCTGCCCGGCCAGCTGCAACCGCGTCTCCTTCACCTTTGAGCCGTAGACCCTGGCCTTCATCAGCCCCTGCGGGAACCTTGACCTGCAACTTCCGGCGGACCCTTTCCAGCCCAGAGCCCCTGCAGGTTTTGCACGGTTTCTCGATTATGGTTCCTTCTCCCCGGCATTTTGGACAAGTGGTTATTTGTACAAACTGGGCAAAACCCGCTCTCCGTACGTGCTGAACCTGGCCGCGACCATTGCACTCTGCGCACCTCTTCCGACTGGTGCCTGGCTGCGCACCGGTCCCGTTGCACGTAGCGCACTCGGACAGCCGAGGAATATCTATCTCCCGGGCCGCCCCGTGCGCCGCCTCTTCAAAGGTAATTTCCAAATCGTAGGCCAAGTCATCCCCTCGCGTGGGCTGTCGTGGTCCAAAGCCCTCGAAACCCCCAATGCCCCCAATGCCTCCAAAGAACCGTTCAAAGATACCGCCAAGCCCACCAAAGCCTAAGTCCCGGAATATGGAGTCGAAGTCTGCCCCGCGGAAAATGTCCTCGGTGTTATAGCGCTGATAGACCCCTTCTCTGCCGAACTGGTCAAACTGCGTCTTCTTCTCATCATCCGAGAGTACGGCGTAGGCTTCGGAGATTTCCTTGAACTTCTCAGTAGCCTCTGGAGCCTTATTCCTGTCAGGATGATACCGTAAGGCCAGCTTACGATAAGCGGATTTTATCTCGTCCTTAGACGCACCTCGGGGAACGCCGAGAACGTCGTAGTAGTCGCGCTTCTCCATCTACAGGTCATTCAGCTCGTTCTCTTACTTAGACCCTTCACTCTTCACTTCTTTGAAATCAGCATCCACGACATTATCGTCTTCAGAAGATGATCCAGTCTTCTGCCCAGAGGCTCCTTGTGTCCCGCCCTGAGGAGCCTGCTGAGCCGCGACGTTCTGGTAGATTCCCGCTCCGACCTTCTGAAGAGTCTTAGACAGTTCGTCGCTGGCGGCTTTGATCTTGTCAGGTTCTTTCGAAGACAGTGCGGCTCTGAGAGCCCCCGCGGCTTTGTCGATAGCTTGGACCTGTTCTTGGCCGATTTTGCCTCTTAACTCGTCCTTGGTTTTCTCAGCCGTGTAAAGCATACTTTCAGCGTTATTATGAAGCTCGACCTCTTCCCGCTTCTTCTTGTCTAGCTCCGCGAACTGTTCCGCCTCATGGACCATCTTCTCCTTCTGGTCCTTGGACAGCTTCGTCGACGCGGTAATCGTGATCTTGTTCTCCTTGCCGGTCCCAAGGTCCTTCGCAGTCACGTTCAAAATTCCATTTGCATCTATGTCGAAGGTGACATCGATTTGCGGAACGCCTCTCGGTGCCGGTGGTATTCCCGTCAGGTTGAACTTTCCAAGTGAAAGGTTGTCCTCTGCCATCGCACGCTCTCCCTGGAGCACATTGATTGTTACGGTGGACTGGAAGTCTGCCGCTGTCGAGAAGACCTGGCTGCGCTTTGTGGGAATGGTTGTGTTTCTCTCCATGATCTTCGTGGAGACTCCTCCCAGGGTTTCAACGCCGAGGGAGAGGGGTGTGACGTCGAGAAGGAGTATGTCTTTGACTTCCCCTGCAAGAACCGCGCCCTGGATCGCCGCGCCTACAGCGACACATTCCATCGGGTCGACGCCCCGTTCCGCCTGTTTCCCAACGATGTCCTCAACAGACTTGCGAACCAAGGGCATTCGAGTCTGGCCTCCGATGAGAATGATGCGGTCAACATCCTTTGTCGTGAGCTTTGCGTCTGCCAGGGTTCTCTGGATGGGGGCCTCGACCTTCTTGACGATCAGCCCAGCCAAGTCTTCGAGTTTCGCTCTTGTAAGGGTCGTGTGAAGGTGCTTCGGTCCTGAGGAATCCTGTGTCAGGAATGGAAGGTCGACGTCTGTTGTTACGAGGTTTGAAAGCTCAATCTTCGCCTTCTCCGCAGCTTCCTTTAGACGGGTCATCGCGGCTCTGTCGTTGCGGAGGCTGATGCCCGTCTGCCGTTGAAACTCGGCCAGCAAATATTCGACAACAGCGTTGTCGATATCTGTGCCACCTGTCTGTGTGTCTCCACTGGTGGCCAGAACCTGGAAGACTCCGCCCCCGAACTCCATTAGGGTAACATCATGCGTTCCTCCGCCGAAACTGAAGACCATGATCTTCATCTCCTTGTCTGTCTTGTCCAGTCCATAGGCTAGACAAGCCGCAGTTGGCTCATTGATGATACGAGCAACTTCTAAGCCCGCAATTTCCCCCGCGTCCTTTGTGGCCTGTCGCTGGTTATCGTTGAAGTGTGCAGGAACAGTGATGACGGCTTTCTTAACGGGCCTTCCCAGAAAAGTCTCAGCGTCTCTCTTGATCTTTTGAAGAATGAAAGAAGAGACCTGCTGAGGAGTATACTCTTTGCCCTGAAGAACGACTTTCTCTGATGTCCCCATCTTCCGCTTCACCTCAAAAATGGTTCCTTCAGGGTTCGTCGCGGCCTGCCTCTTTGCAGGCTCACCTACTAACAGCTGGCCCTCCTTGGTCATGGCCACAACGGAGGGGAACATCTTCCCGGCGGCGGTCTGTCCCTCAGCGCTGGGTACGACCGTGGGGCGTCCTGCTTCCATCGCGGCTGCTGCCGAATTCGTGGTTCCTAGGTCTATTCCAATTATCTTCTCGGTCTCTGTCTTACTCACTCGCTCTCACCCTCATTAGCTCGGCTTTCCCCTGTAGCGTGTTTCTCTGCCACTTTAACTATACTCGGGCGTAGAACCTTCCCGTTCAGCAGGTAACCTATCCTAATTTCCTCAATAACGGTGCCTTCCTCTTGGTCCGACTCGATAGCGAGAGCCGCCTCATGCAGGTCGGGTGTGAACTTAGACCCTACGCTTTCGATCTTCTTCACGCCTTCTTTCGACAGTAGGCCCTGCAACCGTTTGTGTACCATATCGACTCCCTCGATTAGCACAGAGTCCTGCTCAGCCTCCTTCGATCTCTGAAGAGCCAGCTCCAGTTCGTCATTCACGACAAGAAGCTCGGATAGCAAGCGTTCGTTTCCAAATCTTCTTGAGTCTCCGACCTCCTTTTCCACCCTCTTTCGATAGTTCTCGAAGTCAGCCTGAAGATACTGAAGCCGTCTGAGATAATCGTCCGCCTTTGCTTTCTCAGCATTCAGTCCACTCTCCAGCTCCGCTAGCCTGGGGTCAGGTTTCTCGTCTCTCCTGGCGTCATGCTTCGGACTCTTCGCTGGCTTTACCTCTGGCCTAGGGGCCAGGTCTGGCTTGCTTTCCTCCGGCACGATCATCCCTTGACTCTACCTGTGCAGGCTGACGTATCCTATTCCTAGGAGCGGAGGAGTGTGGGAAAATTAAACCTTAGGACACGCCCGCCTTCAAAACCGGGTTTCCCTCACGACTGAGACATACGGCCTCCTATTCTCCGGGACGAAAGGTTGTTCTCTTTCCCTACAGCGAGAATCGTCAGTAACGATTTCTTATTAGGCTCCAGCACCCGGTTAGCAGACTGGTCTTTGGAGGAGAATCGGCCCTGAGTTTCTTAAAGCGTCTATTGCCGTTGAAAGCCAAGGTGTGGATTAGCCTCGACAAGCCCTCGTTTGCCCAAGGCGAACCAGTAGTCGGCAAGGTGAACGTTGAGGCTCATGAGTATATCCAGTCTCTTGGTGTACGCGTCGAGGCCCGGGCGACTGAGAACTATCAAGAAACTGAATGGGTTGTAGTCAACAACCAGAGGATTCAGCAAAACGTCCGCAAACAGAACAGCCTCTTCTCAAGAGACGAGAACGTCGCGGGACCCTCCGATTTCGGCCAGGGACCCACCAGAAGCTTCCCCTTCTCCATCGGAATTCCCACTTTCAGGCCAACTCGCCCGGGCGGAAACGTCGAGTACGCAGTCAAGGGCGTACTTTCCGTAAAGGGACGCCCCGACGCCACAAGCACAACTCAGATCGCATTCGGCCCCCCGGCGGCCTACCCGGTCATGAGTCCTCCCATGCAACCAGTTGGGTACGGCCCGCAGCCTATGTATGGACCACCCGGATATCCCCCTCAAACGTATGGGCCCCAAGGTTACGGTCCTACACCTGGATACGGTCAGCCTGGAATGGCTCCGGGCTATGGACCCCAGTATCCACAGTATGCACCCCAACAGCCAGCGCAGCAGACCGCCAAGGCCCGTTGCAAGTTCTGCCAGACCATGATCGACCAGGGCGCGAGTGTCTGCCCCAATTGTGGCGGACACCAGTAGTATAGACTGGGCGAGCGTCTACTTTCGCGCCGCTCTCTCTACTAAGAAAGAGAGACCATCGCTACCCCGACTATTATCAAGGCTGCACCAGTCCCGGAGAGTAGACTGAAAGAATCACGAAAGATCAGGACTGAAAGAACTACGCTCACGACAACTTCGATTGGCAGAATTATCGATGATACTGTAGCACTAATCGTCTCCAGACCCTTTGTAAAGAAATAGTAAGACCCGACAGTTGAGAAGACGGCTAGAAACAGAACGTAGAACCAGGCATCCGGGCCAAGACTGATCGGCCGGCCCAAGTCAAGAGTCGTGAATGGTAGCAGTAGAGTCGCCGTTGTGATCAGAAGTCCCCCAGTTACAGCTGGACTGCCGCGGACCTCCACTAGGTCCTTGGAGAACACGAAGATGAGGGCGATGGTTACCGCGGTTCCGAGAATCAAGAAGTCACCGATCACTTGGCCTCCTCCAAGCTCGAGCCCTCTCCCTGCCACGACGAGGGAGGTTCCGGCGAACCCGAGTAGGACTCCTAGGCTCCTCCTCCAGACCAGTTTCTCCTTCCCTCTAAGCCGAGCTATGACTGGAATCATCAATGCCGCGGAGCCTATGATCAATGCCGCGTCAGAAGACGTGGTCAGAAATTGGCCTTCGAACTGCATAGCATAGCCAACAGTGTTCAGAACTCCAATGGCCCACAAGAGCTTCGAACGGTAGAGCTCTCTCTTCACCCACCCCCTCCGGCCCAGAACGAAGACAACGACCGCGGACGCCACAAGGAACCTTAGAGTGGCGAAGAGAAACGGTGGAATCACTCCCAAACCGAGCTTGATGACTGGCACGCTGGTGCCGAAGAGAACGCCGGACACTATTGTCGATGCCAGTCCTGTTCTTTGTGTCATTGACAGCCTAGCCTGATTTTCCTTCCACGTTTGGTCGAAGCATGCACTGTGAAATCGTTTTCAGCTAGGCTTATCTCTTAGTTCGGTTCCTATTCCCGCAGCTATGGAAGAAACCTCCCTCATCTCCAGGGACACTGTTGCGTGCGCATGGTGCAAGGAAGAGAAGCCTGCTTCTGAGACTACGTGGTTCATGCCTGAGCCAGGCGAAAACTCGGTTCGTCTGTGCAGCTTCTGCTACGAAGAGGCCGCAAAGCAGGTCCGCCTTCACCGGCTAGTCCGGACAAAAGGGGACTATCCGGTAGAAGCCGCCTCCTAACAGAACATAATACCCACCCCTACCTACTGCTATCGCTAGGCTACTGACAGTCATTGTCCTTGAAGAACCAAGTCGTTGTCCTAGGCTGCGGGGTCGGAGGACTCACATTCGCTAGCACTTTGGCAAAACAGGCCAAAGGTTCAGCCTCCGTCACTGTAATCGAACGCAAATCCCGGTTTCAGTTTCCACCCTCTTACACATGGGTCGTGATGGGATGGCGGGAGCCAAAACAGGTCCAACGGGACCTAACGCCCCTTGCCAGGAAAAAAGTCAAGATCATCAACGAGGCCGTCATCAAGATCGACCTATCCGCCAAGCGCGTAGCTACGAGCTCCTCACAAATAGCCTATGACTATCTCGTAGTCGCTCTCGGTGCTGAGCATGTTCCGGGGGAAATCCCTGGTTTCGAGGACTACGCTCACCAGTTCTATGATTTGGTTTCGGCGCTAAAGTTCAGAGAAGCCCTCAATGGCTTTGCCGGGAACACCGTGTCCGTTGGAGTATCACGCACGCCCTTCAAATGCCCAGCCGCTCCCTACGAAATGTCCCTCCTTCTGGACGATAACTTCCGCAAACAGGGAAAGAAAGTCGAAGTTCACATGTTCACCCCGGAAGCCCAAGCCCTCCCGGCAACGGGTCCAGTAATCGGAAAACAGGTCGAACGAATGCTAGCCACTCGCGGAATAAAATATCATCCAAAGAAGAAACTGGTCAAGGTTGCCCGAGATAGCATAGTTTTCGAGGACGGAGAAGAAATCAACCACGACCTCCTTGTCGCTGTTCCACCGCACCGATGTCCTAGTGTAGTTGTCGATGCGGGACTGACGGACTCGTCAGGCTGGGTACCAGTCAATCCTAACACACTTGCCACGAAAGTAGAAGATGTGTACGCGATAGGCGATGTTTCGGCCATCGAGACCCCACATGGACACATGCCGTTTCTGCCCAAGGCCGGAGTCTTCGCTCAAGGTCAAGCGGAGATTCTCGCGAACAACATAGCACATTCGATCACCGGGAAAGGCGAACGGAAGGCTTGGGATGGATCCGGGACATGTTTCCTAGAGGTGAGTAAGAGCGAGAGTGCCTTCCTCAGAGGCACGTTTCTATCCAAACCACCGAGGCTTGAGTTCCACCCTCCCCGGAGAAAATGGCACTTTGACAAGATCGCCCTTGAAAAGTTCTGGATGACATACCGGCTCTAGAAACCTGCGGGGAAAAATCGCCCAGAACAAGCCGCTTTCGCCGTTTTGAACCCGCGACTTCCAAACGCAACTAATTCACGAGAAAACTACGCCCTAAACGCCGAGTCGGAAAACCCTGGACTCGCCAGATTCACGCCCTGTCAGCCCAAACCCGCCCATTCTCCCCGCGAGACAGAAACCTACCTCGGAAAAAATTCGTCATCGTGTGGTCTTCTCGAGAGACAGATTCCCTCTCTCCCGGAATGCGGAATCGGGAAAAAATTGTAAGAAATCTCAAACATCCCTTCCGGGCCCGGGTCCGTGCCTCCCACCCTCCATACCCCGAACGGGCACAACCGTTCAATCAGTTTCAGACGGGTGACGGACTCAGCACCTACGTGACAGCCACGTATAGGAAGTGAACTTTGACAGAGACCTCTTCACATGTATACCTAGGCGGTGGCTGCAGCCGTCTGTAACTGCTCCCAGGGAAACGTCTTGTGTCGCTTGTAGTACTCCACTAGACCCCCTTCACGCATCAGGTTTCGCAGGAACCCCGGCACCTTCAAGGCCTGGAACACTCTCCCGTCCCGAAGCCTCTTCACCGACCAGTTCTCAACGTTGACCTCCAACTCCTCGAACTGCTTCACCTCATTACTAATCCCTGGAACCTCCAAGGCCGGCAGACCGATCGCGAAACTGTTTCGGTAGAAGATGCGCGCGAAACTCTCCGCGACAACCGCAGCAACGCCCGCGTACTTGATAGCAACGGGTGCTTGCTCCCTGCTTGAACCTCCGCCAAAGTTACGGCCCGCGACAAACAGGTCTCCTTGCTTGACCTTCTTGTAAAACTCCGGGTCGAAACCGTACATCGCATACTTTGCCATCTCCACCGGATCGTTGGTTCGAGCCTTGAACCGGAACGGAATGATAATGTCAGTATTCACATTATCAGGCCAGACCCACGCCCTCCCCTGGAGAGTCGCTGGAATTGTCATAGGTACTTCCTCGGGTCCGCAATCTTGCCCTCAATAGCCGAGGCCGCGCAGGTCGCTGGTGAAGCTAGGTAGATTTTCGCGCTCGTCGCGCCCATGCGCCCAGTATAGTTTCTCGGCGAAGAAGAGATGCAAACCTCGTTCTCGCCCAGCGCTCCCAGATGGGTCCCAACACACGCCCCACAGGTGGCATTGGTGAAAACTGCTCCTGATTGGAGGAACGTCTCCGCCAAACCGTTGCTGATCGCGTACTCGAAAACCTGCCTACTCGCAGGCGTGACAATGCATCGTGAACCGGTCTTGACCCTGTGACCTTTCAATATCTTAGCCGCGACAACCAGGTCCTCGACACGGCCGTTGGTCGATGAGCCGATGAAGGACTGGTCGATCGGTGTGCCCTCAAGCTCATCCACGCTCTTCACCTTGTCCACGTTCCCCGGCTCGGCCACTTCGGGCTCCAGCTTTCCCAGCTCGACATCATGTGTGTCCTTGTACGTGGCCTTCAATCCCGCATGAACTTCCTGGATTGACTCGCGTCCCACCGAACGAAAATACTCCTGAGTCAGAGCATCTACCTCGAAAATAGACAGTTTGCAGCCGCACTCCATCGAGTTATTGCTAACGCAGGCCCGGGATGCTATGGAGAGGGTCCTCACAGCCGGACCCTTCCACTCCAAGGACATGTAGTTTCCACCATCCTCGCCAACCATGCCAATGAAATGGGAGATGAGGTCTCTAGCATACACTCCTTTCTTGAACTCGCCCGTAATGTTAACCCTGATAGTTTCGGGAACCCTAACCCAGAGCTTTCCCGTCGCCCACAACCCGGCCATCTCCGAGCTTCCGACTCCCGTGGCAAACGCTCCCACCGCTCCTCCCTGGCAAGTGTGCGAGTCAGCACCGAAAAGAACCATACCTGGAACAACATGGTTCTCGAGCAAGTGCTGATGTGATATGCTGCCCTCGACAAGTCGGACTCCGTGCTTCTTGGCGAAGGCGCGCATCAAAATGTGAAGCTTCGCAACCTTCTCATCAGCAGCAGGATAGGTATGGTCGATTACAAGATGAATTCTTGATGGGTCCCAAACCTTCCCAACACCCATCTCCTCGAAGACCTTAATCGCCAACGGACCAGTACTATCCTGGGCCATAGCCATGTCCACAGGAAGAACCGTAATCTCCCCCGGACTCAGGGGCCTGTTGTTGCTCTGGGCCCGCATGCCGATGACCTTCTCGGCAAAAGTGAGAGATTCATCGCTCAGAATTGTTTTGGACATTGGTTCGTCGAGAACGGAAAAATCTGTCTCTATTAAACCTGAATGAATAACCGGACTCGAAAGTAACCAACAAAAAGAGGGAAACGGATGGCTAAGGCGTTTCGAGAAGGCCGAGTCTCTCGAGAACCAAGAGAGCTTGGAGTGTTATCCACTTGCTAGGTTTGCCGGCTTCCTCTAGCTGAATCGACCGATCCGTGCCCCAGCCTTCAGTTATCAGCTCCCTCTCCTCCGGCCGTGAGACTGTCTCCCAGTTGTGCATGGGATGAGCATGCCGCCAGCCTCGGTACACGCCCTCCAACGGCCATCGGCCATCAGCCAGCCTTTTGGCTAACAGAACCCTGACAGCATCGTCCATTCTAGAGTCGTTTTTCACGCCGTTCTCTGTCAGAATTCTCAGGCCATGGAGGAAGTCGTAACAGTAGTGCATCGGATAGTGTGTCTTCAGGAAATCGAGCAGAACGACTGAGTCATTCGTGTCAGACATGTACACTCGATGTTTCAAGAGAAATTCCAAACCCTTTCTGGCCGATTGCTTCCACGTCTCCTGAGGATCGGCGGCAATCATCTCGCTTAGAGCCCAGAGGGGCTGGACAGTTGCCATGAACGAACCATGCTTTCCTTGAGGAGAGCAGTTCCAGCCACCGTCTGGGAGCTGCATAGTCACGAGCCAGTCCATGGCCTTGCGGACCCTCGCGTCATTTGCATAGTCCAGTTTTCCAAGAGTGCGAACCATATTGCCCGTCAAACAGATGTGTGGTTGAAGCGGCCAGTCCTTGATTTCCACCGGCGGTTTTCTCGGTCTAAGAGAAAACCCTCCCTCGTCGACGTTGTGAAGCAACATCAAATGCTCAGCGCAGTTTCTGATTCGCGGGTCCTTCCCTGAGACTCCAAGGTCTGCGAGGACCACGAGCTGCCAGCTACATGCTGAGAACTTTGGAACTGTGCAAGAAAACGGGTTGTCCCAGTACGTGTTTTCCTTTTGTTCAGCAAGGATTCGCGCCGCCCATCCGTGCTTTCCAATGCCGGCCCTAGTCTTCTCCACCTGAGCATCGCTTTGATCCCTGTCGAGAAGCTGGGTAAGGGCGTGGTATCTCACCGAGGGCTCATTTTCCTCCAACAGCCAGTCCAAAACACTCCCTGAGACTCCGTTCTTCGAAAGGTGAACCTGTTCTAGCACGAATACTTCACACTAGGAGCAACATATCGGTGAAATAAAAAGGTGGAAAGCGGACCGCGGCTTCTATGGCGCACCTCGTCTCGTTTCACGTACGTGTGACTAAGAATCACGAGAAACCCTCGTAGTGCTTATTAGCGAAATAGGCAAGAGCGCCTTTTGATTGGCCTATGGCCAAGAAACCCCTCAAGCCTTCCAAGAAGATTCGCATTTTAGTAGCGAAGCCTGGGCTTGACGGCCACGACCGAGGGGCGCTAGTCCTGTGCAGGGCTTTCCGAGACGCTGGGATGGAAGTCATCTACACCGGCTTCCTAGCCACCCCGGAACAAGTAGCCCAGATGGCAATCGACGAAGACGTGGACGTCGTGGCGATGAGCCTCCTCAACGGAGCCCACATGACAGCCTTCCCAAAAGTCGCCAAACTAATTCGGGAGAAAGGCGGTAGCGACATTCTTCTAGTGGGGGGAGGAATAATTCCTGACGAAGACAAACCTCTCCTGGAGAAACATGGCATCACCGGCAATTTCGGCCCAGGCACCTCTCTCAAGACAATAATTGACCACGTAGAACGAGTGGTCAGGGAACGAAACGCGAAGAGATCTCGGTAAACTTCTGAACGTGGGTGGCCTAAGAATTGGGGTTTTGTCGTTAACGGTTTGTCCTGATTCAAGAGACGAGTTGTCTTTGTACACGTGAGCCCTCATCGAGATGATGCGTTTCCCGATGGGCTGGACATGTTCTTGGGAGCGCGCGGACACCAAGTTCACCGCGGCCAAGTAGAGACCGAGCACTAATCTCTCGCAGGCAGAGGTCCTACGATGATTTCAGTATCGGAAAGCTTCGTGACGGCCCCTCTCCCGAGTCCAAGCCTTGCAGGTAGGCTAAGCGAAGACGCGGAGCACAGCCCAGCTAGCGAGGGAGGAGGATTATTGAGACAGTGCAACAACCTGACAATAATAATGTCAGGGTTGGCGCTGGTTATCACTTTAGACATGTAGCCTGCCCGCGACTCCGCAAGTCCCTTGTTTTCTGTATGAATCTCTAAGAGAGCGGACTCAGGGTGAAGAATCATTTTCTCGTAGACGTCGATCCTTTCGTAAGCCTCTTTGTATCCTGCGTATCGAGACTGTAGAACTTGTATCTGTTCCCGGTTTGGATACGAAGAAATCTCTCTGAGAAATTCGGTGGGACTGCGCATCTCCATGTATCGGGTCTCTCTCGCCTCTGGGTCGTCAATGAGAACCAATCTCACACGTTGATCACGGCGCTTCAGGTTCAAGGATACCATGAACTCGTATTGGAAGGACCTGTAACATCGTCCGAGGAAGGATTTTGCCTCCCAGGACAAACCAGAGCCGTGAACGAGTCGGACCGAGGAGCGAAGAACCTCCTGAATACGCCTCTCTTCCTTCAGAAGCTCTGGCCAGTTAGGCTCGGCCTCGCCTGAAGGAACACTCCAAGCAACCCCGATGCTACTTAGCTTGCCTTGCTGCACCAGTGTCTTGAGGAATCTGAGAAGTATCAGAGGATCCCCTCGACGGTTGTGAAGTGTAGCTATGAGCTTCAACAGCAGCGTTCCTTCTCCCATTTCTTTATACTGAAAGCAGTCCTTCTTCTCGTACTCTTGGACTCTGCGCGACCTGAAATCGAGACAGCTCTACGTTCCTTCCTAGCTGAAGACCTTGGCTTTGGAGACATTACAACCAATGCTTTAGTCAAGCCTGGGACCTTAGCCACCGCCGATGTTGTGTGTAACGAACATGCAGTCGTGGCGGGGCTCGTGGAGAGCCTGGCCTTGCTGGAACTAGTCGGTTGCGCGGGGAAACCAAACGTGCAGGATGGGGGCAGGGTTTCTGGTGGAACAAGACTCCTTGGAATCAACGGCCCGGGGCGCTCCTTGCTCATTGTTGAGCGTACTATGTTGAACTTACTTTCTCACATGTCCGGAGTCGCAACAGCTACTGCGGAATTAGTCGCGATTGTCAAGCAGGCCAACGCCCATGCTAGGGTCGCATGTACAAGAAAGACCCTTCCAGGCTTACGATATTTTGAGAAAAAAGCTGTCGAACTGGGCGGTGGAGACACTCACCGGTTGCGGCTGGATGATGCTGTTCTCATCAAAGACAACCATCTTAGTCTTTCAGGATCAATATCCGACTCGGTCAAAACAGCAAGGTCGAAGGTGAGCTTCACTAAGAAAATAGAGGCGGAGGTTACCGAACCAGCTCAGGCAGTTGAAGCCGCCCTGGCAGGAGCTGACATCATACTTCTAGACAATATGGAGCCTGGAGACGTGAGGAAAACGGTCTCCCTGCTAGAGAGGAAAAACCTGAGGCTTCGGATACTGCTTGAAGCATCAGGCCGAATAAGCAAACAGAACATCGCAGACTATGCAAGGACGGGAGTTGACGTGGTGTCAATAGGTAGCATAACGCACTCAGCTCGTAGCATCGACGTAAGCATGGACGTAAAAGCTGCAACCAGCAAACGGAGAGCCAGTTCTTGAACACGGCCAGCCTACTTGTCAAAGCCCGAAGGGCTCGCGAGAAGGAACATAGACTAAAGCCCTCGCTGCGACTAAAGACAATCGGGGATATTCGCGCGTTCATCCGCGACAAAGGCCTCGTCTCGACCCTAGTTGGCAACGAACTCCCCAGCCTCATCGGCGCGATTCTTGGAAAGCCTTGGAAGCCTACGGGAAGAGGGTTCACGTCCTGGCTTGACTGGTGGAATGTCCAAGTCTCAGGACACCGCATCGCTTACTGGTTGCGAGAACTCTCTAAGGACAAAGACGTCATTGAGATGAGAATCTTTCGAGACACCAAAACCCTAGTGTCAAGTAAGCTCTGGCCAGTCATGGACCCAATCGTAGAGCACTACCATAAACTGGCCTCGGACCATAGAATCCTTTCTACTTTTGAATGGAGAATTATGGACGTTCTTGAAGAGAAAGGCCCGACAAGAACCGACAAGCTTCGTATCACGCTCCAACTGACGGGAAAAACGAACACTGCCCCGTTTCACCGAAGCCTAGTCAAGCTTGAGAGCCTGGGGCTCATTGTGGGATACGAAGATCCGAAACCGGAAAGGCATCTTCACGCAAACATATGGCGGCTCTGGCGCCAGGCGTTCACAGAACGCTCGAACAAGGGCTCGCCGAGCTATGAGAAAGCTCTAGAGGATCTGCTCCAATGTACTATCGAAGCTGCTGTTTTGGTCCCTGAGAAAGAGGTGGCGGACTGGTTCCGATGGAATGATTCTCTCCTTGAGGCAAAGGAGGCACTCGTATCAAGTGGGAAAGCCCTACGCGCGGGCCGTTTCCTCCTCGCTACGACGGTA
>Ga0209058_1000326_pt1 | contig 39572 bp, 32 predicted proteins | sample GraSoiAngelo_147_FD_185904 | JGI IMG/M metagenome (GOLD analysis project Ga0209058, IMG submission 185904) | Grasslands soil microbial communities from the Angelo Coastal Reserve, California, USA - 14_1009_05_40cm (SPAdes) (version 2) | ecosystem: Environmental > Terrestrial > Soil > Grasslands ... | reverse complement strand
CGGGCCTTCATCTTCGACATTCCCTTAAACGTTCGGCGGCGGAAGCCTGAAGTCGAGGACCGTCGGTGCCCGCCGCGTGTCGGCTCCGCGCGTCCTTGTGCTCGTCTTGAACTACAACACGGGTCCGGCGCTCGATCCGTGCCTCCGCTCTCTGCAGGCGACGACCTACGAAAACGCCGAAATCGTGGTCCTCGATAACGGATCGACCGACGAATCGTTGGATGCCGCGCGGGCTCTCAGTCTCGAGGTCCATGAATTTGGATCGAATCTCGGTTACTGCGCAGCCTACAACCGCGCCTTCGCTATGTATAGAGATCGGGCCGACTTCTTCCTCCTCTCGAACGCGGACCTAATCGTCCCGCCTCCAACTATCGACCGGATGGTCCAGACGGCCTTGACGGAGGAATCGATCGCCTTCGTCGGGCCGGTTCAGCGCCACGAAGACACGAAGGACATCCGGTCCGCGGGAATCCGATGGCGGTGCGGTCGATTGCCGGTTCATGTGACGCGACCGGGTGAGCTGTACGATGCAATCGAAGGCGCCTTCGTCCTTGTGCGCAGGTCCGTCCTCTCGCGAGTGGGCGGCTTGGACGAAACCCTGGCCCTCAACCTCGAAGACGTCGAATGGCAAACACGGGCCCGGAAGCAGGGCTTCGCTCCCCGAATCACGGGCGAGGCCGAGATCTTCCACCGGAGACCGGCGGCGGTCCGCCGCCACACAGGGGCTTACTACCAAACCCGTAACCTCTGCATCCTCACGTCGCGGTTGTGTGATCGCGGCGCGCTCGTCCGGATCCGGGCTCGACTCTATCTGGAGGGTCTCGCAGGTCTCGTCCTTGGCCGGCCTCGCGCTCGATATCTGTTAGAAGGTCTGCGGGACTTCCGTCGTGGAGTCACCGGGATGCGGTCGTTCCCCTAGGGCGCACGACGAACAACATCTCCGTGGAAAGCAGGTCCGGCCGAAGGCGGGCAATCCGATAGTTCACGTGAGCCCAGCGCTTCTTGTAGCGGAACAGGGGGACGTCGGGTATGATGTCTTCGTCCAGAATCTCGAAACCCGTTTCACGCAGCATCTCCCGCGCGGTCTTGCGTGTGTAGAATCGCAGGTGGGTTCGATCCAGAATCCCCGCGTCCTCGTAATCCCATCGGCCCCGCAAGAGGCGCAATCGGACGTCCCAGTGCGCGACGTTCGGGAGGTCCACAAGGATCCGCCCGGTCGGGCGGAGCAACGGGACCAGGCGACGGAGAGTTGCGACGGGATCCCGCAAGTGCTCGAGGATGTTGCTGAGGACAAACACATCGAAGCTCTCCGGTTCGAATGCGAGGGGCATCGTCTCGATGTCGCCGACGAGGACTTGTTCGCAGTAGGTCCCCGCCTTCGCCGCCTTCTCGGAATCAAGCTCCAAGCCGATGACCGTGCAATCCTTCTCCCGCATGAGACGCGCAATCTCTCCGCTTCCACAACCGACATCGAGGACGCGTTCACCGGGACGCAACCGGGACACAATCTGGAGACGGGTCAGGTAGGGCAAGTCGTACCGGGATCCCTCGCTCATCGGGCTCCCTCCGCTTGATTAGGGCGGTCGCTCTCGCAGGACACGGTTCAGACCTCGCGAACGAGGGCGGAGACTCGCATGGCGGCTTGCCCATCGAGGGGGGCATAGCTGCGCGAAAGGAATGCGCGCTGACCCGTAGTCACACGTTCTCGCAGCAACGGGTTGGCTAGAAGGGACCGGAGTTGTTGGAGAAGTTCGTCCGGTCCATCCGCGCGGATTCCCGCGCCATCCTCGGGAGGATGGAAGGGACTATCGGCATCCGCACGACCCAAGAAGATTACGGGGCGGTCTAAGTACATGGCCTCAAGGGCGACGGTGGAAGACACGACGAGAACTACATCCGAGCGACGAAGGAGATCCAGCGTATTCCCTCGATGAACCTGGCTCACGCCATCGTCAATCCCAGCTTCCGGTTGCTCGGCGGGGTGCCACTTGATGATGAAACGGGCTTCCGGCAGCTGGCGTGACGTCGTCAAGACCGACTCGATGATCTTTGCGCGATCCCATGGGGATCGGCGTGCCCGATCTTGGACAAAAGGTTGCGAGGCAAAGAGGACGACAGGTTCGCGACGGGGGACACCTGCGGGATTGCCCTCCGCGGTCTCCGGATTCGATTGGGCAAGATGATCGTAGCGAGGACTGCCCGTCGGAGCGACCCGAACCTTATTCCCCAGACGTTCTCGGAACCATGTCGCATCGGAGGGACCCCATGCGCCGATCCGGTCGGCTTCCGCGACTCCGTAGCTGAACGCCCCCGCGAGGACCCCGTGTTGCAGGAGTGTGGTAGGGATCTCAGCCCTCCGGGCTTCCGATAGGATCGCCTTCGAGAACGGGGACCAGGACTCTGCCAGGACGATTCGAGCGACCCGCGCGAGGTTCCGTCGGACACCCCGAGCAACCGATGCGACTGCCTGACCGTCGCGCTGGAACCGCGCCGCAAGGTCCGTACGAAAGGCAGGTGTGAGGTCGACATCCGCGACGACAAGACCGGCTCGCCAAGAGAGGCGCGAGAGCTCGTCCAAGGATGTATCGAGATATTCCTGAAGTCTCCGTCGGTCGTCAGCGTCCTGGAGCGATTCCAAGGTGACAAGGTGCAGTCCGAGGCGAGAGTCCGGTCGCATGGGTAAGGCGGCTCGAGTGAGAACCACGGTCTGCGAATCCCCACTCTGCCAAGCCGCTGCGAGCGGCCGATAGAACTCAGGAAATGGGCCTACTGCGAGCAAGATGCCTCCCGAGCGGAGGCGGCGAAGGCCACGTCTTGCCGCGAGGGCGGCATACCCCGTCTCGAGAGCCGTCTTGCGCTTGGCGGCTGCGCGAGCGGAAAGGGCAGCGAGGTTCACGAACGGTATCCCGGTCGCCTTGGCCTCGGCCTCCAAGATGGTCCCGAGGGCCGAGAGGTAAGGATATGGCGGAGCCGAATCGGAGAGCGGAGGGACATCGGTCACCAAACGTTCGAGCGTCACTCTTTCCAAGCAGCGACGCGCGATCCAAGCCGCTTTGGCGAAGTCCCGGGCCGCCATCTCTAACTCATACGTGAAGGATCCGGCAACATCCAATCCTTCGAACTGTAGCCGCTCCCGGAGTCCGGCGCCCGAGGACCAATGGGTCGACATTTGGCGCGCTGCACCTTCGATGGCCCTCTCGTCTTCCGGCGACAAGAGACGCTCCGGGCGGTCGGCCAGAGCGTGCGAAGTGGGGACCTGCAATCGGAAGTCGAGGGGCAAAACGATTGCATCGTGCGGAATTCGAGCTAAACTTTCCGCACGCCGGATTATCCCTAGAGTCTTACCGGAGGCCATCTGCAAAAGCAACCTGAAGGAGTGCTAAATAGGTTGCTCGCTCAGTCGGGGGAGTTGCAGACCGGTTCCCCTCGTGGCCTCGCGTTGATCCCCTCAGGAGGTCCTTGAGATGAGTCGTGCGACAGTGTGATATATCCCGCGGCAAATGAAGCGGCCCGGAGGCGACGCGCTGAGTCGGTGGGAGACCGAGCCGAACCGTGTCCTCTCCAGACGATCAAAGGGCGACAAACTGCCTCCAGTGGCCACGGTTGTCCTGAACGGGCGGGAGATGACCGTCCGGACGATTCTGTCGCTAGGTTGGGAACTCCCATGGATCATCTACGACCAGTGCACCCCGTCCGGGGTTCTCGACTTTGTGAAAGATATGCCTGATGTGGTGGTCCTTCGACCCAGCCACCCGTCATCGGTCGCCTTCGCTTGGAACCGCTGCCTTCGCGAAGCGTGGGACCGGAGTGCCGACTCGGCCCTCATCGTCAACAACGACATCGTCTTTCACCCCGGTGCCTACGAGAACCTCCTTGAGGTTGCCCGAGAGCATCCGGAAATCGGGATTCTGTCGATGGCAGAACTTCCCGAAGACTTGCCGAAATTCCGTGAGACGACCATCCTGCCGGCGGCACGGTTCTCGGCTTTCCTGCAACGGCGTTTCGTCTGGGACAGGTTAGGCGGCTTCGATACGCGCTTTCGACCCGCCTATTGGGAGGACGCAGACTATCTGCGCCGTATCCGGGATGCCGGCATCCCCGTCGGCCTCACGATCCGCGCGGCGTGTTTTCATGCCCACTTCGGAAGTACGACGGGCCTGCTCGGCCGTATTCGCCGAAATCTCTATTACAGCAGGAATGCGCGTCGCTATGTTTCGAAATGGGGCGATGCGCGCAGATAGACCGCCCAAGGCGAGGGCCTGGCTCGAACTTAGCCGCCAGTCGTGACCGGTGCCACTTCCTAGATCAAGAGGGGTTGACTCCGATCGGGCTAAGGGGTTAATCCTGGCGGCTTCAATGCCCTGCCGCATTGAATGCAAAAAAGAGCGCCAGGCGTCGTGAGTGTCCCGCACGCAGGGCAATGAAGGAGGGTTGTAGCCGCCGACGACCCCAACCCCGGCGATGGAGGGGTCTGCGCTTTCCCCTGTCGAACGAACCAGACTGCGAGGCCGACTAGAACTGCGCCAACCGAGGACAGAACAGCGAGGAGGATCCAAAGCGTCAGGTCACCTGCCACCTGTGGGGCCCCCATGTAGGTGACACGCACCTCCTCCAATGTAGGGGTGGCCGCACCGTCCTCACTTGACAGCAAAATGGCAATTTGGAAGTAACGAGCGCGAGGGACCGCGAGGGAAGCTGGAGAGCCATACGCCGCGAATGACCACCCGGACCAGCTGGCGTCGGGCTGGGATACATTCCCTACTCTGACAGAGACAGCGATGGCGGTTCGAACCGGCAAAGTAGCGGTCCATTCCACAATGTCCCAGCGCGTAAGATTCCAACCAGAATCCACAACCTTCGACACAAACGATCCAATCGGCGCGTACGCGGGGCTCCTTGCCAAACCGATGCGACGAGTGCTCCCGTCAGAGCCGGAATACCACATCCATCGCACATGCCCGAGGACGATCACGGTGCAGACTCCTAGTGATGCGCCATCCCAGCTGCCGCCCGGCCCAGGAGCGAGGACGGGCGTTACAGGGGAGCGGCTCCAGGAAGTCCCATCTGGCGAAATCGCGTGACCGATTTGAACGTAGTTGAACCCGGCATAGTAATAGAGTTCATACGATCCGTTTTGCAGGATCACTTGCATCGGATGAACACGACTTTCTTCCCACGGTTCCAAAGGCGACATGATCGGATTCGACGGATCCCTCGTCCAGCTAATACCATCGATCGAAGTCGCTTTCCCGATCCGATAAGCGTAGTCCCCCGAATGCCCCGAATACCATAGAGTGAGTAGGGCCCCTTCTCGGATGACGACGGGCGTGCTGACAGCCCCCGCATCCCAGGTCTGTCCGCTCAGAACTGGACTGGGGTATTTCGCCCAAGTCACTCCATCAGAGGAGGTGGCGTAGCCTAACTGGATCGTTGAGGGCCCGTTTGCTGAGAACCAAATCTTGTAGGAGCTTCCGTCTTTGAGGACATGAGGATTCTGGAGTACATAGTCCCATGAGCCAGGGGAGCCGGGCGGGATGACCGGATTACCCAGGTCTTTCGTCCAGTTCGTTCCGTCCGGCGAGGTCGCGTATCCAATGCCACAGACTGATCCCGAACACCCCGCGTACCACATCTTGAAGAAACCGGCATCGAAGAGGACCGACACGGAGTTCGTGGCCGACTGATCCCAGCTGCCCGGAGGACCGGGTGAGAGAACCGGGTTCGCCGGGCTTTTCCGGAACAATTCCGAACTGGAATTCAGACGAAGGCTCCCCGGCGATGAGCTTGAATCGAGATTGGTCAGGGCTCCGGCACTGAAGTCCACTTGCGAAGTCCATGTCCACACATCGCCGCTCGCGGTGGTCGAAACAAGGACCGACAATACGACAATAGCCTGGAGCACGATGATTGCGCGACCGACCCTCGAAGCCCTAACCCAAGAAGGCGGTCGCACCAGCTAAGAACCCTCCACCTACTAGAGCAATAAGCAACAAGATAAACTATACGTCCAATCGGCCCTAGTCCTCAGCTGACTTGGACCACCGCTTCCCCTTCAAGGACGGCACGGTCGCCTACCCGACATCGTGTTGACAGTTTGAGCCGACGCCGCACCTCGTCCTTCTCGAGGACCTCGATCTCGGCGACCACTGTATCACCGAGGCGTACCGGGGCCAAGAATCGAAGCGATTGGTGTAGGTAGATCGTCCCGGGGCCAGGCAGCTTCGTCCCGAGAACGGCGGAGACAAGCGAGGCGGTTAACATTCCATGCGCGACGCGTCCCTTGAACGTGCTCGATCGGGCAAATGCTTCGTCCAGGTGGACAGGATTCGTATCCCCGGTGATTGCGGCAAAAGCCTCAACGTCATCGCTTGCGATCGTCTTTGAAAGGGTCGCTCGATCACCTACCCGGATCGCTTCAAACGAGACCATGAGAGAGATTCACGTTCTCCTCAGCGCGCAGGAAATATTTCCGGTTGACGGCGTCGCGGGATGATTCACTTCTTAAGGAAGCTCCGGTATCATGGCTTTGGTGTGTCGACGAAACCCGACTCTTTTGCGATTGGCGACAGGCGAATAGGACCGGGCGAACGGACGTACATCATCGCGGAGGCAGGTTCGAATCACAATGGACAGTTGAAGATTGCGAAGGCACTCGTAGAGTCCTCGGCCGAGGCCGAGGCCGATGCGGTCAAGTTCCAGACTTTTGTCGCCGAACGCATCGTGTCCGAGACAAGTGTGACTGCATCAAGCCTGATTGGCCACGTGAGGCAGGGAGAAACCGTCACGGACCTGTTCCGGCGCCTCGAGCTGCGACCGGAGTGGCATGCCGAACTCCGCGATCTCGCACGGTCGCATGGATTGACCTTCCTGTCGACCCCGTTCGACGAGGCGAGCGTGGACTTCTTGGATGGCTTGGGCGTGCCTGCGTACAAAATAGCCTCCTACGACCTCACGCACCTGCCATTGCTCGAACACGTGGCTGCAAAGGGGAAGCCAACGATCCTCTCGACCGGTATGGGCAGCCTCGCGGAAATTGAAGAGGCAATAGCGGTCTTCCGACGACACGAAGTGCCAGCCGCCATTCTTCACTGCCCTGTTGGCTATCCGCCGCCGGCCGACGCGGTGAATCTTTTGGCCATCGATACGCTCCGCCACGCGTTCAATGTCCCGGTAGGCTTCTCGGACCATACTGAGGGATGGACAATTCCAGTGGCAGCGGTCGCGCGCGGCGCCTCGATTCTTGAGAAGCATATTACGCTCGACCGAAGTCTCCCCGGACCCGATCATCACTTCGCTCTCGAGCCCAAGGACCTGAAAGGGATGGTCCAAGCTATTCGCGAGATTGACGTGGCTTTGGGGGATGGCATCATCCGCCTGCATCCATCTCAGATGGAGTTCTATGAAGCCGGGCGTCGCTCCTTGTTCGCAGCCAAACGAATTCGCAGGGGTGAGGCAATCACCCCGGACAAAATCATCATAATCCGCCCCGCGACGGGTATTCCTCCGAAAGACTTCGACAAAGTCGTCGGGAGGATCGCCAAACGGGACATTGATGCGAGACATCCGATTACGTGGGACGATGTCTGAAGGAAGTCGTGGACGCGTCGTCGCAATCATCCAAGCTCGGATGGGTTCTACGCGCCTCCCTGGAAAGACGCTCGTCGAGGTGAGAGATATTCCCATCCTAGGGCACGTCGTCACGCGTACGCGGGCGGCGAAGGCGATCGATGCCACCGTAGTGGCGACGACCAACCTACCAGAAGATGACGCAATCGAGCGTTTCTGCATCCGCTTAGACGTTCCTTGCTACCGCGGCGACTCCGAAGATGTGCTTAATCGGTATCTCAAAGCGATCGATCGTTTCAAAGCGGACGTGGTTGTACGTATCACGGCAGACTGCCCGCTCATTGATCCGTCGGTCATCGACATCGTTGTTCAGACTCGTCGCGCAATGGGGGCACAGTACGCCTCAAACGGCCAAGTGCGAAGCTGGCCCAGGGGCCTCGACGTCGAGACGTTTGAGGCGTCCACGTTACGCGAAGCGAGTAGGTATGTCAGGAAGGGCTACGAGCGCGAGCACGTGACACCCGCGATCTATGAACATCCCGATCGCTTCCGATGCGTCAACGTCGAAGCGCCTCCGGATGAGCGCGCGCCAGACCTCCGTGTCTGCGTCGACACCAAAGAGGATCTTGAAGTTGTCCGCGCGGTCGCCGCCTCGGTACCTAATCCAACGGAAATCCGAGCGGCTTACATCGTGTCGTTTCTCCGAAAACATCCGGAAATCGCATCAATCAACCGAGCGATACGTCAGAAGCAAATCGGAGAGTGATCGGTTGTGGCCACCGATTCGAATGATCCCCAAAGTGGGCCCAGGCGTGGGTCTCGGCCACACCGTCCGATGCCTCGCTCTGGCGTCCAAGCTGCGAACCGACAACGCTAGAGACGTACGATTTCTCCTATCTAGCCGCGCCAGGGAAAGACAAATTGTCCGACGGGAACGGTTTTCTGTTGGTCACCTCGAGCCCCGTTCAACCCTCAGCGACCAGGCCGCCTATGTTGTCGATCTCGACGCCCCCCCGGCGTCTTGGCCGTTCGGCTTCATCTCCGCACCAATCGTACTGGCGGCGATTGACGATAGAGGGCTGATTCGGCGGGGTGTGGACATTGTCGTCAACCAAAACGTCAACGCGAATCGAAATCAGTATGGTCCAAGCGTCACAACTCTTGTCGGGCCCCGCTTCGCACTTCTTCGGAGAGAATTCGAACTCGCGCGCTTGCGGACCCGGAAAGTCCGTGAGACGGGTCGACGAGTGGTTGTCACACTTGGTGGGAGTGACCCGGTCGGCGGGACCGCCGGCGTCCTCGAAGCCCTTGCCCCCGCTCGCTTTGATATGGTCGCCGTCGTTGGGCCGAACTTCAGACACAATGTACGACCTCCGAATCGATCCGCCGCAAGGATCCGCGTGGTTCGAAACCCGCGGCGAATGGCATCCCTCTTTCAATGGGCTGACGTCGCGATATCAGCGGGCGGATCCACGCTCTATGAACTGGCTGCTTGCGGAACCCCGGCGATTACGATGTCGGAAAACACGGCCCAAGAGGAACATGGCAAATCTCTGCAGGAATTGGGTGTCGTTGAGTATGTTGGGTCCGCCGACCACGTCGGCGACGAACTCCTCTCCATTACCGCGGATCTGCTTCAGGATCGGCGAAGGCGCCGCGAAATGTCCCGCAGTGGCCGGAACCTCGTGGACGGTCATGGAACCGAGCGGGTCACCAGAATGCTTTATAGAGCTACCACGTCTTGGCGCGACCGTCAGCGATGAAAGACGGTATTCGACCCCTCAGTGAGCAGGACGCGCAGGAGTGCCGTTCCGTCCTGGCTGCCTTTCGCTACCCGGCGTTCGCAGATCTCCGCGCTGTCCGAAAAGACGTCGTCGAGCGGATCTCAACAGATCAAGTGTGGGCTGCGAAAAAGGAATCCGACTCCGTTGCGCTCGGCTATTGGAGCCAGGGAACACTCGGAGGGATGGTCGTGCTCCGCAAGCTCGATCTCGACACCAGCCTTTTCGGATTTCCTTGCTATTCTCTCGTCCATTTTCAGGTGACCGATGACGCCGATTCCGTTACGCGTGATCGTCTCCTCAAGGCCGCACTCGAAAAACTAGGAGCGCATGGAGCAGTCTTCGTGTCTGCGCGTACTGATGCCCTCGACGCGGCGACGATGCTTGCCCTTCAACGGAGCGGTTTCGTGTACATGGACACGACGATGCGGTACGCCTTCGATCTACTGGCGTCTGCGCCGCCTCCGATTCAATCGTCAGTGGTTCTGCGGGAAGCGAGGGAGGGAGACCTGGATTCCCTTATGGAAATCGCGGCCACCTACACCGAGAATCGTTTCCATTACGACCCAAGAATACCGCGGGACAAAGCCGACGAGATGTACCGGATATGGATCCGTAACTCACTCCGCGGAGACGCCGATTGGACTGTCGTCGCCGAACTCGACGGAAAGCCTGTAGGTTTCACGACAAACAAGAATCATCCGGAACTCGTCACGGAGCGGGGTGGATGGGTCGGCGAGATGGTGTTCTCAGCCGTTTCTCCCGTGGCGCGCGGACGCGACGTCTATACGTCGATGATTCACGCTGGTCTTCTTCACTTTCACGGGACGGCCGACCTAGTGTACCTGGGTTGTCTGGCTAGCAATGTAGCGGTTCAGCGAGCGTGGCAGAAGCTAGGATTCCGCGTCACATCTTCATCTTGTAGCTTTCACCACTGGTTCGCGTGACAGAGACCCAGCTCGCCAAAAGCAATGCGTCTTTCCCACGCAAACGAGACCGGTCTGCCCATCTCTCGAACATCATAGGGGCTCCGTGCCGTCCCCACGTGCTCAGAAATGCGACATCCTTATGTTGCTAGATCCTGGAGGACCTCCTTCATGGCTACGATCACATGATCGACCTCGGTGCCGGAGAGGGATCCGTACATGGGCAGGCTGAGGATTCGCTCGTAGGCGTCCTCCGCGACTGGGCAGAGACCGGGTCCGGTTCCGAACCGCTTGCGATAAAACGGATGGAGGTGCACCGGAATGTAATGCACGTTCACCCCAAACCCTCGCTCCCGGAGCATCGAGAAGACGGTCGTTCGGTCCCCCTTGAGCTGCTCCAGAGCGAGGCGTATGACATACAAATGATATGCGTGCTTGACATTGGGAGAAACTCGAAGGGGTCGGATTGCGTCGAGGCGTCCGAACGCCTGGCCGTATCGACGGGCAATGGCCCGACGACGCAGAAGCCACTTCGGGAGCTTCCGGAGTTGACTCAAGCCGAGTGCGCACTGGATGTCTGTGATTCGGTAGTTGAACCCGAGGTCTACCATCTCATAGAACCACGTACCCTGTTTCGCTCGGCTCCGGTGATCCGAGGTGATTCCGTGATTGCGAAAGCGTATCATCGCCTCGGCGAACTGAGGGTTCGAGGTTGTGACCATGCCGCCTTCGCCGGTCGTGATCTGCTTTGCGGGATGGAAGCTGAGGGTTGTCAAGTCCGCGAGTGTCCCGACCCGACGTCCTTTGTACGCCCCGCCGAGTGCGTGAGCAGAATCGGCGATTAGCCGCAAGGAGTGTTCGTCGGCGAGCCCCTGGAGCGCATCATAGTCGCAGGGTTGGCCTGCATAGTCCACCGGGACGATCGCGCGGGTCCTCGATGTAATCTTGGCCTCCACCTGCTTTGGGTCGAGGAGAAGGGTCTCCGGATCGACATCGGCGAAGACCGGTGTCCCTCCCTGAAAGACCACGGCGTTGGCCGTCGCCGCGAAAGTCATCGCCGGGACGATCACTTCATCGCCGGGCCCAATTCCCGCCGCGTACATCGCGGCGTGCAGGGCCGCGGTGCCGTTTGTCAGCGCGACCGCATATGGCGCCCCGGTGTATTGCGCGATGGCCTTCTCGAATTCCTCGATTTTCGGGCCGGTCGTAAGCCAATCCGACCGCAAGACCTCGACGACCGCGGCGATGTCGTCCTTCCCAATCGATTGCCGCGCGTACGGCGTGTACCTAGCCGTTACTGCCCGAGCCCTCTTCGGACGCGCGCGACGCCGGATCCTCGGGGCACTCAACCCGTCACTTCCAAGCCCGAGATCATCTTCCGAAGGTCTTCGACGGAAAGCTTCTGCGCGTTCCCATCGCTCCCGTACCGGAAGCCCTCCGGCGGTGATTTTCCGTGAGCCCATTTGTCCTGGGACCACCAAGGGTGAGTCGGCGTAATCACGAACATGTCCGGGAGCTCGACGCAGTGTCGCGCCTCGTCGTCAGACACCAGGAGTTCATGCACCTTTTCCCCTGGACGGATGCCAATGACTTCGACCTTTGCATTGCCTCCGATCGCCTTGACGAGCTCCTTCATGTTCATGCTGGGTATCTTCGGCACGAAGACCTCGCCTCCGTGCATCTGCTCGATGCAACGGATCACGAACCGGACTCCTTGCTCCAGCGTGATCCAGAAGCGGGTCATGCGCTCGTCCGTGACCGTAAGCGTCCCAGCTTTCCTCTGTTCGAGAAACAAGGGGATGACGCTGCCGCGGCTGCCGACCACGTTGCCATAGCGGACGCAACTGAAACGAATCTCCTTCGTCCCGGCATAGGAATTGCTCTGAATCATGAGTTTCTCGGCGCACAATTTTGTGGCGCCGTACAGGTTGATCGGGTTCACCGCTTTGTCCGTGCTCAGGGCGATGACCCGCTGGACCCCAGTGTCGAGGGCGGCTTCGATCACATTCCGCGCGCCCATGACGTTCGTCATGATCGCTTCCATGGGGTTGTACTCGCAGGCAGGGACCTGCTTGAGGGCCGCGGCATGGACGACGATATCGACGCCTTCCATCGCTCGTCGGACACGGTCGATGTCCCGTACATCGCCGATGAAGTACCGGATGCGTGGGTCGTCAAATCCGTCCGTCCGCATCTGGTGTTGCTTCAGTTCATCTCGGCTGAAAACGATCAACTTTCGGATCGGTTGCTCGAGGATCATCTGAGCGAACTTCTTCCCAAACGACCCCGTCCCTCCCGTGACGAGCACCGTCCGGTCCTTCCAGAATTGAGTCGTGCCGGACGGACGCGAAGGCATCGAACCCCGCACGCCGGTGGCATGATTTAAGCTTGCACATCCTGAGTTGTTTCTCGAGAACGAAGCCTCTCGACGGATGGGTCACACTGGTTTCCACCGGCGACCAAGGCCTCTTGACTCCCGACCGCGGGGCCATTGCCCCGATTCAAGCCCGCAACCGTCGCGAGATTTGTCAACGCGCAAAGGGCGAGCCCGCTATTCTTTTATATCCATCGCACTCTTCGGCGTCCTGTCCGACCCTCGTCGGACACCAGAAGGATATAGGATGGGATGGGTAGTAGCAGCGCCCCCCAGCGCTGACTTTCCACCGGTAGGGTGAGCTCTTGTTCCTGAAAGAGATCCAGATGGAGAACTTCAAGTCGTTCGGGCGAAAGATCTCGGTCCCCTTCCTGCAGGGATACACGTCGATCACGGGACCGAACGGGTCCGGGAAGAGCAACATCTCGGACGCGATCCTCTTCGTCCTCGGACCGAAGAGCTCCAAGGCGATCCGCGCCGGCAAGCTCACGGACCTGATCTGGAACGGCGGGAAGGACAAGAAAGGCGCGGACTCCTGCCAGGTCAGTTTGCTCTTCGACAACTCGGACCGCCAGATTCCGGTTGAGGCGGACGAGGTCAAGCTCACCCGGTACATCGGCCTGAGCCCCTCCGTGGAGGGCGGCTACAACTCGTACTTCTACATCAACGACCGAAAGTCCTCGCTGTCGGAGTTCGACTCCCTCCTGGCCCACGCGCGGATCTCCGCGGAAGGCTACAACCTGGTCCAGCAGGGGGACATCCAGAAGATCGTGTCGATGTCCTCCATCGAGCGCCGGCGCATCCTCGACAACATCGCAGGGATCACGAAGTTCGACGACGACATCACCCAAGCCGAGGGAAAGCGTCGGGAGACGGAGGAGAATCTCGAGCGAATCCGAATCATCCTCGACGAGATCGACAAACAGATCAAACAGCTCGAGGCGGACCGGGACGGCGCGCTGAAGTATAAGGACCTGAACGAGCGGATGTCCACCGCGAAAGCCCAACTCGCGTACAAGAACCGCGAACTGATCGAGCGGCAGATCGTCGGCACGAAGGAACAGATCGCGAAGCACGAGGCCGACAAGGCCAAGCTGGAGGCGCAGAAGGCCGAACTCCGAACGCTCTTCGACGCAGCCGTCGCACGCCTGAACGAACTCGAACAGGAGATGGCGGAGCGAGGCGGGGAAGAGGCGAAGCAGCTCAAGGAGAAGTTGGACGGCCTGCGGATCGAACGCGCGCGCGCGACGGACGGAATCGAAACCTCGAAGGAGGTCCTGAAGCAACTCCGCGTCGAGGCCGGTGAGGCGAACCGGGAGCAAGCGAAGATCCAGAAAGAAACGGACGCCCTGGCCCGGGAACGCGAAAAGATCGACGCCCGTATGGGCGAGCTCGACGAACAGATCAAGGCGGCCGACAAAGACCTTCACGAAGTCGACGAGCTGGCCTCGAAGAGCGACGCGAAGGTCCTCAACATCCAGAAGCAGATCATCGCGCTCAACAACGAAATCGACCAAGTGGAGGAGCGGGTCAAGGGGATCGTGCTCGAAGGGGATCGCACGAAAGAGGCGATGGCCCGCCTCGAGTCCGAGATCACGCAAATCGAGGAATCCCGGAAGGCGTATCAGGTCGAGTACGACGACGCGGACTGGCAGCTGAAGGAACTGCACACGTCCACGAAGGAATCGGGCAAGAGCCTCCAGAAGCTCCAGCAGGAATTTCACGAGAAACGGGCCGAAGAGGCGAAGCTCGCGAAGGAACAGGCCGAACTCCAAACGGCGATCCTGAGCCTCACCCGGCAGTACGCCCAGCTGAAGGCGGAAGCGGACGTCGCGGAGAACATGAAGCGCGGCTACACGTCGGCGGTCTCCGCGATCCTCGAGTGCCGCGAAACGGGCTCGATCAAGGGCATCCACGGCACGGTCGCGCAGCTCGCCCACGTCGAGTCGCAGTACGAGACGGCGATCGTCACTGCCGCGGGCGCGCGGATGCAGGGGATCATCGTCGACGACGACTCGGTCGCGGCGCAGTGCATCGATTACCTCAAGAAACGGAAGATCGGCCGCGCGACGTTCTTACCTCTCACCAAGATGCTCGTCGGAAAGCCGCGCGGCAAGGCGATCCTGGTGGCCAAGGAGTGCCTCGGCTTCGCGATCGACCTATGTCATTTCGACGAGAAGTACCGCGACGCGTTCTTCTACGTGTTCGGCGACACACTCGTCGTCCAGACGCTCGACGAGGCCCGCAAGTGGATGGGCGGCGTGCGGCTCGTGACGATCGAAGGCGAGCTGATTGAGGCCTCCGGCGCGATGATCGGCGGCGACATGGAGCGGTCGACCGTCAAGTTCGGGCCGAGCGTCGCGAGCGAGATGGAGAAAATCGCGGAAAAGTTGCGCGAGGCGCAAGCCCACGGCGAGACCGTCGCGAACCGGCTCGACGAACTGCGGAAGGCCGTCCTCGACCTCGAGGGAGAGATCAAGGACTCCGGAGGTCGGAGCGGCGCCGTCGAAGTGAAGACGAGCACCCTGGAGGCGAAACGGAAGGAGTTTGCCTCAAAGCTCGCCACCGCGGACAAGGACCTTCGGGACCGGAGAGACCGGTTTGGGGAAGCCCAGACGACCGCGGCTCGAATCGAAGAGGATCTCACGAAGTTCACGAAGGCGCTCGAAGCCCTGAAAGGGAAGCGGGACGAGCGAAAGAAAGCCGTCATCGCCGCGACGCCACAACAGATCTCCTCGCGGATGAAAGAGCTCATGAGCCGGCGGGCGACGCTCGCCGAGGAGTTGAGCGGCCTGCGCTCCAAGCTCGAGGCGATGGCGACCCAGACGACGTTCCTCGAGGAGCGCCGAACGGAGGTCGGATCGCGCCTCACCGCGCTGGACGGTCAAAGGAAGGATCACGAGAAGCGGATCGATTCATTCCAGGAATCCCTGGGCCGCCTCGAGACCGAGATCCGTGGCCTCGAGAAGACGGAAGCCCAGATGGGCAAGAAGGTCAAGGACCTCCAAGACGCCCGGGACGCCGCGTACAAGGAGAAGACGGACCGCGAGGCGGACCTCGACAAGGTGACGCACAAGATCGACACGAAAGAGGACTTCCTCCTCAAGATGCAGACGGAGCTCAAGGTCCAGGAGGAGCAGCTCGCGGAGGCCGAACGCGTGATGAAGGAGATGGCGGTCGAGTTGCAGGAAGGACGCCTTCCCAGCCTCGAGGAGCTGAAGACGACGATCGCGGACTGCGATGCGGCCATCACCGGCCTCGGCCCGATCAACCTCCGGGCCCTCGAGGATTATGATGCGCAGCAGACGCGCTCGGTGGATCTGAAGGACGAATTCAAGCGGCTCGAGGGACAGCGCGAGGAACTCATCCATCTCGTCGATCAGCTCACGGACAAGAAGAAAGAGGGACTCGCGAAGATCTTCACCTCGATCAACGAGAATTTCGCTCGCGTCTATGCGGAGCTGACCGAAGGCGGCGAGGCGGAACTCGCGCTCGAGAATCCGGAGAAGCCGTTCGAAGGCGGACTCACCCTGAAGGTCAAGCCGGCGCACAAGAAGGCGCTCCGGCTGGAGGCGCTGTCCGGCGGCGAGCGATCCCTCGCCTCGATGGCCCTGATCTTCGCGATCCAGGAGTACGACCCGTCGCCCTTCTACCTGCTCGACGAGATTGACCAGAACCTCGACGCGGTCAATGCGGAGAAGGTCGCCCGGATGATCCGGAGGAACAGCGCGACGGCGCAGTTCGTCCAGATCTCGCTCCGGAAGGTGAGCCTGAAGGAGGCCGACCACCTGGTCGGCGTGACGATGACCCCCGAGTCGGTGTCGGAAGTGATCATGCGCGTGAACCTGGCCGACGTCGAGGACGAGAAACCCACGGAGGTGATCCCGGCGTGAGCGAGAACTACCAGGCGATCCTCAATCACCTGCTGTTCCACAAGGCGTTGATCAGCGAGACGGAGGGCGGCCAGCGGATCAATCGATACCTCGCGATGCTGAACGAGATCGATCAAGGGATGCACGTGGCGGTCCGGGACCCGTTCGAGAAGTCCGTGGTCGCGGCGTTCGAACTCGCTCTCGAGCGGCGGCTCGACCCATGGGAGATCAACCTCGTGCCGTTCACGAAGCTCTTCCTGGACAAGGTCAAGAAAGACGGCGCCGTGAACTTCGTGACGGCCGGCAAGCTCGTCTTCCTCGCGTGGTCCATCCTGAAGATGCAGAGCGACAAGGTCCTCCTCGACGCGATGCCGCCGGAGCCCGAGGCCGACGTCGGCGGCTGGGATCTCGACATGTTCCGGGATCCCGCGGACCTCGACTACAACCAGGTCGTCCTCGCGGGCACGGCGACCCCGCTCACAGAAGCAATCCGTCGGGAAGGACGCCGGGCCGTCACGCTGATGGAACTGATGGACGCCTTCGACGAGGCCCGCCGGGAATCGGAAATCCAGCTCCAGCTGAATGCGTTGCGCGAACAGGCCATCCAAAAGTTCGCCCCGAACTTCCATCGGAAGGTGCACGGGGAGGACCTCACGGAGGACATCGCCCTCACCTGGCACCGGCTCACGCAATTCAACGGGGAGCCGATTCCTTTGCGCCAGCTGACGGCGGGCGGCGTCTGGGACGAGGTGACCGTGTTCATGTCCCTCCTCTTCCTGGCCCATCTGGAGAAGGTGAAGCTGTGGCAGAAAGAATTCCCGTACGGCGAGATCTACGTGAAGCGACTCGCGATGACCGCGGAACTGCCGATGGAGGAGCTCCTCTCGATCCCCGCCCTCGGTCCGAAACCCGAGGTCCCCCTGGAGGCGGTCCATTGAAGGAGCGCGCCCTCGTCGAAGCGGCCCTCTACAGCGCAGGCCGCGCGCTGACGATCGACGAGCTGGCCCGGACCACGCGCCTCGACCCCGAGGCGATCAAGGGCCACCTGCGGGCCCTCGCCGGCGAGTACGCGAAACGGGAGAGCGCGCTCGAGGTCGCGCAGATCGGCACGAAGTGGACGATGCAGATTCGAGAGGCGTACTCGGAGAGGGCCCGGGCGTTCGCGCCCCCGGAGATCGATCGGGACATCCTAAAGACGGTCGCCCTGATCGCGTACCACCAGCCGATCCTCCAGAGCGATCTATTCGACATGATCGGGTCGAAGGTCTACGAGCACACGAAGGGCCTGGAGGAACTCGGCCTCATCTCCCGCAAACCCTCCGGACGTTCGTTCGCCCTCGCGACGACGCGATACTTCGCGGAGTTCTTTGGCCTCAAGTCGACGGACCGCGAAGGGATTCGAAAGCTCATGGCCCAGAAGGCGGGCGTACCGTACACGGAACGGACCGAGGCGACGCCGACCGACGATCCCGCCCCCGAGGCGGCCCTCCCGACGTCGCCCCCCGAAGATGCCGTGACCCACCCGGCCGGGTCCTCCGCGGTCGCTGCGAACGAGTGATGCCCTTCGACGGATCGGTTCGGCCGCCGCGGCGTCAAATGGCCGTACGCCACCTGGGGTAAATCACGCGTGATAATCACGGGCTAAGCCGTTTATAAGCTCGACTTCGTCGTAAGTTCGCCATTCCTTGGGGAGAGCCGATGCCGTCTCCCCGAGGCAGCGGAGCCGACGAGACGTGAGCGGGTACCTGCGGGACAGCCAGCTGCGCAAGCAGCTCGAGGAGAAGGTCAAAGAGGCCACGCGGACCCGCCAAGCCGCCGAGGATGGCATCAAGGCGGCGCAGGACCTGATCGATCAGGCCCGCCGGACGGACGCGAACGTCGTCGAAGCGGAGAAAGCCCTCGCCGAAGCGAACGGGGCGATGGCGTCCAAGGACTACAAAGTCGCCGTGGACAAGTCGGGCGAGGCGCTCGAACGAGGGAAGCGCATCTACCGGGAACGCGCGCGCGGGATCGTCGATTCGAGCGCCGCCCTGGGCCGGCTCGCCAAAGGAGTTGGCGGAGATCTGGCGGAGACGGAGGCCGCCCTCGCGAAAGCGGAAGGCGCGCTCGCCTCCGAGGACCTCGGGACCGCGATCGACCTCGCGAAGAAAGCCTGGAAGCGGAGCGAGAAGGTCCTCCAGGAACACCTGTCATCCTCGTTCTCGAAGGCGCAGTCGCTGATCCTCGCGGCCAAGAATTTGAGCCGCGACGTCGCCCATGTCGAGGACCTCCTCTCTCGGGCTCGGACGGCGATGGAGAACAACGATTTCCAGAGTGCGCTCGATTTCACGAACGAAGCGCTCGAGACGATTACGGACGACCTGACCTCCGCGGTGGACAAGGAGGTCCGCGACGTCGAAGATCTCGTCCGCACCGCGGCAGAGCTCGGGGCGGACACGACGAAGGCCACGACCCTGATCGAGCGCGCGCGGGGCGACATCGGGAACCTCGATTTCGAGAAGGCGAAGAACGCGGTCCGACAGAGCCGCGCGGAATCCGAGAAGGCCCTGCAGCGGTCGCTCGACGGACGGGCGGGCGACTTCTCCAAGTTCGTGCAGGAGGCCCGCGCCGTCGGCGCCGACCCCGCCGCCGGCCAGGAGTGCTTCGACCAAGCCGAGGCCGCGATCAAGAAGGGCAACTACCGGGAGGGGGCGCAACTCGCGAAGCAGGGGTTCCAGGCGCTCCAGCAAGCCCAGTTCCAGCGGGTCGTCGGCATCATTGCCACGTCCCGCGAGAAGTTCACCGCCGCCGCGAACATGGGGATCGACATCCAAGGCCCGATGGCCGATTTGACCGGCGCACGGGATTTGCTCAAGCGCGGGGCGTTCCGGGACGCCCTGGATTCCGCGAAGCGCGCGGACGGGGCGGTCGACACGATCATCCAAGGATACCGCAACGTCGAACGGCGACTCAAGGAGCTGCACCGCGCGTTCGCCGAGACGGAGGGATTCGGGGTGCAGACGGTCCGCGCGCGGAAGCTCGCGGAGGTGGCCCGCCAGGCCTACCAGGAACGCAATCTCGCGGACGTCGCGAAGGCGGTCGACGCCGCGGCCGAAGAATTGCGCAAGGCCGAGCGCGAACGAGTCATGCAATCGATCGAACGCGCGGAGTTCGTCCTGACCCTCGGGGAGCAAGCCGGCGCCGACCTCTCCGACGCCTCGAGGCTCCTCCAGCAGGCCATCGTCGCGACGAAGGCGGACGAGCACCGGAAGGCGTTGCAGCTCGCGGGCGACGCGCAGGCGAGGGCGGAGCGCATCCTGTCGGACCGCGCCGGAGAGAAGATCGTCGCGCTGCGCGCGTCGCTCCCCCACCTCGGGGACGACGCGGGGAGCCTCAAGGCCCTCCTGAATCGCGCGGACGCGTCGATCGCCTCGCGGGATTTCGAGGACACGTTCCGGGCCCTGGACGAAGGAGAGAAGTTCGTCGAGATTCAGGTTCACACGCACGCCGAAGAGATCGTGGGAGACCTCGCGCTCGCGGTGCGGATGGGGGTGGACCTCGGCGCCAACGTGGCGCAACTCGAAGCGGTCCACCGGGAGCTGAACGGGTTCCTCGGCCGGGGCCGGGCGGGCGACATCGTCGCCGCACGCGAGAAGGCGAAGGCCACCCTCGCGAGCGCCTCCGAGGAGCTGAACGCGTTCGTCCGCGCGCGCATCACGAACGCGCAGGGACTCAAGATCGATGTCGATGAGATGTCCGATCTCGTTCGCCGGTCCCGCCTCGCCTTCGGGGTCCAGAACTACCACGAGGGACTTCGACTGCTGAACGAAGCGAACGAGCGGGCCAGCAAGATGACCGCGCTGCACCGCCAGGCGTACAACGCGATCGCGAGCGGGGCCGCGTTCGTCGCGGAGGCGAAGAAACGCAACGTCGACGTGTCGAAGGTCGTCGAGATGCTCGTCGATGCGAAGAAGGCTTTCGAGCGGCTCGAGTACGAGCAGGCGCTCCAGATGGCGTCGGCGGCCCGCGCGGAGACGGACAAGCTCACGGTCCTCTATTCGTCGGCGCAGCGGATCCTCTCGTCGCGGGGCCGCCTCGAGCTCGCGGGCAGGATGGGGATCGACGCGCCCCATCTGCGCGACGTGTTCGGCGCGGCGAAGGAGGCGATGAAAGCGAAAGAGTACGCGGACGCGCTGCGGCTGGCCCAGCGGGCGGAGGACGAGTTCACCTCGCTCATCAAGGAGAAGCTCACCTCGTCCCTGACGGCCGCGGAATCCGTCCTCGGCTCGGTCGAGGGCGTGAACCTCGCCCAGACCAGCGATGCGATCGTGCGGGCCCGCCAGCACCTCGACGCCGGGGAGCTGGAGCAGGCCGCGGACCTCACGTTGCGGTTGCGGGAGCAGCTCGACGTCCTGAAGCGCCAAGGCGACGAAGCCGCGACGGCCCTGCGGCGGCTCCGAGAAATCGTGACGGACGCCGAGGCGATGACGTTGCCCCTCGCGACGACGACGGGCTTGCTCGAGCGCGCAGACCGGGCGTACAAGATGGGGCAGTTCGAGGAAGCCCTCGACCACGCCGCGCAGGCCGAAGCCGAGGCATCGAAGGAACGGGACCGCGGGATCGCCTCGAGGATGAAAGGCTTCGAAGAGAACCTCCTCCGCGCCCGGATGGACGGGACGGACACCCGATCCGCCGAGCGGCTGTTCGAACGGGCGCGCGAGTTCTTCCGGGCGAAGAAATACCGCCAGGCGATCGCGGCGGCCGAGCAGAGCGAAGAGGAAGCGGAACGCGTCGGCCTCCAGCAAGGAATGTCGAAGCAGGCCGTCGAGTCCGTCGAGCGGAAGCTCCGGGCGCTCGGCAAAGGCCCGCTCGCGGTCACCTCGCTCGTGTCCGATTCCCGAAGGATGTACAACGACGGGGACTACGTGAAGGCGCTCGACACGGCGATCCGCGCATCGGACGCGATCGCCGATCTCCGGATCCTGCTCGAAGAGGTCCAGGACGTCCGGGACCAGGCCCAGCGGCTCCTCCAGACCGCGTACGAGGTCGGCGCCGATTCGACGAAGTTCGAGAAGTTCTTCCAGGAAGGGGAGGTCGCCTTCGAGGCCGGCGAGGTCGAGCGCGCTCGGTCCGCCTTCGCGGGGAGCATCGATTGGGGCCTCGGCCTGCTGAAGTCGCACGTCCGCGAGGAGCTGGCGAAAGGCGAGTCCCTTGTCGACACGTGCCGGAAGATGGAGATCGATCCGACCTCGGTCCAGAACAAGTTCTCGGAGGCGAGGACCCTCGCCGACACGGAGAACTTCCGGGACGCGTTGGCGCTCATCCAGTCCGGGCGGGACGCCGCCCAGTCGGCCCTCGCGGCCAAGCTGAACCGAGCCCTCCAGGAAGCGGCGGACAACGTCGCCCACGCGAAGAAAATCGGATCCGATTCCCGGGACGCCGAAGCGCTCCTGCGTCAGGCGAACGAGCAGATCCTGCAAGGCGAATTCACCGAGGCCATGGACGTGGTCAACAACGCCTTGGAACGGGTCGAATCCGCGAAGGTGATCGAGAAACGCTTCATCGACCTGACGTTCAAGGCGGAGACGACGATCCGCAACGGCCGAAAGTTCGGCATCGACATGAAGGTCGCGGAGGGGAAGCTCGCCCAGGCGATGCAGCTGCGCAAGGCCGATCTCCCCGAGGCGATCAAGGCGGCGGAGGAATCGTACCGGGTCGCCTGGGAAGCCACGGAGGAGTTCGCGCCGAGCATGAAGGCCTACGTCGACGTCGGCCCGGTCCGATTGAACGAATGGACGGATGCGACGGTCACGGTCGAGAACGTCGGCAAGGGGCTCGCGAAGGACGTCCGCGTGCGAATCGTCGGCGACGCCGAGACGGACGGCCCGGTCGAGATCCCCGCGGTCGGCGCGCACCGCTCGGAGGCGGTGAGGCTCCGACTCAAGATGACCGCGTCCGGCTCCGTGCCGCTGGCGATCCAGATCGTCTCCCACCGGGTGTTCGACAACAAGGAATACACCCAGGAGATGATCGCCCAGATCGACGTCTCCGAACACGTCCAGGAGAGGGCGAAGCGGCTCACCGCCGACCTGGAGAGCCGGTGCCCGATCTGCAAAGGCCTCATCAAGACCGGCTTCAAGGTCACCCGGTGCGGCTGCGGCCGAGACTTCCACGAGCTGTGCGCGAGCCGCGTCGGTCGCTGCCCCGTGTGTTTCCGCTCCCTGCAGGGCGCGGTCGTGTGATCACGCGAGCCGACCCGCGGCCCCTTCGACGGCCTTCAGGAGCTCGCCGGTCGCCATCCATTCCAGGATCCGGTTGGCATCGGGCGCGAGAGAGCGGTCGTCGACGAGCGGCGGGACTCCGGACCGCACGAACGCATGCGCCGCCCGGGGACCGACGCCGGGACGCAACGGCTTGAGGAACTCGAGGCCCTGGGCCGCGGCGAGGACCTCCAACGCGACGACCCGCGCCGCGTTCTCGAGCGACTGCCGCGCCTTCAGGGCGGCGGCCATGCCCATTGGCACGAAGTCCTCCTGATTCGCCGACGTCGGGATCGAGTCGGCGGACGCCGGATGGGCGAGGACCTTGTTGTCGCTCGCGTAGCCCGCCGCGACGTACTGCACGATCATCATGCCGGAATTCAGGCCGCTCTTCTCGGTCAGGAAGGGCGGCAGCTCGCTGAGCCGCGTGTCGACGAGGCGGGCGATCCGCCGCTCCGAGAAGCCCGCGAGGACGGCCATGCCCAATGCGACGTGATCGAGGGCCATGGCGAGCGCCTGCGCGTGGAAGTTCCCTCCGCTGACGCTCGTCCCCTCCGGGAAGATGAGCGGGTTGTCCGTCGCGGCGTTCATTTCGATCCGCAGGGAGGCAGCCGCGTTCTCGAGCGTCGCGCGGACGGCCCCCAGGACCTGGGGAATGCAGCGCAGCGTGTACGGGTCCTGCACCTTGTGCGGACCCTTGTGCGACGGGATGATTTCGCTCCCCCGCAGGAGGCGTCGCAGGTTCGCCGCGACCTCCCGCGCCCCGGGTTGCGGCTTGAGCCCGACGAGGCGGTCGTCGAACGGCTTCGGCGAACCTCGGAGGGCCTCGAAGGACATCGAGGCGGCCACCTGGGCGTCCTTCAGCAACCGCAAGCCGTCGTTCACGACGATGGCGCCGACCGCCGCCATCACGGACGTCCCATTGATGATGGCCAGGCCTTCCTTGGATTGGAGGACGAGGGGAGCCAATTTCGCCTCGACGAGGGCCTTCGCCCCGGGGAGAATCTGTCCGGCGACCTCCGCCTCGCCCTCCCCGACGAGCACGAGGCCGAGGTGCGCCAGAGGGGCGAGGTCGCCGCTCGCACCGAGCGAGCCTCGGGACGGGATCACCGGATGGACGCCGCGGTTCAGGAAATCCAATAGGCGCGTCACGAGGATCCGACGGACGCCGGAGTAGCCCATCGCGAGCGTGTTCGCCCGGAGCAGGAGGGCGGCCCGCACCTCATCCCGTCGGAGCGGAGGCCCCAGGCCGATCGCGTGGCTCCGCAACAGGTTGAGCTGCAGCGCCCTCACGTCCGCGTCGGAGATCGCGACGTTCGCGAGTTCGCCGAAGCCCGTCTTGATCCCGTACGCCAGGGAGCCTTTCGCGACGACCTTCTCGAGGGCCCGGCGGCTCGCATCCACGCGCGTCGCCGCGGCCGGGGCGAGTCTCACGGGTTCGCCCTTGCGGGCCACCGCGATCACGTCCTCGAGGTCGAGGGACCGGCCGTCGATCGAGCGCATACGGACCGTCGCGGCATCCCGATTCCGCGATATAGTTGTGGCGAGGCCTTCCCGGAGAACCCTTATCATTCCTCCCGTCCTGGGGAATCGTGCCATGTCGACGAAACGGCGCGCGGCTGTCCTCCCGGAGCCGCCTTGGACCTATGCCCCCTCCGAGGTCGCGGCTTGGATGGTTTCGACCGCGGGTCCTCGTTCACGGCGCCGCCATCCTTCTCGCCGTCAGGTCCGCGTGAAAGGCTTCGTCGGCCGTTGTCCGACCTCCTCGGAGGCGAGACTGCGTCACCGCCTCGAGGGACTCGGCTTTGAACCGGCCGAGGGTGTGCGGCACGTTCCCGCCATCTTCGCACGCCATCCATCGGCCGTCCAGGGCGCGGCGTTTCGGGGGAGAGTTGGCCAGTGCGCGATCGCCATCCGCTTGCGAAAGGGCGCGGAATTGGAAATCCATGTCTCATTCGCCCCGCGGGTCTCGTACCGGCGTGCATCCAAGTTCCTCTCCCGACTCGGCCTCCGAGGACTCGAAGGCACCTGGACGTAGGCGGCTTTCGGCGAGGTCCGGACTGGTCCGGGACCCTGCAGCGTCCTTCCGATGGGACGCTGTCCAAAGACGTTAAGGGCCTCCGTCCCTTCAGGAACGGGTCCATGCAAGTCGTGTTCCTCGGCACGTCCGGATCGTGGCCCACGCCGAAGCGGAACGTAAGCGCGGTCGCGATCAAACGCGGCCCCGAGGTCATCCTGTTCGACTGCGGCGAGGGCACCCAGCGGCAGTTCATGCTGAGCAAGTTGAGCTTCATGCAAGTCTCTCGCGTCTTCCTGTCCCACTTCCACGGCGACCATTTCCTCGGGCTGCCCGGCATGGTGCAGAGCATGTCGATGAACGGACGCGAGGCGCCCCTCGAGGTGTACGGACCGCGGGGCATCGAGCGGCTCGTCGGCGAGCTGCTGTCCCTCGGCTACTTCACCCCAGGATTCGCGGTCCACGCGAAGGAGCTGCCGCCGGGCGGGGAGATCGACTGCGGGGAATATGTCGTTCGCGCGTTCGAGGCGGTCCACACCGTCCCGTGCGTGAGCTTCCTCCTGGAAGAAAAGATGCGGCCGGGCCGGTTCAGCGTGGAACGGGCGGAGGCCCTCGGAATCCCGAGCGGGCCGCTGTACCGTCAGCTCCAAGCGGGCGAACCCGTGACAATCGGCGGTCGGACGATCCGCCCCGAGGACGTGCTGGGTCCTCCACGTCGCGGTCGCAGGATCGTGTACACGGGCGACACGATGCCGCACGAGGCGCTCGTCGAGATGGCGCGCCGTGCGGACGTCCTCATCCACGACGCGACCTCGGATGCGGCACTCGAGGAGAAAGCGAACCGCTATGGCCACTCGTCCTCGCGTCAAGCCGCGGAAACCGCGAAGGAGGCCGGGGTGGGGTTGCTCGTGCTGACCCATCTGAGTCCGCGGTACGAGGACCCGACGTCGATCCTGGAGGATGCGAAGCAGGTCTTCGCGAATGTCCGGGTTGCTGAGGACTTCCTCGAAGTGGACGTCCCATACCCTGAGTGAGGCCGGGTGAGGGGACCTCCCGTCTCCGCGGGATGTTATCGTCGGATAACGATAACGTCGAGGCGATGCCGATCAGCTCCGGGTGGCCATCTCCGAGCGGGTGAGCTCGACGAACCTTCCCATCTCCGTCCTCGCTCGCTCCGCATAGGCCGCGACCTTGCGAGCGACCGTCTCACGGGTCCCCGAGTCGTTCGCCGGGCCGACATATTCCTCGACCTGTTCCCGCCGGCCTCCGCGGTTTTCGTAATGCCAGAAATACAGATATCGTCTGCGCCGCACCGTCTTGACGCAATACCCGCAACCGATCATCACAGCGCACACCGCTCCATGTTGAATCCGCGAACGCGTTATCGTTATTTAACGATAACCGAGAGATGGGCGAATCTGTTGCCGAGGCCGATCCATCGCTTCAAAGGAGCTTCATCAAGTCCGACTTCGTCACGATGCCCGTGACCTCGCCTTTCGCGGTCACGAGGACCGCGTTGTAGTGTCGCAGCAGGCTCGCCGCGAGCTCGACCGGTGCCTTCGCATCGACCTGAGGGAACGCGGGCTCCATGACCTCGTCCACTCGGATTCGCGCGAGGTCTTTCGGGTCTTTGCCGGAGAGGATCAGGTTGTTGATCACCTTGTCCGAGATCGAGCCGACCGGGTGGCCGTTGTGCATGACGGGCATCTGGGAGAACTTCCAGCGGCGCATCTCGTCGACCGCGGTCGCGAGAGGAATCTTCGCCTCGACGTACTGGACCTTCCTCGTCTGGATCTGATCGACGAGCGCCTTCTTCTCCTGCCGCTTGAGCTCGGCCTGGAGGGACGTCATCACGCGCCGGACGACGTCGTAGGAGGGATTCATCTGTTTCTTCTCGATCTTCACGATCGTCGACTGGCTGACGTTCGAGAGTCGCGCGAGCGCGGTCTGCGTGAGCCCGAGGGCCTTCCGCAGGCGGGGGACCTCCTCCAAGTCGGGCATCATTGCACCGGGCAACGGGCAAGCGGTACATATTCCTGTCGGAATTTTCCAAGCCGTTGCATATTATTGGCTGATTGACCGCGTGCAGGTGGCCGACGCTTTCCGGCAGGTGCCGCCGACGTCGCGCCAGGGGGCGACAAAAGTCATATATCCACCTCCGCATCCACGCCGCACAGCCGTCGGAGGCTTTCCGTGGCGCGAAATATCTACGTCGAGGAACTCATCCACACGCCGATCGAACAGCAGAGCTCGGAGATCGTCGAGCGCAAGGGGATCGGCCACCCGGACAGCATCGCGGACGGCCTCGCGGAAATCGTCTCGCGCGCGCTGTCGAAGATGTACCTCCAGAGGTTCGGGCGCATCCTCCATCACAACACGGACCAGGTGGAGGTCGTCGGAGGACAGAGCGCGCCGAAGTTCGGCGGCGGCGTGTTCCTCGAGCCGGCCTACATCCTCTTGGTCGGCCGGGCGACGACGATGGTCAATGGGGAGCGCCTCCCGTACCGCACGGCCGCGATCCAGGCCGCCCACGACTATCTCACGACGACCTGCACGAACCTGAACGTCGACGCGGACGTCACCCTGGATTGCAAAATCGGCCAGGGATCGGTGGACCTCCGCGGCCTCTACGACACGCAGAAGCACCTCGCGAACGACACCTCGTTCGGCGTGGGGTTCGCGCCGTTCTCCGAGTTGGAGACCGTCGTCCTGCAGACGGAGCAATTGATCAACGGACCAATGAAGAGGGACCTCAAGGAGGTCGGCCAGGACATCAAGGTCATGGGCGTCCGGCACGACGACGCGATGCGACTCACGATCGCCGCCGCGTTCGTGGACAAGTTCGTCCCGGACAAGGACCATTACCGCAGCGTCGTCGAGGAACTTCGAGAGCGGCTCCTCGATAACGCTGTCAAGTACACGGATCGCTCGGTGAAGGTCGACATCAACACGGGCGACAACTACGACGCCGGCATCTTCTATCTCACGGTCACCGGGCTGTCGTGGGAGAACGGGGACGATGGCAGCGTCGGCCGTGGGAACCGGGTCAGCGGCCTCATCACCCCGTACCGACCGATGTCGATGGAAGCCGCGGCCGGCAAGAATCCCGTGACGCATGTCGGCAAGCTGTACAACCTCTTGTCGTTCGACATCGCCGACCGCCTCGTTCGCGAGCATCAGGGCAAGGTGAAGGAGGTCTGGGTCCGCATCGTCTCCCAGATCGGGAACCCGATCGACGAGCCGCAGGCGGCGACCGCCCAGATCATCCCCGAGAAGGGCACGCACCTCAGCTCGCTCCAGAAAGACGCGGAGGCCCTGATCGACGAGGAGCTCGAGAAGATCTACAAGATGACGGAGCGCATCGTCGAAGGCAAGGTCCACTGCTTCTAGCGCGAGTCAACGTATTTATCCGGCGCGTCGGTTCCTGTCCGGTCTCGGATGAACGAAGACGTCGTCTTCATCAACGAACAGGTGGACCGCCATCATGCGTGGTTCTCGAAGTCCCTCCCGATGATCGCGTCCGAGAACGTGATCAGTCCGATGGCGCGCGAGATGCTGCTCACGGATTTCGGCGACCGCTACGCCGAAGGCCTCCCGCACGAGCGGTACTACCAGGGGAACGTCTTCGTCGACGAGGTCGAGGACCGCGTCGTGGCCCTCGCCAAGAAGCTCTTCCGCGTACGGCACATGGATCCGCGGCTGATCAGCGGCACGGTCGCGAACATGGCCGTGTACTTCGCGCTCCTGGAACCGGGGGACATCATGACGTCCGTGGCCCTGAGCCACGGCGCCCACATCAGCTCCGCGAAGTTCGGCGCCGCCGGCATGCGCGGCGTGAACAACGTGAACTATCCCTTCGACGTGGACCGCATGAACATCGACGTGGACGGGACCGCGAAGCTGCTGCGGCTCGTGAAGCCGAAGGTTGCGGCATTCGGGCAGAGCGTCTTCCTGTTCCCGACGCCCCTCCGGGACCTGCGGGACGCCTTCCAGGAAGCCGGCTGCCACGTCTGGTACGACGGGGCACACGTGATGGGCCTGATCGCCGGCGGGCAGTTCCAGGACCCGCTCCACGAGGGTGCCGACGTCCTCACGGGCTCGACCCACAAGACGCTGCCGGGACCGCAGCACGGGATCCTCCTCTCCGACTCGGAGGACGAGAAGTTCATCAAGCGGCTGCAACGGGCCGTCTTCCCCGGCGTTGTGTCGAATCACCACCTTCATGCGATGGCGGCGCTCGGGATCACGCTCGCGGAATTCCTGGAGTTCGGCCGCGACTACGCCGCGCAGATCGTCCGGAACGCGAAGGCCCTCGCCCAGGCGCTCCATGAGCGCGGCATCAAGGCCCTCGCGGAAAAGCACGGTTTCACGCAGAGCCACGCGATCGCCCTGGACGTCGCGGCCCTCGGCGGCGGCGCGAAAGTCGCCGGGGACCTGGAGAAAGCGAACATCATCACGAACAAGAACCTCCTTCCCTGGGACACGTCCTCGGTGAAGCCGAGCGGCATCCGCCTCGGGACGCAGGAGCTCACGCGGCTCGGGATGCGGGAATCGGAGATGGACGAGGTCGCGGACCTGTTCGCCCGCGTCGCGGTCAAGCACGAGCCGGCGGACAAGGTCGCCTCCGACGTCGGCGCGATGCGGACGGAGTTCAACACGGTCCACTACTGCTTCACGAAAAACGCCGAGGCCCACCGGCGCTGGCGGATCGCCTAGGTCAGCCCCGATTCGACAGCACGTGGTTCACGAGTCGAACGAAGGTCTCGTCGACGCCGGCCCCGGTCTTCGCGCTCGCGTACGACCACGGCCACCGGCGCTCCCGGAAGAACGCCTCGACTTCCGCCCCCGGGAGGGCTCGATCCTTCTCGAGGTCCGCCTTGTTCACGACGCCGAACGTCGGGATGTCCCCCGCGACCGACCGGATCGACCGCGCCCATTCGTCGAGGGCGATCAAGGTGTCCCGTCGCGTCAGGTCCGCGACCGCCAGGATGCCCTGGGCCCCGTGGTAGTACGCTTCCTTCAGCAGCTCCCGGACGGTCGACGTGCCCATGATGTCCCACAGGATCACGTCGGCCTGGAGCGGTTCGGGGCCGAACGGATTGGCGACGGTCACACTCTTCTTCGTGATCTTCGTCCCGAGCGTCGCGACGTAGCGGTCGTCGTACTGGTCGAGCACATACCGGCGGATCAGGGAGGTCTTGCCGACGGCACCCTCCCCGGCCATGCAGATCTTGAGCTTGACGACATCCGGGGCCATCTTCATCTCTCCGTATCCTCGGCCCGCCGGCGCGCGGACTGCTCCGCGGACGTCGCTCCCTGCATTCGATGGAGCTTCGCCTTGAAGCGCCAGGCGCCCGGGTACCGCGGGTCGATCCGGAGCACGCGGTCGAGGATCGTCAGGCCCTCCTCCAGGTAGCCATCTTGGACCCGAAGGGCGGCGAGGACAAAGAGGGCATCGACGTCGTCCGCATTCGCCAAGAGGCGTTGCCGGACCAGCGATGCCGTGTCCGGACGCTCAATGGGCACGCGGACACCTCCTCACCGGGCGGCCGGCTGCACGATGCGGCCCGACCGGGATCACGGCCGCCTGCGGGTGCCTTCGAGGTGGCCCCATCATCTCCACCGCCCGTGCATCCTTCGGAAGCCGCCCGACAGGAACGACTCGAGGATCGGCGTGGTCTGATCGAGGCTCGCGACCCGACCGTCCCAGTCGACCAGCGCGGGACCGTGGGCTTTCTCCAGCGCGCGCTCGACGGCTTTCATCTGTGGGAACAGGTATCGCGGGTTGCCGCGGGAGACGAGCGCGGCCAGGACGACGTGACGGCCTCGGAGGACCGCCGCCTTCCGCCCCGCGAACGAGAGCTCGTCCAGGGTCGCCTTCGTATCGAACGAATCGCGAACGAACTCCTGGATCGCGACGAACATCGATGCGACGAGGTCGTCGTCTTTCCGCAAACCGGGCCCGGATCCCTGGCTGAGATGCTGGATCAGGATCCCGCTCCGGGTGACGAGGAACACCTCGTCGATCGTGAGATTACGTTCGCCCAGGACGGGGGCGATCAGGACCGCCGCCAGGATGGCCAGCAGGGCGAAGGCGAGGACCGCGAGGACCGACGTGAGATCGGTCCGCAGCGGGGGTGGGGCTTGGACGGTGAAGAGCTGCTCGTCGAACTTCGGACCGATGGAGCGGTTCGCCACGTCATCGTAGAGGACGGTCGCGTTGACCCACACCGGATCGCCGATCGTGGCGTTGGACGAGACGATTCCGGTGAAGTTCACGTTGACGTTCTCGCTCGGTGTCAGGTAGCTCAGGACGAGGAGCCGAGGGGTCGCGCTGCCGACTTCGAGCAGCGGGCTGATGCCGATCGTGATGTGCACGTTGTACGCGGTCAGATTCTGGACGTCCGCGGGGTCCACATCCGTCGTGATGATGTTCGTGACGTTCACGACGAACGTGATCCGACTTCCCCAGACGGGAGGCGAGGAAGGAGTGGCGCCGACCCGGAGGGCGAGGACGCCGATCAGAATCCAGACGCGGACCTGGGCGATCCTCGGGGTGGCCGGGCCACCTCCGAGCTCGATCGCTTGCGCCGTCGCAATCCGCGAACGGCCACGGGTTGCGTTCGCATCGACGACGACCGGGACAACAATCCGGTACGAACGGCCGGAGCGGAGGAAGCTGCATTGCCACGCCGCGAACGTCGCGTTGGAACTGTTCGTTCCGCACGAGAACGGGAGCGTGATCGACGTGTTGACGAGGATCAGGTCCGGGTCGACGGTGAAGTTCACGCTGACGAGTTGGAGAGAACCGCCTCCGGAGACGTTCAACCAGATCGTGTACGTGATCGTCTCGTTCCGCTCCGCGGATCGGCGGTCCGCCGCGAGGGCGAGGGTGTAACTCGTCGCGGCCGGGGACGGCGGCCCGACACGCCCCGCGAACGCGGGCGCACCTGCGTCGAGCAACAATACGAGGAGGACGACGAACCCGATGAACGCGATACGGCTCACGGAACCCCGGTTACCATGAAATGTGACGCTATTTGAGTTTGCGACGCCGTTATCGCTTGCGTTCCTTCCGGATTTCGAGAACACCCGCGGGAAGTTTTATAAGCCGAGGTATTCTTCGCAACTTCCCACCAGCCGGTCTCGAGAGGGTTTCGGTGCTGGATGATCTACAGCTGAAGCGGGAGCGAGAGAACCAAGAGGCGGAACGCCACCGCCGTCGTCGCGACGAGCTGAACGACAAGACGCGGGAATGGGTCGAGAAGCGCGACGCCCTGAACGCCCAGGTCCGGGCACTCGTCGACGAGGCGACCCAACACCGGATCCAGCGGGACGAATTGAACGCCCAGGTCAAGGCCGCGAAAGAGGAGCGCGACCGCTACAACCGGCGGGTCAACGAGCTCCAGGACCAACTCAGCGAACTCAAGCGGAGGAAGCTCCCCCGCGGCGCGGTACCGCTCGGAAAGCTCCAGCAGGAACTGAAGCGCCTCGAGTTCCGACAGATGACGTCCGTCCTGACGGTCGACAAGGAACGCGCCCTAATCGACGAGATCCAACGCTTGCAGGCGGAGGTCAAGAAACTCGAGAAGTCGCTCGAGGAGAACGAGGACGTCCGGAAGATGAAAGACGAGCTAAAGTCGGCGCGAGACCTCGCGGAAGACGCTCACAAGCGCGTCTCCGAGCTCGCGGAGAAGGCCCAAGCGGAGCACGACCAGATGACCGCGCTCTACGAGCAAGGCGACAACTTGCGCCGGGAGGCCGACCGGGCGCAAGAGGAGTTCATCAAGACGAAGATGCTCGCGGACGAGGAACACCGCAAGCACATCGAGCACATCCGCCAGGTCCACGATTACGACAAGATCATTCACGGCATCTGGATGAAGAGCCGCGGCGTCACCGAAGAAGTCGCGGAAGAGGTCGACGCGAAGAAAGAGGCGGAACTCATCTTCGAGCGGTTCAAGAAAGGCGAGAAGCTCTCGACCGAGGACCTCCTCATGCTCCAGAAGTCCGGATACCTTTGACCACCCCAAGGTTCGGCCTCCATCTACCCCGGCATCTCCGGGTGGCCGCCACTAACCTCTCGGGGGAATATACTTAGTATAGCACGGCAGGTCGCCTGGATAGCGACCCCCCCAAGGCCGCGGTTTGTCACACCTGGACCCCCCGGGGATTGTCGCCGCCATCGGCCCTCCCAGATTTTACAAAGTGTTAAGTAGCCAATTTCGAATATGATTCCGGGGGAATTTTGGGCTAGTTCGTTAGAGTGCATCCCATCCCTTCTGACAAGGCTAGCCCTCCCTTCCCTTTTTTCTTACATCGACGTTGCGCGAGCGCGCTTGTTCCACCGCCAACCTTAACGTGCCTCCGCACTTTGGAGACGTCCGATGGTCCTCGAGAAACTCGGCGGCTCCCTCCGCGAGGCGCTCCGCAAGATCGCGGGCGCCAGCTATGTCGACGAGTCGCTCATCAAGGAGATCGTCCGCGACATCCAGCGCGCGCTCATCCAGGCGGACGTGAACGTGCAGCTCGCCCTAACGATCACGAAGCAGCTCCAGCGGCGCGCGCTCGAGGAGAAACCCCCTCCGGGCATGAGCCCGCGCGAGCACGTCGTGCGCATCATCTACGAGGAGCTCGTCAACATCTTGGGGACCACCCGTGAAGTCGCGCTCCAGAAACAGCGAATCCTCCTCGTCGGGTTGTACGGGCAGGGCAAGACGACGACCGCGGGGAAGCTCGCGAAGTTCTTCCAGAAGAAGGGCCTGTCCGCCGGCCTCGTCGGCGCGGACGTGCACCGGCCCGCGGCGTACGATCAGCTGAAGCAGCTCGCGGAACAGATCAACGCGCCGTTCTACGGGGATCCGGGCGCGAAAGACGCCGTGAAGATCGCCAAGGCCGGGGTGAAGGCGCTCGAAGGGACGGACGTCATCATCGTGGACTCGTCCGGTCGGCACGCCCTCGAACCCGACTTGATCGCGGAAATTGAAGGCGTCGCGAAGGCGGTGCAAGCGGACGAGCGCCTCCTCGTGCTCGACGCGACCGTCGGACAGCAGGCCGGCCCGCAGGCGAAGGCATTCCACGACGCCGTCGCCATCACGGGCGTCATCGTCACGAAGCTCGACGGGACCGCGAAAGGGGGCGGCGCCTTGTCGGCGGTCGCCGAGGTCAAGGCGCCGATCGTCTTCATCGGCGTCGGCGAGAAGATCGATGACCTCGAGAAATTCGAGCCGCCACGGTTCATCTCACGCCTTCTGGGGATGGGCGACCTCGAGACGCTCCTCGAACGCGCGCAAGAGGCCATCGACACGCAGAAGGCCGAGGCGCTGACGAAGAAGATCATGGCGGGGAAGTTCACACTCCACGAGATGTACGAACAGATCGAGATGCTGACGGACATGGGCCCGATGCGGAAGCTCGCCTCCCTGATTCCGGGCGTGGGCGGCAAGATGAAGGACGCGGACATGGAGAACACGCAAGCGCGCCTTCGACGATTCAAGATCATCATGGACTCGATGACGGACGACGAGATGAAAGACCCGAAACTCGTGAAGTCGTCCCGAGTGCAACGGATCGCGCGCGGGGCCGGCGTGGCGCCACGGGACGTGAAGGAACTGCTTCGAAACTACGAGATGTCACGCAAGGCGATCAAGGGCTTCGCCGGCAACCGGAAGATGCGGAAGCAGCTCCTCCAGCAGCTCGAGGCGTCGGGAGTCGACCTCGACAAGGGCTGACCGACCACTCCGATACGACACCTTAATGATGTACTAGGTCTACGGCTTCAACGGGGAGCGAGGGCCAATGGGCTTGAAAGGATGGATTATCCCGCAGGAGCGCCAGTTTTTCGACCTCCTCGAGAAGCTCGCCGCGACGGTCGACGAGGGTGCGATCGCACTCGCGGACCTGCTACACGACTTCCGCGACGTGCCGATGAAGTGCCGACGGATCAAGGACGTGGAGCACCACGGCGACGAGATCGTCCATCGGGTCTACGAGGAACTGAACAAGACGTTCATCACTCCGATCGACCGGGAGGACATCCAGTCCCTCGCCACCGAACTCGACAATGTCCTGGACATGATCGAGGCGGCCTCGAGCCGGATCGGCCTCTATGAGATTGATCGTCCGACCGAGGCGATGGTGCAGCTCGGAGATGTGATCAAGGACGGGATGCGGCTACTGAAGGATGCGGTCGGGCTGATCCGCAACATGAAGCAGGCCGATGGGGTCGAACGGATCTCCATCGAGGTCCACCGCCTCGAGAACGTCGCCGACGACCTCATGAACAATGCCGTCGCGGCCCTCTTCCGTCAGGAGGATCCCGTGACGATCATCAAGTTCAAGGAAATCACGGAGGTCCTGGAGCAGGCCACGGACCATTGCGAGGACGTCGCCAACGTGCTCAGCGACATCGTGGCGAAGAATCAGTGAGTCCTCGGAGCTCTCTCGCGGCAGGAAGGAGGACGCGCGGAGGCACGGACCGGGAATGGCGGATCTCTTCGCGATCCTCGTGGTCGCGATCCTCGTCGTCTTCTCGTTCGACTTCTTCAACGGGTTCCACGACGCCGCAAACGCGATCGCGACGATTGTCGCGACGAAAGTCCTCACGCCGACGAAGGCCGTCGCCATGGCGGCGGCCGGCAACTTCGTCGGGATGGTCTTCATCACAAATGCCATCGCGGAAACGATCGGCAAGGGGATCATCGACACGAACGTCCTCGGAGTGAATGCGTTACCACTGAGCGACGCCGCTCTCTTTCATTCGTTGGCCATCATCATGGGGGGCGTCGTTGGCGCGATCGCGTGGGACATCATCACGTGGCTGTGGGGCCTCCCGACGTCGAGCAGCCATGCGCTCATCGGTGGCCTCATCGGCGCGTCGGCGCTCGCGGCGGGAACGGGGTCGATCCTCCTCCCAAGCACCACGAACATGCTCCTCTTCCTCTTCGTGACGGGGATGGCGTTCGTGCTCGGCGCCGCCTCTTACTTTGCGTATGACGTCATCATCCGGAGGCATCGGCCGACGCTCGGGATGACCATCCTGGCCGGTCTGCTCACGGGACTCCTCCCGGCGGTCATTCTCGGAAAGATACTCCTGAAAGGGCTCGTCCAGATCGTGGTGTACATGGTCGCCGCGCCGCTCGTCGGACTCACGTTCGCGTTCGGCCTCGCGCTCGTGGTCATCCGCTTGTTCCGCCGACACACCCCGACGAAGGTGAACCACGAGTTCAAGCGCCTGCAACTCGTCTCGAGCTTCTTCTACAGCGTGACGCACGGGACGAACGACGCCCAGAAAGGGATGGGGATCATCACCCTCATCCTCGTCGTCGCGGCGATCGGCCCTCCGTGGGGTCCCCCGTCGGGCCAGTTCGCGGTCCCGTTCTGGGTCATCTTGGGCGCTCATGCCTCGATCTCGCTCGGGACGTTCTTCGGCGGCTGGCGGATCGTGCGTACGATGTCTCAGCGGGTGACGCACCTACGGCCCTGGCAAGGCTTCTCCGCCGAGACCGGGGGAGGCATCGCGCTCGCGAGCAGCGCGCTGGCTGGGATCCCGGTGAGCACGACCCACGTGATCGCCTCTGCGATCATGGGCGTCGGCGCGACGAAGCGCTTGTCCGCGGTCCGATGGGGTGTCGCGCGGAGGATCTTCTGGGCGTGGATCATCACGATCCCCGCGTCCGCCGGGGTCGGAATGGCAGCGTACGCAATCATGCGACTCGCGTTTGGCGTGTGACCGAACTCCGGACGGAGTCCTGCAGCAACTCGAGGCCTCGAGCGTCGCCTCGACAAGGAATCACTTAAGGCCAAGGTTCCGAATCGTTTCATTCAGTTGCGACTTCTCAGACACCGCGCGGTGAGTGCGGGTCTGGCCATTCCGGCACTGACGAGTGCAAAGCCTGTACGGCTTGGCGAATTCGTTCGAAAGCGGCCACCTGGGCCGTCGTGTAGCATCGTTTTCGCATCCTCACCGAATTCCGCCATCGGTTCGCGTGAACCCACTCAGTCACCCCTTCCTTGCCTTCGGCCTTGAGGCGTCGGAGTTGAAGAAGATGGAGGGCTTCAGTCTTCTTCACCACGAGGTAAGGGAGAAGCGCCCGTATCGCAGGTTCAGCCATCTTGTCGTGAAGGCTCCAAGTGGCCAAATCCCTCTGATTTGGCCGACGGGACTTCCTGAGGCCCACGCGACCGCCGAAGGTCCTCGCGAGAAGCTCCACCGCAGGCGACGGTAGCACCTGTCCGCATCGAATGTTAATCCGGTAGTGGGGGCCAATCATTCTCTTGATTCGCCTTTTCTCAATCCGGAGATTTCCGTCACTGTCGATGATACCGGCGAGATAGCTCAGCAGCTGCTCCCGGGTCCATCCCAGCTCCTCCGGAGTCAGCCGTTGATAACCATCGAAAGAGGCAAGCGATGGACCTAACTTCCCGATTCGATCAATCCCATCATGAGACCGTCGTAGAGCCTGTCGGACCTCTTCCATTTGGGAACAAGCAACTCCGAGATCGCGCACCCGCGCACGGCCGGGTCTCAGTCGTCCGATCTCGAGAAGGAGAATTGCCTGATCCCTTTTCAACTGAAGGAAAGGGAGGAGCCGCCGCGCTGCCGATTCCGCCTTGGAACCACGGATTTCGCATCGTGCCATCCATCGTCCCAGGGAGATCTTACGCGGGTCCATGATGACGCCTTCAAAAACGGTCGCAAAAGTCCTGACCGCTTCGCCCGGCCAGAGTTGTGACACTCCGACCGTTGTGGCGTAGTAAGGGTGAACCGTTCCGGACGTGCGGTAGGTCCGACTCACCTTGAAGTAGCCATCCCCGTCCACGATGCCGGCAAGGTAGGCGAGGACTTCTCCGGGAGGCATCCGATTGCGAACACGCGTCTCAGACCTTGCCCAAGCGTACTACTTGTAGTCAGGCTTCTGGTGCAATCTCCCTGTAAACTGCCCTGCAAGAATGGGCCTACCCGTCGCTCTCGATGCGCGGCGCCAAGAGAAACTTCACTTCGCCCTTCCCACCCGCGATCTTGAATTCCATCTTCACCGGATAGTCGGATCCAAGATACAGGGTCACGTTCGGGGCGGAGCTAATCGCCTTCACCATGTTCGAGAAGTAGTCGAGCGGGAACAGGGATCGCACCGCCTCCTTGGCCTGGATCTCCTCGAGGAGGTCCTTCGCGACCATGTGAGACACGTTGTCCGTGTCGCCTTCCGAGACGACCTCGAATCCTTCCGGCGAGGCTTTGAGCGCGATGTGGTCGCTGATGCTCTCCGATGCCCGGATCGCCTGCCGGAGTTCGTCCGTCCGCACGACCACCTTGGCGGGCAGGTTCAGACTCGGGACTTTCGGATCGCTCATCCCCGCGGTGTCCACGAGGGCCATCCGCCGAGTCGTGTTCCCGACCGTCACCACGAGGCGGTTCTTGTCCTCGTCGTGTCGCAGGGCGATCGTCTCGCCGGCCTTCGCGAGCCGCAAGATCTCCTTCATCTTGTCCATGTCAATCCCGAGCTCGCCTTCGTCCGCCTTGTAGGCGTCGAACGCGCCCCGGTCCAAGGTGAGATCGACCATCGCGACGTGAGCCGGATCGACCGCCTTGACCGTGATGGAATCCTTTCCGACATTGAACTTCGCTTCATCCACGAGGGTCGAGACGACGTCGACGACCTCCCGGAGAACATCGGCCTTGACCTTCCCCTCGAACAACCACGGCTCCCCCAGAATTTCGGCGGGAAATCAGGTGGGCTGTTATAAAGGTACCCGCTCGGAATCCGTCCGGTAACGAAGCGGCCCCGTCATCGGCAATCATCCAGGGACGACCCCGCGGGGCTTTTAGTATTCGGTTCCGTTGTCCAAGGGGAGAACCTTGCTAACGGGCAGGACCATCATCCTCCGGAACTTCGAACGGGAGGACCTGAAGCACCTCCATGAATGGCAAAATGATGAGGAGGTCATGCGCCTCGCCCGATCCTTCCCGGACCACACGATCTCGCGCGAAGCCTTGGAGGCAAGGTACGAGAAGGCCATCAAAGGGGACGACTTCGGGGAGCGGTACTACATCATCGAGGAGAGGACCACTGGGAAGCCGATCGGATGGACCTCGCTCGACATCCACCGATGGACTCGGAGAGCGACAGGTGCAGACATCGGCCTCGCGATTGGAGAGAAGAATCACTGGAAGAAAGGATACGGCACGGAGGCGGTCCAATTGCTATTGCAGGAAGCCTTCGAACAGCTCAACCTGCATCGGCTCACCTGGTGGACCTTTGCAGAAAACGAGGCGAGTCTCGCCCTCGCGAAAAAGACGGGCTTCCGTGAGGAGGGCCGTACACGGGACTCCGTCTTCTTCGACAACCAGTACCACGATAGCGTGATCCTGGGCCTCCTCAAGGAGGAGTACGAAGCCAGAAAGCACGCCTCCCCGCCGCCGCAGTCCATGTTCTCCGCCAGCGGACGAAAGGGCGAAGGTCACGACCGCCGTCACAATTGAGGCGACGCTCCAGCTCCCGAAGGTGAGGGCAACATCAGGAGGATCGGCTACTGAACCCTGAGAACGAGCGGATCACCACGGCTCTCGCGGGAGGGCCACGCCGCACCCCGACAATCGCGTCTTCGCCGCCCGTGAGGTCCAGGTCGCCGACCGCCTGAGTGCGGACATCGCCGTGATCGCGGAGTGTTCGAAGGGCGAGATGAAGGTGGACGAGATGGCCCGGAAGGTCGAGAGGTATCCGGTTGAAGATCCTGAGGCTGGCCGCGGATCTCGTAACGGTAATCGTTCCCGCGCGACTTTCGACAGGGTATTAGG
>Ga0209058_1000324_pt1 | contig 39773 bp, 37 predicted proteins | sample GraSoiAngelo_147_FD_185904 | JGI IMG/M metagenome (GOLD analysis project Ga0209058, IMG submission 185904) | Grasslands soil microbial communities from the Angelo Coastal Reserve, California, USA - 14_1009_05_40cm (SPAdes) (version 2) | ecosystem: Environmental > Terrestrial > Soil > Grasslands ... | reverse complement strand
ACCCTTCGGGTCGGGCGCACCCTCCTGGTCGGGTTCAACGAGGAGGCCTACGAACAGATTCTGAAGTAGAACGCGCTCGGCTTCCGCAGAGCGTGCTAGAGTCGGTCCGCGATGCTCGGTGGGATCGACGATCTGCTCACCTCGCCGTCGACGGGACCGTGCATCACGGCGACGCGTCATTTCCCCCCCCGTTCCCCCGTGCTCGTCCCGTTTCCCGGCTCGCTCGATCCACGCATCGGTGAGGCGCTCCGCGCCCGGGGGATCGAGGAGCTCTACTCGCACCAGGCGCGCGCGTGGGAGCTGATCCAGAAGGGCCAGCACGTCGTGATCGTGACCCCGACCGCCTCGGGCAAGACCCTCTGCTACAACTTGCCCGCCCTGCAGGCCCTCGTGCACCAGCCCGACGCGCGCGTGCTGTACCTGTTCCCGACGAAGGCGCTCGCGCAGGATCAGCTGGCCGAGCTTGAGGAGCTCGCCCGGCAGCTCCCCGAGATGCGCATGTTCACCTACGATGGCGACACGCCCCAGGACGCGCGGCGCGCCGTTCGCGCCCGCGCGAACCTCGTCCTCACGAATCCCGACATGCTCCACTCCGGGATCCTGCCGCACCACACGAAGTGGGCCACGCTCTTCCAGAACCTTCGCTACGTCGTGATCGACGAGCTCCACGCGTACCGGGGTGTCTTCGGGTCCCACCTGGCCAACGTGCTGCGGCGCCTGCGGCGTATCTGCCGGCACTACGGCTCGGCGCCGCAGTTCATCATGGCCTCGGCGACGATCGCGAACCCGGGGGAGCTGGCCCGGCGGCTCACCGGGGAGCAGGTCGAGGAGATCACGGAGAGCGGCGCCCCGACGGGCGACAAGATCTTCGTCTGTTACAACCCGCCGGTGGTCAATCCCGAGCTCGGAATCCGCGCGCCCTATCTGGGCGAAGCGGCGAAGCTCGCGATCCGCTTTCTCCGCCAGAAGATCGCGACGATCGTCTTCGCCCAGAGCCGGCTCGCGACCGAGGTCTTGTTGACGGCGATCAAGGGCGGCGTCGCCGACAAGACCGGCGACAGCGGCATCGTGCGCGGGTATCGCGGCGGCTATTTGCCGACGCGCCGCCGGGCGGTCGAGAAGGGGTTGCGCGAGGGCGAAGTGCTCGGCGTCGTCTCCACCAATGCCCTCGAGCTCGGCGTCGACATCGGCCATCTCGACGTCGCGGTGCTGGCGGGCTATCCGGGCGCCATCGCGTCGCTCTGGCAGCAGGCCGGCCGCGCCGGTCGCCGCAGCGGCTCGTCGGCGGCCGTCTTCGTGGCGACGAGCGCGCCGCTCGACCAGTTCATGATCACCCATCCCGAGTACCTCTTCGGCACCCCACCCGAGCACGCGCGGGTGAACCCGGACAACCCGTTCATCCTGGTCAGCCATCTCAAGTGCGCCGCGTTCGAGCTGCCGGTCGGCGACAGCGAGCGGTTCGGTGACCTCGACGTGCGGCGCTTCCTGGCCGCGCTCGAGGACGAGGGCGTATTGCACCACACCGGGCGCAACTGGCACTGGTCGGCCGAGACCTATCCGGCCGACCACACGTCGCTGCGCACCGTCACCACCGACAACTTCGTCGTCATCGACACCACGGCGCGCGACGAGAAGCAAACGAAGCGGCGCTCGATCATCGCCGAGGTCGACTGGGGGAGCGCGTTCGCCACGATCTATCCCAAGGCGATCTATCTGGTCGAGAGCGAGCCGTTCGAGGTGCAGGAGCTCCACTTCCGCGAGGACGAGGAGAAGGTCGCCTACGTCAAGCGCGTTGCGGTGGACTACTTCACCGACGCGATCAGCGCCAAGGGCGTCTGGATCGTCCAGCGCCTGACCGAGGCCTCGCAGCCCGCGTATCTGGCCGAGCAGGGCGAGGTGCTGGTCGCCGAGAAAGTGGTCGGGTTCAAGAAGATCAAGATGGGCACGCTCGAGAACGTGGGCTCGGGCGAGGTCGAGCTCCCGCAACAGGAGAAGCAGACCACGGCCGCCTGGATCACCGTCACGCCCGAGGTGCTGGCGCGGGTCGGCCCTTCGCGCGAGGAGCTGATCGACGGCCTGCGCGCGGTGACCTACCTGCTCCACCACCTGGCGCCGATCTTCCTCCTGTGCGACATCCGCGACCTCGGCTCCTGGCTCGGCGACACGACGCCCGTGACCAGTGGCGTCGCGGCGACGCGCGATTCGGCCAAGCGGCGGCTGATGGAGGCAGAGCACTTCAACCCCACGATCTATCTCTACGACTCCCACGCCGGCGGCATCGGCCTCGCCGAGCACGTCTTCGAGATCCTGCCCGACCTGCTGCGTCGCGGGCTCGACACCCTCGAATCGTGCGCTTGCCAAGTCGGCTGTCCCTCGTGCGTCGGCCCCGTCAACGAGGTCGGGCGCCGGGCCAAGGCGACGGCGCGAGCGCTGCTGCGCGCCCTCACCGACTGAGATCCCGTGGCTCACCAGACGCTTGACGATCTCCGCCGCGTCATCCGGCGCATCGAGACGCGCCGGCTCCCGCGTGCCGCCCCGGCGCCGGTCGAGGAGGTGCTCGGCGGCGAGCTGATCGACACCGGTGAGGGGCAGCTCGTGGTGGTGCGACGCGAGTTTCCGCTCTCGCACCGGCACGGCCACCAACCGCTCGCGGGCGCTCTCAGTGCGCCGCTGAATCTCCTCAGCCTGCTGGCGCGGCTGGAGGCGCCCCTCGAGGACGTGCGGCAGCTCCTGTTCCTCGACGCGGAGACGACCGGCCTCGCCGGCGGTACCGGCACCTACGCGTTTCTGGTGGGGGCCGCATGGCTCGAGGACGACCGCCTGGTCCTGACCCAGCACTTCATGCGCGATTTCGACGACGAGCCAGCGCTGCTGGCGGCGCTATGGCCGCTCATCGAGCGGGCGAACGGCGTCGTGACCTTCAACGGAACGGCCTTCGACCTGCCACTGCTCGAGACGCGCTTCATCCTGGCGCGCCGGCGCTGGCCGGCCGACCTACCCCATCTGGATCTCCTGCGGCCGTCGCGGCGGATGTGGACGGCGAGCTTCGCCGATTGTCGATTGGCGACGCTGGAGCGCGAAGTGATCGGGGTGGAGCGTGAGGACGACGTCGCCGGCAGCCTGATCCCGGCGCTCTACTTCGATTTTCTGCGCTCGCGTCGGGCCGCGCCGCTGGCCCGCGTGCTCGCGCACAACCGCGACGACATCCTCACGCTGGTGGGACTGCTCGGCTGGTTCGGCGGCGCGCTTGCCGCTCCGGCGGAGCTGGGCGCCGCGGAGCTGGCCGGTCTCGGCCGGCTCTGGGAGCCGGTCGATCTCGAGCGCTCGCTCGAGTGCTACCACGCGGCCCTCGGCGCGGGGCTCGCCGGCGAGCCGGCCCAGGTGGTGCGCATGCGCCTGGCGTGGTGGGAGAAGCGCCGCGCCCGGTGGGACACCGCGCGCGCCCTGTGGGAGGCGGCCGCGCGCCACGCGGTGTTCGACCCGCGCCCGTGGGAGGAGCTGGCCAAGTTCCACGAGCATCGCCGGCGCGATTTCGCCACGGCGCGCGCGATCGTCGACGACGCGCTGGGCCTCGCCGAAGATGCCGGCGTGCCCTCACGCGTGCGGGAGGCGTTCTCCTACCGCCGCGCCCGCCTGGACCGGCGCCTGCTGGCCCGGGGCTGACACCGATGGCCGTTCCTCCGGCGCGGGACGAGCTCGGGAAGGCGTGCCGGACGGCGCAGGTGATCGGCGGCGCGATGATCGTGAGCCTCGGTCTCTATGCCGTCGTCGTGAGCCAGATCCAGCGGGCGAACGCGCCGTTCGCAGGCTTCGCTCCCGGCGTGCCGCACGACCTTGTGCGCTGGATCCTCGCCGCGGTCGCGCTCGCGACTCTCGGGCTCGTCCGCTTCCTCCAGCGGACGATCCTCGCGAACGCGGCGCTCCCGCCGGTCAGGCGTCTTCACACCGCTGCCGTCGTGAGCCTCGCTCTTTGCGAATCGGTCGCGATCTACGGATTCGTGTTGTTCATGGTCGCTGGTCGCGCGAGCGACTTCTACGTTTTCACGGCGCTCGCCCTGATAGGGTTCGTCCTTTATTTCCCGCGCCTCCAGACGTGGGAGGAGCGTGCGCGCGCGATGGCGCGCGATGCCGCCGGGCGCGGAATCACGCCGCCGGGAACGTGACGACGTGGAGAACGTGCGCCTCCGGGCGGACCCCGGACGAGCGCCATCGACGGGGTCTCAAGGCCTCCGTCAGGGCACCGGCGTGAGCGGCGGCTTGCCGTCGAGCACGGCCAGACAGTTGCGGACGGCGAGCATGGCCATGGCGACGCGCGTGTCGGACGACGCGCTCGCGATGTGCGGCGCCAGGACCACGTTGGCAAGCGGGATCAATCCCGGATTCACCTTGGGCTCGTCCTCGAATACGTCGAGCCCGGCCCCGGCGATCCAGCGTTCCTGGAGGGCCTGGACCAGCGCCGCCTCGTCGACGACCGGGCCTCGCGAGGCGTTGACCAGGATCGCCGACTTCTTCATCAGCCGAAGCGTGCGGGCGTTCATGAGGTGTCGCGTCTCCGGCAGCAGTGGCGTATGGAGGCTCACGAAGTCGGACTCCCGCAACAGCTCCTCGAGGTCGGCGCGGGTCGCGTGGAGCTCGCGCTCGACAGCGGCGTCGGCCCGCACCGCGTCCTGATAGAGGACCCGCATGTTGAAGCCGATCGCCCGCCGCGCCACCGCGCGCCCGATTCGCCCGAAGCCGACGACGCCGAGAGTCTTGCCGTGGACGTCGGCGCCCCAGAGGAGATCCCACCGCCAGCGCTGCCACTGGCCCGCGCGGACGAATCGATCGGCCTCCAGTACGCGCCGCGCGCTCGTCATGAGCAGCGCCCAGGCGAAGTCCGCGGTCGTTTCCGTGAGCACGTCGGGCGTGTTGGTGACCACCACACCACGGCGCCGGGCGGCCGCGACGTCGATGTTGTTGTAGCCGACCGCGACGTTGGCGACGACCTTCAGGGTCGGCGTCGCGGCCAGGACCTCGTCGTCGATCGCGCTGAGGATGTGGCAGATGAGACCGTCCTTGCCCCTGAGGCGCGCGATGAGATCGGGCCGGGACAGCGCTTCCAGGCTGTCGTGGTAGTCGACGGCGACGTCTCGAGGGATCAGTGCGAGCGCTTCTCCGGGTAACACGTTCGACACGAGGACGCTTTTCGGCATGAACGCCTTTCCGGAATTTCGCCCTTGATCGTAGCGCGGGGCCGCGGGTATATTAGCACTCGCAATTGTTGAGTGCTAAACCCTCACGGGGCTCGGATGGCCAAGCCCATCGCTAAGGAAGGTCCGGCTCAACATCAACAAAGCACGGAGGAGGCAGACACACCATGAAGATTCGTCCGCTGCATGACCGCATCCTCGTCGAGCGGCTCGAGGAGCAGGAGGTCAAACGGGGCGGGATCATCATTCCCGACACGGCCAAGGAGAAGCCGCAAGAGGCGAAGGTGATCGCCGTGGGCAACGGGAAGGTCACCGACGAGGGCAAGAAGATCCCCCTCGACGTGAAGGCCGGGGACAAGATCCTCTTCGGGAAGTACTCCGGCTCCGAGGTCAAGATCGAAGACAAGGAATACCTCATCCTGCGCGAGGAAGATGTCCTCGCCATTCTCGAGTAAGGAGGAACGCGATCCATGCCGAAGCAGCTCAAGTTCGACGAAGAAGCCCGGAGCGCCCTGCTCAGGGGCGTCAACATCATGGCGGAGGCCGTGAAGGCCACGCTGGGCCCCAAGGGCCGCAACGTCGTCATCGACAAGAAGTTCGGCAGCCCCACGATCACCAAGGACGGCGTCACCGTCGCCAAGGAGATCGAGCTCAAGGACAAGTACGAGAACATGGGCGCGCAGATGGTCAAAGAGGTCGCGTCGAAGACCTCCGACGTCGCCGGTGACGGCACCACGACTGCGACCGTGCTGGCGCAGGCGATCTTCCGCGAAGGGCTGAAGAACGTCACCGCCGGCGCCAACCCGATGGGCCTCAAGCGGGGGATCGAGGCGGCCGTCGAGGCCGTCGTTGGCAACCTCAAGACCTTCTCCAAGTCCACCAAGGACAAGAAGGAGATCGCGCAGGTCGCGACGATCGCGTCGAACAACGACAAGACGATCGGCAACCTGATCGCCGAGGCGATGGAGAAGGTGGGCAAGGACGGGGTCATCACGGTCGAGGAGTCGAAGTCGGCCGACACCGTGCTGGACGTGGTCGAGGGCATGCAGTTCGACCGCGGGTATCTCTCCCCCTACTTCGTGACCGACGCCGAGCGGATGGAAGTGGTCCTGGAAGACGCGCTGGTGCTGATCCACGAGAAGAAGGTCAGCGTGATGAAGGACATGCTGCCGCTGCTCGAGCAGGTGGCGCGCTCGGGCAAGCCGCTTTTGATCATCGCCGAGGAAGTGGAGGGCGAAGCCCTCGCCACGCTGGTGGTGAACAAGCTGCGGGGCACGCTGCACACGGCGGCGGTGAAGGCGCCGGGGTTCGGCGATCGCCGCAAGGCGATGCTCGAGGACATCGCGACGCTGACCGGCGGCAAGGCCATCACCGAGGACCTGGGCATCAAGCTGGAGAACATCAAGCTCGATGACCTGGGCAAGGCCAAGAAGGTGGTGGTGGACAAGGACAACACCACGATCGTCGAGGGCGCGGGCAAGACCAAGGAGATCGAGGGGCGGATCAAGCAGATCCGGGCCCAGATCGAGGAGACGACCTCCGACTACGACCGCGAGAAGCTGCAGGAGCGGCTGGCGAAGCTGGCCGGCGGCGTGGCGGTGATCAAGGTCGGGGCGGCGACCGAGACGGCGATGAAGGAGAAGAAGGCGCGGGTCGAGGACGCGCTGAACGCGACCCGGGCGGCGGTCGAGGAGGGCATCGTGCCGGGCGGCGGCGTGGCCCTGCTGCGGGCGTCCAAGGCCGTCGACAAGGTGAAGGCCGAGGGCGACGAGAAGGTCGGCGCCCTGATCGTGAAGCGGGCGCTCGAGGAGCCGATCCGCCAGATCGTCGAGAACGCCGGCCTGGAGGGCAGCGTGATCGTCGAGAAGGTGAAGAACGAGGCGACCCCGTCCCGCGGATACGACGCCGACAGCATGGAGTTCGTGGACATGATCCAGGCGGGCATCATCGATCCGACCAAGGTCGAGCGCGTGGCGCTGCAAAATGCGGCGTCGATCGCGTCGTTGCTACTGACGACCGAGGCGCTCATCACCGATATCCCGGAGGACAAGCCGGCAGCGGCGCCCGCGATGCCGCACGGGGACATGTACTAGACGCTCGGAGGGGGCTTCGCCCCCCCTTCCGACGGGCCGAGCGGGCCTCGCGGCCCGCTCGTGCCCAGCCTCCCCCTGCTCCGCCCAACTTCTGTATGATTTTTGCGGCGTTGACCTTGCACCGTCGGGGGATGTTTGATACGGTTAGGCGCTCGACTCGAGTTTCAAGAGGAGGTGAGTGAGAACTGCGACCGTACGAGATACTCGTGATCGTTGATCCGCGTCCGACCGACGAGGAAGTCGCCGCCCTGCTCGCGCAGCTCGGCGAACAACTCAAGACGGTCGGCGCCGAAGTCACCAAGGTCGACAACTGGGGAAAGCGCCGGCTTGCGTACGACATGAAGAAGCAGCGGGAAGGGACGTACGCGGTCTTCGAAGTTTCTGCCGAGCCGTCCATGGTGAAGGAATTCGAACGGCAGGTCCGCCTCAACGAAAACGTGCTGCGCTTCCTCAGCACGCGGATTCCGATCCGCAAGAGGGCTCGGCCGGCGAAAACTCAAGAGGTGCCTGAGGAAGTCGCGGGCGCCTGAGGAGGTCGGTAGATGGCGAGCCTCAACAAAGTCTTCCTGATCGGTAACCTCACCAAGCAACCCGAGCTTCGCTACACTCCCAGCGGAACCGCGGTCGCCGACTTACGGCTGGCCGTGAATCGTAACTACACGACCCAGGGCGGCGAGAAGCGCGAAGAGGTCTGTTTCCTCACGGTCGTCGTGTGGGGAAAGCAGGCCGAGAGCTGTGGAGAGTACCTCGACAAGGGCAGTCCCATTCTCGTGGAGGGCCGGCTGCAGACGCGCGAGTGGGAAGCCAAGGACGGCGGCAAGCGGACCGTCATCGAGGTGGTGGCCGAGCGCGTCCAGTTCATGGGTCGCGGCCGCACCGCGGCGCCGGCGACCGTGCCGGCCGCCGAGTCCTTCGCCGAAGAAGGCGGCGGCTCGAGCAACGATGACGTCCCGTTCTAACGAATACGATCGAGCATAGAAGCCGAGGAAGGAGCGAGCCATTCCCCCGTCAGCCCAGAAGCCCGTCAAACGCCGCCGGTTCGGCCGGCGCAAAGTCTGTAAGTTCTGCGTCGACAAGGTCGACTTGGTCGACTACAAGGACGTCCGCCGGCTGCGAAGCTTCGTGAGTGAGCGCGGCAAGATCATCCCGCGGCGGATCTCCGGGAGCTGCGCACGGCATCAGCGCCAGGTCACGCACGCGATCAAGCGCGCGCGCACCGTGTCCCTGCTGCCATACCTGGCTGCGGATTAGCGCCCGACCATGAAGATCATCCTGCTGGACGACGTGTCGAAGGTCGGGCGCCGCGGCGAGGTTCGCGAGGTGTCCGACGGCTACGCGCGGAATTTCCTGATCCCCAAGAAGCTCGCGCTCTCCGCGACCGCGGGCAACCTCAAGAACCTGGAGCACATCAAGACGCAGCAGGACGCGAAGGCCGACCGCGCCAAAGCGGACGCCGAGTCTCTCCGCTCGCGGGTCGAGGCGCTCGCCTACGAGGAGCGCCGCCAGGCCTCCGAGGAGGGCAAGCTCTTCGGCTCCGTCACGTCGCAGGACATCGCCGACTTTCTCGTCGGACACGGCCTCAAGATCGACCGGCGGCGCATCACGCTCGACGAGCCGATCAAGACGCTCGGCGAATTCAGCGTGTCCATGCGCCTGCATCCGGAAGTCACCGCGCAGTTGCGGGTCACCGTCGCCCGCGAATAGGGCGACGGCGACCGCCGATCTTCGAAGCCCCGTCGACGTCGGCGTCCACACGCTGTCCACGCACCATCCACGGCGTTCGGTGTCCTATCCACCAGATGTCCACGGACTCATCCACCAAAAGCGCCGCGTCGCGGATTTTTGTTGACGCGCGCGGCCCTCTCGCGCTTGAGTGATCGTCGCACATGCTCTGCGGTGACTCGCGTCCATGAGCCGCCTCGAAGTGCCGGTCCGAATCCCGCCGCACAACCTCGACGCCGAGCGTGCGGTCCTCGGCGCCGTCCTCATGGAAGGCCGCGAGACGCTCCCGCGCGTGATCGAGGTGCTCCGGCCCTCGGACTTCTACACCGAGAGCCATCGCGCGATCTATCACGCGATGCTGACCCTGTTCGACCGCGGCGAGCCGGTCGACGTACTGACGCTCACCGAAGAGCTCCGGCGCGGCGATCAGCTCCAGTTCGCGGGCGGCCAGGCCGCGCTGGCCTTGCTCGTCGAGCAGGGATCGATCTCGGCCTACCTCTCGTCGTACACGGCGATCGTCCGCGATTCGGCGGTGCTGCGCGAGCTGATCCAGACCTCGAGCCAGATCATCGCGCAGGCGTTCGAGGCCAAGGAAGACGTGCAGAGCCTGGTCGACGACGCCGAGCGGAAGATCTTCAGCCTCGCCGAGCGCCGTCTGGAAGGCAGCGCGCTCCCCATCGGCAAGATCCTCCGGAACACCTTCGAGTACATCGAGCGTCTCTACGAGCGGAAGGAGCACGTCACCGGCGTCGCGACCGGCTTCGAGAAGCTCGACGTCATGACGTCGGGATTTCAGCCCTCCGACTTCATCATCATCGCGGGCCGCCCGTCGACCGGGAAGACGGCCTTCGTACTCAACATCGCGCAATTCGTCGGTATCATTCTGCGGAGCCGGGTGCTGATCCTCAGCCTCGAGATGTCGGCCCAGCAGCTCGTGCAACGCATGCTCTGTGCGGAAGCGAAGGTCGACTCGCAGTCGGTGCGCACCGGCCGGTTGCAGGCGTCGGACTGGACGCGGCTCACGGCGGCGGCCGGACGCCTCAGCGAAGCGCCGATCTTCATCGATGACAGCCCGAACCTCACGGTGCTCGAAGCCCGAGCCAAGGCACGGCGCATGAAGGCCGAGCACGGCCTCGATCTGGTGATCATCGACTATCTACAGCTGATGCGTGGGCGCGGCAACCTCGACAACCGACAGCAGGAGATCGCCGAGATCTCGCGGTCGCTGAAAGCACTCGCTAAAGAGCTGACCGTGCCGGTGGTCGCGCTTTCACAGCTCTCTCGAGCGGTCGAGACTCGCGAGCAGAAAAAGCCGCAGCTGTCGGACCTTCGTGAATCAGGCGCGCTCGAGCAGGATAGCGACCTCATCCTCTTCCTGTACCGGCCGGCGATGTATCGGGACGACCTGCCCGAGCACGAGAGGAACATCGCCGAGGTCATCGTCGGCAAGCAGCGCAACGGGCCGACTGGCTCGGTGGAGGTCGTGTTCTTGCCGCACTACGCGCGGTTCGAGAACATCGCGGACCAGCACCGGCAGCCCCAGCCGTTTTAGGTTCGTCTCCGTGCGGGCCGTCGTATCATGGGCTCCGTGCGTCTTCACCGGCTGAAGCGTCTCTTCGTCGGGACTCCGCTCCCCACCGCGCAGTCACGCCACGAGCGACTCGGAAAAGCGATCGCACTGGCGGTCTTCGCGTCGGACGCGCTCTCCTCCGTCGCGTACGCGACCGAGGAAATTCTGCTGGTGCTGGTCCAGGCCGGCACCGTCGCCCTGAGCTACTCGATCCCGATCAGCGTCGCGATCGCGGTCCTGATCGCCATCGTCGTCAGCTCGTATCGCCAGACGATCCGCGCGTACCCGCAGGGCGGCGGTGCGTACATCGTGAGCAAGGACAACCTCGGCGTGCCCGCCGGCCTGATCGCGGGCGCGGCCCTGCTCATCGACTACGTGCTCACGGTGGCGGTGAGCGTGGCGGCCGGCGTCGCTGCCCTCACCTCGGCGGCCCCGTCGCTCTTTCCCTATCGCACCTGGCTCTGCGTCGTCGCGGTCGTGGGCATCGCGGTCACCAACCTGCGCGGGATCCGGGAGTCGGGGAAGCTGTTCGCGGCGCCGACCTATCTGTTCATCGGCAGCCTCGGCGTGCTGATCCTCTACGGCGGCCTCGGCGCGACCTTCGACCTCATCCCCGAAGCGCCCTACCAGCGGCACCCGCCGGGGCTGGAGGGCATCGGGCTCCTGCTGCTGCTCCGGGCGTTCTCCTCCGGGTGTACGGCACTCACCGGGGTCGAGGCGGTCTCGGACGGCGTGCCGGCGTTCAAGCCGCCCGAAGCCCACAACGCGCGGCTCGTGCTCACGTGGCTCGGCGTCATCCTCATCGTGCTCTTCCTCGGCATCACCTTCCTCGCCTACGACTTCGGCCTGACGCCGCGCGCCGAGGAGACCGTCATCTCGCAGCTCGCGCGTCACGTGTTCGGCGGCGGGCTGCTCTACTACGAGATCCAGGTGGTCACGATGCTCATTTTGTTATTGGCCGCCAACACCTCGTTCGCCGACTTCCCGCGCTTGTCGTTCTTCCTGGCCCGCGACCGCTTCATCCCGCGTCAGTTCGCCACCCAGGGCGATCGGCTCGTTTTCTCCAACGGCATCCTGATCCTCAGCGGCCTCGCCGCCGCGTTGCTGGTGATCTTTCGCGGCGACACGCACAAGCTGATCCCGCTCTACGCGGTCGGCGTGTTCCTCTCCTTCACGCTCTCGCAGGCGAGCATGGTGCGCCGCTGGCTGCGGATCAAGGAGGAGGGGTGGCGGTGGCGCTGGTGGCTCAACGCCGTCGGCGCCCTGGTGACCGGCCTGGTGATGATCACGATCGCCGCGACTAAGTTCACCCACGGCGCCTGGATCGTCGTGATCCTGATCCCGACGCTGGTCGTCGTGTTCGTCACCGTGCACCGCCACTACGACGAGGTGGCCGTCCAGCTCTCGCTCGACGGGTTCGCCCCGCCGCCGCCGATGACCAACACGGTGCTCGTGCTGGTCGGCGACATCCACCGGGGTGTCGTCAAGGCCATCCAGTACGCGCAGTCGCTCTCGCCGAACGCGAAGGCGGTGTTCGTGGAGACCGACCCGGAGCGGACGCGCCGGCTCGAGGAGAAATGGGGCAAGTACGGGATGGGCATCCCGCTGATCGTGTTGAGCTCGCCCTACCGCTCGCTGCTCGGACCGCTGACCGAGTACATCGACCACCTGCAGGCTCAGGGCGAGAACCACGTGGTGACGATCGTGCTGCCGGAATTCATCCCGGCCCGCTGGTGGCAGCTCGGCCTGCACAACCAGACGGCGTTCCTGATCAAGGGCGCGATGCTCTTCCGCAAGAACGTCATCGTCACCGACGTCCCGTACCACCTCCGCCACTGACGCGGGTGCGGCGCGTTCGCGTCACCGCGTGAGACGGCGCCCAAGCTCGACCGTCTCGACCTCCACCGCCGGCGCGGCGCCCTGGACCGCCGCCACGAACTCCGCGGGCGGTCGCGAGGCGAGGCCGATGCAGGCGACGTAGCGCCGGTCCGCGCGTATCCGGTGGTGTCGCGCCGGAAGCGCAGATCTCCGGCGACGCCACGAGCGCCGTGCGCGAGGTCTTCATGAGGCCGGGAACATCCTGGATGCGATCGACGTGGCCCTGGGTCACCCGCCCCCGACCGTGCGTCGGCGAACGCCGCACGCGCCGCGTGCGCGGTGCCGAACGGATTCGCCCAGCTCGGGTCGAAAGACGAGCTTGTGCCCGCTCGCGATGTTCAGCGTGAAGCCCGACCAGCCGTGGTCGGTGAGGTCCATCGGTCGCCAGGATCCGGCGTAGGAGGGGCGGGCGACTCTCTGGTACACTCGACACCCGCGTGATCATCCGATGAACGTCGTTCTCACTCCGGACGGTCCGCTCGACGCCGGCGGGACGCTCGCTCGCTACCACCTGTGGGGAGAGGATCCGGCGAATCTGATCGCCGGAGACGTGTTCCGGCGCGTGTTGCGGCACCACGGACGGCTCGTGCCGTACGAGGTGCGCTGGCGCGGCCCGGTGGACGACGCGCGAATCGTCGTTCACGTGCCCGGAACCGAGGCCGCCGCGATCGGCGCGGCCGCCACCGCGGAGGTGCGCCGCATCCTCGGGCTCGACTTCGACCTCGTCGGCTTCTACCGGATGGCGAAGGCCGATCCCGCGCTCGCGCCGCTGGTCGAGCCACTCTACGGGCTGCGCCCCACGCTCGCGCCGACGCCGTTCGAGATGCTGGTCGGCTCGATCACCGCTCAGCAGATCAACCTCTCGTTCGCGTTCGCCTGCCGCGCGCGGCTGGTGCGCCGCTACGGCACCCCCGTGCGGATCGGTCGCGCCACCGTGTGGGCGTTCCCCGACGCCGCGCGGCTCGTGCGGGCGCGACCGCGGGAGCTCCGGGCGCTCAAGTACTCGACGCGCAAGGCCGAGTACATCCGTGATCTCGCGCGTGCCGTCGTCGCCGGCGCGCTCGACCTCGACGCGCTCGCCGCCGCGCCGGCGCCGATCGTGATCGAGCGGCTCACCGCGCTGCGCGGCCTCGGGCGCTGGACCGCGGACTGGTTTCTCGCGCGCTGTCTGGGCCGGGGCGACGTCTGCCCGGCGGGCGATCTCGCCGTCCGCAAGGCGATCGAGCACTTCTACGGACGCGGGCGCACGCTGAGCGAGGTGGCGATTCGCCGCCGCGCCGGCGGGTGGGGCGAGTACCAGAACCTCGCCGTCCACTATCTGCTCGCCGGGATGCGCCGGGCGCACGCGGGGGTCGGCGGCGGCACGTGAAGAAGACGACCGGCCTCAAGATTTTCGGACAGCCCGATCCCGGCGTGCCCGGCAACGTGCACCTGGTCGGCCGCTATGCGCTCGGCGTCGACTGGGCCGATGGGCACGGATCGATCTACCCCTTCGACCGACTCCGCCGCGACTGCCCGTGCGGTGGGTGTGCCGCGCTCGAAGCCCTGGCGCCCGAGATGGCGTGGCCCGAGGCGATCAAGAAGGCGGACGCCGAGCTACGCGTGACGTGGGCGGACCGTCACGCGAGCGCCTATCCCTACCCGGAGCTGCGCGCCCTCTGCCGTTGCGCCGGCTGCACCGGCGGCCACTGATGGACGAGTCGCCCAAGCGATGGGTCCTCTTCGGCATCATGCTGTCGATCTTCCTGGCCGCGATGGAGTCGACCGTCGTCGCGACGGCGATGCCGACGGTCGTGGCGAGCCTCGGCGGTCTCGACGTCTATTCCTGGGTCTTCTCCGGATTTCTGCTCACCCAGACCGTGACGATGCCGCTCTGGGGCCGATTCTCCGACCTCTACGGCCGGCGCGCCGTGTATCTGGTCGGCCTGACGATCTTCCTGGCCGGGTCGGCGTTGTCGGGCGCCGCCCAGGACATGGTGCAGCTGATCGTGTTCCGCGCAGTGCAGGGGCTCGGCGCCGGCTCGCTGATGACGCTCGGCTACACGACCATCGCCGAGTTGTTCGGCCTGGAGCGACGAGCGAAGATGCAGGGCTACATCTCGGGGCTGTGGGGCTTCGCGTCGCTCATCGGCCCGTGGGTCGGCGGCCTGCTGACCGATCACGTCTCCTGGCGCTGGGTGTTCTACGTCAACCTGCCCTTCGGCGCCCTCGCCATGGCGGCGATCGCGACGGCGCTGAGAGGCGTGCCGACGCCCGCGCGGCGGCCGGCCATGGACTATCCCGGCGTGGCGCTCTTCGCCGCCGGCGTCTCGCTGCTCCTGCTCGGCATCGTCGAGGCGGGGCGGGCGGGATCGTGGTCGGGGGGGGACGTCATCGGCCTCCTGGTCGCGGCCGCGGTCGCCCTCGTGGCGTTCCTCGCGGTCGAGCGGCGCGCGGCGGAGCCCATCGTGCCGCTGCGCCTCTTTGGCACCCGGATGGTCGTCGCGGCGGTCGTCACTCGATTCCTCGCCGGCATGGCGATGTTCGGCGCGCTGTCCTTCGTGCCGTTGTTCATGCAGGGGGTGACCGGCGCGACTGCGACCGGCGCTGGCATCGTCCTGACGCCCTTCGTCCTCGGCTGGGTGGCCACCTCGGTCGTGAGCGCGCGGCTGGTGCTGCGGGTGGGGTACCGCGGCGTGGTGGCCGCCGGGATGGCGTGCCTCACCGGCGCTTTTCTGCTCTTCACGCGATGGACGGACGCGCTCACGTCCGGCGGCGCCATGCGCGACGCGCTGCTGGCCGGCGTCGGCATGGGGCTCGTCATCGTGCCGATGCTGATCGCGGTGCAGAGCGCGGTCGCGCGCAGCGATCTCGGCGCCGCCACCGCGATGACGCAATTCTTCATGTCGATCGGCGGCGCGCTGGGGCTGTCGGTGATGGGCGCCGTGATGTCGCAGCGGCTCCGCGCCGGGTTGCCGATGGTCAGCGCCCTGCACGGGGTCTTCGTCGTGGGCTTCGTGGTGTGCGTCGTGGCGCTCGTATCGGTCCTGCTGGTGCCGCCCGGGCGCGCCCAGGACCTGGCCCGAGGAGAAGTGCGCGGCGAGCCGACTCGCGTGGGAGGATGAATCATGGCGGGTGACGCGCCGCTTCTCGAGCGCTTGGCCAAGTTGCCGCCGGTGCCGGCGGCGGCGATCATCGAGCTCCTCGAGCGGCTTCCGCGGCCGCAGACCGATCCGGTGATCGGCCCGCTGTTCGGTGTCGACGAGGATGGCGATCCCGCGGTGAACCCCCTGGTACCGGCGATGCTGAAGCAGTTCGAGGACAAGGCCGAGCTGACGTGTTACGCGGCGCTCATCGAAGGGCTCACCGGAATCTGGAACGCGGCGGTGCGGGCGGCGGCCGTGACGCGGCTGCGCGCCGGCGGGCTGCCATCCGACGATCTGCTGCTGCGCCTGCAGACGCTGTCGCCCACGCTGGGCTTCGCCGCCGAGAACGCCGAGTGGGCCCGGGAGTGGCTCGCGGACCCGTTCACGCAGGACGCGCTTCTCGTCCAGCAGTGCGTGGTCCGCATGCTCTTCGCGCTGCGCGCCATGGCCGACATGCGGGCCGGCGAGCTGACCACCAACGAAGGCTGAACGAACGGAAAGAGGGAGATGACCATGGCAGCGGTTCCGGAGAGCTATCGTGATCTGCTCGCCAAGAAGGCGTTCGCGCACGTCGCGACCGTCGGCCACGACGGCGCCCCGCAGGTGACCCCGGTGTGGGTGGACTACGACGGGACGCACGTGCGGTTCAACACGGCGCGCGGAAGGGTGAAGGACAAGAACCTCCAGCGCAGCCCGAAGGTCGCGCTCGCGATCCAGGATCCCGACAACCCCTACCGCTACATCCAGATCCGCGGCCGGGTCGTCGAGATGACCGAGAAGGGCGCCGACGCGCACATCGACGCGCTGGCGAAGAAGTACACCGGCCAGGAGCGCTACGCGCATCGCCGCCCGGGCGAGGTTCGCGTCACCGTCAAGGTCCTGCCCGAGAAGATCCAGAGTATGGGATGAGCGGACGCTGTCTCCGGCCCCGCCCGCGCGCATGATCCAGGTCGAGGCGATCTCGAAGAGCTACGCGGGGCAGACGATCTTCCACGAGCTCTCGTGGAGGATTCCGCCGCGTGAGCGCATCGGCCTGGTCGGCCCGAACGGGGCCGGCAAGACGACGCTGTGCCGGTTGCTCGCCGGGGTCGAAGATCCAGACGACGGCCACATCAGCCGGCCACGCGACACGACCGTCGGCTACCTCCCGCAGGAGGCGGGCGCCGGCGCGGAGGGCTCGGTCCTCGGCGAAGCGCTCGCCGGCTTCGGCGACGTGTGGAAGGTCGAGCGTGCGATGGAGGAGGTCGCCGCGCAGCTGGCATCGGTGGCCGGCGGCGCCGGGGCGGTGGATCGGATCCACCAGAGCGAAGCGCTGACTGCGCGGTACGGCGATCTCCAGCATCGGTTCGAAGCGCTGGGCGGCTACCGGCTCGAGAGCGAGGCCAAGGCGATCCTGAGCGGCCTCGGCTTCCGCCCGGCGGACTTCGCGCGTCCGCTCACCGAGTTCTCCGGCGGCTGGCGGATGCGCGCGGCGCTGGCGCGGCTGCTGCTCCTGCGACCGTCGCTCTTGCTCCTGGACGAGCCGACCAACCACCTCGACATCGAGTCGCTGGAGTGGCTCGAGACGTTCCTGGTCGACTACGAGGGCACGGTCGTGCTCGTGTCGCACGACCGCTACTTCCTGAATCGGATGGTCACGTCGATCGCCGAGCTCGGGCTGTCCGAGCTGGCGGTCTATCAAGGGGACTACGACGAGTACCTCGTCCAGCGGGAGGCGCGCCGCGAGCTGCTCGAGGCCCAGGCGCGGAACCAGGCCAAGCGCGTCGCCGAGATCGAGCGGTTCATCGAGCGCTTCCGCTACAAGGCCAGCAAGGCCCGGCAGGTCCAGAGCCGGATCAAGATGCTCGACCGCATGGAGCGCGTCGAAGTCGAGCGCGACGCGCGCGGGATCCGCTTCGGCTTCCCCCAGCCGCCGCGAACCGGCCGGCGAGTGGCGACGCTCCGCTCGATCCACAAGGCCTACGGCGACAACGTCGTGTATACCGACGTCGACTTCGAGGTCGAGCGTGGCATGCGCGTGGCGTTCGTGGGCCCGAACGGCGCCGGTAAGTCGACGCTGCTGAAAATCTTGGCCGGCGTCCTGCCGTTCGACCGGGGCGAGCGCGCGCTCGGCGTCCACGTCGCGGTGCACTACTACGCCCAGCACCAGCTCGACGCGCTCACCGCGTCGGCGACGATCCTGGAAGAGCTGGAGGCCGCGGCGCCGGAGCTCGGGCAGACGCGGCTGCGGACGATCCTGGGCGCGTTCCTGTTCTCGGGCGACGCGGTGGAGAAGAAGATCGCGGTCCTGTCGGGCGGCGAGAAGGCGCGCGTCGCGCTGGCGAGGATGCTCGTGCGACCCGCCGCGCTGCTCTGCCTCGACGAGCCGACGAACCATCTCGACCTCGCCTCGCGCGAAGTGCTCGAGGGCGCGCTCGCCGCGTTTCCGGGCACGATCGTGTTCATCTCGCACGACCGCTACTTCATCAACCGCATCGCGACGTCGATCGTCGAGATCACGCGCGGGTCGCTGGTCGTGCATCAAGGCAATTACGACGACTACCTCGCCGCCAAGAACCGCGTCGCGGCTGAGGCCGCGCGCGCGGCGGGGGAGCGGGACGTGCGGGGAGGGGTCGCGGGGCTTCGGAACCCCACTCGCCCCGGACCCCTCCCCGCACGTCCCGCTCCCCCGCCGTCCCACGGCGCGAACGTGGAGAGGACGTCGAGGAAGTCGGGGCGGGTGTCGAAGGAGGTGCGGGAGCTGCGGCGGCGTCTCGAGGACGTCGAGCGCCAGATCCACGCGCTCGAGGCGCGGCTCGTGGAGATCGGCGAGCGTCTCGGCGATCCGGCGCTCTACGCGGACGGCGAGCAGGTCCGCACGGCGGCCGCGGAGCGCAAGCACGCCGAGGAGCAAGTGGTGTGGCTCATGCGCGAGTGGGAAGAGCTGTCGACCGCGCTCGCCGCGCATGAGTGAGTTCGCGCTTCCCGTCGAGGCCGCGGCGCTGCGACGCGAGCGCGACAAGGCGCGCGAGCTCCGCCAGAGCCAGTGGTGGAAGCGCCGCATCGCCGACGGAGTCTGCGAGTACTGCCGACGACGCGTCGGCCATCGCGCGCTGACGATGGATCACGTCGTGCCGCTGGGTCGCGGCGGGCGATCGACGCGCGGCAACGTCGTTCCGTCCTGCAAGGATTGCAACACACGAAAGAAGTCACTGGTGCCGGTCGAGTGGCAGGCGTATCTCGATCGGCTCACGAAAATGTCTGAATGATTGGACGTTGACGCGTTCCTTCGTCGACAGGTTCAATGGCAGTGCTCGCGAGCGCTCGAGTGCATGCCGTGAACCCCAACACGATCGGAGGAACTCCATGAGTCGCATTCACCCCGCTCTCGTCCTCGCGTTCGTCGCGTTGCCCTTCCTCGCTCCGTGGCCGGCCGTCGCCGCACCGCCGTCGCACACCGAGCCGAATCCGGCGTCGATGGCGGTCGGCGCGCCGGTCAACATCAACACCGCCGACGTCAAGGAGCTGATGAAGCTCGAGGGCGTCGGGCGCCGCGTGGCCGAGAAGATCGTCGAGTACCGCGACAGCCACGGCCCGTTCAAGAAGCCGGAAGAGCTCCGGAAGGTCGAGGGCATCGGCAGCGGACTGTGGGAGAAGAATCGCACCCGCATCGTCATCAAGTAGTCGCGGGCGGCACTTTGCGTTTGGAAGGTTACCGGGGCCGGTGTAGGATTGGGACAAATCGGCCGGAGCGTCACAGCGCTCCAGCAGCGTCCCCGCCGACAATTCCGCCGGCGGCCGACGTGGTCGAGCCCCGGGCCGGGAGTCGGCATCCGGTTCTGGGTAGGTGGGAACTGGGCCCGCGTGGCGGCCTTGCCGAGAATAGGAGGTGATCCAGCCGATGTGTAACCCTACGGTGATCTGTGAGGTGGTTGCCTCCTAGGCAGGGTCCACGCTAGCTTCAGGTGGAACGCCTGGGAGTCCAGGCACCACCGGCCCCGACGGTCCCGCCTTCACCAGCGGGGCGGCGCGACGCGCGAGTGAAAGTCACAACGCGCCGCAGCCACCGTCGGGGCTCTTCTTTTTTTGAGGGGGGAGACCCCCCTCACACTCCCCCGGCCCTCATTCGCGTGAGGGCTGCAGCATGAGGGGGGCGACCCCCTCATGCGCCCCGGCTTCCGTTGCGTGAGGGCTAGGCCTTGCGAACGTTGGCCGCCTGAAGGCCTTTCGGGCCGCGAGTCACTTCGAACTCCACGCGATCCCCTTCGGACAGGCTCTTGAAGCCCTGAGCCTGGATGGCGCTGAAGTGAACGAATACGTCTTCGCCACCCTCCTGCGTGATGAACCCGAAGCCCTTCGCGTCGTTGAACCACTTCACTGTTCCCTGTGCCATGACGTTCCTCTTTCTGTTTCTGTGTTGTGGAGCCTCACGCTCCGGTAAATCCCGGCCACTGTGGCCGGGGGGCTAATTCCGTGGGACCGAGTGTCCAAGGTGCCGCTCGATCGTGCGTAACTGCTCGTGCTCCTCGGGAGCCGCGAAGCTCGTGGCGCGGCCGCTCGCCTCGGCGCGGGCGGTGCGCCCGATCCGATGAATGTAGTCCTCCGCCGTGTGCGGGAGGTCGAAGTTGACGACGTGAGCGATGCCGGGCACGTCGATGCCGCGCGCCGCGATGTCGGTGGCGATCAGCACGCGATAGCGGCCGTTCCGGAAGCCGTCGAGCGCCTCGCGGCGCTGCGTCATCGAGCGGTCGGCGTGCAGGCGGGTGGCGCGATGGCCCGCGGCCACCACGGCGCGCGCCACCCGATCGGCGCGATGCTTGGTGCGCGTGAAGACCAGCGTCTGCCCGCGCTCCTCGCCGAGGAGCCTGAGCAGCAGCGGCGTCTTCTCCTGGATCGGCGTCTTGTAGAGGACCTGCGTGACCTTCGCGACCGGCCGAGCGACCACGCCGACTTCGACGCGGATCGGTCGCACGAGGTGCCGGCGCACCAGCGCCTCGACCTCCGGCGGCATCGTCGCCGAGAAGCAGAGTGTTTGCCGGTCGAGCGGCGTGGCGCGGAGGATGCGCTCGACCTGAGGCGCGAAGCCCATGTCGAGCATCCGGTCGGCCTCGTCGAGAACGACGAGGCGGACGCTGCCCAGACTGAGTGTTCCTCGCTCGAGGTGGTCGATGAGCCGTCCGGGCGTTGCGACGACGACCGCCGGCCTCTTGCGGAGCCCGGCGAGCTGCGGCGCCATCGACTCTCCGCCGATGACCACCACGGTCTCGATGCCGCGCGCGCCCCCGAGCGTGGCGAAGGCCTCGGCGATCTGGAGCGCGAGCTCGCGGGTCGGCGCCAGCACCAGCGCGGACGGCCCCGAGCGTCCGAGTCTCGCCGGGTTTCCGGCAAGGCGTTCACCGGTCCCGGTGAGGAGCTCGATCATTGGGATCGCGAACGCCGCAGTCTTGCCGGTGCCCGTCTGAGCGCAGCCGATCAGATCGCGGCCCTCGAGGATCGGGCCGATCGCCTGAGCCTGAATGGGTGTGGGAGTGGAATAGCCGGCGCGGTCGATCGCATCGAGCATCGCCGGCGTGAGCGTGAGGTCAGTGAACGAACGAACCATGAGTGTTGGAGCCTTTCGGTGTCTGCTATGGCGTGCCCGGGCCCGCGAGCGGCCCGGGCGGAATGAGCAGAAGTGAAGTTACTAGACCTTCCGGACGTTGGCTGCCTGAAGACCCTTCGGGCCACGGGTCACCTCGAACTCGACCCGATCTCCTTCGGCCAGGCTCTTGAAGCCCTGGGCCTGGATGGCGCTATAGTGCACGAAGACATCCTCTCCGCCCTCCTGAGTGATGAATCCATACCCCTTCGCGTCGTTGAACCACTTCACCTGTCCCTGAGCCATTGCCTCGAACCTCTCTTTAGGGGGTCTTCAAGCCCCGTGCTCCCGCCATCGCGGCGGGGTCGCCTTCCGGAATTGGAAGGCAAACAAAAACGCCGCGCGACCTGGGGCCCGCGCGGCGTGTGTCTCGATCTCTCACAATCGTTACCTGACTCCGTGTGTGCCAGAAGCATCCGAAGGATGCCACGCTCACGCCGGCAAGTCAATTGAATTTATTGCGCGGCTGACGGGCCGCGAGCCGTTCCGAGTGCCGAGCCAGCCCGGAATGGCCACCGAAAAGCGGCCGGCGGTGCCCCCGGCCACGACCACGTGCAGCTCCTCGGGCGACGGAAACTTCGAGACCATCTGGTCGGGCGGGGGAGGGCTCGCCACGAACCTAAGGTTGGTGCCCTCTCCGTGGTCGACGCCCGGGACCAGATCGCGGTACGGGAGCCGAATGGTCTCGAAGAGATGACGGGCGAGATCCGCCTTCGACCATCCGTCGCCGGCGAAGGTGCGCGCGTGCTCGGGCCCGACGACCAGCATCGTGTGCGAATAGAGCGGGAAGTGCTTGCTGTTCCAGAGACTCGCCATCGACCAGCCCAGCGATCCGCCGAGCTCGCGCGCGGTCCGGCTCGAGTGATCGGAGATTCCGTGGGGCGCGTCGCCGGCGAACAGCGTGATCGTCGACGCGTCGGGCGCGAACCCACGGCCCACGTGATAGGCGGGCCACGGGCTCGCCTCCTCGTTCTCGGCGATGCAATAGGTGTAGCGCCCGGGATGGCCGAACGTGGACATCGAGATTTCCCCCGGACGGGCGCCGCCGATGTTGATCATCAGCAGGCGCAGCGCGCGGCCGATGGTCGCGTTCGCGCGATACCCCGGGCCGAAGACGCCGAAGCTGCTGTTGAGACCGATGCGCGGTCGGATGGGCCCGTTGACGAGCACGAGCGGCGCGGAGAAGTGCGTCGAGGTCGCCACGCCGTGCAGGTTGAACGCGGGGTCGCACGCGCACTCGGCGGCGGCGATGACGACCGGCAGGTAGTCGGGCCGGCATCCCGCCAGGACCGCGTTGATGGCGGCCTTCTCGACGGTGAGCCGGCCGTAGTTCGGCGGCATCGCGCCGAGGAGCTCGTCGCGTTCTCGCCGCGTGCCGGCCAGCATTCTCTCGACGCGCTCCCGCGTCGGCGGAATTACCGGAAGCCCGTCGCTCACACCCTTTTCGAACCAGATCTCGAGATCGTCCTGTGACATGTCGACGCCGGCGAATCCTATACCGGGACGTGGATTTCCGACAATCCATCCCGCCGATGGTCCCTGACGTTCGCTGTCACTGGGTGGTGCCATCCTGGACACCGTGGTCATTTTAGAGCCGCTCCGCGAGCCCCGTTCGGGGTACCGGAATCGGAGCGAACCGAGGGGTTCTCGAGGCCCCACGGCTGAAGTCCAGCCGGCCGGAACCCTCTGAAAAGTCATCAGTTTCTTGCCTGACCGTGGAGGGGCTGTTCGTCGATCGACGGCTGTGATCTAAAGCCTTGGAAAAATGGAGTTTTTGATTTTCCGGTGGCATGGACTGTGCTACTCTTCAAAGCCCAACACGGGCGTTCAATCGGGGACGGGATGGAGTGGCGATGTTCTACAACCTGTTGGCCGGCATGTTCTCAAACGATTTGGCCGTCGACCTCGGGACCGCGAACACGCTGGTGTACGTGCGCGGCGAGGGTATCGTCCTCAACGAACCCTCGATCGTCGCGATCCACCAGGCGGACCACTCGGTGCTCGCGGTCGGCCACGAAGCCAAGGCAATGCTCGGCCGGACGCCGGGCAACATCGTCGCCATCCGGCCGCTCAAGGACGGCGTGATCGCCGACTTCGACGTGACCGAGAAGATGCTCCACTACTTCATTTCCAAGGTCCACCGCCGCCGCACCCTGGTGCGGCCTCGAATCGTCATCGGGGTGCCCTCGGGGATCACCCAGGTCGAGAAACGGGCGGTCCGCGACTCGGCGATGCAGGCGGGAGCCCGCGAGGTGTACCTGATCGAGGAGCCGATGGCCGCGGCGATCGGCGCGGGCTTGCCGATCCAGGAGCCCGGCGGCAACATGATCGTCGACATCGGGGGCGGCACCACCGAGGTCGCGGTGATCTCGCTTTCCGGAATCGTGTATTCGAAGTCGGTCCGCATCGCGGGTGACGAGATGGACGAGGCCATCGTCCAGTACATCCGGAAGCACTACAATCTGCTGGTGGGCGAGCGGCGCGCCGAGGAGATCAAGGTCACCCTCGGGTCCGCCTATCCGATGGGCGGGGACCGCCGCACGATGGAAGTGAAGGGTCGGGACCTCATCGACGGGATTCCGAAGACGATCGTGATCACCGACGAGGAGATCCGCGAGGCGCTCCGCGAGCCGGTGATGACCATCGTCGAGACGGTGCGCACGTGTCTGGAGCGGACGCCGCCGGAGCTCGCGGCCGACATCGTGGACAAGGGCATCGTGATCACCGGCGGCGGCGCCCTGCTGCGCGGGCTGGACCACCTGCTACGCCAGGAGACCAACCTCCCGGTGACGCCGGGCGACGACCCGCTGTCATGCGTCGCGCTCGGCACCGGGAAGGTTCTGGACGAGCTGGATCTCTTGAAGAAGGTGGCCATCCCCGCGTAGCGGACAGCCGCATTCGCTCGGGGGGGTCGGTCGAACGGTGAAGATGCGGAAGGTCGCGTTACTCGTCTCCCTCGTAGCGGTCTGCCTGCTGATCCTCACGCTCCAGACGCGTGGCTACGGCGCGCGCGCGCGCGACGCGTTCGCGATCGTGACCACGCCGATCTCCGCCGGGCTGGCGAAGGCGAGCCGGGCGACGTTCGGCCTCTGGACCACCTACCTCGACTGGAAGAACGTCCGCGTCGAGAACTATCGCCTGCGCGAAGAAGTCCAGCAGCTGCGCGTCCACGCCCTGCGCGTGACCGAGACCGACGAAGAGAACGGCCGGCTGCGGCGCCTGCTGGCGCTGCAGGAGCACCTGCCCCTCACGACGCTCTCCGGCGAGATCATTGCCCGCGAGTGGGGCGGCTGGATCCGGTCGCTCACCGTCAACCGTGGCCGCAGCGACAACGTGCCCCGACTGACCGCGGTGATCTCCCCCGACGGCCTCGTCGGCCGCATCGTCGACGTTCGGCCGGGCGCATCGATCGTGCAGGTGCTGACCGACCCGGCCTCCACGGTGGGCGCCCACGTGGCGCGCACGCGCACCCCCGGTATCGTCGAGGGCGATCCGCGCGGCACGATCCGGTTCAAGTTCATGGCGCGCGACGGCGCCGCGATCCAGGTCGGTGATGCGCTGGTGACCGCGGGCCAGGGGGGGGTGTTCCCGCGCGGGATCCCGATCGGCGTCGTCCGCTCCATCGACGACCGCGGGGGCGCGTTGTTCCACTACGCGGAGCTGACGGCGGCGGTGGACTTCGCGCGGGTCGACGAGGTGCTGCTGGTCACCGACGGCTCGCAGCGCGACGTCACCGCGTTCTTCCCAACGGTGGGTCGATGAAGGCGCTGCTCGCGTTGACGGTCGTCGGAGGCTCGGTGGCGCACGCGACGCTCACCCCCATGATCAGCGTCGCCGGGGTGACGCCCGACCTCCCGCTGATCATGGTCATCCTGCTGGCGCTCCGGCGCGGTCCCGAGTTCGGCTGCGTCGCCGGGTTCGTCACGGGCCTGCTGCAGGACGCGACCGGCGGCGGTCTCATCGGCGTGCAGGCGCTGACGAAGGGCCTGATCGGCTTCGGCATCGGCGTCGCCGGCGGCCGGTTGCGCGTGAGCCAGCCGCTCGTGCAGGTGCCCGGGCTGGTGGTGCTCACGATCGCGGAGGGGCTCGCCCGCTTCGCGCTCCTCCAGATCTTCCGTTTCCCGGCGCCGTTCGGTGAGCTGATGGCCTACGTGGTGCTTCCGCAAGCGCTCTGCAACGGCTTCATCGGCGCCGCGGTCGTGCTGAGCCTCGCGTGGGCGCAGTCCTTTCGCGGGCGCTTCGAGGGCGAGCAGTCGTGAGCATGTCGCGCCGGTCGCTGCCCGGCCGCCGCGATCCCGGTCACAGTCGTGTGATGGTGATCGCCACGGCGGTCATCCTTGGGTTCGTCGTCCTGATCGGCCAGCTCTGGTACCTCCAGGTGCTCGAGGGTGGCCGTTTCCTCGACGCGTCGGACAAGAACCGGATCCGCATCCGCCCGATTGCCGCGCCGCGCGGCATCCTGTACGACCGCAACGGCACACCCCTGGTCGACAACCGCCCGGCGTTCACGCTGTCGCTGATCCCCCGCGAGCTGCCCCGTGACGTCGAGAGCCGCGACGCCGTGCTCGGCCGGGTCGCGTCGCTCCTGAACATCCCGTACCAGGAGCTGCTCGACGCGGTCGCGCGGGTGCAGCTCGACTCGTTCCTGCCGGTGCGCGTGCGCCGCGGTCTGACCCTCACGGACGTCGCGAAGGTGGAGGAGTGGAAGCTCGAGCTACCGGGCGTGATCACCGAGGTCGAGCCGCAGCGCGTCTACCCCACGAGCCGGTTCGCGGCCCACCTGCTCGGTTACGTCCGCGAGGCCAACGACGAGCAGCTCAAGCAGGGACGCTACCGCCGGGGGGACATGGTCGGACAGAGCGGCCTGGAGCGGCTCCTGGACGAGTATCTACGCGGTCAGGACGGCGGCGAGCGGATCGAAGTCGACGCGATGGGACGCCAGGTCCGGCGCGTGCAGCAGATGGAGCCGCATGCCGGCGCGCAGGTGGTCACCACGATCGATCGCGGCTTCCAGGAAGCCGCCGAGCGCGCGATGGATGGGCATGCCGGCGCCGTCGTCGTCATGGACCCGCGCAACGGCGACGTGCTCGCGATGGTGTCGACGCCGGCCTTCGAGATCGATCGCTTCACCGGGACCATCGAACGCGAGGCGTGGCTGCGCGTGGTCCAGGACCCGAACTTCCCGCTGCTGAACCGCACCATCCAGAGCCAGTACGCGCCCGGGTCCGTGTTCAAGATCATCGTCGCCGCGGCGGGCTTGCAAGAGGGGAGCATCACGCCCCTCGACCGCACGTTCTGCAACGGCGAGTTCCGCCTGGGCACGTTCGCGTTCAAGGACTGGAAGGAAGGCGGGCACGGGTTGGTGGATCTCCACCAGTCCATCGTGCACTCCTGCAACATCTTCTTCTATCAGGCGGGGCTCAAGATCGGCGCGCCGGCGATCGTCAAGTACGCCAGTGCGTTCGGCTTCTCGCAGCCGACCGGGGTCGACCTGCCGGGTGAGAAGCTCGGCTTCCTGCCCCAGCCCAAAGCCGTGCGCGGTCGGGCGACGAAGACGTGGCCGGCGGGCGAGACGGTGAACATGTCGATCGGCCAGGGCGCCGTCCTGGTCACGCCCATGCAGGTCGCGCGCTTCATGTCCGCGGTCGCCAACGGCGGCGTGCTCTGGCGGCCGCGCCTGGTCCAGCGGGTCGAGCGCTCCGAGCGCGGCGTCGTGTGGGCCGACCGGGGCCAGGTGAGCGGCCACGTCGAGCTCTCGCCGGTGGTGTGGGCCTTCTTGCGCCAGAGCATGTGGGCGGTCGTGAACGACGGCGGGACCGGCGTGGGCGCGCGGATCCCCGGCCTCGACATCGCCGGCAAGACCGGCACCGCGCAGATGATCTCCAAATCGAGGGCCGACAAGGGCCAGGACCACGCGTGGTTCGCGGCGTTCGCGCCGGCGAAAGCGCCCGAGGTCGTCGTGGTCGTGCTGGTGGAGCGCGGCGGTAAGGGCGGCCAGGTCGCGGCGCCGATCGCGCGGAAGATCCTCAACGCGATCTTCTACGAAAAGGTGGCGGCCGTGGAGGTCGACGGCTAAGTGGTCGGGATCGATCGGCGCCTGCTGCAGAACGTCGACTGGGCGCTGATCGCCGTGGCATTCGGGCTGGTCGTGATGAGCGCGGTGACGCTCGCGAGCCTGCACGTGGGGCGCGCCGGCGGCAGCGTCGTCGTTCGACAGCTCATCTGGTTCCTCATCGGACTGATCGCCTTGATCCTGCTCGGGAGCCTCGACTACCGTCGGCTCGTCCGCGCGGCGCCGGCCATCTACCTGCTGGGTCTGATGGGGCTGGCGGCGGTCTTCGTGCTGGGGCGCACCGTATCGGGCGCGCGACGCTGGGTGGTGTTCGGCCCGCTGTCGATCCAGCCTTCCGAGATCTTCAAGGTATGCTTCCTACTCATGGTGGTGTGGGCGATCACGTCCCGCTGGGCCCAGCCCGTGGGCAAGATCACGCTGGCCCTGACACTGCCGATTCTGGCCGTGCCGATCGTGCTGATCATCAAGCAGCCCGACCTCGGCACCGCGATTCTGCTTGTGCCCGTGCTGGGAATCCTCCTCATCGGCGCCGGGATGCGTCTCAAGCTCCTCGGCGGGCTCGCGCTCGCGTCGCTGGCGGCGATGCCGCTGGCCTGGCTGGCGCTGAAGGAGTACCAGCGCGAACGAATTCTCGTGTTCCTGGATCCGTTCCGCGATCCGCTCGGGAGCGCGTACAACGTGATCCAGGCCAAGATCGCGATCGGATCGGGTCAGCTCCTGGGCAAGGGCGTGGCCGGCGCGACGCAGAGCCGGCTGGCGTTTCTCCCGGAGCGTCACACGGATTTCATCTTCGCCGTATTCGCCGAGATGTGGGGGTTCGTCGGCTGTCTCGTCCTGCTGTTCTGCTATGTCTTGCTCCTGCTCCGGGGCTTCGACATCGCGGCCTCCGCGCGTGAACCGGTGGGGCGGCTGCTGGCGCTGGGCGCCACCACCTTGATCGCCGCGCAGGTGTTGATCAACGTGGGGATGGTGACCGGGCTATTGCCCGTCGTCGGGATCCCGTTGCCGATGATGAGCTACGGCGGGTCCTCGATGGTCGCCTCCTTCATGACGCTGGGCCTCCTCCTTTCGGTACGAATGCGGCAGTTCCAATGAGACACGGCGGGCGCGACACCATGACGCGAGCCGCCGTGTCGGCGAGGTGCTGCCGTGGGCAAACGAATCGTCGTCAATGCCGGGATCACCGAAACTCGCGTCGGGGTGCAGGAGGGTAGTCTCCTCACCGAGCTCTACCTCGAGCGCCACCTCCACCGTTCGATCGTCGGGAGCGTCTACAAAGGTGTCGTGACGAACGTCCTGCCGGGGATGCAGGCGGCGTTCGTCGACATCGGCCTGCAGAAGGACGCCTTCCTCTACGCCGGCGACTACACCACCAACCTCGGCGACTTCACGCGCGCGATGCTCAAGGCGGGCGACGAGGAGAGCGAGGCCGACGGCGAGAGCGAGGCCGACGCCGCCGCCGAGGCCGACGTCGACGTGGAAGAGCTCGCGCAGCGCCGCGAGCCATCGCCCCCGATCGAGGAGATGCTGCACAAGGGGCAGACCGTCCTGGTGCAGGTCTCGAAGGAGTCGCTCGGGACCAAAGGGGCCCGGATCACCTCCTTCATCTCGCTGCCGGGACGCTACCTCGTCTACATGCCGCAGGTCCGCCACATCGGCGTCTCGCGGCGGATCCGCGACGAGCGCGAGCGCGACCGGCTCCGCGCCGCGCTGCGCTCGCTCGACCTGCCGGCGGGCGGATTCATCGTGCGCACGAACGCCGAGGGCAAGAGCGAGGCTGAGTTCGCGGCCGACGTGCAGTTCCTGACCCGGTTGTGGGCGCAGATCCAGGCCCGATTCGAGCAAGCCGGAGCCCCGGCGGCGCTGCACGAGGAGGGCGATCTGACCTTCCGCGTCGTGCGCGACCTGTTCTCGCCGGAGGTCGACGAGTTCGTGGTGGACTCGCGGGAAGTCTACGAGAAGTGCGCCGGCTACGTCGGCGCACTCGTGCCGGCGCTGGCCGACCGCGTCCGCCTCTACGAGGACCGCCAGCCGATCTTCGACGCGCTCGGGGTCGAGAAGGAGATCGAGAAGGCGCTCCGCCGGCGCGTCTGGCTCAAGTCCGGGGGCTACATCGTCATCGACCACACCGAGGCGCTCGTGTCGATCGACGTGAACACCGGCAAGTACGTGGGCAAGCGCGACTTCGAGCAGACCGTGCTCAAGATCAACCTCGAGGCGGTCGGCGAGGTCGTCCGCCAGATCCGGTTGCGCGACCTGGGCGGAATCATCATCATCGACTTCATCGACATGGAGACCCTCGAGCACCGCGAGCAGGTCTACCGCGCGCTCAAGCGCGCGCTCGCCGAGGACAAGGCGCGCACCAACGTGCTCGAGATCTCCGAGCTCGGGCTGGTCGAGATGACCCGCAAGCGCGTGCGGCAGGATCTCCGCGCGCTGCTCTCGACGCGTTGCCCGACCTGCAAGGGCAGCGGCGTCACGAAGTCGGACGCGGCGCTGGCCGCCGACGTCTTCCGGGAGGTCCAGGCGAAGGTCGGGACCGCCGACGCGGCGAGCGGCCGTGAGGTCGTCGTCCGCGCGCACCCCGACCTTGCGCGGTACTTCGAGGGCGACGGGCAGGAAGCCCTCGAGCGCCTGGCCCGCGTGCTCGACCGCACGATCACCATCCAGGGGAACCACCCCGACCGCGAGGGCTACGAAGTCAGGTTGCGCGGCGGCGGATCGTGAGGCGCCGCCGGACGAGCGCCCCCAAGCGGCCGTCGCGCGTCAGCCAGGGCAAGGTGCTCGGCGACCTCGGGCTCGCTGCGAAACGAGGCGATCGCACGGCGCTCTCGCTGGCGCTCGACCAGATGCGTACGCTCGCGAACTCGCCGCGCTACTGGGAGAAGTACTTCGCGCTGCTGTCGAATCCGCTGGCGCGACTCGTCGACCTGCTGGTGATCAAGCAGGGCGACCGCATCGCCTACCAGAAGGGCTGGAAGCTGCCGAAGCCGCGGCCCGCGAAGCCGAGCGCGTCCAAGCGCACGGGGGCGAAGGCCCCTCGGCGGCGGCGGACCGCGTCGGGGCTGGAGCAGCCGTCCTTGTTCGACCTCTGAGCGCTCGAGCTTCCAGGCGACGGTGACCCGCGCGTTCGTCGTCGTGAACCCGGCGGCCGGCGGCGGCCGGACCGGCCGGCGGTGGCGCCGACTCGGCGACGAGCTGACCCGTCTCGGCCTGCGCTTCGAGACCGCCGAAACCACGAGGCGTGGACACGCGACCGAGCTCGCGCGCCGCGCGACCGCCGACGGCTGGCCGCTGGTGGTCGCCGTCGGCGGCGACGGCACGCTCAACGAGGTGATCAACGGCGTGACGGATGCCCGCGGGGCGCCGCTGGCGACCACCGGCGCGATCCTCACCGGGCGCGGTCGCGACGCCTGCCGCAACTTCGGCCTCGCCTTCGACCCGCGGATCGCCGCGAGCCGCGTCGTGAGGGGCATCGACGCGCACTTCGACCTCGGTGCGGCCGAATGGCCCGACGGGACGCGGCGCTACTTCGTCAGCATCGCGGGCGCCGGCTTCGATGCCGTCGTCGCTCGCCGTGCCGCCTCGCGGGGCGGCAGCGGCACCCTGCCGTACCTGCGCGCGGTCGTCGAGAGCCTCTGGTCTCATCGCGCGACCTCGGCGGCGCTCGAGGTCGACGGCGTCCCGGTGGCCGGCCTGCTCACCGCGACGATGATCGCGAACGGCCCGTACTGCGGTGGCGGGATGCGGATCGCTCCCGACGCGGATCCCGCCGACGGTGCCCTGGACCTCGTCGTCGTCGGCGACCTCGGTCGTGCCCGGCTCCTGCGCTGGCTGCCCTCGGTCTATCGAGGCACGCATCTCGCCAACCGCGCAGTTACCGTGCATCGCGCCCGGCGGGTGACGATCGGCGCTCCGCTGGCGACACATCTCGACGGGGAACCGGCACCTGACAGCCCAGTCACTTTCAGCGTGTGCCCGGGCGCGCTGCGCCTCCGCCGCTAGGCGCCGTCCCAGGCGCCTTCGATCGAGGCCGCTACCAACGCAAAACGGGTTGCTCCACTTTTCAGCAACCCGCCTGCAGCGGTTTGACAGCAGGACCGGGCGTGGGATACTACCCCCAGGGGGTATGGGAGTGATCAACGAGGAGACCAAGGGCAAGGCGCTGGGGCGGCTGCGGCGGATCGAGGGGCAGGTGCAGGGGCTCCAGCGGATGATCGACGGCGAAGCGTACTGCGTCGACATCCTGCTCCAGGTCTCCGCGGTTCAGGGCGCGCTCGAGCAGGTCGAGAAGCTCCTGCTGGGCCGGCACATCGAGTCGTGCGTGGCGGAGGCGCTGCGCACGGGCTCGAAGGGCGAGCGCCAGCAGAAGATCGACGAGCTGATCGAGGTGTTCGCGCGCTTCCGGGGGAAGTGATGGCGGCGAAGGAGATGGTCGCGCCGGTGCGCGGCATGCACTGCGCGGCGTGTGTCGGCAAGGTCGAGCGCGCGTTGACCTCGGTCGGCGGCGTCCACACGGCCTCGGTCAACCTCGCGACCGAGCAGGCGACCGTCTCGTTCGATCCGACGCTGACGAGCGTGGACGCGCTGCGCGCGGCGGTCGACCGAGCGGGCTACGAGCTCGCCGAGCCGCGCGCCACCGCGATGCCGGGCGCCACGGACGACGCAGACCAGGCGTCACGCGACGCCGCGCTGCGTTCCGAGAAGATCAAGTTCGTCGTCGGCGCCGTCCTCTCGGTGCCGGTGCTCCTCGGCGGCATGTCGCACCTGCTGCCGTGGGTGCCGATGGCCCTCCAGAACCCCTGGCTGCTGCTGGCGCTGACGACGCCCGTACAGTTCTGGGTCGGCTGGCAGTTCCATCGCGGGTTCCTCCACGATCTGCGCTATCGGACCGCGTCCATGTCCACGCTCGTCTCGCTCGGGACGAGCGCCGCGTATTTCTTCAGCGTCGCGGTCACGCTGTGGCCCGAGACCTTCCACCAGCCCGGCGCCATGACGTACTACGACGTGAGCGCGGTCGTCATCACGCTGGTCGTGCTGGGCCGGTGGCTCGAAGCGCGCGCGCGGGGGCGGACCTCCGAGGCGATCCGACGGCTCCTGAGCCTGGCGCCGCGCACCGCGCGGGTCATCCGCGACGGCGCCGAAATGGACGTGCCGACCGCCGAAGTGGCGGTGGACGACTACGTGCGCATTCGGCCGGGCGAGCGCATCCCCGTCGACGGCGTCGTGACCGAAGGGGCCTCGACGGTCGACGAGTCGATGCTAACGGGCGAAAGCCTGCCATTGGAGAAGGTGCCCTCGTCGCGAGTCTTCGCGGGCACCGTCAACCGCACCGGCACGTTCGTCTTTCGCGCCTCGCGCGTCGGGAGCGAGACGGCCCTCGCCCGGATCGTCGCGCTCGTCGCCGAGGCGCAGGGCTCGCGCGCGCCGATCCAGCGACTCGCCGACCGTGTCGCCGCCGTCTTCGTCCCGATCGTGCTGGGGCTTGCGGCGCTCACCTTTCTCGTCTGGTGGGCCATCGGCCCGGACCCGTCGGTGCTGTTCGCCCTCACCAACGCGGTCGCCGTGCTCGTCATCGCCTGCCCCTGTGCGATGGGGCTCGCGACGCCCACCGCGATCATGGTCGGCGCGGGCCGTGGCGCCGAGTACGGAGTGCTCATCAAGAGCGCGGCGGCGCTCGAGCTGCTTCAGGGTGTCGACACGGTCGTGTTCGACAAGACCGGCACGCTCACGGTCGGCCGGCCGGCGGTGACCGACGTGATCTCTGCGGACTCGACGTCGGCCGAGCCGGGGCCGGGATCGGATGACGTCCTGGCGCTCGCGGCGGCGGCGGAGCAGGGGTCGGAGCACCCGCTGGGCGAGGCGATCGTGATGCGCGCCAAGGAGCGCGGCGTCGCGTTGCCTCCGATCAACGAGTTCACGACGGTGCCCGGCCAGGGGATCGACGCGATGGCCGCGGAGGGCCGGGTGCTGCTCGGCAACCGGACGCTGATGGACGCGCGCGGCGTCGACGTCAGCGCGCTCGCCCCGCGCGCCCAGGCGTTCGCGGCGGCGGGCAAGACCGTGGTCTACCTCGCCCTCGGCGGGCGTGCGCTCGGGCTTCTGGCCGCGGCCGACCGACTGAAGCCCGACGCCCCGGACGTGGTCGCGGCGCTGAAGCGTCGCGGCCTCGCCGTCGTGATGCTCACGGGCGACACGCGGCCGACCGCCGAGGCGATCGCCCGGCAGGCCGGAATCGATCGCGTCCTCGCCGAAGTCCTTCCCGAGGACAAGGCGAACGAGATCGCCCGGCTCCAGGGCGAGGGTGGGCGCGTCGCGATGGTCGGCGACGGCATCAACGACGCGCCCGCGCTCGCGCGCGCCGACGTCGGCATCGCGATGGGCTCCGGCACCGACGTGGCGATCGAAGCCGCCGACGTCACGCTGCTGCGCGGCGACCTGCACGGGGTCGTGGCGGCGATCGACCTCTCGCGCCGGACGATCCGCATCATCAAGGAGAACCTCGCGTGGGCGTTCGGCTACAACGTCGTGCTGATCCCGGTAGCGGCGGGTGTGCTCTATCCCTTCTGGGGCGTGCTGCTCTCGCCGATCCTGGCCGGCGCCGCGATGGCGTTCTCGTCCGTGTCCGTGGTGACGAACAGCCTCAGACTGAAGCGATGGCGGTACGAGGTGAGCGCCGTCGCGGCGCGAGCCGAGTCGACAAGGCTCTGAACGGTACGAGGCGTAAGGAGATCTTCGATGGCGGTTGATCCCGTTTGCAAGATGACCGTCGACCCTCCGAGGGCGCCGGCGCAGTCGACGTACCGCGGCCAGACCTACTACTTCTGCGCCGTGAGCTGCAAGCAGGCGTTCGACAAGGAGCCCGAGAAGTACCTCGCCCAGTCCTCGGGTCGATGATCGCGCCTGCGCTGCTCGGGCGACGCGATCGTTACGAGCGCGTGATGGACGGATGGGTGGACAACACGCACGAGGACGCGTTCACCCACACCGTCACGCTCCGCGACGACGATCGCGCGATCGAGCTTCTGGTCGTCGCGCTCCCGTCGCCGAGCTACGAGATCCGAGAGGCGCGCTGTCGATCGCTGACGGGCGCGCTCGACGCCGGGGTCGTCGCCGGCATCGCGAAGCTCGGCGGCGCTCAGATGGTCGGTGGGCTGACCCGACGGGTCGCCGAGCTGACCGGGAACGGCGCCGGCTCCGGGCTCGTCCTCGCCGCGGTCGTCGAGGTGGCGCGGCTGGCCCGCCAGACCGCCAAGCTCCCGCGCGAGCGCGCCGAGCGCACGGCCGGTGACGCATGGGCGTGCTGGCAGCTCGACACGACGGGCTGGGTCGATTTGCCGAACTCCTGCTTCACGTACAGCGCGGCGGGCCGGAGCCTCTTCGGCACTCGTACCGTCGAGACGCCGATGCAGCCCGACCTCTACAGCCCGCGCCCGGGCCAGCGGCGGGTCTTCGCGCGGACCAAGCGCGCGCGGCTCGAGCGCGCCGATGACCGGCTCAAGCTCTTTCACTCCATGTACGACAACGTCCACGGGTTCGAGCTCACCTACGAGATCGAGCTGGCGACCGGGCGCATCGTCCGTGCCGAGCACATCACGCCGCGCCTGCCCTACATGGGCATCTGCTCCGAGCCCCAGCGGAAGATCGCCGCGCTGCTCGGCGAGACGGCCGATGAGGGTCTACGCCGGCGTATCGGGGATCATCTGGGCGGCGAGAGCGGCTGTGCCCAGCTCTACGACCTGACCGCCGATCTGCTGAAGCTCCTGACCTGACCGGGACCGCGGATGGCCGATGCCGCGACGTTGCACGGTGCGCTGGTCGGCACGCGCGAGCGTGGGACGCTGCCGGGCGCCCTACCTCCAGCGGGCTCCGTATCCGTGCGCTGCCGATCGACGCGACGTACACGCCGAACGCCGCCGAGCACGTCGTCGAGAAGCGATGGACGCGGCTCGTGCTCGACTGGCCGCACGCGACCGACGACACGGTGAAATAGCGCCGGGCACGGCGGCGCGCGTCGGCCAGGCGGTCGATGACGGCGCGGTCGCGTCCCTCGCTGACGTTCGGGACGCGCTCGAGGAGGCCGACGCGACGGGCGGGAGCGGCATGCGGTGTATACTACCGGTCGGCATGCAGTCCCTGCCAATCGGCAAGCTCCGTGCCGGGACGCTGCAGGCGATCTTCGACAAGTATCACTCCAAGGATCCCCGCGTCGTCGTCGGTCCCAGGGTCGGTGAGGACGCCGCGATCATCGACATCGGCGACCGCTATCTCGTCGCCACCACCGATCCGATCACGTTCGCGACGGCCGAGATCGGCTGGTATGCCCTTCACGTCAACGCCAACGACATCGCGGTCCGCGGCGCGCGCCCGCGCTGGTTCCTCGCGACGCTCCTGCTGCCGCCGGGCGCCACCACCGAGGCGTCGGTGGAGGCGTTGTTCGCGGAGCTGCACGACGCCTGCGAGGAGCTCGAGGTGACGCTGGTCGGCGGTCACACCGAGGTCACGCACGGACTCGACCGTCCGATCGTGGCCGGCACGATGCTCGGGGAAGTCGAGAAGGACAAGCTCGTGACGACCGCCGGGGCGCAGGTCGGCGACGCCATCGTGATGACCAAGGGTGTTCCGCTCGAGGGCGCGGCCATCATCGCTCGGGAGAAAGAGGCCGAGCTGCGCGCGCGCGGCGTACCGCCCGCCGTCATCCGCAAGGCGAAGGGCTTTCTCAAGACCCCCGGGCTCAGCGTGCTGCCGGAGGCCGAGCTCGCGTGCGAGCTGGCCACGGTCCACGCGATGCACGATCCGACCGAGGGCGGAATCGCGACGGCGCTCGTCGAGCTGGCCGCCGCGGCCGGCGTCGGCCTGCGCATCGACCGCGATCGCGTCATGGTGCTGCCGGAGGGGAAAGCGCTCTGCGAGGCGTTCGGCCTCGACCCGCTCGGCACGATCGCCTCCGGCGCGCTGCTGATCGCGCTGGCGCCGGCGGACGCCGGCATCGTCATCCACGCGCTCGCGCGCGAATCGATCGACTGTCACTTCATCGGCCAGGTCGTCCCGCGCGAGCAGGGCGTGACGCTCGTCAGCGGTCGCCGTCAGGACCCCATGCCCGTGTTCGCTCAAGACGAGATCTCGAAGCTCTTTCAGGGCGCCTGAGCGATGCCCCAGGTCGGCTACTCGCATCGATCGCTGGCACTCGGCCGCCGCGGGATGGTCGCGGCGGCGCATCCCTACGCGGCGCTCGCCGGCCTCGACGTGCTGAAGGCCGGCGGGACCGCCGCCGACGCCGCGGTGGCGACGAACGCCGTGCTCGGAGTCACGGAGCCTCAGGATTGTGGCGTGGGCGGCGATTTCTTCTGCCTCTACTACGAGGCGGCGACGGGCCGCGTGCACTTCCTCAACGGGGCTGGCCGCTCCGGATCGCGGGCGGGCCTCGACGAGCTGCGTCGCCGCGGCATGGATCGGCTGCCGGTCATCGGTCCACCCACGATCAGCGTGCCCGGCTGCGTGCGCGCGTGGGGGATGCTGCTCGAGCGGTTCGGAACCCGGCCGCTCGGCGAGCTCCTCCAGCCGGCGATCGACTACGCCGCCCACGGCTTTCCGACGACCTCGTTCGTGAGCCAGGTGATCCGCGAGTACGCCTCGGTGACGCCGGACGCCGAATGGCACCGCGTCTTCACGCCGAGAGGCCGCGGCCCGGAGCATGGCGGGCTGCTGGTCCAGGCGGACCTGGCCCGCACACTCACCGAGATCGCCGCGCACGGGCCCGACACCTTCTACCGGGGGCGCGTGGCCGAGGCGATCGCGCGCCGATTGGAGGGCGAGGGGTTCTTGACGGCCCAGGATCTCGCGAAACATTCCGGCGAGTGGGGCGAGCCCATCTCGGCGCTGTATCGTGGCGTGCGGATCTACGAGACGCCGCCGCCGACCCAGGGGCTGGCCACGCTGCTCGGGCTCAACATGCTCGAAGGATTCGACCTCAAGGACTATCCGCTCCACTCCGCGGAGCACCTGCATCTCCTCATCGAGATCGTGAAGCTCGCCTACGCCGACCGCGACCGATGGATCGGCGATCCCGCCCACGCGCGCCTGCCGATGGCCGGGCTGCTGTCGAGCGCCTACGCCGCGCGGCGCCGGCGCGAGTTCGACCCGGAGAAAGCGCGGCCGCACACGTTCGGCGATCCCCAGGGGGACACGACGGGCTTCGTCATCGCCGATCGCCATGGCAACCTGATCAGTGTGGTCGAGAGCCTCTTCAACGCGTTCGGCTCGGGCGTCGTGGCGCCGGGCACCGGGGTCGTCCTGCACAACCGGGGACGGCACTTCACCGTGGATCCGACGCACCCGTCGGTCTTCGCCGCGCGCAAGCGGCCCTTCCACACGCTGATGGCCGCCGTCGCGACGCGCGACGATCGCCCGGTGCTGGGCTTCTCCACGATGGGCGGCAACGGACAGGCGATGTTCCACATTCAGGTGCTGAGCAACCTGTTCGACTACGGCCTGGACGTGCAGGAAGCCATCGAGCGCCCACGCTTCCTGATCGGCGCGTTCCTGCCGGGCGATCCGGACGACACCACACACGTGGAGTCGCGTCTGGGCCCCGACGTGCTGGCGGCGCTCGAGGCCCGGGGGCATCGCGTGAAGCCGGCCCCCGAGCTCTTCTGGCGGTGCGGCCAGGCGCACGGCATCGTGCTCCGCGACGGCACCATGATGGGCGGCGCCGACCCGCGCGGCGACGGCGCGGCGCTGGGATTCTGATGGTGCGCCCGGCCGCGGCGCTGGCGCTCCTGGTCGCCCTGGCGTCCCCCGTCGCGGCCTCGGAGTGGCGAGAGATCAAGCCGGGCGAGTCCACGATGACCGACGTCCGCGCCCGCTTCGGCGCGCCCTCTCGCGAGACGGCGCAAAAAGTCGAGGGGTACGACACGGTGCAGTGGGTGTACGAGGGTGCGCGCGCGCCCGCGGGCATGCTGAAGGTGACCATCGACTTCGGTCTGAAGACGCCGGCGCGCTACAACAAGGACGTCGTGCGGACGTTCACCCTCGAGCCCAAGCACGACGTCTTCAACCGCCGACTCGTCCTGTACGGCTGGGGCCCGCCCGACCGGCAGGGCAAGCAGGGAGACTCCGAGTTCTTCCTCTACCGGGAGGGCTTGCTGGTCTACTTCGACAAGACCGGCGAGCAGGCGGTCACGATGACCTTCACGCCGCCCCAGCCGCTGCCCGAGGATCCTCGGCCGACGCCACCGCCGCAGCGCTGACGCGGCGGAAGCCCCTCAGCGCTGCAGGACGAAGATCTGCGCGGGCTCCACGTCGGGGTGCAGGTCAACGTAGCCGCGCGGGCCCCGCCACTCGTACTCGCGGTCGGTGATCAGCTCGCGCATCCGGTACGGCTGGCTCGCGCCGATCCCGAGCGCGGCGATCGGCACGTCGACCAGGCACCCGTGGGCGGCGAAGGGGTCGAGATTCGCGGCCACGAACACGAGGTTGTCGCGCGCCGGCGTCATCTTGCCGTAGAAGAGGATGTTCGGATCGTCCGCGCCGTAGAATCTTAGATTGGCGTACCCGTGCAGCGCGCGGTTCTCGCGCCGGATCCGGTTGATGCGGGTCACGTAGTCCACGAGGTTGCCGGGGGCGTCCCAGGCGCGCACCTTGTACTCGTACTTCTCGGAGTTCAGATACTCCTCCGATCCCGGCTCGCGCGGCGTGTTCTCGCAGAGCTCGTAGCCCGAGTAGATCCCGTAGAGCGACGACAGCGTGGCGGCCAGCGCGAGGCGTGTCTTGAACGCCGGCCGCCCGCCGCGCTGCAGCGTCTCGTGCAGGATGTCGGGCGTGTTCGGCCACAGGTTGCCGCGGAAGTAGTCGGCCATGGGCGGCCCCGTGATCTCGGTGAGGTAGTCGATCAGCTCCTGCTTCTCGTTGCGCCAGGTGAAGTAGGTGTAGGACTGCGTGAAGCCCGACTTCGCGAGCACGCGCATCATCTTCGGGCGCGTGAACGCCTCGGCGAGGAAGATCACGTCCGGGTGCTCGTCCTGCACGGCGCGGATCAGCCACTCCCAGAACTTCACCGGCTTGGTGTGCGGGTTGTCGACGCGGAACGTGTGGACGCCGTGGCCGATCCAGAATTCGAGCACGCGCCGCATCTCCTCCCAGAGCGGCCGGGGATCGGCGCACAGGAAGTTGACCGGATACACGTCCTCGTATTTCTTCGGCGGGTTCTCCGCGTACTTGATGGTGCCGTCGGGCCGATGGAAGAACCACTCCGGGTGCTCGCGGACCCACGGGTGATCCGGCGAGCACTGGATCGTGAGGTCGAGCGCGACCTCGAGGCCGAGCTGGCGCGCCCGCGCGACGAACCGGTCGAAGTCGTCGAGGGTGCCGAGATCGGGGTGGACGGCCGTGAAGCCGCCCTCGGCGCCGCCGATCGCCCAGGGGCTTCCCGGCTCGCCGGGCCTGGCCACCAGCGTGTTGTTGTGGCCCTTGCGGTGAGCGCGGCCGATCGGATGAATCGGCGGCAG